>Ga0100377_1000105_pt1 | contig 62249 bp, 49 predicted proteins | sample CryGeymeta201501_FD_83664 | JGI IMG/M metagenome (GOLD analysis project Ga0100377, IMG submission 83664) | Groundwater microbial communities from Crystal Geyser aquifers in Utah, USA - Crystal Geyser metaG 2015-01 | ecosystem: Environmental > Aquatic > Deep subsurface > Groundwater | place: USA... | reverse complement strand
GTTTTAAGGAGCGGAATCAGCTACAATTTAGACATTCTTTGATTAGCAAACATGGATGATTCTACATTGTACAGATTGTGTCAGGAGTATGGAGGGAACGCTCGGATGTGGAGCCGCAAATTTGCGGCCTTGCTGCCGGAGGTGGAAAAACGTCAACTGTTTCGCAAGCACGGTTTTTATTCAATTTATGAGTTTGCAGCTAAGTTAGCAGGCATGGGGCGTAAGAATGTTGAAGAGGTGTTGCGTACATACAGCAAAGTTGAGGACAGGCCGCTTTTAAAGGCCCAAATTGAGCAATTTGGGTGGTCCAAGGTTAGAGTAATCACACCACTAATAGCAACAGTAGAAGAAACAAAGTTAGCAGAAATGGTAAAAACCTTACCAAGAGAGGCATTGTCGGAATGCGTGCATGAACTTAAAGGCTCTAAGCCTAGGGAATTTGAAACAATAACCTTTAAAGTGGACAAAAAGACGGCACTTGAATTTAGGAAGTTTCAGCAACAGTTGGAGAAAGAGGCTAAAATAAAAATCCCACTAGGCAAGGTTTTAAGCAAGCTGCTCAGTAAAATCGAGCCTGCACCAAAAGTTCCCAGCGTGCTGGGAAAATCAAAAAAAGTTACAAGGTATATTCCGGCACAAACAAAACGTGAAGCAGTTGCCAAACACAATGGGAAATGTGCCTATCCAAGCTGCAATAAGCCGTATCAAGAAATTCACCATCTGCAGCGGTTTGCTATTAAAAAATCGCATGAGGGTATTGTTCCACTTTGTAAAAACCAACATCGCATAGGCCTGCTGGCCTGATCATCGCATAGCCCATGCTGGGCTGGTTAAAAACGAGGAACAGACGCCAGCCCACTGGAGTGTACAAACAGAGAGAAACTGGAACGACTACAAAAGCCGAGTGGATCTGATGGTGAGAAAGTATTGATGTAGTCAATTGAGATTTACCGCTTTATGATTTACAAAACATACATTATTTTTACTTGATTTGTTTAAAGAACCTGCAAGCAGTACTGTTGACACAACCAAATACAATCGGCAATAATTCTACACCATGAACACCTCCCCCCTCATCACCGGCGATATGATCATCTTTGAAGTCGTCTCCAAATACCCGGAAACCATGGAGGTGTTTTTTGACTACGGCATCCACTGTGTTGGCTGTGGTATGGCCATGCACGAAACCATTGAAGAAGGTCTCAAAGGCCACGGCATGGACCCCGCAGACATCCTTGCCGACCTCAACTGGATTTTAGAGCAAAAAGATTGACAAATAGCCATTTTATCCATATACTCGGACCTTATTTAATGAACATCGATTTATATGGATTTTCTGGTTAAGCGCATCATCAAAACATTTCTAACAGTTTTACTAGCAGCAGCCATCTTGCTGGGAGTAGTTTTTGGTATAATCTCTATCTGGCACTGGTATACAAATCAACCAAAAACAGAAACCCCACCAACTACAGAAGAGCCAACCGACACCCCTCCGCAAGACACAGATCAAATCCTTTCTGTTAACGTCATTAAAGCCAATCTGCCCACCAACCAACCGGCACCGCTTCCCGAAAAAACAACTCCTAAAACCGGCATTATTACCGCCGACCAATCCGTATCTGTTTACGTCGAAACAACAGCCATCTTACAAAACCTAAAAATAAAAGAAGGCGACAAGGTAGAAGCCGGCGACCAACTGGCCACAATTGGCAACTCCTTACAATTGGAACTAACAAAATCCAGCTACAACAGTGCACTGGAATCGTTAAAACTGGCCGAAGAAAGCCTGCGGTTAACCCAAACAACCAGCAACATTACCGAAAGCACCTTTAGTAACCAACTACAATCGGCTCAATTAAACCTACGCCAAGCAATTCAACAATTAGAAAACAGCCAACTAGTTCGCTTTCAACAAGACGTAATTACTCAAATTGGTAAAGATATTAAAACCGAAACACCAATACCGGAACCAACAACCACAGAAACAACCGATACAACCACTCTCGATCAACTGCAAAAAAGCCTTGAGATAAGCCAACAAAACTTAGCAAACTCCCAAGCCAAAGGCCAAGATGTGCAGTCACACTATCAAATCATCAATTCCCAAAATCAACTAAACTTACTTCTTAAACAGCTAGAAAGCCAAAAAGTACAAAGCGAACTCCAAGAAATCAATGCCCTCAACCAAATTAATCAAATTAGACAACAACTGGAAGCAGCCAAAATCAATCTTGATGCCAGTAAAATCGCCAGCCCAATTAGCGGCGTTGTTACCCAAATCACCGTAGACACAGGCGACCGCGTAACCCCAAATGCGCCAATTCTCACAATTACAAACTTCAACAGTATCGTTGTCCAAATTAGCTTAACACCGGAAGAACTATTTCAGTTAAACCCGGAAGCAACCGCAACAATCGAACTTTTAAACCAACAAATCCCGGCAAAAATCATTTTCACAAGCCCAATCGCCGACCCGCAAACCAAAACAATCACGGTAAAAGTAGCGCCAAAAGAAGCCACAAACCTCCCCTTAATTCCCAACACATTTGCCACAGTCACATTCCAAAATCCTTCAATGGCGGAACCAACCACAACCAACCAAACCGGCTTCATTTTCCCAATCGGCCTCGTCAAATTCCGTGACCGTAAAGCCTACGTACCCGTTGTTCAAGACAACAAAATCGTTTACAAACCTATTATTATCGACTCAATCAACAATGGAACCGCACTAATCGTCAGCGGCATCCAAAATGGTGACCTTATCGTCATTCACCCACGCTTACTACCCGAGAACATGCCCGTAAACATCATCCAATGATCCAATTGATCAATCAAATTCACGACCAAGTAATCAAAATAATAGACCAGGTACAAACTCAAATGAAAGCCACACCCTGGACTTTTTTCTTATTCAATCCACGCATTGCCACGCTAGCCATCGCCACCATTATTATTATGGGGGCCTTTGCCCTATTTAACATCAATATCGAAGCCAACCCCGAAATAAACCAACCCATTGGCCTCGTTCAAACCTTTTACCCCAACAGTTCCCCTTCCGACGTCGAAGAACAAATCACAAATCCGTTAGAAGAAGAAATTGCCAAAATCGATAAAGTCGACTCAATCGAATCCACATCAAGCAGCAACATCTCCTCCATTACCGTTACTTTTGAAACCGGCTCAGACAACACCGAAATCCTCAACGACCTGCGCGAAGCCGCCAACAGCGTCACCCTCCCCAACGACGCCGAAGTCCCCAAAGTCATCGAGTTCGATTTCAACAATCAATCAATTATTACCATTAGTGTTGTCGGCAACGTACCGGAACAAGAACTATCGGCAATCGCCGAACACATTAAAGACGACATTAGCGACATCAGCGGCGTCGGTAAAATCGAACTAAGTGGTGACTTACAAGAAAACGTCCAAATCACGCTCGATTCGGTTAAACTAAGCAGCTACAACTTAGGCATTACCGAGGTAATCCAAGCCATCAACAGCAGCAACCTCAACTCCCCCTTAGGCGAAATTCAAGCTAACAACAACAAAATCAATTTACGCCTCGTTGGCAAAGCCGAAACCATCCAACAACTCCAACAAATCCCCCTTCGCACAATTAGCGACGAAACAACTTTCAACATCATCACCCTCAGCCAAGTTGCCGACATCTTCATTTCCTCCGAACCAAAAACAACACAATCATTTGTAAACCTAGGCGAACAAGAAGCCGCCCCCGCTGTTAGCCTTAATGTTTTCAAAAAAAACGGTGGCAACATCGTCAAAATCATTAAAGAAATCGAAGCCAAAATTGCCGAAATCAACACACAACTCCCACCCGGAGTCGGCATTGCCAAAACCAACGACAACGCTTTTTCCATTCGCAAAGACATCAAAACCTTATCATGGAACGGTTTCCAAACAATCATCATCATCTTCTTTGCGCTACTCGTCTTCCTAACATTTACAGAAGCATTTATTGCCGCCATCGCCATTCCTATTATCTTCTTAATGACCTTTGCCTACGTCTACTTTACCGGGCAAACCCTCAACAGCTTAACCATCTTCTCCCTAATTTTATCATTAGGTCTAATCGTAGATACATCAATTGTAATTGTTGAAGGAATTCACGATAATCGTAAAGAAGGTCAAACACCGCAAGAAGCCGCCTACAATTCCATCAACACTTTTAAATGGCCACTGGTAGGGGGAACCCTAACCACCATCGCCGCCTTTTTTCCCATGCTCCTTGTTAGCGGTATTATTGGCGATTTCATCAAAACTATTCCTATTGTTTTAACAATCACTTTAGCCTCTTCTCTTTTTGTTAGTATCGCCTTTAGCCCACTACTTGCCAGTAAAATTTTAAGTGGCAAAAAAGATGAGCCATCTTTCAAAGATCAATTTATTAAAAAACTACGCTATTTTTACAAAGATATCCTAACCGGCATTTTAAAAAACAGCGGCCTCAAAGCCGCCATTGTGATTATTACAATCATCCTCTTTGTAGCAAGCTTATCCCTCCCCTTTATTGGTGTTTTACAAGCCCAACTTTTCCCAACTGTCGACGTGCCCTTCATCTATATCAATATAGAAGCACCAGAAGGCACACCCCTAGCCGAAACTCACAAAAAAACGGAAGTAGTCGAAGCCATTTTAATCGGCAATCCCAACATTCAAAATTACGTACTAAATATTGGCCGCCAAGTGCAAACCAGCTTTGGCTTTGGCGATAGTTCCACCAGCTCCAACCAAGCCAGCTTCATCATCAATTTAGACCCCGACGAAACAACTCGCCCCCGCAGTTACGTAATTGCCGAAGACCTCCGCAAACAACTGGCCACCCTAAACACAGACCTCACCATTAAACTGGAAGAAATTTCCGCCGGCCCCCCAACCGCTGCCCCAATCGAAGCCCGCATTACCGGCCCCAACTTAGACGAAATCAAAAACATCGCCGACAAAATCACCACCCAACTACAACAAACCCCCGGCATCATCAACATCAACAGTCAATTCGATAACCAACCCGAAGAAGCCGTGTTAACCTTCAATAAAGACCTCCTCAACTACTACGGCCTATCCGCCTCCCAAGCCGGCATCATCATTCAATCCCTAACCAATGGTGTTGACGTTGGCAGTATCACAATTCAAAACAAAGAATACGATCTCAAACTGCACCTACAAAACAACACCACCAAAAACCTCCAAGAAATCAAAAACCTCACAATCAGCACACCAAAAGGCCAAATCCCCCTTAGCTACATCGGCCAAATCGAGACCCAACCCGCCCTCCGCAGCATTCCTCACGTAGACCAAGACCGCACCGCCCGCGTCCGCGCCTTTACAGAAAAAGACGTCCTCATTAGCGACCTCCTCCCCACCATCACCGAAAAAATCGACCAAATCGAACTCTCAAGCGAATACAACATCGACCTCGGTGGCGAAAACGAAGACATCAACGACTCCTTCACCGACCTCTTCAGCTCCATGATTATTGCCGTCATTTTAATCCTGGTCATTTTAGTTGCCGTCTTTAACTCCTTCCGCCAAACATTCATTGTCTTAATGACCATTCCTTTGGCCGTAATCGGCATTTTCCCCGCCCTCACTATCTTTGGCCAAGCCCTCTCCTTCCCCGCCTTTTTAGGAGTTGTCATGCTCACCGGAATTGTCGTTAACGATGCCATTGTTTTAATCGACCAAATTAATAAAAACCGTCAAAAAATCGATAACTTAAACGAAGCCATTGCAGAAAGCGGCCAGAGCCGCTTGATGCCCATCATCCTCACCAGCATCACAACCATCCTAGGCCTCCTCCCCATCACCATCAGCGACGAATTTTGGCGCGGCCTCGGCTTCAGCGTTATCGCAGGCCTCCTCGCCGCCACCTTCCTCACCCTGTTTATTATTCCGATTTTGTATAGCTCGTTTTATAGAAGTAAAAAATAGATTGCAAACCCTTCAAATCTCTTTCATTTGTATGGGGAATTTTAAAGTAGTACCATACCAACAAACTTATAGCTTATCTTAATGGCTAACCAAAACACATCCAAAGAACAAGAACGCATCGTTTCAATCCTCAACAAATTCGACCCCCTGTTTAAAAACTAATAATCTAATTATTAACGTTATAAGATATGCCAAGCAATAACCTAAATCATAAAATATCCATTCGTTTTTTTGATGATCGAGAAGTTCGTGCCGTTTGGGACGAAGAAAACAGCAAATGGTGGTTTTCGGTTGTGGATGTTGTTGCCGTGCTAACCGACCAAGACGATTACCAAAAAACCCGAAACTATTGGAAATACCTAAAAGCCAAACTGAAAAAAGAAAAAAGTCAGGTGGTTAGTAATACTACCCAGCTCAAACTTTTAGCACGTGACGGGAAGAGGTACTTAACCGATATGCTCGACTACAACGGTATCATCGTCCTTGGAAAAACCTTTCCCGGAACCAAAGCAAATCGGTTTATAGAATGGTTTACATACAGTGATGAAACAATTGACGGAAAAAGCAAAACCAAAGCCTACGCATTATTTGAAAGTTCACTTATCCATAGCATCGAAATCGGCACCACCAAAAGCTTGCAACAAATTCACGCCTATCTGTTTGGCGGTTTATATGATTTTGCAGGGCAAATCCGGCAAAAAAATATTTCCAAAAGCGGGTTTCAATTTGCCCTGGCACAGTATTTAGATAACACCCTCAAAAAAATCGAACAAATGCCCGAAAATACCTTTGCACAAATCGCCGATAAATATATAGAAATGAACGTCGCCCACCCTTTTATGGAAGGCAATGGTCGAAGTACACGCATTTGGCTCGATTTGATATTTAAAAAACGCCTCCAAAAATGCATTGATTGGAGTAAAATAGGCAAAAATGATTATATAAACGCTATGATAAAAAGCCCAAAAAACAGTAAAGAAATAAAAAATCTACTCAAAAATGCCATGACTAATGAAATCAACAGTCGCGAAATGTTTATGAAAGGCATAGATTATTCTTATTATTATGAAGAAAATTAAAAAGATGAAAAAATAACAAATCATATCAGTATTCGTTCATCTGGCCGGGAGCACAAAAAAAACGCGAGAGTGTACTGGATAAATTTCTAAATCCTAAAAAATAAATTCTGCTTCCCAAATCAAATTCATCGCTTTAGAATAAGCTTCTAAACCAAACAGATGCAATTTGCCGAAGTCTATTTACCAACCCTAAAAAGCGTCACCGCCACCAAAACCTACACGTACTCGGTGCCAAGCGAGCTTAATGACACCATGAAATTAGGGCAATTAATCGAAGTTCCCTTTGGCAAAAAAACGCTACCCGCCCTCATTAAAGCCCTCACAAACACCAAGCCGGACTTTGCCACCAAAGATGTCAGCCACATCATCATCGACATCCCGCTCATCAACACAAAAATCGCCAACACAATTGACAAAATCGCCGACTACTACCTCTCCACCCCGCACCGCGTTAGCAGTCTCTTTTTACCAAAACAACTACTGGGCAAAACTTGGGAACCAAAATTAAACAAAAAAACCGGCAAAATCCAAACCTCCAGCTTTATTCGCAAACTAGAAAAAGTCGAACTCCCACCAAATCTCACCCCCACCAACGAACAAGCCGAAATCATCGCCGCCATCACGCCAGAGATCCAAAAAAAAATCGCCAGTTCTCACCTAATTTTAGGTCCCACCGGCTCCGGCAAAACCGAGATCTACCTCCAACTAATCAAAAAATTAAAACCAGGCCAGCAGGCTCTTTTACTAGTCCCAGAAATCTCCCTCACCCCCCAACTAGCCCAATACTTCTACAACCACTTTGGCACCGAAGTCTGTGTCTGGCACTCCGAACTAAATGCCACCGAAAAGAAAAACGCCTGGTGGAGCGTCAAAAACAACGAAACCCGCGTCGTCATCGGCTCCCGCTCCTCCCTCTTTTTTGCCTTTAACGACCTTGGCCTCATTATTATCGACGAAGAGCAAGCCAGCGCCTTTAAACAAGACCAAAACCCCCGCTACCACAGCCGCGACGTCGCCAAACAGTTTAGCAAAGAATACAACTGCCCCCTCGTTTTAGGCACCGCCACCCCATCATTAGAAACCTACCAACAAACCCTCGACCAAAGCATCACTTTGCACACCTTAACTAAACGAATTTTCGACACCAAACCGCCCTCAATCCAAATTGTCGATATGAAAGACGAATTTAAAAAAGGCAACTACAGCATTTTTTCCGACGACCTGCTTGAAGCCATTCAAACCACCGTCGCTTCCCAAAAACAAGTTCTCCTTTTCCTCAATCGCCGCGGCTTTAGCAGCAGCATCCAATGTTTTGAATGTGGCCATATTGAAGAATGCCAAAACTGCGACATCAGCCTCACCCTCCACAACACCCCCAACAAAAAATTCCTCCAATGCCATCTCTGCGGCCAATTTGAACACATCCCCACCAAATGCAGCAAATGCTACAGTCGCAAAATTAAAAACATCGGCATCGGCACCCAACAAGTCGAAAAAACCCTCCAAACCCTCATCCCCGGCGTCCGCACCCTCCGCGCCGACAAAGACACAACCACCGCCAAACACAGCTTCCAAGAAATCTACACCAGCTTCAAAAACCACGAAGCCGACATCCTAATCGGCACCCAAATGATCAGCAAAGGCCTCCACCTCCCCAAAGTCGATTTAGTGGGCGTCATCCTCGCCGACATCGGCCTCCACGTCCCGGACTTTAGAGCCGGCGAACGCTCCTTCCAACTCCTCAAACAAGTCTGCGGCCGCGCCGGTCGCTTGCAAGACCAAGGCCAAGTAATCATCCAAACCCTATCCCCCACTCACCCCGTCCTCCTAAGCCTCCAAGACGACAACCTTTTCGAATTTTACACCAAAGAACTCCTCCTCCGCCGCCAACACAACTTCCCCCCCACAAACCGCATCACCAAATTTACCTACGTCCACGCCAACCGCGACACCTGCCTAAAAACCGCCCGCCAAGCCGAACAAAACCTCCGCTCCATGCAAATCAAATTCCTCGGCGCCCCCGCCCTCATCTTCCGCCAATACAACAACTACCACTACAACATCCTCGCCTTCACCGACCAACCCCAAACCATCGTCAACAAACTAGCCATGGACCCTGGCTGGCGCATCGACCGGGATCCGTTGGATACGGTTTAACACTCCCAACATAGTTTGGAAACAAAACATCTTTCACACAAGACTTTAACATGTTATAATAAAAAGATTAACAAAAACAAACATGACCAATCAAAACATTGAAAAATTTCCAGACGGCGTTGAGTCTAAAATGAAACCACCAAACCAACTCACAAACCTCCAAAACGAACTCGAACAACAAAAAACCAGCCAAGAACTAACTAAAGCCCTAGGAGGCAACGAACTTTTGAGCAACTACTTTAACACAAAAATCCTACCAAAACTAAGCTTGGCCCAAATCGACATCAACGAACTAACCGCAAGCAAACCGGCCGAAGCCACAAAAATCATGGCAGTTACTTTAAAACAAGTCGAAGACGACCTCACCACAAAATTCCCTGACATTACCGAAGCACAAAAAGCCGTCCTACTTACATTAAGCACCAAAATCACCGGCAACGATGAACTAACGGCCGCAATGTCCACAAAAAGCAAACTCGAAAAAGTAGAGTTTGTTGTTGCCCTCCTGCCTTTTGGCATTGGCACAATGTCCAATTTTGTAAACGCCGCCCGTGGCAAAACCATTAGCGGGGATGAAGTCAGCCGTATCAAGGAACTTGGCTGGGGATTCCTCTTTTTAGGAGTTGATGTGGCAAGTGCCCTAGCGGCACTCCCCAGTGGTGGCACCAGCTTGGGAGCCAACGCAGCCTTACATGGATTTGCCCAAGGAACAGCTAAAAACTTCGCTAAAAAAGAAGTCGCCGAAGTTGGCAAAGGAGCACTCGAAGCCGTCGGCAAAAAAATTGGCGGTAAAAAGTTTACAACTCAAGCAGGTGAAAAAGTACTCGGTAAAATTGCAGGACGCGAAATTGCCAATCCCGAAGACATTAAAGCCGGATTACGTATAATTGCAGAATTAGCCGAATCAAACGGCAAATATGGCAAACTAGTGGCCAAAGTCACCAAAGGCACCGACTTTATGGAAACATACCCTCGCCTGGTTAAAACTGTAAATTGGGGTGCCCACAAAGCACGAGAACACCATCTCGAAGGCAAAATCGAAGAAGGCCTCACCGCCAAAAAAGCCCCCTAAACATTCCTTGCCACCCCTCAACCACGCTGCTAAACTGCATGAGTATTTTGAGATCTAATTTTGCACATGCAACGTCTAGTGACAGGCATTCAACCAAGCGGAAAACCTCATCTTGGCAACTATTTGGGAGTAATGAAAAACCAAATCGCCTACCAAAATGATTTTGACTGCTACTACTTTTTGGCAAACCTACACGCCCTCACAACCATCAAAAATGGCGAAGAACTTAACAGACTAACAATCGACCTCGTTTTAGACTATCTAGCCATTGGCCTGGACCCCCAAAAAGTCACCTTCTTCAAACAAAGTGACGTTCCCGAACATACCGAACTGGCCTGGATACTGGCAACAGTAACCCCCCACGGCCTGCTTGAACGCGCCCACGCTTATAAAGACGCTGTTGCGTCGGGCAAAAAAGAAGCCACTGTCGGCCTCTTTACCTACCCGGTGCTTATGGCCGCCGACATCCTCATGTACAAACCGGACCTTGTCCCCGTTGGCAAAGACCAAAAGCAACACATCGAAATCACCCGTGACATTGCCGAAAAATTCAACCACAACTACGGCGAAACCTTCCCCCTACCGGAAGCCGAAATAAACGAAGACACCGCCGTTGTCCCCGGCATCGACGGCCAAAAAATGAGCAAAAGCTACAACAACACAATCCCCCTTTTTGCCGAACCAAAAGAACTCAAAGCACAAGTCATGAAAATCGAAACCGACTCAACACCATTAGAGGCCCCCAAAGATCCCGACAAATGCCTCGTCTACCAACTATACAAACTACTGGCAACAACCGACCAAACCGCAACCATGGCCAACAACCTTAAAGCAGGCGGCTACGGCTACGGCCACGCCAAAACCGATCTCTACAATCTTTTACACGAACAATTTGAACCACTTCGTCAAAAAAGAATTGAATTAAGTAAGGACATTGACTACATTAATGATATCTTAAATACAGGTGCTAAAAAAGCAAGAATGATAGCACAACAAACCATGACCGAAGTTCGCCACAAAGTGGGAACAAAAATTTAACATTGCGAAATGGCAAAATATATCTTTGTTACAGGCGGAGTTTGTTCTTCATTAGGAAAAGGAATTGCCACCGCTTCTATTGGTGCATTACTTAAATCCGCAGGCTTAGAGGTCTTCACCCAAAAACTCGATCCCTACCTAAACGTAGATCCGGGCACCATGAGCCCTTTCCAACATGGCGAAGTTTTTGTCACCCACGACGGTGCCGAAACCGACCTCGACCTCGGCCATTACGAACGCTTTATCGACGTCAACTTAACCAAAGAATCATCCGTTACAACCGGCAAAGTTTACACCGAAGTATTAAACAAAGAACGCAAAGGCGACTTTTTAGGTGGCACAATCCAAATCATTCCCCACATTACCAACGCCATTAAACACAAAATCAAAAGCGCTGCCAAAAACAGCAAATGTGATGTGATGCTAGTGGAAATTGGTGGCACTACAGGCGATATCGAAGGCCTTCCATACCTAGAAGCAATCCGTCAATTACGACACGAACTCGGCCGCAAAAACACACTCTTCGTACATTTAACCCTACTTCCCTACCTTGCTGCCGCTAAAGAACTCAAAACCAAACCAACGCAAGCATCCGTACGCGAAATGCGCAGCATTGGTATTCAACCAGACATTATTTTAGCCAGAGCCGACCAAGACATTCCCCAAGAACTAATCAACAAAATCGCCCTTTTCTGCGATGTAGATGAAAAAGCCGTAATCCCCGCCCCAACCGTCAACACAATTTACGAAGTACCAAGCCACTTTTACGAAGCCGGTCTTGGCAAACAAATCGCTCAAAAACTAGGTCTAGAACCACTTCGCTTCCGCGTAAAAAACTGGCGCGAACTAACTGAAAAAATCGCCAACGCCAAAAAAGAAATCTCAATCGCCCTTGTCGGCAAATACACCGGCCTCGACGACGCCTATTTAAGCGTGATCGAATCCCTAAAAATTGCCTGTTTCCACAACAACCACAAACTAAAACTAAACTGGGTCAGTGCCGAAAAGCTCGAAACACTAAACAAAAAAACCTGGGACATATTGCGTGAAAGTGATGGCATTTTAGTACCCGGCGGCTTCGGCTCTCGCGGTATCGAAGGCAAAATTCTCGCTGCCAAATACGCCCGCGAACACAAAGTTCCCTACCTAGGCATTTGCTTAGGCATGCAAATCATGACTATCGAATTTGCCCGCGACGTCTTAAACAACAAACTAATCACCTCCCAAGAATTTGACGAAGAAGCAGCCCTAGATCCCGCCAACTATGTTATCCATTTTCTCGAAGGACAAAGCTGGAACAAAAACAAAGGCGGTACCTTGCGCCTCGGCGCCTTCCCTTGCCATCTTAAACCGGGCACCAAAATCGCCAAACTATTCGGTAAACCAGTTGTCGAAGAACGCCACCGCCACCGTTATGAGTTCAACAACAGCTTTATGGAAGAATTAGAAAAACACGGTCTCATTGTTTCCGGCATCTTTAAAGAAAAAAACCTCGTAGAAATGGTCGAAATTAAAGGCCACCCATACATGGTTGGCACTCAGTCCCATCCGGAATTCCTGTCTCGACCACACCGACCACATCCCCTGTTTAAAGGCCTCATTGACGCCGCCATTAAGAACAAAAAATGAAATACAAATACGTCGCCTTAAATCCCGCTCAAAAAACCTTAGCCGGCACAATCGACGCTAAAAATGAGCAAGATGCGAGAGCAAAGCTAAACAAGCTCTCCCTGGCCGTATTAAGCATTCAAGAACTTGGCGACCTCGCCTCCCCCACTAACGAAAATACCCGTTACACCTTTGAAGGCCGCGACCACGACAACAAAAAAGTTGTCGGCACCATCGCCGCCACCAGCAAACTCGAAGCCCTAAAACGTCTCAGCAAAGAGTACGAACTTAATGTTGTATCTCTTTTTCCACCTACAGCAACCGCAGAAGAACAAAAACAAAGTTTTAGCGAAGTCAAAAAACTATACGAACAAATCGAAAAACTAGATATTAACAAAGAAAACAACGAAGCCAACCAAGACCAACTTCAACAAACAAACTACCAAAACAAAATTCAAACAAAAGCCAGCGAAATCATCAAACAAGTCGAAACATTCCTCGAAAATTTCCGCACTCAACTCAAAGGCCCCGAAGCCGAATACATCAAAACCGAACTAATTCACCTGCAACGCATTCGCAACACCGAAAACGTCGAAAACCTCGAACGCAGCTGCGAAAAACTTTTAAAGTACATTAAAGAAAAAGAAATCTTTTTAGAAGCCAACCAAAATCTCCAAGAAAAATCTAAAATCGAATTCGAAACCCAAAAACTTCTTTCAGAATTAAAAGGCATCGAACATCAAGCTCCACTATTTAACCAAAGCCAAAAACAAAACCTAAAATCCAAAATGAGTTGGTGGCAACAAATCAAAGAAGCCATTTTTAGCTCCACACCTCCGTCTCAAAGAACCGCCCCCGAACTCATCGAACTCGCAACCAAAATCAAACAAACACGCCAAGAAATCTGGAACTACATCAAACTAATCATCCAAACAAAAAAAACACAATACCGTCGCCATGCCCTAAAGGCCATTAAACCTTTATTCCGCAAATGGTGGCGCTTACATCAAGAACTTGGCCAAAAACAAGACCAAATGGAAGGCAAAATCGTCTTCGAATCTTCACCATTTGAAAAAACCCTTCCCCTAATTACCGCTAGCCTACTATCAATTTACCTAATCATCTATTTCCTCTTTAATTTTCTGACTTATAAAAATTTCAACATTACATGGCCCAACTTTTTTTATATTCAATATACTGCCATTTTAATGTACATTATTATCGCTGTTTTTATAATCCACTTAGCCGTTAAAGCACATATTTGGCTACAAAAAAGACAATTCCCACTCCCGAATCTAGCTTATATAGTTTCCTTCTTAGTTTTTGGGCTCATCTGGCTTAACCTCTAGTTATGTATCCTGTTATTTTTGAATCATCACTGCTCACTGTTTACAGCCTATGGCTATTTTTTACCCTCGGATTTGTGTTGGGATCATTCATTTTTTACCAACTCATCAACAATAGCCGCCTCGATATCAGCTTCATTACTAACAACGCCTTCAAATTTTTAATTGGCGCCCTTATTAGTAGTCGAATTTTTGCAATCATCATCAACTACCACTATTTTTTCCGCATCGACCCCGAAAAAGGCTTCTCCCTATTCGGCACCCTATGGACAATCATTAGCGTGTGGGACAAAGAGTTATCATTTTGGGGAGCAGTTGTCGGCTTTCTGTTTATTTTTATCCGAGAAGCACAAAAAGAATTACAAAATTTTGCCAAATGGACAGATATCCTCACCATTAGCTTACTGTCGGGACTCAGCATCGGCAATATTGGCGCCTACCTCGATGGCGTTAATTATGGACGGCCAACTATCCTTTTTTGGGGCGTTACCTACCAAAGTTCATTTGTAAAATACGCTGTCCCCGTCCATCCAACCCAACTCTACGCTTGTATTTATACAGCCCTAATTGCCATCTTTCTTTACCTTTTATACAAAAGATACCGCAACAAATACGACGGCCTCATTGCCTACACCGGCTTTTTCCTTTTCGCCAGCTTCCGCTTTTTAGAAGGCTTTTTTAGAGGCGATGACGTTAAAATGCTCGGCGCCATTCGCCTACCAGAAACAATCTTCCTCATTGTTGCCATTGTTTTAGGCTACCTCATGCGTAAATACCAAAAACGCTACAATATCCCCATCTTCAGCCTAATTCCAAAATACCTACGATCAAGAGGAACTAAAAACTAGTAACTCAATGACATAATTTTGTACTTCACCATGCCTTTTGGTGCAACAATTTCCAACTCATCACCTACTTTGCGCTCCAATAAAGCCGCACCAACCGGAGATTCATTAGAAATTCGACCTTCCAAAGGATCAGCTTCAGTACTACCCACAATTGTATATTCAGATACTTCATTATTTTCCATATCTTTAATTTTAACCTTAGCACCAAGCTGAACAATCACACCTTTGTTTGATTTGATCACTTGTGCACTCTTTACCTTTTCTTCCAGTTCCAAAATTCGCCCTTCCACAAACGCTTGTTCATTTTTAGCCTCTTCATATTCAGAATTCTCAGAAAGATCACCGTAACTAATCGCCTCTTTAATACGAGCAGCAACTTCTCTACGTTTAACCTTTTTTAAAGATTCGAGTTCTTCTTCCAACTTCCGTAAACCATCTTTAGTTAGTAATGTCGCTTTTTCATCAAAAACAACTGGAGTATTATCGTCTTGTGTAGCCATAGAATTGTAAAATTAAGTTTTAGTATAAATTAAGGTCTGATCTTAACACTAGTTGGATGTTCACGCAACTTTTGTAACACCTTCGCCTCAATCTGACGAATACGTTCACGCGTAACATTAAACTTTTTGCCTACTTCCTCCAATGTATGCCCTACTCCATCTTTAAGACCAAAACGGAGTTCAATAATCTTACGCTCCCGCGGAGATAAGTATTGTAACATTTCATGGATACTTTCTTTAATCAGTTGCTTATTAGTAGATTGAACCGGAGACAATGAATCAACGTCCTCAATAAAGTCACCCAACTTACTATCTTCTTCCGTACCAACCGGTGCTTCCAGCGATACGATATCTTGAGAAATTTTCTTAATATGACGAACCTTCTTCACATCCATATCCATTTCCGCCGCCAACTCTTCTAATAACGGTTCTCGACCAAGCTCTTGCACCAACCGTCGTTGTGTATGTGTAAGCTTGTTAATTGTCTCCACCATATGTACCGGAATCCGGATTGTTCGGGCCTGATCAGCAATTGCACGTGTAATCGCCTGGCGAATCCACCAAGTTGCATAAGTCGAAAATTTAAACCCACGATCCGGATCAAACTTTTCAACCGCTCTAAACAAACCAATGTTACCTTCCTGAATTAAATCCAAGAAAGACAACCCACGACCAATATATTTTTTAGCAATACTTACAACCAAACGCAGATTTGCTTCTGCCAACTTTTGTTTAGCAGTTTGATCACCACGTCTAATGGCTTGCGCCAACTCAATTTCCTCTTTAGCATTTAGCAAAGGTACTTTACCAATTTCGCATAAATACATCCTAATTGAATCATTAGCGATTTCAGTTAAATCCACCTGCTTACGCACTTTAGTTTTCTTTTCTTTCTCTTCCTTCTTCACTTTTTCTTCTGCTTTCTTCTCTTTATCTTCCCAAATCATTTTATCTTTAACGTCCACAACCTCAATTCCTAAATCAAAAAGCAGCTCGTAAATCTCATCAAGCAACTCTAAATTATCTTCCGCATTAGGAATTGCCCCCATTAACTCCTGCTGAGTCACAAACTTTTGCTCTTTTCCTTTCATAAGCAAACTTTGCACCTCGGGTGGATACTTTTTTATCCGATCTTGTGCCGCATGTGTAATGAATTTACGGGTTCGAGCCATATTTTATTGTCTGTTAATGTTTAGCTTGCATACAGAAACCGATTATACTCTTCCAGTAGCTCCTGTAAACGAGTTTTATCGCCAGCACTCTCGGCGTTGGCAATTGCCGATTTTAATTGTGCCATTTTTTGCATCTTATGACGATCAACCAATCGATCTAAAAGCAATTTTAACTCATTTAGTAATTGTGGCTTAGACCAAGCATCAATTTGTTTCGTCTCCAAATACAAATTAATGTGGTTAAACCTTTCACTCACTTCAATTGGCAAATCTAAATCAGCCAACAAAAAGTCATCAAGATTTCGACCGCTATTATAAAAATCAACAACTTGTTTGTAAACCTCTTTTATTGTAAAAACTGCTTCCCACTTCTTTAACTCATCCGACAGCTCTGTTAAAAGTGAAAAATCGATCATCAAATACCCCCAAAAAAACTCTTCCACCGTTACCGTATGCTCAAAATCGGTAGCCAATTTAGGCCTACCAACAGAACTAATACTCCGATGCTGTGGTCGTTTAAGCCGATCTAACTCATCATACAAAAACCGTGGCTCGGTCCGCAAAAATTGCGCAAACTTACGCACCAACAAATCACGCTTAACCGCCGAATTAATTGCGGCAATTAACGGCAAATACTTATCCATAATCCCTGTAATAAAAGTGGCCTCCGCTAATTCGTCCGCTTTTTTATCTGCAAACTCCACCTGCCAAATAAAATCGATTAAGCTCAACTTCTTTTCGGCAACAATCTGCTGTAACAACTTTATGTCCTCTTTAACCAAATCTGCCGGGTCTTTACCATTCTTCCAATATAAAACCTTAATCTCCAAATCGGCGCGTAACGCAATTTCGGCACCGCGTAACAAGGCCTCTCGTCCGGCCGAATCAGCATCAAAGGCAAAAACAACTTCTTTTACAAAGCGACCCAGCAACCCCACCTGTTTCTCAGTTAAAGCTGTTCCACAAGTTGCCACCGCATTCTTAAAACCGGCCTTATGAAAAGCAATCACATCAAAGTACCCTTCCACAATAAACGCTGAATTTTCACGACGCATGACCTCTTTGGCATCACTAAAACCAAACAAAATCTGCCCTTTATTATAAATTGGTGTATCAGACGAATTTAAATATTTAGGTACTTGATCCTTGGCCAAAGCCCGACCACCAAAACCGACAACATCCCCTTTTGTATCTTTAATTGGCACCATTAAACGCTGCCAAAAACGATCATACAAATTATGGCCAGTGGTATCAGAGCTCCCAATTAATCCGGAAGTAATAAAAGCTTCTTGTGAAAAATTAGCCTTAACCGCCTCATTAACCAAAGCAACACGCCCATCGGGCGCATATCCCAATTTAAAACTCTTAATCAAATCCATCCCAACCCCCCTATTCTCCAAATACCCAACAACTTTTTGACCGGCATCCGTCTCCAATAATTGCGCATGATAAAAATTAGCGGCAATATCATGCAACTCTTTAATATCTTGCTTCTGACTTTTTTGATGTTTGAGCTCTGCACTACTAACTTTAGCCTCAATTTTAACGCCAACCTTATCGGCCAAATTACTTAAGGCCTCAACAAAATCAACTCCTTCGATTAACTGATAAAACGCAAAAATATCCCCTCCCTGATTACAACCAAAACAATAGGCCAACCCTTTTTCGGGACTGACTACAAAACTAGGTGTCTTCTCACTATGAAAAGGACAAGCACCTTTAAAATTACGACCAGCCTTCTTTAATTCAACATACTCCGAAACAAGGTCATATATCGATAATCGCTCCTTAATCTCCTCAACTTGATCCATATTTTTCTTCTAAATAAACAAGAATAATCGCTACAAACAACAAAATAGCAAATAAAATCATTGCCATAAAGCCCTTTAATTGCGTTGATAAAATCAACAAAGACACAACCGCAATCAAACTCATAAACAACAAATAAAAGAACACCAACTTTTGTGATGAAATGCCCACTCGCTGCAATCGATGATGCAAATGCGCCAAATCTCCCTTAAATGGCGACTTACCTTTTAAAACTCTCCTAAACACAATCCAAAAAGCATCAAAAATCGGCACAAATAAAACCAAAGCAGCCGTAGCTACCTTGCCACCACCATAAACAGCCACAACACCCAACATAAAGCCTAAAAACATACTTCCCGTATCTCCAATCAAATATCGCAATTTAGGCCAACAAAAGCCGGTAACCACCAACGAGGCCACTCCAAGCAACAAAGTTAAAACTGTTACCCCCTGTTGCGGCAATGTATGAATTTGCGGTAATACACTTAAAGCAAAAATCGTAAAAAACCCAATCGTACTGGACCCAGATGCCAAACCAGGTGCACCGTCCAGCCAGTTCATCACATTTATTACCAACATAAGCCAAAGCGCCGTAATCATTTGTCCCCCAAATTGCCCAAATTCTAACCAGCCATAAAACGGAATATTAAACCCATAAATAAAGGTTCCCGTTGCCACCACCACCACGGCCGCCACCGCCTGTATCCACAACCGCAAATACGGCGACAAATCATAACGATCATCAATAAAACTCGTTACAACCAGCAATGTGGCCCCAATAATCACCCCAACCAACTTCATATTAATATCCAAAAACACCAATGCACCCAACAAAAAAATAATATATAAAACTATCCCAGCACTATAAGGCACCGGCTTACGCTTAAACCCATATTTTTCCGGATTATCCATTAAACCCAACCGCGGAAAATACTTCAAAACCAACCTACTCAACAGCAACGACCCCACCAAAGCAAAAGCAATAACTGCTAAATAAAGCATCAACTATTATTAGTAAAACACAAGTAGATTAGTGCCACAGCCACATTACTGCAACAAGAAAAACTACATAATCACCGCCATCTTCATCTTACCAGGCAGCCTTAACACCGGCTCAAGCAAACAAACCATTTCATCATTTAACACACCGGCCGTAACCCCATCAACCGCAATTAACGGGCTGATAAATTGCCCCAACTTTAACTGCTCCCACTCACCGGTTTCCAAATAATATTTTGGCCGCACCCCCCAAGCCTCCAACAAACCAATTTTACCAACTGCCCAACTCCCCTTCTCTATCGCTTCCATCTGAACCCAATTGTCCATATTAAAACAGCCAACGCGCGTACGCTCCAAAGCCGTTAAATAGCCACCAACCTCTAAAGCCTCTCCCAAATCCGATGCCAAACTTCTCACATAAAAACCTTTACCACAAACAACCCGCAACTTTAATATTGGCCAATCGTAAGTAATGATATCAATACTTTTCACAAAAACCGGACGCGCCTTTAGTTCAAACTCCTTACCCGCACGGATCAAATCATAAGCCCGCTTGCCCTCAACCTTAATTGCCGAATACTTAGGCGGAATCTGCATAATCTCACCAATAAAAGCCCTCAAGGCCACTTCAACAGCAGACAGGGCCAGCTTGGCAGCTGGCTTTACATCAGCAATCTCCCCTTCTGTATCACCGGTTGTCGAAACTTTGCCCAATTCCACGGTAGCAATATATTCTTTTTCATCTTCTTGTAGATACTGAATCAATCTTGTTGCCTTATTAAAGGCTAAAGGCAAAACCCCGGTGGCAAAAGGGTCTAATGTCCCCAAATGACCAACCTTTTTAATACCAACCGCTCCCCTCACCTTTTTAACAACATCAAACGAAGTCCAATCACTCGGTTTATTTATATTCAAAAAAAAATTCTCCATATTATAAGTTAACGACATGTTCACGCTCCAAAATTTCACGCACCACCTTGCGGTCATCCCATGGCACTAATTTATCACCAATAGCAATCACCTGTTCACACCCTTTACCGGCAATTAACACTGTATCCTCCGGTTGCGCTATTTCTAAAGCATATTCAATAGCTGTCCGCCGATCAACAATTTTTGCCAATCGCTCCCCTTCTTTACGATTAATTCCAACCGCAATGTCTTCAATAATTTGTAACTGATTTTCGTTATATGGATCATCATTAGTTAAAACAATTTCATCTGCCAACTTATCGGCAATTGCTCCCATTTTAGGCCGTTTGGCTTTATCTCGACCGCCACCGGTACAACCAAAAACGAGGATGGTCTTCCCTTTGGTCACACTGTTAAAAATACTACACAGTTTTGCCAACGCATCTTCCGTATGTGCATAATCAACAATCACAGCATACGGCTGCCCGAATTGTAATGGCTCATACCGCCCCGCAATTGGTCGCATACTATCAAACCCCTTCTTAATTTGTTCAGGCGTTAAACCTTGCGACAGCACAATTGCCGTAGCAGTCAGCGCATTATAAATATTAAAATCACCAATCAAAAGCAACTCAACCTCAAAACTAGCATTTGGTGCCTCAATCGTAAACTTACTACGATCCGGGTACAACTCAAAACCATTGACCTTAATCGACCCATTTCTAAAACCAAACGTATACTTACGATTAGCCTGAAACTGATTCATATACTCAAATTGATCATCATCAGCATTTAAAACCAACACTTTGTCCACCCCAACTTTGCGACGCATCCCCTGTACACTAGACAAAAAACTCGCCTTTGTGCGCAAATATTTTTCAAAACTACCATGATACTCCAAATGATCATTACTAATATTTGTATACGCCGCCACATCAAAATTAATCCCATAAATACGCGACTGCGTAATTGCGTGCGACGTTACCTCCAAAACCGCATAATCACACTTGGCTTTAACCATCGCTCTTAACATTTTTTGTGTAAAAAAAGCCGATTGCGATGACATTTTCGTCTTATTGTCCCACCGCTTATCAGCAATTTGAAAATTAATCGAAGTCATCATGCCCACCTTATAATCAGCATCCATCAATAAATGTGCCACCATATTGCAAGTAGTGGTTTTGCCATTAGTACCCGTTATACCAATTACTTTAAGTTTACGCGCCGGATACCCATAAACCACCGCCGCCACAAATGCTTTAATCTTATGATAAAACAACAAAAAAGCATTTTGATCATTAATATACTTACGTAGCAATTTTTTTAATAAATTCATAAAAGTTGATTAGCAGCAGCAATATCCTGCTGTATTTGCGCCTTCAAGTCGAGTAAATTTTCAAACTTACGCACTTCTCTAATAAATCCTCTAAATTCTAACTTTACCTCCATGCCATAAACATCTTGCGCAAAGTCAAAAACATTTACCTCTAAATAATTTCGCCCCGGCTCACCGTTTCCTTTAGGACCCCAGTGCAACACACCATTATACCAATTATCGGCAATCTCAACTCGACACGCATAAACACCGTGCGGCCAACAAACCTCTTTTAAAGGCGACAAATTTAGGGTGGGCACCAATTCCTTGGCACCCACACCTAAACCTTTTTCAACTATCGCTTTAATCATTGCTACCAATTACACCTTCACGCTGTTCCAACTCCACCAAACCATAACCTTGGCCGTCACTACGCTTATAAACTAAATTGTATCGGTCAGTTCGCTCATTTACAAAAATAAAGAACGTATGCCCCAACGTTTCCATTGTGTCAACAGCCTCCATTTCGGACATTGGGTACAAATCGGTAAACAACTTACGTCGCGTAATTTTATACATCGGCTCGTTAACAACCGCTTCCGGCGTAGTTTCCTGCATCGATGGCATGGCCTGCATAGGATTATGCATATTATGCATATGCTTTTCCTTATAACGATCAATTTGACGCTTCAACTTTTCAACCACCAAATCAACAACTTCTTCAATAACCTGACCAGAAGCCTCACCTCTAATTAAAGCATGTGGCACCGACATGTTCACCTTAATAATAATATGCTGTGTACTATCTTTAATACTGCGACTTTCCACCATTACCTTAATATTAATCGCCTCTTCCTTCATCTTCAAAATTTCCGAATACTTACTTAATACATCCAATTTATTCAAAATATAATCCTTATGATGATCCAATAATTCGATATGTTCTGACGAAATCTGAATATTCATATGTATGTGGTTAATTATTTACACAATATCACACTACCGGGTACCCCGACAACAAATCTCGCAAAGCCGCAGCAGGATCAGCCGCCTTACAAACTCCCGAAGCAACCAACACCCCTCTAGCCCCATACTCTACGGCAATTCGCACATCGTCGAAATCACGTACGCCGGCACCAACTAACAATTTGTCACCCCCAATTAGCTCAAGCGCCTTTTTAATCACATCAGCTTGCGATTTTGAAATCGAAATATCTCCACCAATCAGTTCCGGTGGCTCTACAGCCAAATAATCCGGCTCAAACTCTAAAAACGACCATCCTTCCTCCGCCGTCTCACAACAAACAATTGTCACCAACCCAGACCGTTTTGCCGAAGTAATCGATTCTTTTAACACTTCTCGCTCCAATCTATTTTCTGAATGATTCAAAATCGTCCCCCACCCCCCCATATTTTTAACCCGCTCCGGCACAATTTTCCCTGTATAAGACCCCGCACAAGCCGGATCCACATGTTGCGCCAACTTTTTTACATTTGGAAAATCCGAAACCGCCCCAAAATCCAACGCCTGCACCGCACAAGTCACATTTACATGCGGAAATTCCGCTGCCACTTCGTCATGAATTTTTAAAAGCGCCTCCGCATTAACACCAGAAGCCTCTGTATAAGTCTTAAAATTAGTGATGAATAGAAAATTGTTGGTAGCCATAGTTGAATTATTAGTAATAGTGTGCTATTATTTAAAGATTTTGAAATATATAACGTACTTGTCTCATGTTACAAAACCAATTTGGAAGCCACAAGACGAATAACCAAAATAGTTTCACCTTTAAGGAAAAACACCTAATCGGATTCGAACTGTTTGGCGATCTTGAAAATGAAAGTACCAACGACCCAAAAATTGAAACAGTGCAAAACCTCCAAAAAAGTCTCAATACAATCAAAAAAAATGACGAAGACACAACCGAACATAACACAAGCATTGAAAAATCAATTTATGAATTACTAAACGACGAACACGACCTAGACACAACAACGGCAAGCATGATTGCTAAACATTTAAGCAATAAACTTAAAGAAAAAAACGGCGCCTATCCGGACGGAAACCTCCAAAACCGCGATATCGTTGTCAAAAACAAAGGTAACAAAATTACCGTCTCAACCCACGAAGAAACAAGCTGGTACGACCTCGAGAATTACGAAAACACCTATTTTACAGACACAGTGGATTTAACAGATGAAGATATTCAAGAAATCATTAACGAAAACATTGCAAACAAAGCCGTAGCAACCAGTAGCCTTTCCAGTTACATAGATCGATCCAAAGTAGTTCCCGAAGATGATCGCTGGAGAAGCAGATATCTACTATTTCAAACCGAACAATCGTTACAACAGATCAACAAAGAACCCCTGGAATCAGATGAATATTACGGTGTACCTAAAAACTTTACCGATCGTTTTAATGACGCAACAGGTATGAGAGAAGCAATTTTAACCGAACAAATTAGTGATAGTCAAAATCTCGTTAAACTATTTGCCAGGCTTGGCATCAACCAACGTCAATTTTTAGAAGAATCATTTGGCTCAAGTTTTTTTGGCAATCTAGAACCTGGTGTTTCCGCACAACAAATTTTTGAATTCAGCAATTTAAGCAAAAAATACGACACAATTGAAGATGCCCAAAATCGTCTTCAAATTTTAGCCAAAGATCCCGACACAAATCGCAAAGAAATAAGCGAAATCACCAGAAACATCCGTGATATCCGCGCCCTTGGCGAAATGTTAAGAGACTTGGAATACCACGCGCCTGACAAAAAAAATCCTGACTACATTAGTAAAATTAATTTTAGCAATGCCCTAGATGCCAAAAGTAAAGAAGCCTTTAAAGATAACCCAGCAATTATAATGGCACTTATGGGCTATCTATATGGCTTAAAAAATCTACAAAAAGAACAATACGTCAGCTACAGTCTAAACTCCGATCAACGGTTCGAAGCCTTTATCGAAGAAGTACCGGCAAGAGACTACGACAAATTACTAAAAGCATATCAAAAAATTGATATCACATGGGCACTTGGAAGCCAAACTCTAACGGAAGGTATTCAAGAATTATCAAAACCGGAATATGCGGACGTAAGAAGCATCCTCGATGCTGCAAAACTAGATTACATTGGACAAGGTGACAGCCCCATTGCAAGTGACATCGCAAGCCTTATCGCCAATCCTCTGAATACAGGTCCCATTAACGAAGACTATGAAACATTAACTCAAGAAGAAATGACCGGTCCCGGCGCTACCGCCGAGTCTGCAAACTTTGTTAATCGTCAATACTCACAAAAAGCGATCTACGAAAGTATTCTCCGTGACTGCCGTGACTTTAAAACAAACCAATACGATCTAACAAAATTAGAAACAAATCTAAAACGCTACGCCGAATATGGACGTTTATACATCGCCCAAAACCCGGAAGCGCTTAAAGAAAACAATACATCACTTCTAAATACTCAGTGGCCGGAGAACACACCGCTACTCAACGCTCTAGCCGATAAAAACTTAATTCAACTGATTCGACATGGCTTTTTACTAGAACAAAAAGTAAAAAATTCAACAAAAAAACAAGTAAAGGGATTAGACCAAGACTTACAACAAAACAAAATTAATCCTCAAGAATTAGCACACTTCCTCACCGGCCTACACCTTGATAAAGACGGACTAGAAAAATTAGGTCTTGGCGCCGCACTAGTGATCAATTTAGACGATGCAGGTAATCCAAACCAAAACAGTATTCATGTTGGCGGTGCAGCCAATGTCCTTGATCCAAAAGAAAGCGGCATTATTATCACATTTAGCCGTAACAATACGGAAACCGGAACCGAAGCCAGTGCTGGCACAGTGCTCAACCCTTACACAGCCAATATCGGTTTCAGTATTAAAGGTGAAATTTCTAAAAATTACCACATACGTCTTAACGGTGGCATTGGCACATTTGGACCAGTCCTTGCCGCCAGTATAGGCGCCGGCTTTGGTCGCGACTTAAAGACTTACACAACCGAACACGAAGAAGAAACAATCAAAGAATTCTACGACACAAAAGGCACTGTTTTTGAAGAACTCAATGCGGCTCAAAAAGCCAAAAAATCCGAAACAGAGCAAATGGCGATTGTTAATAAAATCCCCCACCTTAAAGAACTACACGAATATTTCACAAAGCAAACCCCGCCTTTACCAGAAAAACAAATTAATGAAATTTTCATCGGTGAAAACGGACTAGCTAATGAACTACAAAACAACATAAAAAATTATGCCGTTGAAAACACAAGCGAAGTAGGTTGGGAAGTTGGCGGTGGACTTGCGTTCGTCGATATTTTTGGCGTAACAGTTCCTATCCCCTATGCCTACATTAGTCTGGAACTTCCAACCGGCAAAACCATTATGCGTTACAGCATGCCATCAGACGTTGAAGCCAACACACAAATTCAAATGGAAGATGCCATTCAAGCACAATTACTTGAACAAGCGGGCACAAGCCAAAATCTAATAGTTACATCAACAAAAAGCGGCGAAGTTTATTTCGATAAAGAAACCGGCCAATGGCGTATAAACCAAACGCGTGGGATTCCAGAACTTGGCACTTTAAATGCAGACCAAAAAGCCAAAGCCAAAAAACTCACAGAAGCATACAAAGCTTATGGCATCACCTTTAGTGAGATTACAGATCCAGCCTATACCACAAAAGATGGACTCAAAGACAATGGCTATCTAGCTATGGAACTAAATACAGATTTTATTGGAGATAACAATGTTGAAGTCCACGTTGATCCATCCGCTAGCGGCATTCACCTAACCACCCTTGGCGAATCAACCGATGACGGTAAGCTTAAATTTGCCGCCAACGTTAATGGTGCCAAAAATCTATTCATTACAAGACGAGAGAACCTCAAAGCTGACGGTACCAACAATATCATCATCACAATCACCGACAAAAAAGGTATGTCACTCGAAGAAATCGAAACCAAAGAGCCCGGATATTATCATTTCCAAAACAACCGTATGAAATATGTAAATGGTACATATTTTGAAGGACAACCACCAACGCCCGACAAATTAACTTTAGGAGGATCAAATCGTAATATCGAAAACAGACTATTCAATAATCAAATAATTACGCCAGAGATACTAAATAGTAGTGAATACATTAACAAAACACTAACTACAACCACATCTCCGGACAGCCTTATGGCAGAACATACACAAACATTAAATACATTAGTTAAGAAGCTAAGCACAAAAGATAAAAAAGGGTACGCCGCAATTTCAACTCTAAAATTAAAAGATGGCGAAATGCCAAATCTAGAAAAGATTAGCACTTTCATCAACACACAATACAAAAAAGCATTCCCGGGCAAACAGATAACCCAAGCGGAATTTCAATACCTCTATGAAAAAATTACAGAAGAAACATTTGTCGATCTTAATACGATAAAAAATAAAGAAGCTCACATCAACCATGTAATAGGCATGTCCGATCGTTTCATAGATCGCGCCCTTAAAAACGCACCTACACTTAAAACAAAATTCACACCTGCAGAAATACTAATCATTAGACAAGAAATCAAAGAAGATTTTAAAATCGCCCTTCAGGGACCAAGTGAAACAAAGTTCAACACTCAATCATTAAAAGACGCCGGTCTTATCGAAAACTACTTCGTCTCCACAGCAGCCAACCAAGCGGTTGGCCTAGAAAACAAAGGATACCGCTACGTTGATACCAATGATGATAGCAGCATTAAAATACTAGAAAACTCAATAACTCAATACAGCTTGACCAAGGAAGGTGCATCAAACGAAGAAAAACTTGTAGCCAAATTCATCCTAGAACTCAGCGATCCTATTGAATCAACATCAAATGCTATAGATCAAGCCCACACATTACTCGGCTCACAATTAGCCATCAAACTTGCAACTCTACCAATTGGTATGCAAGGTGGCAAAACAATCAATTTCTTAGCACTAAAGATGGGTCCACAAAATGCACAAATAATAGCTGACCTAATTAATGATCCACTAAATCTCTTTAGTGGTAACGGACAAGAATTCGCCCCTGAAATGAGCCCCGCTTATAATGAATTTTTACAATTTGTAAAAGAAATACGTCAAAATCAAATAGACGGTAAACCATATAAATTTGAAGTAGGAGAAGGCAACAACAAAATGCAAATTGAAATGAACATGCCAACACAACTATCCAGTCTCCTTTTATCTCGATGCGGTAATACAACTTTTGCCAGCCATGAAGGTATCGAAATCAAAGTCACCAATGCTCAAGGCGAAATGCTAGGAGGCTACGCCGAGAACAAACTTCACGGATACAAGACAACAGAAAGCGCCGACACTGCCAAGCTTACACTAGGATTATCATTTAAACCTGATGTCCCAACTAAGAAAACACCTGGAGGAGGCGGCGACGGAGAAGGCGGCAAAGAACCCACCCCACGCCCTGATGATACCGGCGGCAGTCCCGCTGTTCCCAAAGAAGACTCTAAAACAGTAACAGGTGGCGGTGGCACCACAGAACCAAGCCGCTAAACACTAACAATTCGTTAACTAATATCTTCCATGCAAAAAAAGAAAACTAACTACACAGTATTATTGACAATAGCGGTAGTTGTTGTTATAGTAACTCTCTTGAGTATATCTTATTACAAAGCTCATTATGGTCCTCTTCCATACGAACAAGACTATAATGAACTAAATGCGGAGCAAGGATTATCGGGCATCGACTACGAATACAAAGGGCCGAATCTCGAAAACTTCCCTCCACCCCCACAAGCACCATCTAACTAAACTATACAATGCCTAAATGGAAAATCATGAAAAAAACCGGTATGTATCTGGCAGCAACAGCCACCGCCGCTCTACTTAGCTTAGCGCTATTTCAAACTGCCACAATCGCACAAAGTACATGTACTCCAAATCAAAACACTTTTAGAGATGGACTTGTATTAGAGGAATGTCCCAATGGTACAACCTCCCCAACTTTTAATGCATACAAAAATTACGAATACAAAGATTACACTCGTTTTGATGAAAGAAATTTCTTACAAGTACGTAAACTTACAAACGGTGCTTACGTCGATAACGTCTCAGTATTACCAGGTGACACACTACGTTTTAACGCTTATTTACACAACAACTGTGATCCAAGCTTAAATGATGGTGGCAATGGTGTTTGTGTTGCGCACAATGTCGAAACATTTGTTCGACAATTCCTTGAGAACAATCAACAAAACTTTCAAACCACACCCTCACTTAAACAAACAATTACGCAAACGTTTTCAGCATCAAACGCTACACCAAGACAAGTAACAGATGACGTCGTTGTACGAAGTGCTGACAATCAAAATATCGTCTTAGAATACATCCCAAATACCGCTCTTTACTATAATGCGCTCAATCCTGATCGCACATATAAATTATACGCCAGAGAATTATTTGGTAATGGTGCGCAAGTAACATCAGTTAATCGTAATGGCACAATAAATAACGACGGTGACTTTTTTGGCAGCTCCGCTTACATCACCTACTTTAATTTCGACGTCATCATCAAACGACCCCCAACCCCACCGCCAAGCGCAGCGTGTGTAAACCTACAAATTACAAACGTTGTAAATAATGCCGATGGCTCAATTAATTTTAGCTGGACCACAAATCCAACTGACTATGCAGATAAAGCGGTACTAGCCCTTAAACAAGGCCCTGGTACTTTAGAAATGCTCGGCAACAACCGGGCACGTCTTAGCAACTTTAACAAAGATACAGTTGTTACCGTATTTGTTCCGGGATCAGAGCAACAATGTAAAGATGAGCTACCTGTAGCCCCTTACATTCCCCAAAATCCTTGTTATGACCTTGTCTTAACTCCAGATAAGTTTAACCCACTCGAACCTAGTCACAGATTCAGTGTGCAAACTAATCCAAACAACTATAACGAATTAAACTGGAAACTAACCGGACCAAACACCGACGTAACCGTGATGGTTGCCGGTGATAAACGTTCGGCCGTCTTTACCAATTTAGGACCCGACCATGTAGTTAGCGTCTTTGCCACAGGTGAAGTTGCTCCGGGCAAAAAATGTGAAGACGAAGCTCGATCACAATTACCTCCTCCAACAGAATACTGTTTAGCTGCTAACCTAAAACCAAATCATTTCCCTGCCAATGGCGGACGCCGTGAATTTGTATTTGAATACACACCTAACGAATACAAAGGTGACTTCATTTGGCGCACAGTTCCTGCCAATGTTGGTCTATTTGCCGACGGTTCGCAGATTGGCAATGCCATTACCACCCGTGCCCGTCGCGTTGTTTATCGCGGTGGTCAACCGGGTACACAAGTAATTGTCGAAGCCAAAGATCCGGCCTTTAGATCAAAATGTACCGACATTGCCATTGCCCGAAACGACGTCCCGGCCGACGAAAACGACAACCTAGTTAAAACTGCTGATATCAGTCTTGCAAAACCAGGTGACACAGTGACTTACAATATCACTTACAAAAAAGACCCGTTCTTCCAAAGCGACACAAACAACGTCACAATCTTCGATACTATTGGTAAAGAAGGCTTTGTCAGCGGTGATCGTGGTGGCAAAATTGTACCTGTAGCGGGATCGATGCGAGTAAACTTGCCAGTTTGTACCGGACTTGCCGCCACTAACTGTTACACAGGCTCAATCCTTAATCCAAACGGTATCACCTTACAACATTTTACAAATACCGCTCCGGTTAACATCTCTTACAAAGCAACCGTAAACACAGTGATTAATGCCGCCCTTTGCGAAAACCTTACCAACACTTTCTGTGGAGAAAAATTCACAAACGAAGCATTCGATACCGAAAATCACTTTGCTACTTGGACAATTACCGTTTTATGTCCAGCCTTCCGCAGCTTCGGCTTTGGCGATATCTTCCTAGAAGATACATTTAAAGGCGGTATCGATACCCTAAAATGTAACGGTAAACCAAATACTCAAGGTATTGTGGTAACTCCAACTAAACCAACAGACAACAAAATCGTAAGTACAGGTGAAGACGCTTCTCGTCGTCCAGAACATGGCGAATGTAAAAATAGTGATATCTTCCCTAACTTATCGTCAGCTTTATGTGAGTTACAATCACAATTATCTGACGAGTTCACCAACAATCCTTTACGAACATTAACTCGTAATGCCGAACTGGTTTGTACCAATGCCTTAATTCGCGATAACGTGACCCTAAGAAACGGATCAATTTCCGAACTTCGTCAATACGCCAATCCAAACAACACTAACGAACTTGTAATCTGTGCCAACACAATCACAACAACCGGCCCAATTACAATCGATTACGATGGCCCTGTAACTTTGGTCGCTAAAAAAGGTCTAACCATTAATGGTGACATCCTTTACAGCAAAAACACCAAAATCACACCATCTGTAGTCGCCGTAACCAACGGTGCTATTACCACCAACAAAACTAAAAAACTAAGCGGTATTTATATCGCCCTACCAAACAGCGACAATCTTATTGCACCAATGGTCATCAATAACGATACAAGCCGCCCCGGTGCCCCGTTTGAAGTAGTTGGCTCCCTAATTGGTACCAGTTTCGAAGTTCAAAACAACGACTTCAACATCATCTACGACCTCGGTCGCTTCCTAATCACAGAACCTTCTGTGCTAAACGATGCCTTAGACTTTATTCAAGAAGTTACGGTTAATCAGTAGTCGAGCCCCAGCGAGACCTTGCGATGTCCTGCGATGTTTTCCCCCCAAGAGCCAGCAAATAAGCTGGCTCTTTTCCTTACACAAAGGTATTTTAGCACCATGAGCAAACCAAACATCTTCATCTTTAGCGGCAGCAACCAACAAGATGCCAAAACCGAAATCAACAAATGGCAACAAAGCTTTAAAGCAAAGCACAACGAAATCAATTTAGAAGTTTTTGACACAAACATAACCACTTCTCAAATTATTCAAAGCAGCCACACAATGCCCTTTTTAGGTGAACGCCGCCTGATCATTGTTCACGATTTTTTTAGTACCGCCAAAAAAGAAGAACTGGAAGCCCTAGTCAGCAAAGTTGCCGAAACCCCAGATACAACAATTCTTGTTTTTTTTGAAACAACACCACTCGATAAACGCCTAAAAACCTCCAAAGACTTACTAAAAATTGCCACAGTTAAAGACTTTCCCATTCTTCACAAAAATAATATTCCCAAATGGATCATTAACAAAGCCGCCCAATTTGACCAAACAATTGACTACCACCTAGCAACAGAACTTGGCCACCAATTCAGTCAAAACCCAGAGCGACTAGACACCGAAATCACTAAACTATGCACATACAATGCACAAACCGAAATCACCAAAGAAGCCATTCAAGCCATCAACACCCTCCCCTTCCACGATTCCATTTTTGACCTAACCGACGCCCTAACCAGTACCAACAAACAAAACAAACTAACCATCCTCCACAATTTGTACCACCGCGGCGAAGACCTAATTAGACTCTTATACATGCTCATAAATCAAATCCGACTACTCACAATTACCCATTTGGTTAATAGCAACTTTGACAAAGTCGCCGAACTTAAAATTCACCCTTTTGTTCAGCAAAAACTCAAGCAACAAAGCCGCAACATTACCCTCCCCAAACTACAACAAATTTACGCCCGACTTCAATATTTAGACGAAGCCATTAAAACCGGCAAAATCAAAACCACCAAAGGCAATCAACAAGAAATTCTTTTTGCTCTGGAGCGACTACTGTTTATTGCCTAATCAGATTGCAGTGAGTACTGCAGCCGTACCCGGAATCAACGCTTGGTAACCAACCAAATGCGTAATTCCCGGTACGCTGCATCTTTTCTGGTGTTTTCGCTAAATCGGCACGCCGGATAAAACATAAAATCCGATCAAATACATCATAACCTGTTTTATATCTAAATTTCCATCCAATTTATAATAACAAATAGACAAATTAGCAAATTGCCATTACAAGCCAACATTTTGCGCAAACTAACGAATCTGCACTACCCCTTTGTCTGTTCCCGATAAAACAATTTGCTCTTTATCTTTTAAGTTTTGTAGTGTGGCCGGCTCTGTCACAAATTCACCCGGATTAACCACACGTGCATAATAGTAATAGTCATGGTCATTACAACTATTATCGCCAATCACACAGAAAATACTGGCACGTACATTCTGGCCAAGCTGATAATTTAAATACAAACGACCCTGAGACCACTCAGCATAATTAACTACAGGAAGCACTTTCAAACCACTTGGTAAAATATCGCCAATCACATATGACCCCTCGTGGTCCCCAACATTCACATCAAATACAACCTTAACTATATCCCCTTTGCTAAATGCTGTCGTTTGTTTTCCATCTACCCAATAACTACGCTTAATCTTAAGGACATCAGCTTGTTTAACATCAGCGTAAGCCACTTTTTGAGCATAATCAGTTACTGCAACTAAATCACCTTTAATATCAGACACCTTTAATGAGGCAATTTCTTTGGGCAATAAATTCATTTCATAAGTTTGATTACCAACCAATTTCACTTTCTTACTATTAACCTTAAATTCAATCGCTTCGGTAAAACCTTTCCCTAAACGTGACTTTGTATAAATTAACTGTTCCAGTAAAACACTATCATTTTGAGAAGCCACAAATTCACTACTTGTCGCATAAGCATGCTGCCATAAGCGATCACGTTGATCACTATTAAGCTCTGAAGCAACATAAGCCAACATTGTTTCCGCCGCCACAGCATCCTCCGGCACAACAAACTCTTGAGCATTAAAGCTTACTACCGCCTGCCTAAACCAATCTGCGGCCTTTGACTTAGCACCAACTTTGGCATAGGCAACTGCCACCCACAACTGCTCATCAAACTTATTTAACTTTTGATTTGCAACCAAGTAATCCAAATCCACTAAGACAGACTCTTTTAATCCGGCCAAACCGGCTAAAGCTTGTAATTTTTCCACCAATTGATTTTTATTACTTAAAACAGAATTAAAATAAATTTTCATCTCTTCTTGATTCCATAAAGCAGGAGCCAAAATCGCCAATTTTGTTGTCGCCTCCAAACTAGCATCACTATAAGCAAATAAACTAATTCCACCTTTATTTTTAGCCTCTTGATAAACCAATACCGGTGTATCCACTTTTAACAAACCACGCTTATAATACTCATTCAATAACTCACCTGCCACATACTGACCAGCCACATAATCGGCTCGATCAACATTATTATATAAAGACCGTGACAACAACGGATACAGCTTCCCCAGTTCTTGATTAACAAAGGTCAAATTAACACGACCATCATATTGTTGAGCAGCAAACGGCATCCCCTCTGTTACCTGTACAACCGCTTGTGCCGCTACTTTAAATCGAGAATCAACAACCTCAATCGGCAACTCAATTTTATCTGACTTTCCTTTTGCCTTCACAACGGTACTAATCACATGCTCACCCAATTTTAAAGGCAATGCAAAGTAGCTATTACTAAAGGCTTTGCCCGTTTTTGATTCATTATATCCTAAAGTTTTTGCAATCATTGCAAAATCGACTTTGTCAGTTACCGCCAAAATCTTACCAAACGCACGTACCGGAATTTGCGGCTTATCACCAACATTGTAGTCTGCACTAATTACCGGCAAAGCAAACAAATCTTGTGTCACCACAACCGGTGCCACCGCTCGTCCCACTCGCACAACATCACCACCGCTAATTGCCACAACCGATAAACGCCACTCGGTAATATTATCCGGTAATTTAACTTTTAAAGTTGCCTTACCACTACTATCAGTATTAACAGACGCAAAATAGGCTGTATCCTTAAAGTCACTGCGTCCACCTTTATCGTTATGCACATAAACTCCTTCCGCAAAATAAGTATGATACTGCTCAACTTCAAAATTATAAACTGTGACAAATTCCCGCTTAAGCTCAACACTATTAACCAAAACCTCTTCACCATCACTTGTAACCAAACGATCACCCACTTTAATTTTAGCGGCCAACTGCCACTGATTATTTACCCACACTACATGCACACCGGTCACATTAATTCGCTCATTAATTACCAAATACTCATCTACGTTTGTTTGATGTAACCCGGTAACACGACCATTCACCAACGTTGAATCCCACTCGCTCGCACGTGTTTTAACTTGATCATCAATTTGTACATCTTCAATTACCTTATAGCTACCATCTGCCATTAAAACTTTAGTACCAGCCAAGAAACACCCTCCCTTCTCACCACTTACATCATCTATTTGAGTATGAGAAAGATAAGAATAACTACCATCTAAATACAAATGTTTATAAATAGCCCCCAATGGGTCGGTTAACGCCTCACTAGATAGTGCATAGTAAGCTTCATCCACCAAGCGCACAGTTAAGTTGGCCGCCACCGGTTTCCCGGTATTGGCATCCTTAACCTCTACTTCAATGTCCGCTTCGTCACTGGGAGCATACTCGGCTTTAGTGGCTTTGGCATTAACGGTTAGTTCCCTATCGCTAGTATCCAAACCAATATCAATTGTAGTAGAACGACTATAATGCCGCCCATTAAATACCATCATCGATGCATACACATTCGGCACATCTTCCTTGCCAAATTTAAACTCATAATTAGCATCACTTTGTAATTTGTAATTAAGACCTCCAACCTGCTTATTCATAAACAAATAAGCAGTATTTGCCGACTTTGGACCAACAGCGGTTAAAGAGACCGTTTCCCCAATTTTATAATTAAACTGATTCCAATCACGGCCATCGGTGGCTTCCAAACTATAATAATCACTATCAGTAGACGTAGTGCCAAGATTCAAAAATTTACTCCCCTGATAGTCACGCCCCGACTTAACTACATACGACAACGTATAATTAAAATCGGAATCCAAAGGCGCATCAAACTTAAAATCAATCTCCCCATTAGCATCAGACACAAAAGTATTTTTCATTACCGAATTCGTCCTCTTTTTGTACTCATACTTTTTACGTGTAACTTTACCAACGTAATCATAATATTCCCCAGCCAACACCCGGTCATACCGTGAACCTTCCACATTCACTACCACACTTACATTGGCTGCTGACCCAACAATAATATCCTCCAAATCAGGGATAGAAAGTGCATTGCGATCTACCTTATTTAAATCAATTTTCGCTATATTCAAAGCAAAACCATCTTGATCAAATTCAACATTTTCCACCGCTTCGCGGCCCTGATAAACAACAATATCCAATGAGTCAGCAATATAGCCCAATTCTTCACTAACAGTCGTTACAGTATGCCGATCACCTCCCACTAAACCGGACATACGATAAGCCTCCTCATCCGGAGACAACTTAACTGTCACCTTGCCCAAGTCATCAGTTGTATAAACATTATTATCCAATTTAATCTTTGTTTGCGGAACAGGTGTACCGTCAAAGAAATTGGCTTTAACCTCCAAATTTACATCTTCATCATAATAATACAAATACTTATCAGCCTGTAAATCCAAACCATATGCCGGCTTCACATAATCTTCAATCGCAATCCCCTCCGTCATTAACCAATTATCATCTTGATACACCGCTAATGTGTAATACTGATTAGGATTCAAATTGGCAAAACTAAATTCGCCACTAAAGGAACCGGTACCATCAAGTTCAATTCCCTGCTTTGCCAAAATCTTACTGACATCGGCAGGTTTGGTTCTTGCACCAAAATAATCATCTACCAAAATCACTTCCGCTTTTCCCCTCAGCTTACTGAATCGCCCTTGTAAAAAGCCGGAGAACTTTACCGTATCGGTAGGCTTATAAACAGTACGATCAGTCATAAATAAATTCCAACTATCTTCACCAATCGCTTTGGAATCCAAACTATACTGCGGTACATAATATGTAGTCATCGCCTCTGTTTCAACCACTACACCGGAATCATTGGCAATCTTATAATTAAACAAAGCAACACCGTCCTTTCCGGTTTTAATAACATCTTTATCCACAGATACTTTTGCCCCCACCACCGGTTTACCGGTAGCAATATCATTAACCCAAACCAACGAGGCCGATTCGGTAATATCGATGTAAGTAGCCGTATTTGTCACCTGCAAGAAAGCCTGCCCCACTCCACCGGCACTTGCCAATTTTATCAAAAAATAACCAGCCGGCAGCTTGTCCGGAAATCCAATCTGATAACGCCCATTAACCAATCTTGCTTCGTATTCTTCCAAATCAACAATTTTAGTTAAGTTAGTCGTACCACTCTTATAATTCCTACTTTGATAAGAAGTCCAACTTGGTGCATTTTTTACATAATTAAGACGTTCGTTCAAAAAGGCGTCTCCACTCGGATATTGATAAACAGTAAGCGCAACATTAGCAATATCCTGCTCATTATTTGCAGAATCATAAAACTCTATCCCCTGATTATCCAATGGTGAAAACTCATAAAGACTCCGCATTATAGAGAAATAACTCTCCCTATCAGCCCCCCTACCTGTTTCAAATTCAAAACTATATTCACCAAGCTCCCGACCCTTAATTGTCACGGTATAAATGGACATTGGCGCTAAGCTTTCATCAGGCACAAACAACATTGTCTTACCTCGATTTTCAAAACGCCCAGCAACAGCCGGACTAATACTAAACATTTTTTTATAATCATCAACAGTCAAACCAGCATGTGAAAAAGTAATCTCAATCCCCGAATTAATTGGTGCATTTATCCCATACTTACCAGGTACGGTGGAAGTAACACGCAACCCATCATTAATCTGAAACGCCCACTGCAACTGTTGATCCGCCAAGGCCAACTGATAAATCTCTCCCGGCTGTAGCTCAGTTTTTGGCTTAATAGTGATCTCATTGGTACTTACCTTTTCAAGATCAAACTCCGTTAGTGGTGCAAATGTTAAATTAGCTTGAATACTACTCACATCCAGATCGATTGTCTTGCTTGTTAATTTAAATCCTGAATCAACCGCCACAGCACCGTTAACTTCCGTCACAGGTGTAATTTTGTACTCATCGTAAGCACTGGCAACATCAATCAAGTTTGGCAAAAGAATCAAGTTTCCGCCCGGCGCCAAAAACTGTGTCACAACTGCAATAAGCACTACTACCGCCGTAACCGGAGCCAACCATTTAAATGTCAGCCAATTACGCTTAACGCCAACATGCGAGACTTGTTCAGCCTTTTCAAGTAACCGCGCCCGTAAAGTCTGTTTAAAATACTGCTGCTTATCAACATCTATCTGTTTTTTAAATTTATTAGCCATATTTTTGAGAGTTTGTTGAAGTTTATTAAACGAATTAGTCATTGTAAATTGGGGTTAGATGCTTAGATAACCGTTTTAAAGCCCGGTTAAGCTTAACTCCCACATTACTTGTGGAAGTATTAAGAACATTAGCAATATCTTCATAAGAAAGTTCTTCAAAATAACGAAGCGTTAAAACGTCTTGATCTCGGACTTTAAGCGCCGTAAAAGCCACCGATACCTGTAAAATATCTTGCGCACGCTCTTCCTGTAGCTCTTCCGTTTTTAGTGAATGATCAGCTGCATCCGCAGACCAATCAAACTGTTGCATTTTTTCCTTATACGCCATTTCCGACTTTTTACTCCTAAAATGCTGCCGTAATTCGTTCAGCGCAATTTTATACAGCCACGCAATAAAAGGCTTGCCGGTCCATGTATAACCATCAAGCTTATTTAAGGCTATCAAAAAAGTTTCAGCTGTTAAATCTTCAGCCAAACCCACTTCGCCCAATCGCGTCAGCAAATATCGATAGATTGCATCAAAGTACAAATCGTACAAAGCAACAAATTTGGTTTTATCAACCTTGGCCGCTGCTACCAATTCCTCCACATTAATTTCATTTTCCATTGCCAATATTAAAGGGCTTTACAACTATAATGCAAAGCCCTCCATTTTATTACACTTTTTAATAAAACTCCAAATACCGATCTCGCTCCCACTGTGTAACTTGCATGCGATAATCATTCCATTCAGCCGTTTTAGCAGCATAATAAACCTTAAACGAATGCTCCCCCACTGCAGCTCTAATTACCGGATTATCACGCAATTCATCAATCGCCTCTTTTAAGGTTGATGCCACAAAACCAATACCACGTTTTTCCAATTCCTTCGGACTAAAATCAAAAATATCTTCTTCCACCGGTTCCGGTGCCTCCATTTGTTTTTCAATCCCATCCAAACCGGCTGCCAACATTACCGCAAAAGCCAAATACGGATTTGCCGTTGGATCCGGACATCTTAGCTCACAACGCACAGCCTGATCTTTACCGGGTGTAATTCGTGGAATTCTAATTAAAGCTGATCGATTGCGCGTTGCCCAAGCCACATTTACCGGTGCTTCATAACCAACCACTAACCGTTTATAAGAATTAACCAACGGATTCATAATCGCATTCATTGCCTTAATATGAAACATTTGCCCGGCAATAAACTGCTTAGCCAACAACGACAATTTGTGTGTATCTGCTCCATCAAAAAAGACATTTTTCCCTTCACTAAAAAACGACTGATGCACGTGCATCCCCGAGCCATTAATTTTAGCCACCGGCTTTGGCATAAAAGTAGCATGCAAACCTCGCTTAGAAGCAACCGACTTTAAGACATGCTTAAACGTTAAGGCGTTGTCTGCAGTGGCAACGGCCAAACCATACTTAAAATTAATTTCGTGCTGCCCCTCAGCAACCTCATGATGCAACGCTTCTACATCCACCCCCATCTCCTGTAACGCATGTGTCATCTCACATCGAACCTCGGCTGCCAAATCCAAATCTTGATCAAAATACCCACCTTTATCGTGCGGTAAAGTCTGGAGCTCACCATCACCATTACGAGCAAACAAAAAGAACTCCAATTCCGGCCCTACATAATAATCAAAGCCCAACCTTGCAGCCCGTTCCACCTGCTTTTGCAAAATATAACGTGGGTCACCTTCAAAACGTGATCCATCCGGCATATACACATCACAAATAAACCGAGCAGTCACATTATTTGTTTTCTTTGTCCAAGGCAAAATCGCAAATGTAGTCAAATCCGGCTTTAAATACATGTCACTCTCAAAAATCCGCGTAAACCCTTGAATACTCGATCCATCAAACCAAACATGATCCTCCAGCGCATCCGCCAACTTAGAAACAGGAATCGTCACCGCTTTCAACATCCCATGCAAATCCGAAAATTGCAGATCGATAAACTGCACCCCCTGCGCCCTACTCTTTTCTAAAACTTCTTGTTTCGAATATGTCATACAAGCAAAATTAAAAAATGAACACCTATCATATAGACGATTCTCCCCCGCGCTGTAAATATTGACAATTAAGCCGATCTGCAAGCGTCTAAAAAGCCAACAGCACCCAAAAAGTCGATCCTTCCTATTGCTTCGCTTTTTAACAACTCATACACTGTAGAAGATTTCTACAACATAATTAAAATTGACATGATCAAAGAAATTACCGCCAATACCAACATGACCGACAAAGAAGCCCGCCTCTACATTGCCTGCCTCCAAAGCGGCCAAAGCACAATCACCCCCATTGCCAAACAAGCCCGCCTAAACCGCGTTAGTGCCTATTCCATTGCCGAAAAACTCATTGCCAAAGGCTATTTTACCACCAGCCGCAAAGGCAAAATCACCTATTTTGATGCCACCAACCCCCAAGACATTTACGAATCAATCAACCAACGCACCCAAAAACTCAAACAAATCCTCCCCGACCTACGCCGCCTCCACAAAAACGCCGACCACCCCAACATCCGCTACTTTGAAGGCATCGACGGCGTTAAAGCCCTTTACCTAGACTCCCTTAACAGCTCCACCGAAATCCTCAACTACGCCAACTCCGAAGACCTCCGCAACTTCTGGCCCAACTACGACGAAGAGTACGTCCTTAAACGCGCCAACAAAAAAATCTACCTCCGCGGCTTCGCCCCAAACGACACCTACGGCCAACGCGTCCACGACACCGACACAACCTACTACCGCCACATCAAACTCCTCCCCCCCCAAAAAGCCCTCTTTCACAATGAAACCAACATCTACGACGACAAAATCTCCCTAGTCTCCTTCAAAGACCGCCCCATGGGCATCATCATTCAAAACCAAGAGTTGGCGGATACGCAGAGGTCTATTTTTGAGTTGTTGTGGGAGTTGGTTTAGCCTCCCCAATTCTCCTCAATAAACCCCGCGCGCCCCGACCCCGCCTTATACCTTTGGTAATAAGCCGCCTGCTTTTGGGCAAAATTTTGATGGTTGGCTTCCGCTTTAAAAAAAGTTGTAAACGGTAAAATCTTGGTTGCAATTGGCGCACTAAATTTGCCGCTTTCCGGCACCGCATCTCGCGTTTTTTCCGCAATCTGTTTTTGCTCTTCATTACGATAAAAAATAGCCGTTGTATAATGATGACCGCGATCCGCAAACTGGCCCCCGGCATCGGTTGGGTCTATTTGACGCCAAAATAAATTTAAGACCTCCTCATAGTTTGTTTGCTTTGGATCAAAATAAACCTGCACCGCCTCACGATGCTCCGTTAGTCCACGCGCCACTTTGTCATATTGAGCCGTCTCCTCTGTACCACCGGCATAACCGGAAATTGCTGCATACACACCATCCATCTGATCAAAAGGCGCTTCTATACACCAAAAACAGCCGCCGGCCAAAGTTACAATCTCGGCATCAGCCGGAATATTTTCATCACTAATATCGGCAGCTACATCAATTTTTAAAACAATCTTAATCTCGGAGTCCCCCTCTGCCCAAATCACACCACTTGTATATTCAACATCGTCTTTTGTTAGTTGATACTTAAATTTTGCCAACTCTTTGCTATACTCCGACTCATCACAACCACTGCTAACCGGCCACACTGCCATTACCCGTGGTGGCAAACCACCTACACTAAGATAACGACGAATATCGTAATTTTCTGCCTGTTTTATAACTGTATAATTCGATTTTTCCATATATTGACGACTAAAATATTACTGATATCCTACATTCAGACATCTAAAAAATCAAACATGCGCACAACCCCAACAGCTCACCCAAATACCGAGTTACTTGTTTATGGAATCCGTGAAATTGTTGATGTAGCAAACAAAATCAAGGGGCTAGATCCTGCGCTGGAACTAACCTGGGAAAACATTGGCGACCCTGTTGCCAAAGGCTGGTCCGTCCCTCAATTTTTAAAAGAGATCCTAACCGAAGAAATTCACCGCGCCGACAACCGCAGTTTTGCGTACACGCACTCCCGCGGGAATATCGAAACTCGCAAATGGGCCGTTACCTATGCCAAACAATTTTGCCCATCATCTACCTTAGACTACGAAGACATCCTCTTTACCAACGGCCTTGGCTCCGGCATCGCCATGCTTTACCAAATGGTCGCCCCCGGCAAACGCATTTTGCAACCATCACCCACCTATCCTACCCATGCCTCATTTGAATCATTCTGCTCCGGCAATGCCCCCATCTTTTACAAACTCGACCCCGAAAAAGGCTGGGCCCCCGACATTGCCGACATCGAAGCCCAACTCCAAAACCACCCCGACATTGTGGGCATAACAGTCATCAACCCCAACAACCCCACCGGCACCATCTACAGCCAAGAAACATTAGAAGCAATCACCCGCCTGGCCGAAAAATACAACGTCATGATCATCTCCGACGAAATCTACTTCCGCATGGTCTTCCCCGGCCACACACACGTACACATGGCCGAACTTGCCCACGCCCGCGTCCCCCTAATTGTGTTACGCGGATTATCCAAAGACATCCCTTGGCCCGGCGGCCGCTGCGGCTGGCTCGAATTCCACAACACCGACCTCGACCCCGCCTTTAAAGACTACTGCGAAGCCGTCAAAAAACGCGTTCTCTTAGAAGTCTGCGCCTCCACCCTCCCCCAAATGGTCATACCAACCGTCTACAACCACCCCCAATTTAACGCCTGGAACCAACAATACAGCACCGAACTCCAAACTGTAGCCGACTCTATTGCCGACACCCTCAACCAAATTCCCGAACTAACCGTCAACAAAACCCTAGGCGCCTTTTACCTCATGCCCCGCTTTAAACAAGGCTCCCTCAACAACCGCCAAACCCTCCCCATCACCAATCCGCAAGTAAAAGCCTACATCGAACAAGCCGTCGCCACCCCAAACCTAGCCGACGACAAACGCTTCACCTACTACATCCTCGCCAACACCGGCATTGTCTGCGTCCCCGCCTCCGACTTCTTCAGCCCCTACCCCGGCTTCCGCCTCACCACCCTAAGCCGCAACCCGGAAGAACGGAAAAAGACTTATGAAAGGTTTGCGGAAGCGACAAAGGCGTATTTGGGGTCGGGGTAGGGGGGACTCAAATACGCCAATATAATCATTAAACATCTCTAGCTGCTTTCAACAATGCTTCAGCACCCTCAACACCATATTTCAACATTGATGTTGCCCTTTGGCGTGCATAGAAATATAAACCTTCATCCATAAGACGTTGATAATCAGGCAATAAAAGCCTTTTCAGACGTTGTTTAAGAAGATCATTATTGGGATCTAAAGAAAGCTCCTCCTTTAATTCGTCCCATTTTTTGAAAAAATCAACATCTACAAGAACCTCCGTCATTCGAGCGTTACTAGTATCTGGTGAACTAGCTGTAAGCAAAACAATCCTACTACGGATATTTAATAATTCTTCTTCAGAATAAGACTTACTTGGCTTAAATTGGGGATCAAAAATTTTAGTATGACTTCCACCAACCATCGCCAATACATTACCTTTAAGCTCTAAATTTTTAACTAAATACCAACTAATATCATTTGACACTGTAAGCAATTTCTCAAAAGTAACTCGTGCTTTTCTCTTTTCGGTCTCAAGATTTTGAACAATCATTACGGACAAAATTTCAACACTCGCTATACTAACATTAAAAAGTCTACTAATAGCATTCACTAACAAACCAATATTATCTTTATACCTTAGTAACTCAGCTACCATCAGTGCACATATTGCATCCCTATGTGATACACCAGCCAAATCAGCAATCACAAAATTATACGGAGTACATATAGCATCCTCCACATCAATACCCATTGCTTGCGCACGCTCCATCAAATATTGCACTTCTGGCGTAGCATTTCCCATGCCCTCCACAATAATAGAATTTGGCTTTTCCTGTTCATCTAAAATTTTATCCAATATATATATTGCAGATGCTGAGTAATGCTCCATTAATCCAACTGTCTTAATTTTAAAATCTGGATGAACAAAAGTAGCTACATCTGGAGACTGTTCATCAGCAGGAACCTCTGAAGATGCTATCAAATCTAAAGCTCTTTGTCTCACACCCCTAATTTGATCCAATTGAATAGGTTGAACACCCCCCCCATTTTCTCGTTCATCACAACCAATTTCATTTTCCATAGTATTATATATTAAATGAATATACGACACTATAAAACAAAGGAATAAAAATGTCAATCCACGATTCGCCGCACCCCTTCATTAAGACCCTACCGCCCTGCCATCTCATAAGCATGCCCAACATTCAACAACTTTGCCTCACTCCACTGCGGGCTCATCAACTGCAAGCCTACCGGCAAACCATCGGTGGTATTACCGCAAGGAACAGACAAACCGGGTAAACCAGCAATGGCAGATGGGATTGTGAGCGCATCAGCATTGTACATTGCGACGGGATCATCCGACTTCGCGCCAATTTTAAAAGCGGGGAAAGGTGAAACGGGAGCGGCTAAAACGTCGACCTCCTCAAAAACTTGCTCAAAATCTTGGCAAATTAAAGTTCGCACTTTTTGCGCTTTCAGATAGTAGGCATCGTAATAACCGGCAGATAAAGCGTAAGTTCCCATCATAATCCGACGTTTCATTTCCGGGCCAAAACCTTTACCTCTGTTTTTTAAATAAAATTCATATAAATCTTGAGGATCTTCGCCTAAACGCGGACCATAACGCACACCGTCAAAACGAGCCATATTGGAACTAACCTCACTTGGCGAAATAATGTAATAAACGGCCACACCATACTTGGTCATTGGCAAAGAAACTTCCTTAATAATCGCCCCCTCATTTTTCAAAACCTCGACCGCTTCCATTACACGCGCTCGCACATCAGGCTCTACGGACTCACTAAAATACTCTTTTGGTAAACCGATGCGCATGCCTTTAATCGAATTATTAATTCCACCCAAATAAGCATCAACTTTAACATTTGGCGCAGTTGTATCTAAACGATGACTACCGGCAATTGCACCCAAAACCAAGGCGGCATCATAAACCGTTTTAGTTAAAGCCCCCACCGTATCCAAAGACGATGCCATCGAAATAACACCGGAACGCGGCACCCGGCCATAAGTCACTTTTAACCCCACAGATCCACAAAAAGAAGCAGGCTGTCTAATCGAACCACCGGTATCGGTCCCCATCGAAAAAGCACACAAATTAGCGGCAACAGCAGCAGCCGACCCACCACTGGAACCACCGGCCACACACTCTAAATTTGCCGGATTTTTAGTCACACCAAAAGCGGAAGTCTCGCTAGAAGCACCACATGTAAATTCATCTGTATTTACCTTACCCAACAAAATTGCCCCTTGATCATATAAACGATCTACAACCGGCGCATTGTATGGTGGTTTAAAACCTTTTAAAATATTGGAACAAGCAGTCGTTTCAATTCCCTCGGTCGAAAAAACATCTTTAAGAGCCATTGGCACATTTGCCAAACTGCCCTGCGCACTTTCATCAATCTGACTTTTTGCCACATCTACCGTTTCTAAAATATAGGCATTTAGTGCGGGATTTTCTTGTTTAATTGCGTCAGCATAAGCGTCTACTACTTCTAAAGGCGAAAAGGTTTTCGCCTGATAACCCTCCAACAACTCCTTAACCGAAAGCGTGTTTAATTCCATAATTAACTGTTAAATACAGATGGCACCACAACTTGATTATCGATCACTTCGCCATCAACGTTACCTAGCAATCGTTTTTTATCTTCGACAAAATCAATAACTTTGTCTTCTTCAAAAATGTTAGTTAGTCCGGTAACTTGTGCGGTTGGCTTCACACCCTCTGTATCCACCTCCGCCAAAATTTCAATTGCTCCTAAAATATCCTGCAACTGGCCGGCAAACTTGGCAACTTCCGCTTCGCTTAGTTCCAAACGGGCTAAATGCGCAATTCTTTGCACAACCTCTTTTGTAATTTTTACATCTGACATATTATAATGATCAATAAATGCAGTCCAAGCTTAGGGATTTAAGCGAAAAGTGACAAGAGAAAATTCTTCCATTATAGTAGATATATGATTGAAACAGTCCCCCATATAAATACCGAGTCCAAAAACAAAACTACGGCAATTTACCAAAATATTAACTGTGTCAGTTTTTATTTTTTCGCTACTCTTGGCTTTGTCCACCTTATTAGCGGTCTTTTTGTCGCCAACGAAATCGCGCTTAAAGGCATGTGGCTAATCAACCGCTTACTCGATGTCCCCTTCTTTATCGTCAGCTATCTTTACTTTGCCTCACTATTTAAACTACAATTAGACTCCGATGCAACCAACACCAACGTTTGGGATTTACTTATTATTGTCGTTGGCATCGGCTTATTGTTATTTCTTCAGGTTTACGACTTAGTTTTCCCTAATTTGCAGCCATGAAACGCGTTCTCGCCTTTGGAACTTTCGATTATTTTCACATTGGACATCAATACTACCTTAATGAAGCCGCAAAACTTGGCGACGAACTTTACGTAATCATTGCCCGCGACGACACGGTCAAACAAGTTAAAGGCTTTAAAACAGACGAAAACGAAAAAACTCGTCAAAAAAAAGTTGCAAACTGGCCAACCGTTACCAAAGCAATTCTCGGTAGCAAAAAAGATAAGTACGATGTATTAAAAAAATACAAACCTGATATAATTTGCCTCGGATACGATCAATACGCTTTCACACAACAACTCCAAAATAAAATAATCGAACTCAAACTTAACACAAAAATTATCCGCCTACCGGCGTATCAACCTCAAATCTACAAATCCTCAATCATTAAAAAAGCACAAAATGCGAACTAAAAAATATTTCCACGAAGCCATCACCGCCATTATTCGCAATCGCTTTTTGTCGGCCGTCACCATTTTAAGTATCGCCTTCATCCTACTAATTTTTAATGTACTGCTAGCCGTTAATCAACTCACGCACAGCACTATTCAAGACCTAAGCGAAAAAATAACCCTCACCGTTTACGTAAAAACCGACATCGACCCCAAAACACTAGACCCACTCATAAGCGAAATCAACCAACTACCCTTTGTTATCGATACTCAATACCAAACCGCAGCCGACGCCCTCACAAAAATCACCACCAAATATCCGGAAAGCACAAAATTTTTAAGCCAATACAACGTCCCCAATCCGCTACCGGCAACTGTTAACATCAAAACCAACAACCTCGAAGACCAACGCCAACTAATTAAACTGTTTCAAAACGAACCATACAAAAACATCTTCCGTGTTAACGAAAACGATCAACAACGTAGCACAATCCAAACCGTAATCAATAACCTGATCAACCTTAAAGGTTTTACGTTTCAAGTTATTCTATGGGTCATTTTAACCTTTACTATTGGCGGCGCCCTGCTTATTTTCAACGTTTTAAACGTTACCCTCTTTAGTCGCCGCAAAGAAATCCAAATCATGCAATTTGTCGGTGCCACTCATGCCACAATTCGCATGCCGTTTGTGTTTGAAGGAATTTTATACGGAGTGGCCTCCTTCATCCTCAGCTTTATATTACTATTAATCATCCAAATATTTATTCCGGAATCAATTCAGGAATTTCGCTCCATTCTTTTATCTGGTAGTTTTCAATTCACCTTAATTATCGAACTCATCGCCATTGGCATAATTAGTGGCGTCATCAGTGTTTTAACCGTCGAAAATCATCTTAAACACAAAGGCATTCTAGCCGATTAATTTTTTTACATGTCACGTTTTCGGGAAAAATTTACCAACGGCTTTATTATTGGTAGTAATCAAGCCCCCAACAACGTTATTTATCTTCAAATTTTTACCAAAGAACTAGGTGTTATTACCGCTAAAGCCAAAGTCAGCCCCAAACTAACCGGCAAATTCCAAGGCAAATTAGAGCCGCTAACCAAAGCAATGTTTGTTTTATACAAAGGCCAAACTACTTGGAGCATCAAAGAAATAACCAACGTCCAAAACACCCATCTCGACCTAGTCACACATCCAATTCAAGAACTTATTCATTTCATCTGCAAGATTTATCGCCAACTCCTCCCCGAAGACGAACCACTAGCCTCCCTATTTGTAATGCTTGAACAAGTACACCAAAATATTGCAAACCACATTTATTCCACAAGCAGCATCATCTATTTTCTAGCACAAACTCTCGACAAAATCGGCATCTTGCCAAATCTCAAAACCTGTCCCGGCTGCAAATCCGAAATCACCGGCAACGCCACTTACGACCCGGCTCAACAAGAAATCTTCTGCACAAACTGCATCCCCAATCACTCGGAACAGCTTGTCCAAATTAATCTCAACCAACGCAAAACAATCTACTACGCCACCAAAACCAACCTCATCGATTTCAACAAAATCCAAATTGATCCAAACATTCAAGCCAAAAGCATTCGCCTATTACAAGTCATTACGGCAAACTACTTGGGCAAATCCCCTAGTCTAGTTTCTTTACCGATTTAACATTTGGCACTTCCTGAATTTTTTGAATTAAACGTGCCAACTGATCATAATCTTTTATCGCCACTTCAAACTCTCTAAAAATAAAAGTGGAATTGGTCGCTTCATTAAGTGCCATTTTTGTAATATTGATGCCCATTTGCGAAGTTAAACAAGAAATATCCGACAACAACCCAATACGATCCTGCATTACCACCTCAAGTGACACCCTGTAAGTTGGCGCCGCCACATCCTTACGCCAGTGCGCTGCAATCAGCCTCTCCGTTTTACGATTATTAATTACCTTACAAGCCTTTTTGTGCACAGTCACCCCACGCCCACGGGTAATATAACCAATTATGGCATCACCGGGATTTGGCTGACAACAAGTCGCCATCTTTATCGGAAAATCCGTATATCCATCCACAACAACCTCATTTTTTCCAACCTCTTCTATGGCCTTTTTCTTATCTTGTTTCTTTTTCTTAATTTCGATTATACGAGACCGCGAACGCAACAATTCCTCTGCCGGAAATAGAGTTTTAATCACAACATTCGGGTACAACATTCCCCTACCAATATCCCGTAATAACTCTTCTCGATCCTTCAACGTCAACTTACAACCACCATAATTTTTCAATAGCTGTAAATCAGCATCCAAAGGTGCCTTACTAATTTGCTCCAAATGTTTATTTAAAATTTCTCGACCCTCGCGCAAAATTTTCTGAGGATCAGCATTAGACCTAAACCATCCTTTAATCTTACTCTTTGCCGAACTGGTTTTAACAAAAGATAACCAATATTGATTTGGCTCTGCATTATCACGCGTAATAATTTCAACAACATTGCCATTTTGTAGCTCGTAATCCAAAGGCACAATGGCATCATTAACTTTAGCCATTGCACAATGATTCCCCACCTCCGAATGAACAGCATAAGCAAAATCGATTGGTGTGGCCCCGGCCGGCAAATCTTGCACATCTCCCGCTGGTGTTAAAACAAAAATCCGTCTATGAAAAATATCACGATGTAAGTCATCAATAAATTCTTCATTATTAGATACTTCTTCCTGCAAACTATTTAAAGCTTTTACCCAACCCAATCGCTCACCAAACTTACTACTATTCCTAATTTCTTCAGCATCCATACCCGCAGTTGCGCCACCGGTCTCACCATAAAGCCAATGCGAAGCCACACCGCGCTCCGCCTCACCATGCATCGATTCTGTTCTAATCTGAATTTCGGTTGGCTGATTACGCGACTTTGGGCCCAAACCAACAACAGTTGTATGCAAACTCCGATAACCATTAGGCTTTGGCACAGCAATGTAATCCTTAAATCGCTGCTGCAAAGGCGCCCACATGCCATGAATCACGCCCAACGCCTCATACAAATGCCCAGTATACTCCCGTCCATCCTTTTTCTGATCTTGCAAAATAATGCGCATCGCAAAAATATCATAAATCTCATCCACCGAACTTAAACTTTTACGGCTCAACTTAACGTGAATACTATACAAACTCTTTAAACGCGCCTCGACCTTAAATTTTTTAAAACCGCCACCCGCCAAACATTTAGTTAACGTTTTCTTAATGTCCAAAATTAGTGGATCCGTCATTCGACTATAACTACTAAGTTGTTCTTTTACATTTTCATAATGTTCCGGTTCCAAAAATTCAAAACACAAATCCTCTAATTTACTTTTTAAATTATAAATACCTAAACGCGCTGCAATTGGCACATACACATCCAAAGTCTCCGTAGCAATTCGCTCTTGTTTATGCGGTTTAACATATTCCAAAGTCGACATATTATGTAAGCGATCACAAAGTTTAATAATAATAATTCTAAAATCGGCCGCCATATGCACAAACATCCGCCGCAAATTTTCCGCATAAGGCTCATCAATACGCGATCTCACTTTACTTAACTTTTCCAACCCCTGAACCATATAGGCCACTTTTGGACCAAACTCCGCTTCAATCTGCACCAAGGTACGATCCGTATCCTCAGAAACGTCATGCAACAAAGCCGCAATAATCATCTCCTCATCCGGATTATAATCCAACAAAATATCGACCACCGCCACCGGATGAATTATGTAAGGCTCCCCCGAAAAACGCTTTTGCCCCTCGTGAGCATCACGCGCATATTCATAGGCCCGAACAATCCGCTCCATATCATACGAAGGAGATTGCTTTTTAATTCGATCTAAAACTGGTGCAAAAAAATTCATACCCCAAACAATACACTATTCCGCCGGAATCACCAAGTCCAAGTCAATCGTCGGGAAATCAATCACCTTTACACCTTTAACAAATGCATCTCGATTTGATTCCACCGCCAAAATTTTATCAGTTACAATGGGTAAACCACGTTCATAACGAACAATAATCTGCTCCCGCGCACGCACTTCCGATCTAACCACAATGTACTGCTCTGCTAAGCGTTGATAAGTTTCTAGCAATTCCGGTAACCTTTCACTGGCAAGCTGATCCGCCGCATCTAAATAACGTTCTTCAGACGCATTCCTTGTTTCTTCCAATCGTACCAATGTTTCATTTAAAATTGCGGTCTCTTGTCTTATATCCTCATAAGCTCGTGTCGCCTCCGCATAACTCGCCTTCAAATCATCTAAATACTGATCAAAAGCAGCATTACGAACCGAACTACTATCTAACAATAAAAAGATGTCTGTATTAAAAATGTTCTGCATTCGTCGATAAGTTCGCACATAGTAACTTAAACGATTAGGCAATTGATCCACTGCCCCAAGCTGATTAATCACAATAAACAAATCCGTACTTAAATTTTCCACCGGTTTCGAGGTTGGCAACGCCTCTTCCTTACCAATATCAGTCACCACTTTAACTGTTGATATATCCGATTCAACAGGAGTCTCGGTTACAACAGGATTTTCAGTTGCAACAGGTTCTTCAGTTATCACTTCATCCTTATTGCCACCGGTCACTTTATTCCAAATACGAGATAAAAAGCCCGGACCATCATCTACAGCCGGCACTGTTACCACTATCTCCGGTGCCTTATTTTGCTGAGCCAAAGGATCCACGCTATCGTTCAAATACCCCAACAAAAAAACAAAACTCGCCACAATAATTAAAATGAGCGATACAATAAAAGCAATAATTCCAAAAAAATGACTGCGCCCAATGCGCAACTCTGCCAAAATTCCTTTAACTTCATCAATAACACCACCATCACCCGGAATATGTTCCGGCTTAGGTTCTGGAACATTTGATGGCTCAGCATCCAAAGTTTCGCCTTCTATAACGGTATCGTCTGGCATAAATAATTACTAAGAATCTAATAATTATAGCATAAATAAGCCTGTATTAGAAGACAAAAGCAACTAATTAACAAAGAACCACTTAAATAAATCATCAAAATTAGCTAAATTAAAAAAGTCCCTAACCAAAAACAAAAATGAAGTTAAATCTCCTCAAAACATATACTACAGCTGATGCAATCCTTTTGCCTCTATTTGAAAACAAACTTAAAGACGCCATCGACCAACTACCAGCCACCCTCCAAAAACAAATAGCCCATTTAGTAGACCATAAAGTCACCGGCAAACGCGGCGATATCGAAGTTTTTCACACCGCCACCGGCAAAACCAACGTCAGTATCTATTTTATTGGCCTAGGCGAAAAAGCCAAACTTGACTCCGAACAACAAAAGTTAATGGGCGCCAAAACCGCTCAGGCCATCAAAAAATACAAATACGACAAAGTTGCCATTTTCCCCATCAACAAAAAAGAAAACATTAAAATCATGCACTTTTTTGCCCTCGGCTTTTTACTTGGCAGCTACAAATTCGACACCTACATCAACGACAAAAAAAAGAAACAACACATCTATAAAGAAATCCAAGTAATAAGCCCCGACAGCAAACTCACCAATACCGAATTTGACGAACTAAACACAATCACCCAAGCAATTTATTACACACGTGATTTAGTTAACACACCGCCCAACGAACTCACTCCTACGCAATTAGGAAAAGAAGCACTCGCAATCGGCAAACTGTCTCGCCAAATTAAAGTCACCATTTTTGACGACAAACTACTCAAAAAACACAAAATGGGCCTAATTTTAGGCGTTGGTGCCGGCAGCCACGAAGAAAGCCGTCTAATTTTTATGGAATACAAAAACAAACCAACTAACAAAAAACCATTGTTAATTGTTGGCAAAGGCGTAACTTTTGATGCTGGCGGCTTAAACATCAAACCAACCAACAATATCGAAGATATGAAAAGCGACATGGCCGGTGCCGCCAGTGTTCTCGGACTAATGCAAATTTTAGCAAAACTAAAACCAAATCTACACGTAGTTGGTGTTATTTCATCTGCCGAAAATCTTCTCGGTGACAAAGCCATGAAACCGGGTGATATCCTAATCGCCTACAACGGCGAAACCGTCGAAATCACCAACACCGATGCCGAAGGCCGCCTCGTCTTAGCCGACGCCCTTGCCTACAGTACCAAAAAATATAATCCCGAAATAATTGTAGATATCGCCACCTTAACCGGCGCCTGCATTGCTGCCATTGGCTTCCAAATAACCGGTGTTGTCAGCAACAACGATAAACTCTACAACAAACTAGAAACCGCCAGCAAAAACTGTGCCGACCTAATTTGGCATCTCCCCCTAACTCAACACTTTCAGGATAAAGTCGCCAGCGACATCGCCGACTACAAAAACTGGACCGCCGGTGTAAACGCCGGTGCCAGCATGGGTGCCGCCTTCCTCGAAAAATTCATCAACAACCACAATTGGGCCCATTTAGACATCGCCGGCTCCAGCTGGACCCCCGAAAACACACCCACGTCTCACCAAGGCGCCACCGGTGTCCCCGTCCACATGCTTTGGGAACTGATTAAGCAATATTAATTTCACTACCGCAATTATATTTTGTAAGATCAAATTGCCGCATGGCATTTTAAAGCATACAATAAAGCCTTCATTTAAACAGTAGTATGCAAGCCACAATTGCCGAATTTCAAGAAACAAACGCCATCGTGCAACTAACCGAAACTGGTCATCGCTTTGCCTTCCCCATCAAACTTTTACCGGATGACATCAGCACCGGCGACGAAATCGAACTCCGTATCATTACCAAAAAGGATATTGAAGCTGACAAAATCAAAAACATGAAACAACTGCTTCAAGAACTAATTAACTAATCAACACAAAAGACCTTTCCAACTAAGGAAGGGCCTTTTTAAAATCTACAAAATACAATTACTACTTTTCACCATCACCATCTTTTTTCTCATCTTCCGGTTCACCCGCTGCAATTGCTGCTGCTTCAATTTCTTCCGGTGTCAAACCTTCATCAGCAACTTCTTCCTCTGCACGTGGAGCAGATACTGTAACAATCGTTGATTCAGCATCTTCAAGCAACTCAACATCATTTGGAATGACTAAATCACTAATATGAATTGCCATATGGAAATCAGCAAGGACACTAATATCAACTTCGAAATAACTTGGGATCTTGTTTGGTAAACATTTAACTTCAATTTCAGTCATTTGTGGTGTTAATGTACCGCCCAAACCTCTTACGGCAGGAGCTTCACCAACAAATTCAATAGGTACCATGGCAGTAATTGCCTCTTTAAGATTCACTTTATAAAAATCTACATGTCTAATTTGATCTGTAACAGGATGAAATTGTAATTCCTTAAACAAAACAGAAACAACGTCTCCATCAATCTCTAAATCAACAATAGTTGTTTCACCAGCTTTAAGATAAGCCTTTCGTACCAATTCATACGGCATTACTACGCTTACACTTTCAAACCCATGACCATAAACCACACCAGGCAACTGACGATCCTTGCGATAATCCTTAGCTTTAATACTTAAATCCCTTTTTTGGGCTGAAAGAGCAACTTGTACCATAACATTCTTCTTAAATTATCAAAAGCAGGCGGATAGTAACCAAAAACATATAAAAGAGCAATAGAAAATTAAGGCAAGTTTGTACAAAACCTAAAAATAATATACAATCACACAGACAAAATTCTTTACAAATTATATGGACCAAACACTTCACCCAACTTTGCAAAAACAAATCAAAAAACATTTAGGCCTAACGGATATTTCCAAATTAGATCAAAACATACAAAATTTCATCTACGCCATCAACAAAAGCTACTCAACATGTGAAACAGAAACACATATCAGTACTAAAATAAAAGCATACCAACGCCAAATAAAAGAAAACGAACGTCTTACCAAAGTAATGATTAGGCGAGAGTTAAAAATGCTCGAATTAAAAAAAGAAAATGAAACTTTAAATAACCAACTATCTAACCTCAAAAATAATGAAAAAGCCTAAGATCTTACTATTATTTGCCGGTGGTACAATTGCAATGGTCAACAATTTAGAGAACACACTAGCCCCAGCCCCCTACGCCGAGGAATTCACCAACTTAATCCCCGAATTAAACGACCACTTCAACATCGATAGCCAATTTATTACCAGCGTCGACAGCACCAATATTCAAATTACCCATTGGGAAAAAATTGCTACAATTATTGAAGCCAACATTAGCAATTATGACGGCTTTGTTGTAACCCACGGCACCGACACAATGAGCTTTACCTCTTCCGCCGTATCCTATGCCTTACAAGACCTAGGCAAACCAGTAGTGTTCACCGGCGCCCAACTCCCTATTAGCCATTGGCGTACCGATGCAAAATTAAACCTTATCAACGCCATGGCAGTTGCCTCCATGAATTTAGGAGAAGTAGTCATTGCCTTTGGAAGTAAAATTCTGCGCGCTAACCGTTCAACTAAACAAAGCGAATCAGATTTTAGCGCTTTCGTTTCTAACAAATACCCATTTATTGGCAACATAAAATCAGAAATAACCCTAAACAGCTTTCACAAACCACGATCAAACAAAAAACCAACGCTTAAAGCTAATTTTGATGAAAATGTTGTCGTCCTCCCCATTATTCCCGGCCTCAACCCCAAACATTTTGACGCCCTCCTCAACAGCGGTGTTTCCGGAATCGTCATTACCGCAGTTGGCGCAGGCAATATCCCTAATGGTGCCAAAACATTAACACCTAGTCTTGTTAAAGCCACCGAAATGGGCATCCCCGTCGTTATTGCCACACAATGTAATCAAGGTACCGTTCATATGAATTTATACGAAACCGGTGTCGCCGCCTTTGACTCCGGCGCAATCTCCGGCCAAGATATGACACTAGAAGCAGCCACCACCAAACTAATGTGGGCACTCGGTCAAACCAAAGACCTCAACCAAATTCGCGAAATTATGGAAAAAAATATTGCCGGTGAGTTGACCGTAAAATAATAAATCTCTATAGTTCACACAAAATTTAACAAACAAAATTATGGGAGTATTTGATAAAGCAAAAGACTTATACAAAATGCAAAAGGAGGCTCGCAAAATTAAGAAAAAACTAGCCAACATTCACATTGAAGCCGAAGCCGATGGTGTCGTCATTACCATTAACGGCGAACAAACCATAATCAAAACTGAAATCAAAGACAAAAGCCTTTTAAGCGATCAACCAAAACTAGAAACAGCACTTACAACCGCCTTTAATAAAGCGATCAAAAAATCACAAGAAATTGCTGCCGAAGAAATGAAAGATATTATGGGAAACCTTGGACTTAGCGGTTAATTTGGCTTTATCCAAAAAATAAAAATATGAACTTTCACATCCGCAAAGTTAAACGTAAACCACTGTGGCCCAAAATTACCGTCATTGCCGTTGTTGTTTTTATTGTCATCAAACTTCTTACAGGGGAATCTGTCCCAACTACAGTTACTTTCAACATTCCCCTAGGCACCAGCGGTAAAGAAATCGCCAAAAAACTGGATGATAATGACCTTATTGGTAGCCAAATTTTATTTAGATTAAAAGCTAAAGACTACCCGGCAATTCAAGCCGGCACCTTTTCTATTCCCAGCAACGCCAGCCCCGCCCAAATCCTTCAAATCATCACCCAACCCGCCGAAAACTTCCGACTAACCATCCCCGAAGGCTACACCATTGCCCAAATCGACCAAAAACTAACCGAACTCAATTTAATCAATAGCGGTGAATTTTTAGAATGCACCAAAACATGTCCCCTGCCTGCCGACTTTTCTTACAGCCAATATTTAAGCAACAATCGTAACATAGAGGGCTTCCTCTTCCCCGATACATATTTTTTAAATCCCAAAGATTTTAACAGCGCCCAATTTCTTAATCAGTTAATAAAAAACTTCACCACCCAAATTAACCAACTAAACATCACAAACCAAACAAACCACAATTTTTACGAAGTACTAACCATGGCCTCAATTTTAGAAAAAGAAATCAAAACCAAAGCCGACCTCCCCACCGTCTCCGGACTCCTGTGGAAACGTCTCGATAACGACTGGGCCATAGGCGCCGATGCCACTCTTCTATATACTCAAAACGACCGCACCCTCACTTATCAAGATCTCCAAGACAACAGCCCTTATAACACCCGTAAATTTAAGGGGTTACCACCAACTCCCATCAACAATCCCGGTCTTTCAACAATAAAAGCCGCCATGCAACCTATAGACTCCGAATATTGGTTTTACCTAACACCACCCAATTCGACCCAAGTAATTTATGGTCGAACAAATGCCGAACACGAAGCTAACAAAACGCAATATCTACGCTAAACGCTAAAGTTCTGCCTCTGCTTCTGCCGTTGGTGGCGCAGGTGGCGTTGTTACAATATCAACACCTTCTGCCACAGGCACTGTATACGTAAACGTAACGACTGTTGGTTCGCTTTTATTGCCATCAGCATCAATTGCCCGTACTTCAAATTTATTTTCACCTTCAGCCAAATTGCCACCATCATATGTTGCAATATAGCGCCAAGATTTAGAACCGGCTTCATAACGTTGTAATACATAAGGCACAGCACGACCATCTTCAAAGGAAGTAACTTCCAGTCTTTCTGTAGTAGCGCTTGTCGTCCCCTCAATTACAACAGAACCGGTACTCAAGCTTGCACCAACAACCGGACTACTTACTAATGGCGCCGGCAAAGCACTTGTATCTGTTGCGGGTTCTTCATCCTCTGTAGCTGTCTCGTCTTCCACAGTTAACGTATCGTCAGGATTTTCGGTAACTGTTGGAGCTTCATCCGGTCCACCTACATTAGCCAACGGAGAATTGCCGGTAAAGCTCAAAACCAAAGCCGGATTTAAATCCAAGGCCACGTTCCAATCATACCAAGCCGATCTTTCAAACTGCTCGCTAATTGCGCCCAAAACTTCTGCCGCACTACGTGCCACAAAAGCATCCAACGCTGCCGGTGTTAATGTTAACTCTTGAGCAATACTAACAGGAACCGACTCCAAAACACGTTGTTCACCACCTTCAATTGTCTTTACTTCAACACTAACGCTACCAGATAAAACACGCACATACTCAGGTAATTGCGCTTTCACATCAAACTTATTGCCTGTCGCTTTCACGTTCATATTCGCAGTCGAAACCACGTAATCATATTCCTTTGTTGGATCAGTTCCAAGAACAGAAGACCAAACTTCACCTCTATTTAAATTTAAATGAACTACTTCCTTACTATCACTACTCTCAACCTGATCAATTTCAAGTTCTGAATTTGGAGCTAATCTAATTTGCGTTGCATCAAAAAAGACTAAAACCGCTCGTGAAGAAGAACCGGTTCGAATAATATCACCCGCAAACACCGGTTGACCCGGAATAATTTGTGTAAGTGGCGCATCCTCACCAAATGGCTCTACCGTTACTGACCCTTGCTCTAAATAAAGTGCCACCTTGGCATCATCATTCCCCATGCTAAACAAATAGCCAACTCCTTTTACCAAAAAATACCCACCAACAAAAACAAGAACCAAAATAATTAAAGGGAATAAATAGGATTGTAAGCGTCGTTGACGTTTACGACGACGATAATACATAGTCATAATTATATTTATTTTAAGGATAAACAGATCTTAACAAAGGAATTCTATCGCAAAGAAACCCAATTATCAAATCAAAGCTAAAGCCCCATCTCTCTTTTAATCGCACCAATATCTCGTACCAATTTTTGATCAACCTGCAACGAATCACAAATTTTACTATACGCATGCATTGCCGTTGTATGGTTTCTACCTCCCATTACATCGCCAATTTTTTCATACGCATAATCAAATTCATGTCGCATAATATACATCGAAATCTGCCTAGGAATCATAATTTCTCGACTTCGACGGTCCCCAATTAAATCGGATTTTGTCACATTAAAATAATCAGCAATTTTATCTAAAATTTCATCACTACTAGTAATCGATTTTGGCGCTATCATCTCATTACCAAATTGATTAACCTCCTCCGTCCGCCCAAGCCGCTTTAAAATATCGCGCACATCATTAACCGATGCTGCCGAATTCTGCAATTTTGCCCGAGCAATTAACTGCATTAATACGCCCTCAAGCTCCCTAATATTATGATGACAATTAAACGCAATAAACTCCAAAACCTCTTTAGGTAACAACGCCTCCTGCTCCTGACACTTATTTTGCAAAATCGCCAAACGGGTCTCGTAATCGGGAATACTAACATCTACAATCATCCCCATTTCAAATCGACTAACCAAACGATCTTCCAACCCCGCCAACTCTTTAGGCGGACGATCCGAACTTATAATAATTTGCTTATTACCATCGTAAAGCTCATTAAAAGTATGAAAGAATTCCTCCTGCGTTTTGCCTTTATTAGCAAAAAATTGGATATCATCCAAAATCAAACAATCCGCATTCCGATACCGACGGTGAAAACTACGTGTGTCGTATTTTCTAATTGCATCCACAATTTCATTAGTAAATTTTTCTGCTGTGCCATAAACCACATTTACATCCGGGTGCATTCGTAACATTTCGTTACCCGTAGCTTGCAACAAATGTGTTTTGCCCAAACCAACACCACCATAAATAAACAAAGGATTATAAGCCGCCCCCGGGCGTCTGGCCACTGCCGAACAAGCCGCATGCGCCAAGCGATTATCCCCTCCCACCACAAAGTTTTCCAAATTATATTTAGGATTCAACATTTTACTAATCATTTCACCTGCCACTTTGACCTCCTGCCGATTTGGCATTTTGCGCACCTTCTTTTTTTGCGACTTCATCATCGTTTGCAAATCAACGCCCCTGCCATCCGCCACTAAAGACGTATCAATTTCAAAATCGATCTCATAAATCGTATCATCCACCGCTTTTAATGCCGCTTTAATATCGTCTCGATACCGTTTCTGAAACCAATCCTTAGCAAAAATACTGGGCAAACCAATAATTGCTACACCTTGCTCAATTTTTAAAATATTCGTGCCCTGAAACCACACTAAAAAATCCGCTTTCTTAATATTTTGTTGTAAAATATCTAGAGACTTTCGCCAAATATCAGTTTGATTCATAAATAATACAGATGAAATCAGGAAGTAAACAGTACATTAACGCAACTTATTCTGCCAGCCGAATTACATCTTTTAAACTGATAATTAAAATTAATAAAATCAAAAAGACAAACCCGACCAAATGAATAATTGATTCAACCCGCGGATGAAGCTTTTTGCCGCCTCTAAACACCTCAATAACTACAAACAAAATGCGTCCACCATCTAACGCCGGAATTGGCAAAACATTAATAACCGCCAAACTCAACGAAATAAGCGCCACTAACCAAATCAACGACTCTTTATCATACCGCAAAAACTGCGTTGTAATTTGTGTAACCGCTACCGGTCCGCCTACTTCATCCGGAACTTCAAACTTGGTAAAAATTCTTGCCACTACCGAACCAAAACTTTTCACAGTTGTCTTCCCTAATCGATAAGACTCTGTGACAGCAACAAAAGGCGCCACAGGCCAAGGTGCCTGCAATTTTTTCGCCGTAATAATCGATCCCAACAAAGGCGACATCACAATCTTATTTACAATTGGCCGGATCATAATCACTTCATCCAAAAAGACACCAATTCGCCCATTATCTTTTTCTAAAATTTGGATTTCTTGCGGCACGCCCTCTACTAACAATTTTAACGTAATCGGTGCCGCCAACTCATTCAAAGTTTGGCTAGCCTGCATTGCCGATGTTACTTTTATATTATTTACAGCTACCAAAATTCCTGCTTTAGGAACCAAATTTTTGGCCGCGGGACTGCCCTCTAAAACATCACTAATAACAACACTGTGCTCATTACTTGCCTGTACCTTTAACTCAACAACATTGCCGCCTCTATATACAAGAATCCGATTCACATCGATCAAACTTGCATTTGCCAAATCTTCAGCATTAAAAACCGGCCGCTCATTAATCCGCAAAATTACATCACCAACCGCCAAATCATAATTATTTGTTACATCCAACTCTAACACTTTAGGTCGCAACAAATTTGCCGGCGAATACATATTAGCACCAAAAGTCGTAACTGTTCCGGCAGCAAACACATGCGCCTGCACCGTTTGCCCATCCGGATTTTTAAAGACAAACTCATGATCCTGCGGAAGTGGCGCCGTCAACAACTCAGACAATTCCACATAAGTCTCCGGAGCCTGTTTATCGATTTCAACTAAACGAGCCAACTTTTGAATACCAGCTTTATCGGCCTCAGAACCAACAGCCACCGACTTCACTACCAAGTTTGGCACATGTAAAATTTCACTATTTTCCAGCTTATCCCTAAAATCATCCAAATCCCCAATAATTGGATCCATCCCAAACCCAATACCAATTGTTAGCAACACAATCGCCACCAACAAATTCATCACCACCCCCGCCAACAAAATCTCAATCCGTTGCCAAGGTGTCTTACTCGCAAAACTATGTTTCGACTGCAAAATCCCCCCATCCGTTTCATCTTCCCCATAAAGCTGCACATAACCACCAAACGGAATAATATTTAATGAATAAACCGTATCCCCCACTTTCTTCTTAATTAACTTGGGACCAAAGCCAATTCCAAACGCTTCCACCTTCACACCATTCTTTTTGGCCATCAAAAAATGTCCCAACTCATGAATAAAAATCAGAAACCCCAGAATTAAAATTGCGAATATAATTGCGAGCCATAAAGGCATGATAAAAATTTTAAATAAAGCTAAGATACAATAAGGGAAACTATGGGAGTTTGCAACTTTGGTAATAATTCCCAAAAAACTAACTAAGAATTACACAACAGAACCGCAAATATAGGAAATCTGTTCCCGGGACAACACTAAAGATCAACTACTTTTTAGTATGATGTCTTGCTTGTTGATATGCAGCCATAACTAATGCGACTAAAACCGCAAACCCAATCTCTGTGCCAATTGATTCCGGTGTTGTGGGACTGACACCAACAACCGCACAACCTTCCTTGGGCTGTTCTGGTGATGGTGATGTAGGAAATCCAGGATCACCAACTACATCCGGCTCGACAGTAGAATCGCCACCCGTGTCTGGTGGCGTAACATTGCCTGTATCACTACCAAGTCCCGTATCGGACCCAGGCGTTGTTGGACAAATATGAGGATTTGGCGCACATACCGGCTCTGTCGCACATAGAACCGTGCATGTTGTCTCATTAACATCTCCTGTGCAATTGCCAAGATCCTGATTCAGTTCAATAATACCTTCGGATAAAAGCGT
>Ga0100377_1000102_pt1 | contig 63170 bp, 85 predicted proteins | sample CryGeymeta201501_FD_83664 | JGI IMG/M metagenome (GOLD analysis project Ga0100377, IMG submission 83664) | Groundwater microbial communities from Crystal Geyser aquifers in Utah, USA - Crystal Geyser metaG 2015-01 | ecosystem: Environmental > Aquatic > Deep subsurface > Groundwater | place: USA... | reverse complement strand
GCTATGGTGTTGCTGATGCCGTACCTGGCGAGCTCCCGTTTAAGCCCGGCCTTGGCCCCCACGGTGTCACCGCCGTACTTGCGCATGAAGGACGCCCGGTCTCCGTACCGCTCGCGGTCCATTTTCGCCAGCACATCGTGAACCTCAGACGGGTCGTTTTTGGCAGGATCGCCAGACGAGTAGGCGTAGTACGGGGTGTTGTCCGACACCGCGTCGATCACGTTGGCCCGGGCCGAATTGTCCTTTCCCGCCCGGTTGACGATCTGGTGCGCTTCGTCGACAAAAGTGGCACCAAAGTCCATTCCCTCTTTGTCCATGACCGACTTGGCCCAGGCTTTGCGCTCGTCAGGGCTCATGGCCGCCACTTGCTCGCTCATTTGGTCGGCAGTGATACCGGCGTGCTGGGCCCCCAAGTGCAGCATATCCGCGCGAAAGCTCTCGTGCGTGACCACATTGAAGTGGTTGCTGGCATCTTTGTACCCGGCAATCCGCTCGGCCTGCGACGCGCCAGGCTGGCAGTGCCACTTGAACTGACCCGCCTCCAGGGACCGGCCCGCCTCCGCGCCGTACTGGTCTTGCACGATGGATGGCACCAAGTGCAGCGCCCGCTTGATCTTGCCGGTTTTGATCAGGTGCGCCGTGGCCCCCAGCATCACGTTGGTCTTTCCAGAACCGGCACCGTAGGCCAGCATGATGCGCTTGTTGGCCTCCATGAGCTTGATCGCGCGCTGCTGCGGCGCGTACTGCTTAGACATTGAGACGTTCCACAGCTTTGTCGGCTTGCCAGGCTTGAAGTTCTGACCAACCACCGACATCATCCCGGCAATTTTCTGCTCGGCGGCATGGCCCACGGTAAACCGCTCGTCGGCCCCGAGCTTGGGGGTTTCTGGCTTATCGTCGGAGCCAAACAGGTCGCCACCCAACTCTTCCGTTGAAAAGAACCCCATCTGAGCCTGCTCAAACGCCTGATTGGCCTCGGCCTGAGCCGCCATTTTGTCGGACACCGAGCCGCCAGCGTACTTGCCGTTGATGCGCTCACGCAGGGAGTCGATCAGCTCTTTCTCTTTGGCCTGGCGATCGGCCCGCGCTGCCGGATCCACCGCGTCCAGGTGGTTCAACGAGCCTTGGATGGTGGTCTTGCCAATTTTCAGCGGCGTCTTTGGGTTGAGCTTGTTGTGAGCATCCGCGAAGCCAGACACGACGTGCGAGCGCACCAGGTCCTGGGTAGCCGCAATAGCCGCCGTTGGGCTACCCATGATGCCGACGTATTTATTCCAATCGAGCCCAGCCGCGTTGACCTTGCCAGACAGCTCGTCGTGCTTGGCCTTCCAGGCGTGCCAGTCCGGGTTGACCGATTCCTCGCCGAACATATCGGTGGACGATTTCTCGGGCTCATTCTTGACGTGGTCAGCCAAGTCGGACTTGAGCCCATCGGCCCCGGCGTCCTTCTTGCCGACGTTGGCCTCCCACCACTTGCGCAGGCCATTGCGCTCTTGTGGGGTCAGGTCGCCAATCGGTTTAAAGGCAGCCACACCCTCCGGCGTGTCGGAGAGAGCCCGGTGCAGGGCGTCCACCGATTTTTTGTCGACCTCGAAGTTTTGCCGGTGCAGCGGACTGGTGCCGGTGCCGTACTTGGATGCCACAAAGTCGTCGGCCATTTTCTCGAAAGATTCCTGCAGCGAGTCAATCGGCTTGAGCTTGCCGTCTTCACCCTTGAGCGGAGCCACAGAATCCAGGGCCGCGCGGTAGGATTTCTGATCGCCAGCCTTGGCAAAGAAGTCTGCCGATTGCACGTCGGCAAGAATGTCCTGAATGGACCCACCGTCCGCCACCCGGCCACCGATGTAATCGCGCAGTGAGTCCGCCAGGTCGGGCCCTGGTTGAAACGGCTGGGCCAGCTTGGGAGCTACACCAGGTTCTACTTTCATGGCCAGGTCGGGCCGATTGGCGAAGCCTTGTGGCAGCCAGCCGTCCTCGTCCATGTCGCCCCGGATGATTGCCAGGTTGCGCTTGATCTGCTGCAAGCCTTCAACATCGACCGGCTTGGCCAGGCGGTCCAACCCTTCCCCGTTGACCGTGGCCACCAGGTTACCGCCTACATCGTCTAGTTTGTAGTCGCCTGACTTAAGCCCGAGCGCGTGCAGTTGGGTGATAGCAGCTTTGGCATCCGTCTTACCCAAAGACACCTCAACCTTGTCGGCGGCACCCTGACGCAGCGCCATGACCAGCGCGGCATTGGCCTGCAGGTCGCCCGTGGCCTGGCCCAGAATACGCTTGGCCTCGTTGACCGCCTCACGGCGGGCATGGTTCAGCTCTTGCGCGTGCGCCAGGTCAAAGCCATCCTTGCCATCAGGCAACTCAATCTCGCTGGCCGCCTTGTGCAAGGCCTGCGCCTGCGACATGGCCGCTTCTTGCTTTTCAGCCTGGGAGCCAACGTGGTAGTCCTCCACCCCTTGTTTGATAGCCTCAAAGTCGCCCGCCTGGTAGTCCTTGGAGATGCGCCGCGCCAGAATCTGAGCCGCCGCATTGATGCCTAGAACATCAACCACAGAACGGTCGATCAAGGGCTCGCCGCCGACCGATGTGGCAAAAGCATTCAAAGAGTTGAATGCCCCGGCCCCAACGTGGCCGCCCAGCGATTCCTCGCCGCCTATTTTGTCAATCTCGGACAGCAGCCCGGCTGCGCCAATGGTCTTGATGTCTTGCTCCATCTGCTTGCGAGCGCCCTCCTCCACCTCAGCATCAGAGGCTTCCAGCACGTAGGCTTTGGACTCGATGATCTTGGCGTTTGCCAGCTCCAGGCTGGCATGGCGGGCCATCTGCTCGGCCATCTTGAGCTTTTTGTGAGCCTTGACCAGCGCCGCCGCCTTGGTGGCGTCTTCCAGCACCCGCACCGAAGGCTTGTGCGTTTCCGGGTTGGCGGCCTTGAATGCGTCCAACTCTTTGCCGATATTTTCAGCATCAACCTTCTGAGAAGCCGTTTTTTCTGCTTTTGCCGAGTCTTTTTGGGCTCCGTGGACGGCTGTCAGCTCTTTTTCGACAACATCGGGTGTGAGGCCCTGCTTCTCGGCCCGGTCGCCGTAGGACGCAGCGAAGCCCAGGCCTGGGGCTTTGTCGCTCACCGGGTCCAGGTCTTCCACCGAAATCACATCGGAGTCCTTGGCCTGCAGAGGAACCTCGCCCAAGCCGGACGCCGCCAAGGCATCGTGGTTATTGAGCAGCATCTTTCGGTTGACGCCCACCGCCTCCTTGGCGCGCTTGAACAGGTCGGTGTCGTGATCTTTGCGGGCTTTGGCCTGAGCCTCGGGCGATAAGCCCTCCATCTTGGAGTCGTCGAATTTGTGGTTGGTCCAGCCCATGGCCTCGGCCACGGTGTTGACGAATTCCTCGCGCTGCTTTTTCATGGCCTGCTTGAGCTTGCCCTTTTCCATCCCCTTGCTCTCATGGATGCCAGCAGCCTTGTCGGCCGCCGTTTGGGCCTTTTGTTTTTCCTGGCGAGCCTGCTGTTTGGCCGCGATGGACTCTTTGTATCCCTCGCCGGTCTTGACCGAGCGCAACTTCAAGTGGTTCAGCGCCCCACCAGCGCCGCCGATCACACGCATAGAGCCGTCGTCGTGAGGCATGACCAAGATGGGGTTGCCCTTGCCGCCGCCACTGTTGACGGTGATCCAGTGGGCTCCTTCTGGGATGGGGCCGTGCTCGGACTTGGCGAGCATGTCCTGGCCGAAGTCCAACCCAGCGTCCAGCGCCTTGATCATGGCTGGCTTTTTGAGTGTGGCGCGAGCCTTGGCCACGAACTCAGCCACCGGCATGGCCGTGACCGGTCCAAGGAAGCGGAAGTCGTCATAGCACTGCAGGAAGGCGTGAACGGCATCGGCCTCGCTGGCAAAGTCCAGCATGCATTTGTCTTCATCGTAGGCCGCCCAATCGTCAACCCGGCGCTGATGGATCACGTAGATGAAAAGTGCCTCTGGGCACGGACCAAGGAACACATCGACATGGTCGCCATCCACCCCCTCTGTCAAATTCAGGTAGCCGTATGGGAAGACCATGCGCGACTCCCATGGGGTGCCGTCCGGCTTTTTGCCACAACGCACCGAACCGGCCTCGTTTTCCACACTGACGGTCATGCCGTGCCAGGGCATTTTGCGCTTAGGGTAGTTGCCAGCGACAAACTGCGCCACGGTGGGCTCATGCGATGCGCGGTACCGGGCAACGTAAACGTCAGACTTGCACAGAGAGTCGTAGTCCGGCTGGGCGTATTCCGGCGCTTGGCCGATGGAGTCAAAGTCGAGTGAGATCATCCCATAAGGATGCGGTCACGACAGGCTAGGTTGACAAATGCTTTCTGGCCAAACCAATAACCTGCGCCAGCTTGGCCCGCTCCATCACCAGCGTCTGGTATTCCTGCGCCACACCATCATCAAACATGGCCGTCGGGCGCAAACTGTCGAGCCTGGCCGCCACCTCGCCATCGCGCTCCACCGCCCGGTCGTGGATGCGACGCTCGGCGGCATGGGTGCGCGAGGACAGCGCGGAGAGGTTGCCCAAAAGCTGCTTCATTCGATGCCGTGATGTTTTTTGGCTGCCGGGAAGCCGATCCACTTGCCGTCTGAGTCCTGCCCGCGAGATGCAAGCGTGTGCTTGGCTTGTTTTTGCAGATCAAGATGACCTTTTGCAGCAGCCGAAAGCACTTTTGTGTGGATGGTCTGCATGTGGTCCTTGAGCTCCGGGTGCGGCTTGAAGCCGTCGCCGTCGTTTGTCATGCCGCCGCCGTGATGGACTTTGGCCATAGCCATTCCAGCCCACTCGCCATCAGAATCAAGGCCACGGCTTGCCAGCTCATGGTGCGCGTGATCTTTGATGTTGACCTCGCCATTGGCGACTTTGCCCAATGTTTCTGACCCCACTCGCGACAGCGCGTACTTCGGGTTCTCGTCGTCCTTGAGGCCGTCCCATTTTTTGGAATTGGCGTCGGCCTGCGCAGGCGCATCCTTCTTGAGTTTGGCTGGTTTGACTCCAAACTTAGCGTCATACTGCTTCTTTGAGCGGTCCATGTTCAACTGCTTGAACCCCAGGCCTTCCCGGTGATCCGGATGGACGTGGTCAAGAATGTGGTCGCGCGCGGCCGTGTCCATGTTTTTGAGGTGGCCAGCCAGAGACTTGTGATCGCCAGCCTTCATGTAACCCGCAGCGATTTGGTTGTCGGTGTGGTCAAGGTTGCCAGGCTTGGACGAAGCAGCCAGGGCGTCCGCATGGGTTGCCAGAGCTGCAGGCTTCTCGCCACCAACACCGGAATCCTCAACCGGCGCATGGTAGCGGGCATAGCTTGAGCCCTGAGTGTCGACTACGGACCGCTTACCGTCGCCATGTTTCAAGACGAACCCTTGGTGGCCTTTGGCAGCGAACTCCTTGGAAAAGTCATCGCCTGCTGGGCTGGTTTTTTTGTCGTGGCCGTAGACCTCCTTGTGGGAGAACTCTGGGAGCCCAACCACATCAGAGGCCGGAACTTTTTTGCCGCCAATGCCTTTGTGGTCCCACTCGGAGCCTTTGCGGACCATTTTGTCGCCATGCTTTGACAACGCACTAGCAACGGCAGAGGCGGGCATCGGCTGTGCAGCCACCCGCTTGTCGTCGTGGGCAGCAACCACAGAACCATCTTTGCGGGTGTACTGGTCGATATGAGACTTGAGCAGGTCGAATTTGTTTTGATCCATGGGTGACTCCGTTTGAACAGATGTCACCATAAAGTCACGACTGGCTCAAGTCATTTCTGCTTGCCAGTCAAGTCCAACGCCTTTACCGACAGTTCAATCGACAGCCTGCCGGGCGGGCCACCCCCAACACGTGCAGACCGCTCCGTGGTGATCGACAGGTGGCCGTGTTTGTCCATCCAATCCTTCGGCAATGGGGATGGGATGCCGTATGTAAGCGCGACCGCATAGGTCACGGATTCATTCGGATTTTGAGAATCCATCGCCCCGGCCCTTTTTGCGCTTCATTTCAATGTCACCCAGTACCGCACGAGGGTCGCCGCCAGAATCCACCAAGGCAACCATCAGCCGCACGATGATGGCCATGTGGTCAGGCACAAAGCCGACCTTGCTGTAGTTGGTGATGGCCTGCCGGTGCGGCATTTGCATGAGCGCAGCGAACTCCACGATGGACAAGCCAGCCGCGCGCACGTTTCGTTTGAATTCATCGTAAGTCATGCGTTCGACCATATCACAGAGCTAATTCGGGCGCAATCGCAAAAGAAATAGAAATATTTACAAATGAAAGCCTTTTGTTTGTTGACTATGAAATAATTTAGTTTCACAATACAGACATCGCAACAAACCCAACGGAGAAACCCAGAATGCAAGCCTTCCAAAAAAACATGGTGACCATCACCCAGGCCTTAAGCAAAGCCCTGATGAAAGAGCTGGGCGCGACCAACATCAAGCCGGTCAGCGCGCGCACCCTGCAGTTCGACTGCACACCCAAAGCAGACGGCACCAACCGAATCAAGGTGACGGTCGAGGGCGGCAAGTTTATGGTTAAAGCATACAAACTCGAGGAAACCGACTTGCTCTACGCGATTGAACCGGACAGCCTGGCCACGGCACTCAAGAACCTGGGCGGCGCACTGCCCAACATCCCAACCACCTTCTGAGGCGGCCATGTTCAAAAACATCAAGATCGACAAAGGAGTGGATATCCCACGACCAATGAAAGAGTCGTCCGGCATTTGTGACGCATTGCGACGGATGGAGATCGGCGACAGCTTCATGATCCCAAGCAGCCTTACAGGAAGCGACGACAAGTCAGCCCAATCAAATATCAGCGCCCAGTGCTGCCAGTTTGCCAGGGGCAAAAAATTTAAATTCACAGTCAGGAAGGTCGAAGGCGGCTACCGGGTCTGGATGATTTCACGCAACACCACAACTTAACCAACCACTCAGGAGAACTTCACATGGCACACGAATTAGATTTTTCAACAGGCAAAGCAGGCGTAGCCTACGCCAACGGCTCGGCGGTTCCGTGGCATGGATTGGGTCAGACCGTTGCCCCAGGCGCAAGCGTCGAAGAATGGCGCAAGGCTGGTGGCCTGGACTGGGACGCGGTCCGCACCGAAGTGATCTTCAACGGCCTGGGCGATGAATACGCCTTATGGCCCGATAAGCACGTTCTCTACCGCAGCGACACCGGCCGCCCACTGTCGGTGGTCAGCAAGGATTACCAGACGGTCCAACCCGGGCAAATCCTCGGGTTTTTCAAAGATTTGGCTGATCAGGGCGGGTTTCAAATTGAGACGGTCGGCAGCCTGAAAGAAGGCAGGCGCATCTGGGCACTGGCCAGGGTCGGCGAAAACGCACCGGTTCAGGACGACCAAGTTGCCCCCTACCTGATGCTGGCAACCAGCTTTGACGGCAGCATGGCAACCACGGCTGCCTTTACGGCGGTCCGAATTGTGTGCAACAACACCCTGCAGCGGGCGCTGACCAACAGCGACGGACAACACCAAGTCACCATCCCCCACAGCGCCATGTTCAACCCCGACAGCGTGCGACAAGAACTCGGCATCGCTTTGACGTCTTGGGACGGCTTCATGATCAAGGCCAACAAGCTGGCAGACCGCAAAGTGACCGACGAGGAAATGGACGCCTACCTGCTCGACATCATCGAGTCGCCCTATGGCAAAACCTACACACCGGAACAGGTGCGCAATAGCAAGGGTTACCAGCGCATCCTTGGGTTGTTCAAAGGCGGTCAGCTTGGGTCCGGCCAGGATGCCATCAACGGGACCGCTTGGGGCCTGCTGCAAGCCACAACCCAGTTCGTAGACCATGAGCAAGGTCGGCTGCCAGACAACCGGCTGGACAAGGCCTGGTTCGGAGTTGGCGCGAAGTTTAAGGAAAAGGCCATGAAGAAAGTGATGGAGCTGGTATGAGTCACGCCCCAACCAACCTGACCTACACGGAAGCCTGGCACGAACCGAACCAGTTCACCATTCTCGCCAGCGATAAATGGCTCATGGCCATCCAGTACAACGGCGAGCAGATGCCTGAAGCCCAACGTGAGAATGTGCGCCGCCTTGTGGCCTGCTGGAACGCCTGCGAGAGCATTCCAACCGAGACGCTGGAGGAACACGCGCTCGGCGTTATCGGCGCAGAGCACAGCCAGCAAACGTATCGCACCAAACACGAACGCGACAGCCTGATGACAGCCGCAAAGGCCTGGCTGGACGACGCGGTAGACGATGGCAGCTTTGCCGACACCCTGCGCCAGATCATCGCCAGGAGCACACCATGATCCAAATTGACCTCGCCGGTCCAGAAGGCAATGCCTTTGCACTGATCGGGCTTGCTAAGCAAATCAGGAAAGAGTCCGGGATGAACAAGGCGGACATTGAAGCCATCACGAAAAAGATGATGAGCGGCGATTACCACGACCTGCTCGACGCACTGGTTGAATCCTTCCCTGGCTTCGACTTCGAATTTGACAACGACCCAAGGAACCCAGAATGAAGACATACCCAACCGGCGCATTCAGCGACATGCCCACCATCATTGACGGCCCAGGCCGCTACATCACCCGCAAAGGCAAGGTGGCCCACGTTGACCGCATCAGGACCACCAACAGCGCCCCAGGCCTGCCACCATCCACCTTTGCGGCCACTGGCCACGTCGAGCACGTCACCACGCGCAGCAAGCGCCAGGAATACACGTCCTGGCACGTCAGCGGCCGCAACGTGGCAAAAGGCGAGCATTCCAACGACATCGTGAGAAAGGATTGATCATGCCGACTACAGAACAAGAAAAACTGCAGTGGTGCCCAATGGTGCGCGTTGCCAACGTTGGGCAGGTTTACAACCGAGTTGACCCCGTCTACCTCAGCTACCAAGCAGGGAATGACAGAGCGTATTTCGAGCGCCAGAAGGAAAACTGCAACTGCATCGCAAACGAGTGCATGATGTGGCGCCGGGGAACATACATTGCACCACCGCTGAACGCCGAGCCCGGAAAAATCGTTTTCGGAGTCAGCCACCAAGCGGACTGTGGATTTTGTGGTTTGGCTGGGAATACGGAGTGGGCATCATGAGTATCCTCGCACACGCCACCCTGGCAGGCCCAGGATTTGAAGCTGAGAAGCGCGCCATGGCCGCCACAGCACAGCACGAGATCCGGCAGGCCAAGCACATCCAGGACCAGACTGGCTGTACTTGGACCGAGGCGCTGCGCATTGCATACGCCAACGACCCCATCACCGCCTACTACCGCGACCGCAACCGTGGCGGCTGGGCACAACCAAGGAGCGCACCATGAACCACCGCACCTACGGCGACACCAAGGACTGCGCAGGCTGCAGGTATTGGAGTGAGATGATTGCCAAGTGCAACGGCGGCCCGGTTGAAGCCATGTGCATTGCGCCAGTCGGGAGCCCCAAGCGCATCGGCTACACCACTGGACGCGGAACTTGCACTGCCTGGGCCAGCGGCCATGACGGCGCGATTGATGAGCCAGGCAGCGACCCAGACAGGTACGAAACAGAGCAGGAATAACGCTTTACTTCGTGCCAGTATGAAACTAAAATATTTCTATCAACAACCAAAACAAGGATAACACCATGTGGATTTTTACAAACGGCGGGTTTATTTCGGTGGTTCAGAAACAGGGCGACACCGATACGCTGACCGTCCGCGCCCGGGTCAAGGGCGACATCGCCCGGGTTTTCCCTGGCACCAAGGAGACGGCTGGCGGCGGCACCGACTACGCCTTCCGCGCCCGGGTACCGCGCGAACAAGTGGCCAAGGCCATCCACGACCAGATCATGGGCTTGAGTTACGACAACTTCAAAAACTCGATCAAGAACGACGATCACCACGATCTATGCGCGAGCGTTTGGCACGTTGGGTACCGCCACCAGGCAGCCATGGCACCGAAGCCGCGCAGCCGCCAGCGCAGCATCGCCGGAGTTTGAGGCCATGGACACAGAACAGATTATGGCGCTGGCAATGACTGCTGCCGAGGCGGAGTTAGCTTGGGACATTGCCAGCAGCAAACATCCTGATGACGCTGTATTTCACAAGGTTCCCGAAACAAAAGCAGCCCTACAAGCCGCTATCCAAGCACTGGTGCAGGAGCGTGATGATGCCACCTACGCTGGCCGCTTGGTCGTGCAGCGGTGCGACAGGCTGGTGCAAGAGCGCGATTTCCTCATCACCCTTGTCGCCAAGGTTCACGGAGCCAAAGGCCGCTATCACAACCAGATTGCTATGGCGGCACTGTATGAGGCGTGCGGGTTGCCATTTGTGAAACCAGTTTCAGGAGAGAAGTCATGAACACAGAACAGAAGACTGTTGGGTATGCTAAAAAAATTGAGCAACTGGTGCAAGAGCGTGATGCCATGATGACCCAAGCAGCTGATTACCTGCGCGCAGCCGACAAGCTGGCAGCGGAGAACAAGGTGCTGCGGGATGCGCTGAACAACTGCGAAGACGCGCTGATGAACTCGCAAGCGTTAATTGGCAGTCATCGAGTTGGCTTTGAAAAAACATGCTTTTAGGCAAATGATTTGGCACTTCGCATTGCCCGTGCAGCACTACAAGGAGCAAATCATGATTGAAAAAACAGGTGGGCCAGCGTTCCCACAAACGTATAAAACATGCAAGCCCCACATGGTGGGCATGGACTTGCGCGACTACTTTGCAGCCAAGGCGATGCAGGGATACCTTGCAAGTTACCCACTTGAATCAGAACCAGTCAAATTCGCCACAGCCATAGCGAGAGACTGCTACCTTCTGGCAGACGCAATGCTTGAAGCAAGGAGCAAATCATGAACCAAATTAAGACATGGCAAGAAAGATCGTCTGTATACGACAACAATCAATTCCAGCGTCAGGCAATGCAAGACGAGATTGATGCCCTGCGCCAAGCCATCGAGCAGGCTGGGGAGGTGGAGCCTGTGGCGTGGATGGATGCTGATGGTGATCTTTACGCGAACGAACCACCCGCCAACTGGTGCGGCACACATAGCCCACTCTACACCCGCCCGCCAACAGCACCAACCATACCGCAAGGGTGGAAACTACTCAAGGACGCGACACTTGAAGAACGCAGTTGGCCCGAGGACTACAAGCACGAGAACGGCAACTATCAGAACTTGTGCTGCGAGTGTGGTCGCATGTTCAATGGGTACAAGCGCAGGGTGGTGTGCAAGGTTTGCAGTGAAGCACCAACAGCACCAGCGCAGCCACTGAGTTACGAGGAAAGCTGGGCTGGCTCCAAACCTTGTTGCGGTGAGTATGCCTCCTGTGGTCGCCCATGTACTCCGCGAGGTCGATGGGAAGCGCAACAAGCGCAGCAGCCACTGACGGATGAGCAGATTGATGCGATTCACTTGCAAGTCAGCGAAGCATATGACAGGACTTGTGAGGGCTACGAATCTCACAATTTCGCCCGAGCCATTGAATCCGCCCACAACATCAAGGAAACATTATGAAAGCAAAAACACTCATCGCTGCCGCCGCTTTGGCCTGCAGCTCAGCCTACAGCTTTGTCGTTGACCCGGCTGTCTACTTTGGCATTGCCAGCATGGATCGCGGAAGATACACATTTCTGATTTCCAAGCAAGCCTGCCAGACTCCGACCACCATTAAAGGCAAATGGATGAAGGCAGCCATTCGGGTCCGGTACGACGACGGCCAAACAGAGATGCTGGATGCATGCTGGCAGCGCCACAAAGAAGCCGACGGCATCGGGGATGTTTCCGATCTGCGCGTTTGCCCGGTGATTGACAGCGTTCTCAGAACGCCATGCCGAAAAACCGTGTACGAAGCATTCACTAAAACTTCCGACCTCCCAAGAGCTCCCGGCCAGGCTGACTTTTAACCATGATGATCAAACTCAGCGACGGCTGCTATGTAGCCCATGACCAAATAGCCGAAGTGCGCATCAATTCACACGCCGATAGCATCGTGGTGCGAACAAAAGATGGCGTTGGACACTCGCACGCACCAGAGTACAAACAGAGCATCTACGCGGCATTGGACGAGCTGGTGGGCAAGATAAACGCGGCGGATCACCCCGCCAGCAAATCCACCACCGAGTGATCGACCTTCGCGTCCAGAAACTCAGTGAGCTTACTGATTGGGCAGAGGTGAACCGCCTGTGATTCCCAGGTTATCGCTTCCGCAGGATTCCCGGCTACGCGCCGTGCCAGGTAGTAGCGGGTTACTGAAGTTGTCCGCTCCACATCACCCAGCAGGCCGACGATGTTGGCTTTGATGCCACCCTCCTCCCAGGCCTCCTTGATCGCGTTGGCCTGAAACGACAGCTCGGGCTCGACCTTGCCCTTGGGGAACGTGTTGCAATTGCCCGTTAGTGTGACCACACCACCTTGCCGCATTGTCCATGTGCCAAGCCCGGTAGTGACACACCAAGCAGGAGCCTCGCCATCCTCAACAACGTGGGATTTGTTACTCCTTCTGGTCGCCAGGTTCATGGATATTGATTTGCACTTTTTCTTGCCACTGACGACCGGCGCACTACCAAGCCGGTAGCCGACAATTGCCATGGCATCCTGAACCGGTCCATCGTTCTGCCAAAGGCGTGTTGATCGAGTTTCGTCTCCTTCTGCAACCCAGCACGCATGGTAGAAAGCCTTCAAAGCGTCATTGCTCAACCTCAGAACAAGCCCAGGGATAGATTCTTTGCAACCATCCCATCCGGTGCGCGCCAAAAGGCCACGGAACACGGCAGCAGGGAAGTGGTACTCATACCAGCCATCGAAACTTCGCTTGTCGTACCGCGTGTACCTTGTGCCAGCAAGCAATTTGTCCAATTCGTCAATACCGGTCTGCTTTGCTTGCGTGATCATTGCAGTTACGGCCTTCCCATGACGCGATTTCGTAATTTTGCCGTCGGTAATGATCCAGGCAATGATTGCGGCCTCCCGTGGTGTGATGTCGGACTCATCATCTGAAACGTGGGGTGCAGCGCGGACAATAAGCCGACTTGCTCCTGAGATGTTTTCAGTGCGCATCATCAAGTATTCCTTGTTGAGTCGCTCCTCTTGTTTTTCAGCGTGCCGACGATTGATCACATCCCAGTGGGCATCCCCGATAACGCGATCTGATTTGTTTTCAACAGAATTCGGTGGCAATTTTGCCAGCCATCTATGGTCTTTGGTGCAACGAACGGACCACTTGCTGCCGCCGAACCTGACCATTGGCAAGTTGTTGAAGTGCTGAACAGCAAGAACAGGGGTCCACTCGCTAACGCCTTTTTCCACGTTGAAACCAATCGTTTCATCCCCGACAACAACCTCGTTGTGCTTTTTCCAGCCTGACCGGGTGAGGATTTCTGAACTGTCCTGTGGCACACAGTACCCACCGAACTTGTTGGTGGGAGACACCAGCCAGACCCGACCATCCGTCTCCACAATCACCAGGCCGGATGCTGGCTCCTTGCCTTTCGGGCAATGCAGCTCTGGCTCGACCAAATCGTCCATCTGGCCATCCACATAATCCCACTGGTCCTCTTCGGGCGGCGTCCACGGCGCAAACGGAATGCCGTTCAGCTCCTCTGGCATTTCGCAGCCCGGCGTGATGGTGGCGATTTCACCCGGGTTTGACAGATTGGCCACGGACGGAGCGTGTGGGCTGTAGATGCCCACTTTCTGGCCCTTGTCACCCAGCTTGGGGTGCCAGGCCTTCGGCTCGGGCTTGGGCGCGCTTGAGAACAGGGATCCGGACGAACCACCATACCCACCCCATGAAGATGATTGTGGCGGTTTCCCGAAGCCGTACTGCGGGGCCTTGATGCCGCCAATAGACGAGCTGACGCCCGATGACCACTTGGCCGGTGGCTTTGATGCCTTCACCCGCTTGTCCTCATGGGGCTTGACGACCGTGCCGTCGGTCTTGGTGTAGCCTTTGACGTGGGACTTGGCCAGGGATTCTGTGACGAACAAGACAGTCATGACGTAGCCCTTTCCTCGACGCCCAGCAGGACTTTGACGGTGTACTGGATGGTTGGCTTGAGCTCAATCTCCTTGACAAAGTCGTCGTGCTCTTCCGGGAATTTCTTGATTGATGCAGCCAGCGCAAACGTCAGCCATTCAAACAGCACACACACAGCGTCATCGTCCCAGCGAGCGCGGCGTTTTTGCCAGAACTCACCCAGGTCAGCCATCAGCTTGAACTTCAACGAAAAGTCGTTGTAGCCCTTGACGATTTTGTATTGGGGTTCACGGCGGCCAGCGAAAATGTCTGCGTAGTGGCGAATCAACACTTTGATTCCGGTATCGAACATCTCCTTATCCAGCCGCCCGTACATCAAATCCTTGATGGTGGCCTCGGCCCGCGTGCAAAATTCAGCGACCAGGCGCGATACGTTGTCCGGGTTTCCGAGGTAATTCTCGTCAAAAGCATCGGCAAACGACGCAGGAACGACTTCTTCATGTTGGATACCCATCACATCATCCTTTTAAAACAAACCAGGATTGCCTTGCCCAGTGCCGACAGCTTGCTCAACTCTGAAACATACCCCTCATGTGGTGGCAGCATCAGGACTTCCAAGTGGACCGTGCCGCCGATCTTTTTCGTGCTGAGCACCACATACCGCTGCCCTGGAAGGGTGGTGATTTCGTGCTCACCACTGAAACTTCCTGACGCGAACGACAGCGTAGCCTTGCATCCTTTGGCGCAGCGGATCGTCATTTGCACGTCACCGCCCCACGAATGGTTTTCATTGTATGACGCGCACATCGAGTCGGTGTTCTGAATGACCGTACCAGGCGCGCAAGCCAAAAGCTGCTTGCACATCGACTTGCCCGAGCTGGTGTCGCTCATGCCGCGAATCAGCGTTGTACCCTCCGGCAGCTCCTGCGCCTCGGCGTAGATTTTCGCGGTCAATCCCTGAATGCCGACAGACTTACCGCCAGATTGCACGGTCGTCTTGCCCTGGCTCCAAGAGTGGTTGATGGACCCGGAGCTTTGGACCGACGAGATATACCCCCGGACAGCGGCACTCAAGCTGCTGTGCTTGGCCTTGGCCTCTTGAACAAACTTGCCGCCAGCTTTCAGAAACGACCACTTCATGCCAGCCACCAAGCCACTGATGTCGTCAATGTGGCTCAGCGCCATGAAGAAGTGCATCCGGTGCTCGGCGGCCACCGTCTCGACGCGCTCCTGCGGGTTGAAGAAGCCCACGAATTCAGAAATATCCCCAAGCTCACCCACAGAACCCAAGGACGGCAGCGTCAAAGTTGACATCGGTGGCGTCGAAATGGACTGCAGCAACTCGACCAGGCCCGCCCACTGATCTTTCAAAGGCTTGGACGGGTGATCCAGAATGGACTTCTTACCCAACGGTGCGCTGGTTTCCTTGTCCACCGCGTCATACAGGTAGTCCTTCAACGCGGTCAAGTTGCCCTTGGATGCGAACGCGATCAGCGCCTCGCTGTCCTTGGTGTTTTGCGCGTTGACGTGCGCCTTGCTGGAAGCCGTGAACTGGATTGGCTTGGGCAGATCGGCAGGATTCACCGGCAAGTTTGCCGGGTCCAGCTTGTGAACCACGGTCCACTGGTCCTGAATGCCGAACTTTTTCAGGATGAACTCACGACGCGCGATCAGCTTGGCGGCCAGGGCCGCTTTGTCGGCGGTCGAGCCAGGGCCGAGCTTCTCGCACAGCTCGGTGATCTGCGACGGCTTCATCTTGTTGAGCTGGTCCAGGCCCCATTGCATCGACTTCGGAGTGGCACCGGCAAAGACTGCCGCCGATTTGTCGTTCTTTTTGGGGTCTTTCAGTGTTTCAAGCTCCGGCACCGTGTCACCAAAGCCATCGCCCTTTTCGCCGCCTTGGGCGCGGTAGACCAACGAGCCACCGACGTCCACATGCACAGCAGCGCCGTCTTTGTTCAGCATGAGGTTGTCGTTGGACAGCCCCACCACGTCCCAGTTGGCCAGCCAGGCATCGATGGCGAACGCCTCGTGGACACCTTTGGCCTTGGCGAGCTTGGCCGCCGTTGCTTTGGACATGCCGTCGACCCACTTGGATGCGATGCCGGTCTTGCCGCCCTTCTCTACCAGTTTGAGGTTCGGCACAGCGACACCGAGCATTTCGTAGAACTTGGCCGCCAGAATCTCGTTCATGGCAACGTTTTTGTCGGCCGGGAATTTGCAGTACCACTCGACCCCGTTCTTGTCCTTGAACTTGCCGCCCGGGTTGGAGCCGGTCTGTGGCCCCGTCTGAGCCCAGCCGTCGATCGCAGTCACGCCAGGCTTGGACGGTGGAGCGGCGACAAAAACCTTGGGGCTTGAGTCCGCCTGGGCAGGTTTGGGAGATGCTGGCACAGAATTTGAGCCAGTAGTGAACACCGCCTTTTTACCGCCTTTGCCTGCTGCCTGCATGGCAACAACGAAAGCGTGCATCTTCTTGTGGCGAGTCTTGACAGACCCACCGCTCAGCTTGGCCAACTTGCCAACACCAGCAACCAGCCCGCCCTTCACCGAAATTTCGCCAGATGCGTGGTTGATGATGTAAGGCTTGATGGCCTTTGCGCCACCAGCCTCGAATAACTCTTTGAGCTTGGCCGCGACATCGGCGTACCGCTGGCCCCAGACGGAATTGTCATCTGAGAAGCTGGGCAGCGAAATGCCTTGTTTGTGCCAGCGACCGTTTTTGAACACCAGCGTGCCGCCGTCCATGGCCATCTTGGTATCGCCGTCCTTGGGGCCGCCGTTTGGGTCCAGTGCCTGAATGGCGTCGGCGGAAGGCGGGTTCAGCCCAGCATGGAAGTCGGTGATGTAGTTGGACAGCTGTGCGGCCGCATCTTCCGGGTGTTTGTGGTCTTGATAGAGTATCGGGTTGCCCTCCTCGTTAAGGACGCCGACCTGGAACTCGTCGCCCGTATGCGCGGCGTAAAAGGTGTAGCCGTTTTGGGCGTCCTGAGACAGCGTCGGGGCACCACTGAAGGCACCGTCGGACGGGTCCATCTGCCAGCCGTCGGCCATTTGCTTGATCTTTGAGCCAACATTTATGCCACTGGGAACCGGTGTGGGGGCAACAGGCGGAACCGTCGCGGCACCTTCGTACTGATGCACCCCGGTGTAGCCGTATTTGTAGCCCTTGTCTGTCTTATCGCTTTTGAGCTTTTCTGCCGCCTTCTGAGCCGCGAATCCAGAAGCAAAATCCTTGGTGGTGGTGGAGCCCTGCGTGCCCAACTTGCCGTAGGTCGTCTTCATCTGAGAGCCATGCACCGACACCGACCAGAACTTGTTGTGGCCTGGCTGGGTGTTGGTGTAAACCGATGACGTGACCGGTACCGGCCCCACTGGCGCGGCCTTCTTGGCATTCTGGGCAGACACCCAATCCATGAACAGATTGAGCTTGTGCGGACCGTAAAACGAAATGGCTGCCGCGACGTCGGTCGCCTCCAATGGCGTGAGCTTGTTGTAGGCCTCGACGTCTTCAGCATCGAGCAGCTCATCAATCGGCAGGTCCATAACGGAGTTGTTGCCATGCAACTTGAACATGGTGATGAAATTCATCACATCCGGGTTGTTTTTAAACTTGGCCTTGGCCTCGTTCACCCCAGAAGGCTTCTCGGCTGGTTTCACGTCCGGCCCGATCATGGCCGCCAGGTGACTCAGCTTATGGGCCGCCAACGCCTCATACATTTCGGCACCCCTGCCCGGGTTGGCCGCCATCCAGTCCTGCGCCGCCAGCTTGCTGAACGTCTTTTGAACCGTAAGCGTGTGGCCTTTGTGGTTGGCGATGGACTGCGCCAGGTGGTCGTAGGCTGGCTTGTCGGCCAACGTGACCGGCTTGGCTGCAGGCGACAGAGCAACCCCGTCAGCATCCCGGCCAGCATTCAGATGGTGGATCAGAGGTTCGTTAACGACTTGCTCCCAATAGCCCTCGGAGTTTTTGTACTGCCAAGCACCAGACGCAGGATCAAACGCAACGATATGAGCGCCGGACTTGAACTCCACGTTCGGGTTATTGGGGCCAAATGCGGAAACCTTTGGTTTCTCGGTCACAAACACCTTGGCTGGCTGGGCCGGTGCCGCAACCGGAGCCTTGGCCGCTTTGGCGTGCGCCTGCGTGACCAGTTGGACGTATTTATCAGACCCGATTACCGCCTGAACCTCGTTCATGACCTTGACAGCTTTGGCCGAATCTTCCGCTGCCATCGTGGTAAACGCCTTGACCTCGCCCGGGGTCGGCACCTGACCGGCCAGCATGTGCTTCTTCCAGCCAGAGACGGCCGCCGCTTGCGACGCAGCGCCCTGCAGCGCCTGGTACTTGGCATGGGCAAGCGCGTGCTGTTTGGACGGGTGCATGTCCGCCCAAGCAGCGCCATGCTCGGCTTTGAGCTTTTTCACGGCCTCTTTTTGGTAGAACGCGCCGGTTTCCATGGCGGCTACGGCAGCTTTGTCGCTTGCGGCATCGTCAGCTTGAACGGCAGCCTCTACCGTCTTGGCGGAGTTGCCCGGGCCAGTGCTGGCATTTGCCGCCTGGTCCCAGCCCTTGTGCCAGCTTGACATGGCCTGAATGGTTTGGCTTGACGACTGGTCGGCACCATGCACCGCGACAAAGTCAGGATCCGCCATAGGCGACTTGATGCCAGCGGCATAAGCCTGCTTGCCGAAAGCACCAGGCGACAGCGGACCGAATTCGCCGACGCGGTGCCATTTGCCGTTGTGCAACTCGTAGGTCTTGCCGTTCTCTGTCTTTGTGTCGCCTTCTTTGGGGCCGGTCTTCTCATTGGCTGTCAAAAGCGCCTGCGCGTCCATGGCGGACATGCCGAACTCGGCCGCCGCGTCCTTAACGATAGCCGCCTTGGACTTGTCAGACAGCTTGGCGACCACATCAGCAGGAACCGGCATGCGTTTTTTGATGAACAGCGCAGCGGACAGCTCAGGGCCTTGAACAGACACCAGGCCGTCGCTTATCCCGAGCCCATGCGCCTCCCACTGGTTGTCGGCGTTGAGCTTGAACTTTGAGCTCGGCCAGCCCTTAAGGGTCACAAAGCCATCATTCGCCCGAGACTTTAGTTTGTCCAACAGCTTCTGCGCGTAGGCAGCCACATGCGGGTTTGCGGAATTGTTGTCAGCGACCGCCTGCAGCGTTTCGACGTTGCCATCCGCAAACATGCCGTCCATGGTCTTCTTGGCCTGGGCAGGGACTGGCGTATCGACCGTTGGGCCAGAGAGCGGGTCTACTTCTGCTTTTTGCGGTTGTCCCGGGCTTGCTTGCTCGGTTTTTTGGGCTTCAATGCCATTGGTGGACTCCTGTGGTGGAACAAAACCCACTTTTGCGGACGACAAGTGACTCAACTTCCCGGCCTTGGATTCAACCTCGTTGAGCAGTTGATCTTTCTTTGACTCTGCCTGCGAATGGAATGCGGCCCACTGCGCCTTTGATGGGTTTTGACCCAAGAGTGCGGCCTTTTTCCAGCCAGACACCGCCGCCGAAGCGCTGGCTTCCTTTTGCATGTCTGTGGCATGGGCCACGATCAGCGACGCCTTGGCGTCCGGATTCATGGTTGAAAACCCATCCACCATGCCAGCCAGCTTTTTATGCGCTTGCTTTTGGTAGAAAGAGCCACTGCCAGCAGCCACTTTGTCCGTGTCGTGGTCATCCGACACCAGGACATTCTTGGTGTACGGGGAAACCCACTTGCCGCCATGGGTGTGACCAGGCACGGTGATGCGCTTGTAGTGGGACGCCTTAAGTAAATCGTCGGCTCGGATAAACAGAACTGCGGTCATTTTTTACCTTTTGATTGGTCATCGCCCAGAATCAGCGCCCGCTCTGAAGCGAGCTCTTGATCTTCATCATCCATGTCGGATGCATTACCCGCCAAAAAATGGTGGCGGCCGGTGGTCTCGTCCTTGACGATGGACCCTCCCTCGCCCGCTTCGACCTGGGTCAGAGTGCGCTCGGCGCGCTTTTTGTGGCCCAAAAGACCATCCCATGGAACGCCAACACGGCCTGATGTGTGCTCGGCAGTGAAACCATCGGCACCGTAAGCCAGCACCTTGCCTGACGTTGCGCCGTGCTGGGGGTGGTGAAAGAAGACTTCGTCGTTAATGCCAACGCCATAGCTTCCCGGGTGCGGTTTGGAGGCCTTGTCTGACTGCTTGGCCGCATCACGCAACATGGCAGCCGGAATTGCCTTCTGCATGGGATGCTCGCCAGAATCAGCCACGGGATCGGCTTGTTGGTCCTGCTGGCCCGGTTGCCCATCCTCGCCTTGGTTTTCGCCAGGTGCGCCATCGTCGCCAGCCTGGTTGCCATCCTGACCAAAGCCAGGAGCCTGCTCGGCGGACTGCATATCCGGCCCGGGCTGCTCCGGCTGCTGCGCCGCTTGCTGCTCTTGCGACCATGGGCCAATCAGAGACGGGTTCAGCGGAGCCTCCCCCCAGGCCGCCTCTTGCTTCTTGAGCCCCAGCTCAGTGCGCATTTCGTTCACCGACATGGTCATCTTCTTGAGCTCGTGGCGCTTATCCTGGTCGTCGTCGTCAACCCCAGTCCAGCGGAACACGTAGCTGTCGCCAAACTCGGCCAAAACGTAGTCGCTGAAAATGTTCTCGTAGTACGACAGCAGCGGGCGCAGGCCTGAATCCTTTGACGCGGCGAGCTTTTCAGCCGTGTCAGACCCCCCAAGCGGTGACGTGTTGCCACCAGAAAACGAGTCGAAGTTGATCTCGGCCGGGCTCATGCCGTAGATGGCACAGATCATCGAAGTCAGGAAAGTCATCCATTTACTGAACATCATTTCGTTGAATTCGACACCGAAGTTCTCGAATGACGCCTTGGACTCCTGATCTTTGGACACCAGTACCGGCACCGACCAGGCATTGTTTACACCCTTGGTCATTCCGTTCCAGAACCGCTTGAATGCCTGCAAGTCGCTCTCGGAATAGTTACCAGACAGATGCAGAACACCCTTCGGGATGGAGTTGTCACTGAACCCCCGGATGTTGAGCGTCATGGCATTTAGGAAGCCAGTCACCACTTTGATCAAAAGCTCAGTCTCAGAAAGCCCGTACCCTGCCGCCATAACGTCGGCACGCGGGTTGCGCGGCTCGTAGATCAGGTTGTTGTAGTCGTAGGCGGTCCGGATTTGGCCTTGGATTACCTGAAGCGCAAAAATCTCGTCGTCGCCTTTGTAGCCGTCTTCGGTGCAGAGTCGAATGGTCGAGCCGTCTACCGCGTAAAAGCCATCCAGACCAAGGGATTTGTTCCGCTTGAACTCCGTCTCGATGGGGGTTGAATCCATCGACAACGAGTCACGCACCGACATGGCCATGAACTGGCGCAGCGACTGGCGTCCCAGGCGCTTACGTTGACGCGGGTTGAACTCCCAGCCGCAATTAAGAATAAAGCGCTGCAGCAGCTCGGTGGTCTTGCGCTCCTCCTCTGTCAGCGTGTGCGCCACGTTGGCGTGCCGAACCACAAAGCCAGGGCCAAACCCGGACTCTTGCACCTTGCAGAACGCCTGCATCTGGCGCACCCGGGTCATGACCACTGCAGAGAGGACCGGCGTTTGATCCACCATCATGCGCAGGGCACGGAAGTCCATCATGCCAGGACGCTCGATGTAGTCTCCCATAATGGCGATTTGCAAGTCATCCAGTACGACCGACTGAATGCCTTTTTTCCCGACTGTTTTTGATGGGAATGGGACGACCACACGCTGCGACTTGGAAAGCTGGTCGCCTTGCATGTCGTTCATGATGTAGTCGATCACCGGCCGCAAGTCAGCAGGCGGAATCAGGTTCGACAGATCGACGTGAGACTTTTGAAGATCAGACTGCGCCTCAAATCGCTCAGCGGCGGGTGCAGACTCGTCAAAAGCAATGGCAGCGGTGGTGTTTTGGCTCATGCACCTATGGTGCGGTCACGACCGAACAGACCGAAGCCCGGCCTGCGTCAACAAACCGGGCTCCTGATGCCAACCATAGCGACGAACCCCATATGAGGCTGGACGACTGCGCTTCACTGAATTGCCTGCTTTGCCCACTTTCAGTGAGAGGGTGAAGGCCTGACGCCACCGACCCACCGATGCGTCAGATCGCAGCAGGCACCGCGATGAATAGCCTTCATGATGTGATCACGACTCGATCGGCACAAATAAGTGGCAGCCGGGGTCTTTGGGTGAAACGGTAAAGCATCGCTCTTTGCACAAGGATTGCTCAGCATCAAAAGCAAAACAGCGTCCACACACCTCACCAGACGGCAGGTCGGCCAGGGCATCCATCACGCCGGACGGAAGACCCGGCATGGATTGAGCAACAGACCGCTGCTTGTCGTTGAGCGCCGTCGTTGAATTCGGCCAGAAGACATCGGTTTGATTTGACCCAATCAGCATGGAGAAAGCCCTCGAACAAGCATCGATCTGGTCATCCCATGTTCCGTTAGGGAACATGCGCATTTCAGACACGAGTGCGGTATTCCAATCCGCCTTGAGCATCAAGACGTTCCCAACATTAACCTGACTGGCAAACGGCTCACACCGCACGACCTTGTTGCCCGACTCTGGCGAGGCCTTAACGGAATAACCAGCCAACTGCCGAAGCAGGTATTTGACTTGGGTAACACCGGCCTGGCCCGGGTCTTGAGGGATGGACACCCGACAGTTGTGGCCATCACGCGCCGTGGCGTTGACCAGAGCTGCATCACGCTCATCCGGCCCAACGCGCACGCGCACCATATCGCCGATGATGATGCGCCCATCTGGCAGTTTGCCCAGTTTTGCTCCAGCCGTCCAATCGCCCGTGGTGGTGCTGGCGAAGTCCCAACCGCGCACCCACTCTATGGGCCCCACTGGCAGCACCTCAACGATCGCGATGTTGTCCGGCTTGAGAATCCCGCCCGCAAGCGGCGACGGACGCTGCATGTACTGGCTGGAAAAGGTGTACGGGTCGGCCTGCTCCATCTGGCGCAACACTTCAATCGAGTGTTTTTCAGGCCAAAGAGCATCGCCTTCTGGCGTGATGGCCGTCAAACACAAGTGCTCCCATTCTTCCCCGCTGCCACCGCTGAGCAAAAAGCCGGTCATGTCGTTTTCGTGCAATCGCTGCATGATGACCACGATCGGCGTCTCCGGCGAGTTTGTCCGCGACGCGATAGTATTGGTGAAACGACGATTGATACGGTCGCGCATAGTCTCCGAAAACGCATCGTCAGGCTTGACCGGGTCGTCAATCAAAATGGCTCCAGCAAATCCATCTGCAGGCGAACCTGTCCCGAACCGAACTCGACCCATGCCACCAGCCCCGAACCCGGTAATTGCGCCGCCAGCCGCCGTGGCATAGAGCCCGCCGCCAGCGCCACAAAACCATTTTTTCTTTGAGTCGCTGTCGGCCCGTAGCGCCATGGGAAAAAACCGCTGGTATTCCTGTGACTTCACTAGGTCACGGATGGCGCTTGAGTTGTCCAGCGCGAGGTCATCCGAGTACGACAAGTGAATGAACTTGGCCGTCGGGCTATTGGCCAGACACCAGGCGACGAACATCTTGATCGCAATCTCCGTTTTTGCGTAGCGCGGTGGCAGGTTGATGATCAGCCGCCGCGTCTCGCCACTGACTACCCGCCGAAGCGCCTCGAAAATCTGGTGGTGGTACGGCTCCAACATGAACCGCTTGTTGTATTGCGCCTTGAAAAAGTACCTGACAAAGAAGCCAAAGTCGTTCAACAGCTTGGACTTGCACACCGCATCAGCAAGCATCTTCCAAGTCCTGATTGATCTTCCGCAGCTGCTCCGGCGTGTGCTGGATTACGGTTTGCACCGCGTTGGTGTTGTTGATGACGGTGTCGGGGGCCTTGCCGAGCACCGACTCTTGCGTCCGACCCAGCGCCTGGGCAGCCGATGCCAGCTCTTTGAAGGATGCGTTTTGCCCTTCCCGCTTGACTTTTGCAGCGACCGTATTGGCGACCAGCATGTTTGCGCCACGGAAGAATTTCTGCATCCGCCCAATTTCATCAACCGCTTCGTGAACAGCGTTCACCATGCGTTCATCATGACTTGAAAGTGCTTGATTTACTTGAACTTGAGCGTTCACGATGGGTGCGACGTCTTGCTCTACACCCTTGCAAATCTTGTTAACCAAGCCAGCGCTGACTTTGTGCTTATCGGCAAGTTCGCGCTGACTTAAGCGCCCAATACGCCAGTCGATCAAGATAGCGTCAGAAACCGCCTTGCTGATTGGTTTAGCCGCCATTCTGACCTACCCCTCCCACTTGGCGGTCAGCTTGTCAATGACCTCTTGGGGGAAAGGTTCACCCGTCACAGCGTGAACAGGAACCCGGCCCGTGTAATTGGCGTAGCGCACACAGATGACGTCGCAAAATCTTGGGTCATATTCCATCAGGCGAGAGCACATCCCCAGGCGCTCGGCGGCCATCATGGTCGTTCCAGAGCCACCGAAGGCGTCGATGATGATGTCGTTGGCCCGGCCGTGGTTGCGCGCCAGACGCTCCCAGAGCGCCACGGGCTTCATGGTGGGATGCATGGCCGACCGCTTGGGCTTGTGGAAGTGCAGCAGGGTCGTGGGGGCTTCCTCCACCACCGCGTCGGCGTTGATATAGAGCACCTTGTCACCGTGGCGCACCGCGTAACGGCCGTCCTCAACCTTCTCGAAAGGCGACTCTTCGCCGAACGACTGGACCGTGGTCTGCTTGCGGCCACCGAACCAGGCACGCTTTGCCCCGGGCTTGATGGCGTACAAAATCGGCTCGTGCCTAAAGTGGAAGTCCCCCCGGCCCAAGACCAGGGCGTTCTTCACCCACATCAGGCAGGACTTCAACTGGAACCCCGTCTCCAGCAGCGCGGTGCGGAAGTTGATACCCTCAGTGTCGGCGTGAGCCACGTACAAGGCTGCGCCAGGCTTCATGACATCAAACGAGCAACGGTAAAACCCGAGCAGGAATTCTTTGAAAGCCGAATTGCTCATGCTGTCGTTTTTGATCGAACCGGCCAGCTTTGACTCATAGGCCACGTTGTATGGCGGGTCACACACCTGAAGGTCGGCCAGTTCACCACCCATCAGCGCGGACCAGTCCTCCATTTTGGTCGAGTCACCACAGCGAACCCGATGCGGCCCCAGGATCCACTGGTCGCCCATCTTGGAAAAGGCCACCTCGGGCACATCCGGAACCTCGTCGGGGTCCTTCTGATTGAGCAAGTCCGGATCCATCAGGTCGGTAAGCTGATCGCCAAACCCCAGCAGGTCCATGTCAAAGCCTTCCAGCTTGAGGTCGGCCAGCTCGAGCTTGAGCATCTCCATATCCCAGCCGGTACCGAAGTTGGCGATCTGATTGTCAGAAAGGACATAAGCGCGCCGCTGAACCTCACTCAAGTGCGACAGGTCCAGGCAAGGCACGCGGGTCAATCCCAGCTTTTGCGCAGCCTGCAGGCGGCCATGGCCAGCCAGAATGGTGCCGTCGGCGATCAGGATCGGGTTGGTCCAGCCGTACTCTTTCATCGAAGCACAAATCAAGTCGATCTGCGCCGGTGAATGGGTCCGAGCGTTGCGACTGTACGGCGTGACCTCCGCGACCGGGATCATCCGGATTTGCATGGATTCGATTTGTTCAGTGTTCATAACGGGTTTCAGTGAGTTACATCTGGTTTCTGCATCATGGCCACCAACTCCGGAACGTTTGTGGCCTGCAGTTTGAAGTTGTCGTCAATGCACGCGACATGCACACCCTCTGGCGCAAGCCGGTTGATGTGCGGCAAGACATGCATTACCTGGTCAAGCGTCGCCCCTGCTGGCGTTTGCAGCAAAAGAACCTGACCGGCCACTGGTGCCAGTTTGGTCAACTGCGCGTCAATGAACTGCGCATCCAATCACAGCTCCAAATTCTTCGATGGCTTGAACTTGACCGACTGGCGCTCAGGAATCAGCACCTTTTCACCAGTTCGCGGGTTGCGGCCAGGGCGCGCCATGCGAAACACGCGAACTAACTTGCCAATCCCCTTGAGGTTGGCGTAACCCTCTTCACGCAAGCCATCAGCCAAAACAGTGAACGCCGCATCGATGACGGACTTTGCTTGATTGATTGGAACAGACGAAATGGCTGCAGCTTTTTTCACTAACTCGTCGTGCGTCATGGTTTTTCCAGTTAAATGCCGAGTCCGTCGGCGCGGTTATTCGTCTTCGCCGTCAAAGAGTTCGTGCTTTGAGCTTTTGAATTTGATGGGTGCCATGGTTGGCTGGGGCTTGTTGACCACCCTGACCTTGCGGCGAATCAACGGATTGACCTCCTGGATCCAGTCGGCTGCTGGGTGGCAGCGCATCTGCGCGTCGTGCTTGCCGATGTGTGAGCCACAAACGCAAACATCTACCACTGGACCGTGCGTTTCTGCCCCGCAGGTTGGGCACCAGTGGTACCCACCTCCAGGAAGGCGCAACAGCTGCGATTCACAATTTCGGCAGACATGGCCCGACTCAAACTGCTGCGCGGCTTCTCTGGCTAGGACTGGCTGCACCGGCTGCCCCAACGTCAAGAGGTCGATGAACTTTTGCAATGCTGCAGGGATTCTTAGCATTTATCACTTTTCCTTCTTCAAAAATGGTGAGCTGATATGCCCACATGGAAACCCTACGATCGAGAACCAAATCCACCAAGCCCCAAACCTTCTGCGCCGTAAGCCTTGCCTCAACAGCACAGGTGGCTTCAATCAAATACCTGCGGCACGAGCCAGGGTGGATGAACAAAAACCGACCCAGCGGCTTGTACCCACGCGGCTCACTGCCTTTGGCGTTCTTGCCAATCCGCCACTCGCGCTCACGGTTGTAGCAACTCATGCACAACCGCCCCATCACCATCCGACCTGACCCAGAACCACAACGGACGCACACCATCTTTGATTGAAATGGCGCACCAACCTCAATCCCGGCGTTTTTGGCACCGATCGGACAGTCAATGCAGTGCGGAAGGCGGTACCGCCAATCCTTTGTTTGTGCTGCCTTGTGCTGGTTGGCGCAACTCACCTCCGACAACGTCAGCTTCCCCGGAATCTTTGGGCATTGGAAAAGTTGCATGTCCGCTCCTGTTAATGGTGCTGTCACGACCAGAATTCATGAAACTGTTTGTGCCTCAAGGGCTTTTGATTTGTTTTTGCAGCCGATGCAGCCCTGGTCGGCGTAGCGGTCGTCCCGGCTGTATTGGCAGGTTTTTGTCATTGGGTCCGAGATGGAAATCATTCGCGGAGAGCGGGTGTGGCCATCCATGTACCAGCCATCCTGAACAATGACCGATGTTTTCAGTGGCGACCTGTTAAAGCACCCGTAGCTCATAACTCGATTACCTCTGGGCCCTTGGCCCGAATGCGCCATGCCGTCTTGCGAATGATTTCCTCGTACTGGCTGCGCGGGATAGATTGGCGCTGTAAGTTGTGGTACTCGATGACGTCGCGCATCGCGGTGATGCCTTCACCCGTGAGGCCCATTTTTGCGGTGTCCTCGTAGCGTTTGGCTGCTTGCAGCAGCGTTTCCTGTGCAACGGCGCACGCGGGCAAGGCCTCCGGACCAATCCCCATGCGTGCCGCTGTTTCGCACAAATTGATCACATCGGCCAGATCACGCCAGTCTTGAACTGTGCCGCGCCCGTGCGTGATGCTCTCTACGGCAGATAGCTCGCGGGTTTGCAGCGCGTCCAGGCTGGCTTTGTTGGTGATGCATGCCCCAGCAATGGCGTGAGCCACCGGGTCAAAACCAGCGGACACATTCCAGCGCCTACGAATGCAGCGTTTTTTACTCAAGGTTTTCCCCATTTAGGTAATGATTTAGGCCACTTTCCAGAAGCATAGATGTAGCGCCTGGTGTCCGCCGCCCAGGCCTGGCCGACCGTGCGAGCCACATCGGACGGGAACATCCGGTACTGGTCAAAGTCCTGGTGGCAGCCGGGAATTCCTATGCGAACACAGCAAAGCGCGAATGTGAGCCGGTCGTCCTGCTTGATGCCCCGGCCATCGGACGGGACGTGGGCCGCCTGGCTGTAGCCTTGGATGCCGCAAGCCTTGCAAGGCATGGATGCGACCAAGCGCCGGTAAGGCTCAGAGCGGACAGCGTTTTGCTTGGGGAACATCATTCTTTTACCGCCCCATGCGCAAGACCGCGCGAGTACCAGGTAACAGCCGATGCGTCAGCCCAACCGCCACAAGCACGGCATGCATACCGAGCGCCCAACTTGCGGTCATCAGTGGAACCAAAATCATGCCGGGAGCAGGCGTCCAGCTTTGCATGATTGGCCTTGACCTCGTCCCAGATAGACAAGAGCGAAGCCTTGGGAATGCCTGTGCGCTGCACCAGCTTTTGAATTTGTTCAGTCATGACCGCTCAAACTCCCGATGCCAGGAATCAACGCATGCATATCGCTGGTGGTCGTCCATGGCTGGCCAGAGCACAGCTTGCGCGTAGGGCTGCCACAAGAAATCCACGATAGCCCGATGGACTTCGATGAAAGATTGTTCATCCAGGTTGTGCCAGGCAATCGACTTCGGGATGGCACACGGAACACCGTCGTGTCCGGGTAGCAAGTCGCAGTAGCCAGCGCCGGTCTTGAGCCAGTCAAGCAAACGCTCAAAGTCGTCAAAGCGCTCCTGGCGTTCGAACAGCGCGCTCATCTTGGCAAAGAAAAAGCGGTGATGGTTCGGGCTGCGCGGCAGGCGGTACTGGAAGCCCAGCGTCTCACCAACCTCCAACTCGGACACAATCTTGGTGAACTTGGCCCAGGCCCGGCGACCACGATCACCAAAGCCTTCCAGCTTGCCGCATTCGTTCTTGAAAACAACAAGATCAGCCATTCATTACCACCAGGTTGTTCAGAGTTAGCCGCTTCCCGCGCCGATAGACGTAGCCGTGTTCATCGCCAGCCTCGCGCGTTAAGAGCTTGGCCTCAAGGTGCAGGGCAAGCTCGGTATGCACTGAACAGCGCGGAACACCCCACTTCACGCTGATGGCATCAACGTCCAGAATCTCGTCGGGGTTTTGCAAAAAGAAGTCGCAAACCTTTGTGGCCAGGTTGGCGTCGGTCAGGCCGGAGGTCAGAGGGAGGTCAAAGTGCATCATTCCAAAATCTCCATCTCCAGCCGCTCGGCGATATGGGCCTCAAGCGTTGCGCCTTTGCTTTTCTCCCAGCCCGGAAGCAGGTGAATCGAATCGCACGTCACCAGCGCAGCGATGTCCGTCCTCATGCAGTCTTTCCAGCTCATGCCCTTGTCCGGGTTGATTTCCGCAGGGTTGACGGCATCAATGCCAGCGGCCCGCAGCCTGGCGGCGGCGGCATGGAAGGCGGAAAAGTTCAAATCTGGATAGCCTGTCATTGGCCCAGCGATATAGCAGCGTTTTTGGCCTCCAGAACACGCCAGCCGTGCGTCAGCAGCTACTGAATTGATAGTCATGCGGCCTCCAGCATCAAAGAAGGTTGCGCGGTGCGTTCGTCTTGCAGCGGCTTGTAAGCCGGGTTCAGTTCGCATCCGATGTAATGGCGTCCGAGTTGTTGCGCAACTTGGCCGGTCGTTCCTGATCCAAAGAAAGGATCAAGCACCACGCCACCAGCAGGCGCACCAGCCAGAATGCAGGGTTCAATCAGGGCTGGCGGGAATGTGGCGAAGTGAGCACCAGCGTATGGCGTGGTTGCGACTGTCCAGACGCTGCGTTTGTTTCGCATACCCACAACGGCGCGAAAAGATTCTTGGCCTGGACGGTCGGCATGTTTGCCGCCAAATTCGCCGCGCTTTTTGCTTGGGCGAATACCTGTTTTCTCGCTGGTCGGCATGGCTTTGTGCGAATCATCGGCGCGGGCTTTTCTAGATTCTGTGCCGGTGCCATCCAAATCCCACACGGCAGGCTCTTTGATCGCTTCGGCATCAAACCAGTAAGTCGGGCACTTTGAAAACAAAAAGAACTGTTCGTGAGCGTGCGTGCATCGGTCACTGACTGACTGCGGCGTGAGGTTCTTTTTCGCCCAAATGATCTCGTTGCGAAGGATCCATCCGTCAGCAATCATGGCGATGGCAAACCGGGCCGGAATCATTTGCAGGCACTTGTTCAGGTATGAGTCGCCAAGATTTACCCAGCAGGTGCCGTCGTCACGCAGAATCCGGTGCACTTCTTGGAACACAGCAACCAGCGCAGCGACAAATTCAACCGGCGTTTTCTCTTTGCCGATTTCAGCCGCACCGCCTGAATAGTCACGCAAACCAAAATACGGCGGGCTGGTCACGCAAGTTTGCGCGATACCGTCAGGCATCCGGCGCATGGTTTCGATGCAGTCACCAAAGTGGCATTGGTTGAGCCAGGCTTTCATGACAGCGCCTCCACAGTCCAAACCCGCCGGACCTTCTGAGCCAGCACCACACCAAAGGGGCAGGTTTCAGCCGCCACCTTGAGCTTGACCTTGGCATCGTCCATCACGAACGCGCCCTTCACCTCATGCACCTCAAGGCTCATGTCGGCCAGCAGCACCAAGAAATCAGGCGTGTAGAAAGTGTTGTCAGCCAAGCGAATCTTGATGGCCTCAAAGCGGTACCAGACAACCTCTCCGGCACGCTGGCGGGCTTCCAGCATCCCGGCGTACTCGGCCTCGGTCTTGTTCAATCGGCTGATGCCGTTGCCCTTTGGCTTGCGACCGAGGGATTGAAAGTGGGCTTGTCCGAAGTTCATTGACGGCCTCCCGCGCGCAACCGGCGCTCGCGCTCCCACAACTCTCGGCAGTCGGTATCTGGGCACCAGCGCTGGGTGTCGTTCAAAATCTCGTCGCACCACAAGCAGCGGCCCGTGGCCACCGCAACCGGCGCGCTGGTGCTGGCGACACGGATGGCATAGGCCAAACCGATCTCGTCGCGCTCTTGTGCCATGTCGATCTCATCCATTTTTCTGGTCCTGTTGTTGGTTTTGCATGGCTTCGCGCAGGCCCCGGCCCAGATTCCAGTCGGGCAGCAAGTCGCGGTAAAACTCGGCGGCCCATTGGTAGTACTCGGGCTGCGGGGTGGTTTTGGTGTTTCCGTTGCGCATGGTCAGCAAGTGGGTGATCAGTTCGTCGCGGGTCATCACGCTTCGCAAGCGAGGCTGTAAAAACTGCCTTTGAAATTTGAGCCGCACCGCTGCACAACCCCGTTTTTCACCAGCCATAAAGGCGAGTCAACCGCTGCATCCCTGTTGCCGCCCATGACCAAAATGATCTCGCTGTACGGCATTGGCCCAAGTGCCAGCAGTTTGATGAGAGCATTGCTGCGGGTCATGCAGCCTCCAGGCCAAGCGCGATGCGGTAGCAGCGACGCTGGTTCATGTTGATCGGATCACCCGCCTCGTCGCGCGACTTCAGTCGCTTTGCCCATGCCTTGTGGTCGGATGGAAAAGCGCCTGTCAACGCCTTGATTTTTTTTGACATTTCAGCCACAAACACCGGGTCGGCAGGCGGCGCAGAAAGGGAAAACTGCGCAGGCTTCGGCGCCGAAATGCACAGATTCCTGAACTCCAAAACCGTCGGCGCTTTGGTCGGATTCAGGTTCTGCAAAGCGTGCTTGATGGACTCGGGATGGGCATCGAAACCAGACAGTTCGTGAGCCCAATCGGTCTTCACCGAGGCTATCGGTAGCCCCTCCCAGCGACCAATGAAATCGCGACCGTACACCAGCATCAGCTTGTCAAAAATGCGATCAACCCAGGGCAACGGCAGAGCCATGATTCACCTCGTTTTTTTGGTTTGTGAGATTGGGAAAGTCGCGCTCCATCTGCTCGCGTTTTGCCTTCTGGAATTTGGTTTCCCCGGCCCCGATTGCGTCGGGCGGCATGGCCTTGGCGAGCCACTCCAGCGGCTGCAGCGGTTTGGCGCGAATGCACTCCCGCAGCGTGTTGACCAAGGCATCGTCGCCGTGGGCTTTGCGCAGCCCACCGAGGAACGAGCGGGCCTGTTTTTCGGACGTCCCGGCGTTGGTCAGGATCGGCACCCCGTAGCCAAAAATGATCTCATCCGGCGTCAGCGGCGGCTTGCCGCCCGAAGCTTTAGCTTCGGAAGGTATTTCTGAAAAAGAAGATGAAGATGAAGGGGTTGGCTTTTGCTTGCTATTTTGGTTAAGCAAAATGTTATCCTTTTGCTTAACCAAGCCATCATCATTTGGCTTAACCAAACTCGGATTACCTCCCAACCTTCCAGCTTCCGCGCGGATGTTTCTGATTCGCTCATCCTTAACCATCCGCCTGCTGTAGATGACCCCTTCTTCTGATTTGGAGAACACCCCTGAGTTATCCAGTTCGGCAACCAACTTTGAAACAACCGTAGGTGACTCACCAACCATCCTAGCTAACTGAGGCACCGTCATGGCCTTACCATTGATCTCCAGATGACCATAGTTATCTGACTCATGGGCGATGCACATCAACTCAATCCAGAGGCCGCGCGCAGCCATCGAGCAGGCAGATAGCGCAGGGTCTTTGCGCCAATCTGACGGGTAAAACTGAAAGGATGGGCGCTTCATTTTTCAAGTTCCCGAACCCGATTCCAGCAAACGCCGCAGAAATATTTAAATGTTTTCCGCCAATGAATCCCAGACGAAAGAGCGATTTCAGCAGCATCAACGACAGCCTGGACACCAAGTTTTTCTATGAAGTTTTTTGCGCTGGCGAAATCGGCTCTTTTGACGCTATCTTCACCATGGAAAAGCAAATCCATGACCCGCCATGTTTCATCTTCAAGCCGCTCACGCTTCGCCTCAAGGATGGCGCTGTACCCACGAAGCTGTTCCTCTCTTTCCTCGACCTCAGACGCCTTCTCTGACAGCGACTGAGGGATTGCCAGCAGGCTTCTTGCGCCCTTGCCAAGATTGCATGGCTCGCAAGAAGTAACCAAGTTGTCTATGTCGTTTGATCCATCAAATGCCAGTGGCTGAATATGGTCAATGTGCAAAATTACAGAAGGAGGATGAGCGCCGCAATACTGGCACTTAAATCCATCACGCTTGAATACATCAAATCGAGTTTTCTTTGAAAGCGATTGGCGCTTTGTTGTCATGATTCACCTTTCACTCACCACTTAAAACACATTGGCAGGGCGGTGGTGAAGCCCGCCTTTTCCCTTCGGGGAGCAAACCCGTCGGTAGCCATGTGAAAACTTTTCAAGCCGTCCGTGCGGCAGCGCACATTTGACAAATGCCTCACTCCGACACCTCCTGTTGTGACAGCCGTGCCAGCGGATTGATCCCGGCGCAGCGAAGCAATACAGTGGCTTGATGAATCTCAACATCAGCCGCCGCTTCCAAAGCCGGGACACAAAAGACGTCCAGGCCCTTGTGGCCTTTGGCGCGCTTGATGCCATCCAGGCGTACAGCCAGCGGGTGCGGGATGTAAATCCTCAGTTCGGTGTATCCGTCAGGTGCAGCCATGGGTGTTGTGTTGGTTTAGACGCTTGTTTCAGCCGACAACAACATCGGCTGGAAAAAGCGCCCGTGGTTAGCGGGCAAAAGCGGCCCCAGGCCGCCAGGGGGGAGACTGAATTAATGAAGGTCGATGGACTCCGCCAACTTGGTCAAGCCTTTGGCCGTGACGAGAACCTGCTCCTTGGTGGCTGTGGAGCCGTCCGAGCGGTCAATCGTCACCACCTTATGAGAAAGGCAACCAGACTGAATGCGGTTTTGGTAGCCAATGAAGCCGGAGCCACCGGCACGGCGGTAAATCCATTGGTGCTGATGCAGCCAGCCAAACAAACGCTTGGGCTGGACCTGCAGGCTCTTGGCGGCATCGGTAATGCACATCAAGCCATCAGAAGTCGCTATGCGGGCAAGAGCATCGACCTTGGGAGCTTGGTCTTGGACAACCGACGCAAGGGTGATGACCTGGGCCTCAGCCTTGACGGCGCGCTCCTCACTGTCCAAAGCCATCTTGAGGATGTCCATCCGAGTCAGGGACGCCGGGTCGAACTTGGGTGTCTCTACCAGCCTGCGCTCGCATTCAATGAAGTACTGGCGGGCTTCGCGGCCTTTATCGGTGCGCTCCACCATCGCCAATTCTTTTGCCATTTCCAGCGTGATGGCATATTCCTTAGATGGGCGACCACCTTGGGGGTTATTTCCCGATTCGGAAAGAACCACAAAGTCACGCCCTTCAACAAATTTGTACTCAGCAATACGGTCTTGAATCCAGGCAGCAAATACGCGACCGACATCCAGGAATCCGTGCAGGTTGCGTGCATCAGTGGTTTGGATGCCGTTGCCCAATGGGCCGGTGGTGATTGGGATCAAGTTCATTTAGGAGGCCTCCACGGCGGTGTCCAGTTCAGGCCAGATGCCACGCCATGTCTTCTGACACAGCATCTTTCTGGTGAGCACCCCGTCAGATTCGGTCTCAACGCGACGAGCCTCAATAGGCCCCATGTCGCGTCGGCCTGTGAGGCATTGGTAAAGGTATTGCTCGCTAAGCTGGAGCTTTTCAGCCAACATCTTGCGTTTTTCCGGGGTGATTTCATTTCTCATGAGTCGCATTGTAGCGATTCGATAGACCTATGCAAGCGATTCGATAGATTTATTTATCTATCAATGTGCTAGAAACCACCCATGGAAACAAATTCAGAAAGGCGACGCAGGAAGTTGGCCGAGCTTTGCGCACAAAAAGGACTTCATCAAGTCGCCGAAAACGCTGGCTTGAATTGGGCGTCGCTCGATCAAATCATCAAGAAAACGCTTCTGCCACCAAAAAAAGACGGGACACGCAGCGTGAAAAATCTTGGTGATGATGCTGCGCGGAAGATAGAGCACGCTGAAAATCTCGGGGAAGGTTGGTTTGACTCAATCGATGCAACCATCTCCGAGCACGCCCAGGCGCCATCTACGCAAGACGCCGCAATCGCTCATGCCCCAATCAACCCCATTCCGGCCACCCTCCCCCAGCTTATGCAAGGGCTTTCAGGATACTTTGAAGCCATGGACGCCAGCACGCGCAAGATGACGATGGCCCTGTTGGAGCAGCTGGCAGAAAACCCTGGTGACCATGCGCGCATCGCGGCCATGATCGAGCTCAGCATTCGCTCCAGGCTGCAAAAAGCCGCGTAGGCCCGGCCCCTCGACCTTATCTTGTCTGGGTTAACCCAGTGCCCCCCAAATGGGGGGATTTGGACCAGCTAATTCGCTTAAACCGCTGGTTGTTTGACAAAGATCAATCACACACACCGCAAGAAGCGTGCCGCATGTCGCGGCTGAAGTGAAACAAAAGGAAACCAATGACAAACGAAACCATTGACAGCGCATCCGGCGCTTTTGGCCTTGCAATGGCCGCATTCAACATTTCAGTCAACACGCTTGTGGTGTTGACAAAGGAAGGCGCAATGACCAGTCAAGACGCATTGGAAGTCATGCGCCGGGCGCGGATCGTCCTCGATGCCAACGAGTTCACAAAGCAAGACCCAGATGCGGCCCAGGTTGCGCGGGAGGGATTGGACTTGGCGAAGCAATTGTTTGAGGCTGCAACGGCTCAAAAGACATCTTCAGGGTCGCATTGAGATAGGCCTTCAGGTCTGACCTCTTGATAGTCTTCCTCTGGGGGGATTGCAATGGTCGGCCTTCCCGCAAGGCAGATCGCGCTTCTTCTAGAGTTGGTCCGGAATTTGCCGGACCGCTAACCATGCGGTACCAAAAGCGTTTAAATGCCGCCACGTCTGTCGAATTTTTAGATTTGAGTTTCATGTAACCCATCATCCCGTCACGACAACCGCCCACTGAGGCGGTTTTTTTGTGCCTGGACGTAGAGATTTCCCGAAGTTTGAAAATAAATTTGATTATTTCTATCGAATCGCTTGACTATCCATATCGAATCGCTAGAATTCAACCACACCAACAAAAACGGAGTGTGGAATGAAGAAGCAGGACAAACAGGAGATCAGGCTCCTGATGAGCGTAGCCAAGCGATGCATCGTCGCAGCGACCAAGATCGCCAACGGCGGCCAACCAGCACCGCAAGACGTGGCAGAACTGATAGCAGCCTGGGGCACGATTGCAGAGGTGATTGCCCAGCCACACGCAGCAGGCAACAAAGCATCCACCACCGCCCAGCTCGACATGCTGCACGGATTTGTTGGTGAGGCCGCATGAACACCAACCTCCACCCGGTCATGGTGCAAGCCCTGAAAGGCTTTATGCCACCAAAACGCAAACGCCACAGCGCCGACTTCGACACCACGATCTGCGGCATTCCTTGCGGCATTCAGATTGACTCAGTCGACATCCATCAAGGCAACTACAGCTGGCACGCAGCCTGCCCCGAGGAATACCACGGCTACCAAGACATTGAGTTCACGGTGCTCGACAGCAAAGGCTACGAAGCGCCATGGCTGGCCAACAAGCTGACCAACGACGACACCGCGCGCATTGAAGGCGAAATTCTCAAATCTCTCAAGGAGCAAGCATGAAAACCACCCCATACACCACCAAAAGCGGACTCCAGATTGGCTGCCGCTACGAAACACCACGGCGCGTCTGGGAGCCCAGCCGCACCGAAAACATGCTGCAAAAGGCATTGCTGGACGGCAAACCCAGCCTGGACTGGGACGGCGTGCTGATCATCGTTGTGGTCGCCGCCCTAATGGCCCTGCCCTACCTTGTGATGGCGGTGCAGATATGAGCAAGCCATACACCACCGGATGCACCCAAACGTGCAACCAAGGCCGCGACTGCACATGTGTTGCGCGGCAATGCGAATCCGCAGCGCCAGAAGGCGGCAATGTGTGGTTTTCCGAGCCAGAGCCGGTCGAGCTGACTTGCTGGGAAACGATCACGTTTTACGTTTGCATCGCCCTTGGGCTGATTGTGACCTCTGCCATTTTCGCCGGGATGGCCGGGTGGATTTACGGTGTCTACAAACTGAGTTTTAACTGAAGGAGAAGTGAAATGACGAAAAAAAACGCACTGACCCAGCGCCAACGCGATGAGCGCGTACGACGGGTCGCCATGGGGCTGGCAGTGATTCAGCGACCGCTGAAACAGATTGCCAAGATTCATGGGGCATTCGGACCCTATGCAGCAGAGGCGCGAATCATGGCGAATCGTGGCAACGGCCACGCAGTCACCAAGATGGCATGGCTCAGCATCAACGGGAGGATCGCATGAGCATCGAACTGATCAAAGCCGCCAATAACGAAATTAGCGAGTACAACAAAACCGAGGCGGCATTGGCCGACTTGCGAGCACGCATGGCGAACGTGGAGTACGACGTAAGCACCGTTAAAGGTCTGGCAGTTGCCAAGGCAGACAGGGCAGAAGTTCGGGGCTTGCGCACCAGCCTGGAAGCCAAACGCAAGCAGATAAAAGCACCAGTACTGGCGCATTGCAAGCTGATAGATGACGAGGCAAAGCGCATCACAGTCGAGCTATTGAAGCTGGAAGAATTCATCGACCAGCAAATCAAGGTCCGCGAAGCAGAGCTGGAAGCAGAAAAGGCTGCACGCGAAGCTGCGGAGCGCGAACGCGTCACAGCCATCCACAAACGCATCGCAACCATCCGCGAATACGTGGCACTGGCTGCAGGTTGCCGCACCGCCGCCCGCGTTGACGACCTTTTGACTAAGCTGTCACTGATCAGCCTGGCCGGGTTTGAGGAATTCGGCGACGAGGCGGCTGCGGCCCACCTGGAAGCGATGGAGCGCATCACAGTCATCTTGACCGAAAAGACAGAACAGGAAGCCGAGCAGACCCGCATCAAGCAAGAGCAAGCCGATGCAGCAGCCAAGCTGGCCGCCGAGCGCGCAGCATTTGCCGACCAGCAGGCCGCCGCCAAAGTAGAAGCTGACAAGCTGGCCGCGCAAGTCAAGGCCGAAGCCGACCGGGTAGCCGCCATGCAAGCAGCCCAAGCAGCCAAGGCCAAAGCGGAGGCTGATGCTGCCGCCGCAGAGCTTGCCATCCAGCGGGCAGCGTTTGAGGCAGAGGCAGCAGAAGCCCGTGCGATTGTGGCTGCGCACAAAGCGCAGGTAGAGCGCGACATGGCAGCGGAGCAAGCAAAGCAAACTCTGGTTGAACCACCCGCAGAGCTACCGGCCGAGCCAGCCACAGAAGCGCCAACCTGCGCCACTGACGATGCCCGCGAAGAAGCCGCCATGTGGACCGCGATCACCAACGCAGAGCCAACCGACGCGAATGTGATCTGGATTGCTATCAGCGCAGTCGCCACAGAGTACAGATGGACCACCAAACAAGCCACGGCACGCCTCGCAGCGATCCAGTGGACCCTGTAACCCAACCCGAGAACACCATGAACACACAACCACGAATAACAGCGGTTCGCCTTCAGGAGACGATGCGGTATGACCCGATAACCGGGATTTTTACCAACCTGATTGATCGAGGCAAAAAAGCCAAAGAAGGGCAAGTTGTCGGGTTTCTTGAACCAGCAGGCTACCTGCAGACGCGAATTGATAACCGCACATACCGGCTTCATCAATTGGCATGGCTTTACATGTGGGGGCAGTGGCCGGATGGAATTATTGATCACAAAAACGGAAACAAAGCGGATAACCACTTTAAGAACCTCAGAGATACCACACACAAGGTGAATAACCAGAACAAACGGAAAGCCACCTCTTGCAACCAACTCGGGATTCTTGGCGTGAGTCCAGTTTCAGCCTCTGGAAAGTTTCTCGCCCAAATCAAGCACGGCGGCAAGCAGCGCCGCCTTGGTGAATTTGAAACCCCAGAACAAGCCAGCGCAGCCTACCTCTCAGCAAAACGTCAACACCACGAAGGAAACACACTATGAACGCCCCAACCGAACTCGCCAACCTCACCAGTCTGGCAATTGAGCCCACCAACGTCAGCAGTACATCGCTGATGCTCGACAACGCCAGCATGGACAAAATGATGAAGCTGGCTGAATTTATGGCGTCAGGGAAAACAGCCCTCCCCGCTCATCTTCGGGGATCGCCGGGCGATTGCCTCGCAATTGTGATGCAGGCGTGCCAATGGAACCTCAACCCATTCGCTGTTGCGCAAAAGACATTTCTCATTAACGGCACGCTCGGCTACGAAGCCCAGCTGATCGCAGCGGTGATCAACACCAGCAAGGTGATCAAAGACCGCTTCAACTTTGAATGGTTCGGCGACTGGAAAAAGGTCATCGGCAAGTTCCAGATCAAAAAAGGCGACAAAGGCGAGTACCGGGTGCCAGGCTGGCAGCTCAGCGATGAAGAAGGCCTGGGCATCCGCGTATGGGCCACGCTGCGCGGCGAAGCCGAGCCCCGAGTGCTGGAACTGCTGCTGGCCCAGGCCCGGGTGCGCAACAGCACGCTGTGGGCAGACGACCCGAAGCAGCAGCTGGCCTACCTGGCGCAGAAACGCTGGGCCCGCCTGTACGCCAGCGATGTGATCTTGGGGGTCTACAGCCCGGACGAGTTTGATGCACCGGCACCGCGCGACATGGGACCAGCAGAGGTTGTCCGGCCGGTTGTCTCGCAAGAGTTGCTGGACACCGCCCAAGCCGCCGCCGAGCGCGGCGTGACGGCGTATCAAACTTTTTGGAAAGACACCGGAAAAGACAACCGCAAGCTGCTTGACGGAGAGCATGAGCGCCTCAAAGGTGTAGCGATCAAGGCGGACAAGGTTCGAACGGTCGAGACAGCACCATTACAAGCTTCAGCGCAGGCAGCGACCACCGACACCACTACAGGCGAAGTTTCCGTAACATTTGAGCAAATGATCCAGAAACTGGATAAAGCCACCAGCGAAGACGGCTTGTACGTGGCGATGGACTGGTCGAGCGCCATGAATGACAAGAGCCGCATCGGGGAGGTTGAAGCCCACTTCAACGCCCGCCTTAACGCAATCCGGGGTGAATAAGCCATGAAAGTTACCTTCCACGACGCAGAGCAAGGCTCTGAAGAATGGTTTGCTTCCCGCAAGGGCCGCATTACTGGCAGCAAGTTCAAAGATGCACGCGACCGCCTGAAAAACGGTAGCCCATCAGGAAAGTGCACCCTCTACGCCCGCAACGTTGCCCGAGAGCGGCTGGGCGGCAAAGCTGAAGATGTGTACCAGAACTCTGCCATGCGCTTCGGCCAGGAGCAGGAACCACTCGCCCGCGCAGCCTATGAAACCACAACTGGCTACTTGGTTCAAGAAGTTGGCTTTGCGGCCACCGCCTGCGGCATGTTCGGCCTGAGTCCCGATGGGCTTGTTGGTGATGACGGCGTACTGGAAATCAAGACCATGGTTGGCAGCGACAACCTGTTCACCTGCGTGATCAATGAGGATTACAGCGCTTACATCGACCAGTGCCTGGGCTACCTGCTTTTTCTGGACCGCCAGTGGGTTGACTTGGTGATGTGGACGCCAGACCTTGAACAAACCGGGCTAGGCCTGGTAATCCACCGAATCAACCGTAGCGACTACGAGGTGGACATTGACGCCCTGAAAAAAGACCTCGAAGCCTTTGCCGACATGGTGCGCAAGCTGGAGTCCCATCTGCGCATAAAAGCTGCATCAAACATCGACCTGCTCAAGCAGGCCGCGTAACCATTTTCACCACAACCAAAAGGAAATCACTATGGGAAACCGAATCCAATCCACCAGCGCCGCCACTGACGTGCCTGAATTTATTCAAGAGCTTGATGGCGGGAATTTTGAGCACAAGATGAGCATCGCCCTGTCAGAAGTCGCCGCCGCGTGTGTCGATCACGACAAAGTGGGCGAAGTGAACATAAAACTCACGTTCAAAAAGATTCCCGGCACCAGCCAGGTCCATTGCGAGCACACTCTGAAATTTGTGCGCCCGACGATGGATGGCAAGTCCGGCGAAGAAGAAAAGCGGGTCACGCCGCTGTTTGTTGGCAAGTTTGGCAAGTTGACCATCGCGCCGGAAAACCAGATGAGCTTTATCGACAAAGTCACTGGCGAAATCAAAGGCTAAATGGCCTCGACCGGGATGGTGTGGAGAGTTGGTCGTTAAAGCACAGCACACCTGGCAGGTCGGAAAGACGGCCACCAGTTAACCCCATCAGAAAGAACCTCATGCTCACCTTAGAAACCCTGACCGCCTTGCAAGAAAACAAAGCCATCGAAGCCGCCCAAAAGGCGCTCGCCTTTGCCCACCAGGACAGTAACGATTTGACCGCCTTGCCAAGCGATTACAAGCTGCACGACCTGGAGCAATACCTTCCCAACCGCCGCCGCGCCAGGGGCACGATGACCACCAGCGTCTTGATATCGTTTGCCGAATACTCGAGAGCCCATGCCGAAGTGGGTGCCAGCGTGTTCATCAACCCCGACAGCCTCAAAGCGGTGACAGTGCTGAACCTTGGTACCCCAGGGGCACCTGGCCATGCCGACAACCGCGTCGCCCTGGAATTGGAGAAGACTGCTGCCTACAAGGCGCTGACAGGCATTGCCAACGGCGCTGGTCGATCGCAAAAAGACGTGGCCGAATTTCTGGAAGACTGGCAGGAGTACGTGAAGTGCTTCGATGATGCAGGCGAAATCAAGACCAGCAAAGCCATTGCAGCGGTGCGCAAAATAACCATTGAGTCCATGCGCAAGATGGAGAGCGAAGAACAGAGCCTGAGCGCCAGCAAATCGGCGTTTGAAAGCATCCAAGCCAGCAGCAAGGAGCCGCTGCCAACGGTCATTTACTTTCAATGTGAGCCCTATGCCGACCTGGACAGCCGCCTGTTTGTTTTGCGCCTTGGTGTACTGACTGGCGAGTCAACACCGAAGGTCAACCTGCGTATCGTCAAGGCTGAGCAGCACCAGGAGGAAATGGCGAAAGAGCTGGCGTCCAAGATCGGCATGCAACTCACGGATGATGGCATTCCGGTTCTGATTGGCAGCTACAGCAAAGCTTAGTAACCCATACGTGGCAGATGCCGCTGGGGGAGCCCGGTGGCTTCGGTGGCCACCACCGCCCCACCCAAACATCATGACACCCTGCACCACCCTCGTTCAAGGCATTGCCCACCTGGGCGACCCAATGCCAGGCTATCAACCAAAACGCAGCAAGACCGAAATGAAAAACCAGCGACTTAAAGACGAAGACTACAGCAAGCCGCACCAGCCGTGTACGCTGGAAGTCGTGCTCAAGAGGCCCAAAAAGGAGTCGGTCTACATTGACCCCGACGATCTCCAGATCACTGACGACGCACTCCCAGCCAGTCGATGCGCGCCACTGCACAAGTACCACGCGACGTTTGAGCGCATGAATGTAGGCCAGAGCCTGCGCTGCACAACTGGCAATGTTGGCAAGGTAGCCGGTGCTATGCGCAAGTACATCGAAATCAAAGGCCTGACCAAGACAGCTATGGTGCGCACGGTGATGCGGTACACGGATCCGAAGACCAAGATCGAAGACGTCGGCCATGGGAGGGTCTGGATGATGGCAGCGCCCGCAGCGGCGCTGAAGCGCGCAGCATGAGCTTTCACGTCCCAAACCAATACCGCGTGCATCAGAAAGGCGCGCGCATCTCAAATGCCGAGTATGGCAACAACGGCATTTTCTGGATACCAAGCTGAAAGCAAACAACTCCGCTGCGCGTCATCGCCAGTGACGGGCTGTCCTGGGAACATATGTCTGTCAGCCTGCCAACCAGGACACCAACATGGGAAGAAATGTGCCATTTGTGGCGTCCGACGGATGCCGAAATACCTCGCCCGCCTGACTTTATGGTCGGCATCAAAGAACTTGGGGTGCTCCATGCCAATTAAGCCGGAAAACCGTGCCAGGTACCCAAAAGAGTGGCCCAGCATCCGAGCCGACATTCTGGCGCGAGCTGGAAACCGATGCGAGTGGCCAGGATGTGGGGTGGCCAACCGGAGCGTTGGCATCTGGCGGGCCGGTGTGTTCTTCAAACTGGCAGACAGCGTTGTAGAAACGGACGAATCGGTCGATGCGGCTGTGGCAGATGGCGGGAAGGTGACTGAGATTGTGCTGACCATTGCCCACAAAGACCACGTACCAGAACACGTTGATCACAGCAACCTGGCGGCATGGTGCCAGCGCCACCATCTCGCCTATGACCGCGAGCACCACAAGCAGTCAGCCTATATGACGCGCAAGGCCAGGGCAGGAACGATGGAGATGATGCTGTGACCATGAAGTTGCGCCAAATTCAAGATGGAACCCGCTTTGTTTTGTGCCGTACCGGCCAACGGTTCACGCTGCTGCGCCGGGAAACTGTCCAGAACAAGCGCCGGATCGTCGTCAGGCATGAAGGCGACACCAGAGAAAGCAGTCTCAGTCACCAGTGCCACGTCAAACCAATTTTGAAAGCAACCTATGAAACGCACTGATGCAATCGCTCACATGCGGATTGCCGGGTACCACAACGACACCAAAAGCCACATGCGCTTGTTTGTCGAAAACCGAATCAGCCGTGAAGTTGCCGACAAGGCCTATCGAACCGGTGTGGCGCAGAAGTTGGCCGGTGTGAAGTGCCACTGCCACCAGTGCTCAGGAGCCAAACCATGACCACAAACCAAATCATTGCAGAACTGATCGAATGGCGCAAGCGCATCACCGAAAGCGATCAGACCATCACGGACTGCTTGGAGCCGCTGATGTTGAGCCCAGAAAGCCCGTTGTACCAGACCATCTGGTCGCTTCAGGGCGCGTACACAGCCGCCGTATCGAAGATTGTCGGGGATGAGTCAGAGTGGCTGGCCTGGTACGCAAACGACAACGATATGGGCGACCGTGGCCACGAAGCCTGCCCAGGCGATGGCCACAAAAAACGCAAGATCAAAACCATTGTCGATCTGGCAAAACTTATTCAGGAATCAAAATGACACCCGTCGCGATTAAACCCGCTTACCTTGACCTCGAAGGAACGACAACTTACCTGTCGCTGTCAGGGTCCACCGTTCAAAAGATGATCAGGGAAGACAGCTTCCCCAAGCCGCGCCTGTTATCTGGCCGCCGTGTTGGCTGGCTGGTACGCGAACTTGAGGATTGGGCCGAGTCCAGGCCAGTCTCGGATGCTTTGCCGCCGCCGAACACAGGAGCAAAAAAGCCTAAAGCGACTCGTACTTTGCAGCCAGCAACGTGAGCCATTCGCGCCTTTCCTTGTTATAGCCGTGAATGTTATAAATCCCCTTGATGCCAGGCTGCATGTGCCCCAAAATGGCCTCTGCAACTTCATCAGGACACCCGAGCGACGCCAGGATTGTCCTTGACGTTCGCCTCAAATCGTGTGGCGTCCATCCATCCACTGGCATTTTTTCCAGGTTTCGCTCGACCTGAACGGTGTTGTAGCTCATTCGTCTAGCCACGGATGTACCAATCACTTGTTGCTTTGTGTGCCCAAGCTTTGTTGGTGCCGGAAAAAGATAGCCGTCATAAAGCGACATACGCCGATGCACAATAGCAAGCGCCTTCCCAACCAGTGGAACACGCAAATCAGTTGCGTTTTCATGGCGAGCATTTTTTGTTTTGCGCTTTGGGATGGTCCACCACCAGCCGTCCCGCTCCTCTTGTATTTCTTCTTTTTCCATGGCCATGATTTCAACGCCACGGACGGCCGTCCATAAATAAAGAGTCAGGGCATCCGAAATCAATGGCGTGAGCTTTGGCATCCAGCGCAACAGGGTGCCAATCTCGGTTTGGCTCAGAACACGCTTGATCGTCCCAATCTTCACACCACCTCTTGATTTTCCCTTTGACTTCAATCTGCCGCGCATAACCAGACGCCACCAATTCGGCACGGAGTCAGGGAGACGTCCAGCATCCAGCGCGTAGTCCCATGCTGCGCCGAGCTCGCCACGCAGCGTCTGGGCGCTAACCGGGGTGCTGGCCATAGACTCCAAAAGGTCGAACGCATCAGACCGGGTGATGGATTGGGCCGAACGATCAGCTATGGCGTCCAGGTGCTTGCTCATCAACCGGCGCATCTCCTTTCGACTGGACTCACCTCGGTGAACATCGACATGGCCAGCCAGGTAGTCGTCGCAGAGCCTGCGCACTGTGTACGCATCTTCCTTCTTTTTGGTGACGACAGCAGCCTTGGCCTGCTTTTTTGCAAGGGCTGGGTCTTCCCCGGCATCACGCCGCGATCGCAAGGCCTCCCAGGCTATCATGGCAGCCGGTGGCGACATGACCGGCCAGCGCCCAATTTGAACCTGGCGCATCTTGCCATCCACCGGGGATTTGTAGCGATACGCCCAGGACCGGCGCTCTTCGCTTGCGGTCAAGCGCAAGCCAGGACAATCGCCAATCAACAGGTACTCGCCGGGTTGCAGCAGCTTGGCTGCGCGTGCATCAAAAGCCATTTTCTAAAACCTACGCCAAAAACTACGCTGAAAACGCAAGTGTAGGCGATTGTCGATACTGGTAGAAAATGTATTGAGCCAGAAAACTACGCTGAAAACTACTCTGTTTTGTCTATGAAAACGCTAGATTTTGAAGCCGTTCACTCGGAGAAGTTGTGCAGTCTCAAAAAGAGGCAAGCCCATGATACCGGTGTAGCTGCCCGACAGTCTGGCAATGTGCGCGCCCGCCCTGCCCTGCACCGCGTAGGCGCCGGCCTTGCCCATGGGTTCGCCCGTAGCCACATAGGCCTGAATCTGCGCCGCAGACAGGGGGGCAAACGTCACCCGCGACACCGACACGGCGCTACGGCGTTTGTTGGCTGTTCCCAGCGTCACAGCCGTCAGCACCCGGTGCGTCTGACCAGACAGGGCGGTCAACATGCGCACCGCGTCTGCTGCGTCCACAGGCTTGCCCAGAATCTGGCGCCCCAGCGCCACCGTGGTGTCCGAACACAGCACCGGTGCGTTGGGCAGACCGCGCTGCTTGCGCCGCTGTAGCGCTGCGTCCAGCTTGAGCTGGGTTACCCGCTGCACATAAGCCAGCGGCGCTTCGCGCGGCAGCACCGTCTCCAGCGCCTCCGTATCTTCGTTGGCGTCGGGCAGCAGCAATTCATACGCCACGCCCAATTGCTCCAGCAGTTGGGCGCGGCGCGGGCTTTGGGATGCCAGGTAAATAAAAGATGGCATGAACAATTACTCCCTGTGATAGGGATGTTTCGCGTTAACTGACCAGGCGCGATACAACTGCTCAATCAGCAGCACGCGCACCATGGCGTGCGGCAACGTCAGGTCCGACAGGCGAATACGCTCGTGCGCGGCTTGCTTGAAGGCGGGATCCAACCCGTCGGGGCCGCCAATCACCAGCGCCACGTCGCCGCCGGACAACTGCCAGTCCTGCAGCTTGCCCGCCAGCGCGCGGGTGGAAAGCGACGCGCCACGTTCATCGAGCGCCACCACATGACAGCCCCGGGGGATGACGGCTTCGATGCGCGCGCGCTCCGCCGCGTAAAGCGTTTCCAGGGATTTGGAGCCGCGCGGCTCGGTCTTGACCGCCTTGAGCTCGACCTTGATCTCAAACGGAAAGCGCTTGGCGTAGTCGTCCCAGGCGGTCTGCGCCCAGTCGGGCACGCGCTGACCCACAGCGACGATCAGCAGTCGCACGTTCAGGCCTTGCGTGCAGCGGGTTTGGCGGACTTCTTGGCTGGTGCCGACCGGGTGGCACGCGCTATTGGTTTGGCCACCGCACTTTTGGCCGGGGCCTTCTTACCCGCTGGTTTGGTGGGCGCGTTCACCACCAGCGTCCTGACCCTGGGCCTGGCTACAGTTTCAGCGTCTTTTTGGCCTCTAGCCCTTTTGGATGCTGGTCTGGTAGCTGCTTTTTTTGTAGCATCCGCCTTGGCCTCTTGCTGCTTCTTGAGCTGCGCCTTGGACGGAAAAGCCGCCTCGACCCCCTTCTTGGCTGCGCTGGAGCGGCGCAGGCTCGATTCTGGTTTGGCCGCGCGCGACGGCTGCGTGGGCGCTGCCGGCAGCTTGGCAGGCTTGGCCAGCACGGGCTTGGCCGCGCCTAATTTGAGGCGCACCGGTTTCTCACCCCACAGCTCTTCAAGGTTGTAGTAGGTGCGAATGTTGGGCTGCATCACGTGCACCACGGCCGCACCGCAATCGACAATGATCCATTCGCCGTTGTCTTCACCTTCCACCCGGGGCTTTTGGAAACCCGCCTCTCGCACGGCATCTACCACGCTGGCCGCCAGCGCCTTGGTCTGGCGGTTGGACGTGCCGCTGGCCACAATCACCCGCTCAAACAATGACGACAAATGCTCGGTGTCAAACACCACAATCTCTTGCGCTTTCACGTCTTCCAGCCCATCCACAATGGCGCGCTGCAGCTTTTGAACGTCTTTTTTGCCAGCGTTGGCGCTGGATGCTTTGGCAGCAGGGGCGACCACAGCTTTGGCGGCTTGGCGGGTTGAACGGGTGGCAATTTGTGGTTTCATCATGAAGCGGTTTGGTAAAGAGAGTGGTCGGCAATATAACGCGCAACGTCCGCGCCGACCAGCGCGGACACGTCCTGCCCTGAGGCCAGCGCCCGGCGAATGGTCGTCGCATCAATGTCCAGCGCTGGCAACTGCAAATGCACAAACTGCGACGGATACGCATGTTCTGCATCAAATTGAACCTGAGCCCCCGTTTGATAAGGGCGATCAGCTACGCATATTGTAGCTGATTGAACGATCTCGTGCCACTGCTGCCAGCTGGTCAGGTCGCGTGCCTGGTCGGCACCGATGATCAGGTACCACTGGTGGCCGGGAAATTCGGTACGCAGCTCACTCAGCGTCTCAAACGTGTAGCTCGGGCCGCTGCGGCGTGTTTCGCGGTCGTCCACCTCGGCGCGCTCAACCGCCGCAAACGCCAGGGCAGCCATAGCCAGACGGTGATGGGCCGCAGACAAACGACGCGGCTTGTGCCAGGCCTGGCCGGTGGGGATCACCATCAGCCGATCCAGCTGCAGTTGCTGCACGGCCACTTGCGCCAGCGCCACGTGGGCTCGGTGCGGCGGGTCAAACGCGCCGCCAAAGATGCCGATGCGCTGCGGGCTCAGAGCCGTCATCAGACCCAATCCCGGCGCACCAGAAATTGGCTATACAGGGCCGCCTCAGGCGATCCGGGTTCGGGCTGGCGGTTGTACGACCAGCTCACCAGCGGCGGCATCGACAACAAGATCGACTCGGTGCGCCCGCCGGACTGCAAGCCAAAGTGCGTGCCCCGGTCCCACACCAGGTTGAACTCCACGTAACGGCCACGCCGGTAGAGCTGAAAGTCGCGCTCGCGCTGGCTGTAAGCCGTGTCCTTGCGGCGCAACACGATGGGCAGATACGCGCCCAAAAAAGAATCGCCCACGGCCTGCATCATGGCCAGGTTGCGTTCAAACCCCAGCTCGGCAAAGTCATCAAAGAAAACACCGCCCACACCACGCGGCTCATTGCGGTGCTTCAAGAAAAAGTATTCATCGCACCATTTTTTGAAGCGCGGGTACTTGTCGTCGCCAAACGGCTGCAGTGTGGCGCGGCAGCTCTGGTGAAAGTGCACCGCGTCGTCCTCAAACCCGTAGTACGGCGTCAAATCCATGCCACCGCCAAACCAGCACACCTCGGCACCGTCTTGCGTACGCGCTGAAATCATGCGCACGTTCATGTGCACCGTGGGTACATAGGGGTTGCACGGGTGAAACACCAGCGACACGCCCATGGCCTCAAACGGCGCACCCGCCAATTCAGGGCGATGCTGCGTGGCCGAAGGCGGCAGCCGGGGGCCTCTGACGTGCGAAAACCCGCAGCCCGCGCGTTCAAACACGGGGCCGCCTTCCAGCATCTGCGTGATGCCCCGGCCCTGCAGCGGTTCACCCGCAGGCTTTTCCCAGGCGTCGGTCAAGAAAGCCGTGCCGTCCAGATCGCTCACCGCCTGGGTGATGCGCTGCTGCAGGCCGCGCAGGTAAGCGCTCACCGTTTCTGCTGCGCTCACGCTATGGCACCCTTGATGGCACGGTGGCCAATATCCGTACGGTACTGCACGCCGTCAAAATGAATGGCACCGGCCAGCTCGTAGGCGCGGTTCTGCGCCTGGCGCACGTTGTCGCCCAGCGCCGTGGCGCACAGCACGCGCCCGCCCGAGGTCAGCAGTTGATCACCCTGGCGTGTGGTACCCGCGTGGAACACGCACGCGTCTTCCACCTCGGGCGCAATGCCGGTGATGACATCGCCCTTGCGCGGGTTGGCCGGGTAACCGTGCGCGGCCAGCACCACGCCCAGTGCAGTGCGCCGGTCCCATTGCAACTCAATCTGGTCGAGCTTGCCGTGCGGCCCCGGCTCGGTAGCGGCCATCATCACATCGACCAGGTCGGTCTTCAGGCGCATCATGATCGGCTGCGTTTCGGGGTCGCCCATGCGGCAGTTGAACTCCAGCGTCTTGGGCTTGCCCTGCGCGTCGATCATCAGCCCGGCGTACAGAAAACCGGTGAACGGGATGCCGTCTTTTTCCATGCCACGCACGGTGGGCAAAATGATGTCGCGCATGGCGCGCGCGTGCACGTCGGGCGTGACCACCGGCGCGGGCGAATAAGCGCCCATGCCACCCGTGTTGGGGCCTTCGTCACCGTTCAGCAGGCGCTTATGGTCCTGGCTGGTGGCCAACGGCAACACGTTTTTTCCGTCCACCATGACGATAAAGCTGGCCTCTTCGCCTTGCAATAATTCTTCAATCACCACCCGGGCGCCACCGGCGTTATGGCTCACGCCCAGCGTGTTGTCCACCAGCATGAAATCCACCGCCTCATGCGCCTGCGTCAGCGTAGTCGCCACCACCACACCCTTGCCCGCGGCCAGGCCGTCGGCCTTGACCACAATCGGTGCACCTATGCGGTCGATGTAAGCATGCGCCAGCGCGGGGTCAGAAAACGTTTCGTAATCCGCAGTGGGAATACCGTGGCGCTTCATGAAGGCCTTGGAAAATGCCTTGGAGCTTTCCAACTGCGCGGCAGCCTGCGTGGGACCAAAAATGCGCAGACCGTGCTTGCGGAATTCATCGACCACACCGGCGGCCAGCGGCACTTCGGGGCCAACCACCGTCAGAACAATTTTTTGCTCTACGGCCCAATCGCACAAGGCATGCACGTCGGTGATCGGAACATTCTCAAACCGGGCGTCCGCCGCTGTGCCGCCATTGCCCGGCGCGACATAGATTTTGTGCGTGCGCGGCGACTGCACCAAGCGCCATGCCAGCGCGTGCTCACGGCCTCCGCCACCGATGACAAGAATCTTCATAGGTCGTCAGTTTCTAGCTCGGCGTTGTGATAGACGTCTTGCACGTCGTCCAGGTCTTCCAGCGCGTCCAGCAACTTTTGCATACGTGCGGCGTCGTCGCCGGTGACTTCGATCGGGTTTTCTGCGCGCATGGTCACCTGCGCGTCGTCGGGCGTCAGGCCGACGGCTTCCAACGCGTTCTTGACGGTTTCAAAGTCAGCCACCGCAGTGATGACTTCAATGGCACCGTCATCGTCGGTGATGACGTCCTCGGCGCCCGACTCCAGCGCCACCTCCATCACCTTGTCTTCGCTCACGCCAGGCGCAAAAATAATCTGGCCGCAGTGTTTGAACTGAAACGCCACCGAGCCCTCGGTGCCCATGTTGCCGCCAAACTTGGCAAACGCATGGCGCACTTCGGCCACAGTGCGCACGCGGTTGTCGGTCATGGTGTCCACGATGATGGCCGCGCCACCGATGCCATAGCCTTCGTAGCGGATTTCTTCGTAGGTGATGCCCTCGGCATTGCCGGTGGCCTTGTCGATGTTGTACTTGATGCGGTCAGCGGGCATATTGGCCCCCTTGGCCCGATCCACCGCTAGGCGCAGACGCGGATTGGCCGACAAGTCACCGCCACCGGCGCGCGCGGCCACGGTGATTTCACGAATGATGCGCGTCCAGATTTTTCCGCGCTTTTCGTCCTGACGGCCCTTGCGGTGCTGAATATTGGCCCATTTGCTGTGTCCTGACACGGGAATTCCTTTAAAAATTCGTTACGCTATTGCCCTTGTTTGAGACTTGCAAAAAATGGTCCCCGCTAGACACGCCAACGCAGACAGTATGAACAATACGGCAAGTTGGCGCAACGACGCGGGGGCGATTTTGTGCAAGGCCCGTGATTGTACTTTTTGAGGTTGACATGCCCGAACCCATCCTGATCGCCCAAAACGGCCAAACGCAATGTTTTCTGCAACTCGACAAGGCCAACCGCCACGGCCTGATTACCGGCGCCACCGGCACCGGCAAAACCATCACGCTGCAAACGCTGGCCGAGCAGTTTTCCAACATCGGCGTGCCGGTGTTCATGGCCGACGTCAAGGGCGACCTCACCGGCATCAGCCAGGTCGGCAAGCTGCCCGAAAAAGTGGCCAAGATTTTGGCCGAGCGCGGCCTGACGCCCACCCCCCCACAGGCCTGCCCGACCACGCTGTGGGACGTGTTCGGCGAGCAAGGTCACCCGGTGCGCACCACGGTCTCCGACATGGGGCCACTGCTGCTGGCGCGCATGCTCGATCTCAACGATACCCAGACCGGTGTGCTCAACCTGGTGTTCAAGATCGCTGACGACAACGGCCTGCTGCTGCTGGACATGAAAGACCTACGCGCCATGTTGCAGCACGTGGGTGACAACGCCAAGCAGTTCACTACCGAGTACGGCAATATCAGTGCGGCAAGCATCGGCGCCATCCAGCGCGGGCTGTTGCAGATTGAGCAGCAAGGGGGCGACAAGTTCTTTGGCGAGCCGATGCTCGACATCAACGACTTCATGCAGACCGAGCGCGGCAAGGGGGTCATCAACATCATGGCGGCCGACAAGCTGCTGAACGCACCGCGCCTGTACGCCACGTTCCTGTTGTGGATGCTGTCGGAACTGTTCGAGGCGCTGCCCGAAATCGGCGACCCGGAAAAACCCAAGCTGATGTTCTTTTTTGACGAGGCACACCTGCTGTTCGACGAAGCGCCCAAGGTGCTGATCGAGCGCATTGAGCTGGTGGTGCGGCTGATCCGCTCCAAGGGCGTGGGTGTGTACTTTGTGACCCAAAATCCGCTGGATATTCCCGATTCGGTGCTGGGTCAACTCGGCAACCGGGTGCAGCACGCCTTGCGCGCTTTCACCCCGCGCGACCAAAAGGCGGTCAAGGCCACCGCCGAAACCATGCGCGCGAAGGCCGGACTCAACATCGAGGCCGCCATCACCGAACTGGCCGTGGGTGAGGCGCTGGTGAGTCTGCTCGACGCCAAAGGACGACCGTGCGAGACCGAGCGTGTGTTTATCTTCCCCCCGGGCAGCCAGATCGGCCCCATCACACCCGAGCAACGCCGTGCCCTGATGGAAGGCTCTCTGGTGGCGGGGGTCTATGAGAGGGTGGTGGATCGCGAGAGCGCGTATGAAGTCTTTCAGGCTCACGCGGGCAAGCGGGCAGAGGCTGCCGCCGCAACAAGTCAGGGCGTACCCAAGACACCGAGCATTCCCGGTGCTGTAGGCCAAGCAGCCGCAGCCGCTGGTGGCGGCATGGGCGACAAGATCAACGAAGCCCTGTTCGGTCGCACCGGCCCGCGCGGCGGTCAATACGATGGCCTGGTGCAGGCCATGGCCAAAACGGCAGCACGCAGTGTGGCCAGTGGTATCGGACGACAGATTGTGCGCGGCATGCTGGGGTCGATCTTTGGCGGCAAACGATGACCGACAATGCCGAGCAACTCAGCACTTTTCCCCATCAACCATGACCCCCTCTGACCCTTTGGTTCACGTCATCGACCATCCGTTGGTGCAACACAAGCTCACGCTGATGCGCCGCAAAGACGCCAGCACCACCAGTTTCAGAACGCTGCTCAACGAGCTGGCGATGCTGATGGCGTATGAAGTCACGCGCGACATGCCGCTGCAAGACATCGAAATCGAAACCCCGCTGGAAAAAATGACCGGGCGCGTGATTGATGGCAAAAAACTCGCGCTGGCGTCCATCCTGCGCGCGGGCACCGGGCTGCTGGACGGTTTTCTGGCGGTGGTGCCCGGCGCGCGCGTGGGTCACATCGGTTTGTACCGCGACCCGACCACATTACAGGCGGTGGAGTATTACTTCAAGATGCCCAAAGACATGCCCAGCCGCGACGTGATCGTGGTGGACCCGATGCTGGCCACCGGCCATTCAGCGATCGCCGCCATCACGCGCATCAAAGTATTGCAGCCGCGCTCGATCAAGTTTGTCTGCCTGCTGACCTGCCCTGAAGGGGTCAAGGCTTTGCGCGCAGCACACCCGGATGTGGAAATATTCACTGCGGCCATCGACCGCCAACTCAACAGCCACGGCTACATCCTGCCGGGGCTGGGTGACGCGGGTGACCGGATCTTTGGTACCCAATAAAAAATGCCACCCAAAAGGTGGCATTTTTTGATTGGAGCGGGAAAAGAGTCTCGAACTCTCGACCTCAACCTTGGCAAGGTTGCGCTCTACCAACTGAGCTATTCCCGCGAGATTTTTTGGAGCGGGAAAAGAGTCTCGAACTCTCGACCTCAACCTTGGCAAGGTTGCGCTCTACCAACTGAGCTATTCCCGCGTCGCAAGCCGCGCATTATAGGGGCAAAATTCAGTGTTTCACCGACGCTATTGCCGCTTCTTTGTCAAAAGTGGTGACCGGTGCAGCCACCACCACAGGCTCCTCTTCAGGCAACGGTGTGGGCATGCGCTCCAGTGCCACTTCAAGCACCTTGTCGATCCAGCGCACCGGCACAATTTCCAAACCGTTCTTGACGTTTTCGGGAATCTCTTGCAGGTCTTTGGCGTTGTCTTCCGGGATCAACACCGTCTTGATATCACCGCGCAGCGCGGCCAGCAACTTTTCTTTGAGGCCCCCGATAGCGGTCACCTCGCCACGCAGCGTGATCTCACCGGTCATGGCCACGTCGCAGCGCACCGGAATACCCGTCATGGCCGACACAAACGCCGTCGTCATGGCTACGCCCGCGCTGGGGCCGTCCTTGGGTGTAGCGCCGTCGGGCACGTGGATGTGGATGTCTTTCTTTTCGAAAAACTCGTCCTTGATGCCCAGCCGGTGCGAGCGGCTGCGCACCACAGTGCGCGCGGCTTCCACCGATTCTTTCATCACGTCTCCCAGTGAACCCGTGCGCGTGATGACACCCTTGCCCGGCATCATGGCCGCTTCGATGGTGAGCAAATCGCCGCCGACCTCGGTCCAAGCCAGCCCGACCACCTGACCGACCTGGTTTTTCTTTTCAGCGCGGCCATAGTCATACTTGCGCACACCCAGAAAGTCGTTCAGATTGTTGCCCGAGACCGTCACCTGCGCGCTCATCTGCTTGAGCTGTAGGCCTTTGACCACCTTGCGGCAAATCTTGGAAATATCACGCTCCAGCGAGCGCACACCCGCCTCACGCGTGTAGTAGCGCACGATGTCGCGCACTGCGTCTTCGGTCACCAGCAGTTCGGACTCTTTCACGCCGTTGTTCTTGAGCTGTTTGGGCAACAGGTACTTGAGCGCAATGTTGATTTTTTCGTCTTCTGTGTAGCCCGCCAGCTTGATGACTTCCATGCGGTCGAGCAGCGCCGGCGGAATGTTCATCGAATTGCTGGTGGCAACAAACATCACGTCGCTCAGGTCAAAGTCCACCTCAACGTAATGGTCGCCAAACCTGTGGTTCTGTTCAGGGTCAAGCACTTCCAGCAGCGCGCTGGACGGGTCACCGCGAAAATCAGTACCAAGCTTATCGATCTCGTCGAGCAAAAACAGCGGGTTGCGCGTGCCCACCTTGGTCAGGCTTTGCAACACCTTGCCCGGCAGCGCGCCAATATAGGTGCGCCGATGGCCACGAATTTCCGCCTCATCGCGCACGCCGCCCAAAGCCATACGTACATATTTGCGCCCGGTGGCTTTAGCCACCGATTGCCCCAATGACGTTTTGCCCACGCCCGGTGGCCCGACCAGGCAAAGAATAGGTGCTTTAACCTTGTCCACGCGCTGCTGAACCGCCAGGTACTCCACGATGCGGTCTTTGACCTTTTCCAGGCCATAGTGGTCTTCGTCCAGCACTTGTTGCGCGTTGACCAGGTTGTGCTTGATCTTGGTTTTGGCGGACCACGGCAAAGCCGTCAACACATCCAGGTAATTGCGCCCCACCGCAGCCTCGGCCGACATGGGCGACATCAATTTCAGCTTCTTGAGCTCGCCCTGAGCCTTTTTGAGCGCCTCAGCAGGCATTTTGGCGGCCTTGATTTTCTTTTCAATTTCTTCGATGTCAGCGCCGTCTTCGCCATCGCCCAGCTCTTTCTGGATCGCTTTGACTTGCTCATTGAGGTAAAAGTCGCGCTGGTTTTTTTCCATCTGGCGCTTCACGCGACCGCGGATTTTTTTGTCCACGTTGAGGATATCCACCTCACGCTCAAGCTGCTCAAACAGGTTTTCCAGCCGCTCCTTGATGCCGGAGAGCTCCAGCACCGCTTGTTTACTTTCAAGTTTCAGCGGCAAATGCGCGGCAATGGTGTCGGTCAGCCGACCGGGGTCGTCGATGCTGGCGATCGACGTCAGGATTTCAGGGGGTATTTTTTTGTTGAGCTTGACGTATTGGTCAAACTGTTGCATCACCGCGCGGCGCAGCGCCTCAATTTCTCTACCCTGCGCCTTGGACTCCGGCTCTACCAATGCGACAGCGTCATGCGGCACGACAGTCGCCACAAAATGCGAATCGCCGTCCTGCACCGACAGCACCTGCGCGCGTTGTTGCCCTTCCACCAACACCTTCACAGTGCCGTCGGGCAACTTGAGCATTTGCAAAATGGTTGAGACGCAGCCGGTACCAAACATGTCGCCCACCACCGGGTCGTCCTTGGCAGCAGCCTTTTGCGCCACCAGCATGATGCGCCGGTCTGCTGCCATGGCAGCATCCAGCGCCTTGATACTTTTGGGGCGTCCGACAAACAGCGGAATGACCATGTGCGGAAACACCACCACATCACGCAGCGGCAACAATGGCAGATCAATCGGTTCAGCGGGCAGAGGGGTGTTGCCAGACATAGAGCTTCCTTGGTTACCGGTGAATTATCAGCAAGAGGTATTACCCAAAACCTGGCAAAACCCCCTGAAAAACAGCCTTCATCAGGCCTTTTTGGCAATCTCGCGATAGACCAACAACGGCGCTTTGTTTTCGTTGATGGTGGTTTCGTCGAGCACCACTTTTTGAACGTTATCCACGTTCGGAAGCTCGTACATGGTGTCGATCAGCGCTTGTTCAAGGATCGAACGCAAACCACGCGCACCCGTTTTGCGCGCCAGCGCCTTTTTAGCAATGGCTTTCATGGCACCCGGGCGAATTTCGAGCTCGACGTTTTCCATCGCCAACAAGCTCCCGTACTGTTTGACCAGCGCGTTCTTGGGCTCGGTGAGGATCTGCACCAGCGTGTCTTCAGATAGCTCGCCCAGCGTGGCCACCACGGGCATGCGCCCGACCAGTTCGGGGATCAGACCAAACTTGATCAGGTCTTCTGGCTCGACCTCTTTGAACACCTCGGTCAGGTCGCGGTTGGTCTTGCTCTTGACGGTGGCGCTGAAACCCATGCCGGACGATTCGGTGCGGTTTTCAATGACTTTTTCAAGCCCGGCAAACGCACCGCCGCAGATGAACAAAATGTTGGTGGTATCCACCTGCACAAAGTCTTGGTTGGGGTGTTTGCGCCCGCCCTGCGGTGGCACGCTGGCCATGGTGCCTTCGATCAGCTTCAACAGCGCCTGCTGCACGCCCTCGCCCGACACGTCGCGTGTGATGGAGGGGTTGTCTGATTTGCGCGAGATTTTGTCGATCTCGTCGATGTAAACAATACCACGTTGCGCACGCTCCACCTCGTAGTTGCAGCTTTGCAGCAGCTTGAGCACGATGTTTTCAACGTCCTCACCCACATAGCCAGCTTCGGTCAGCGTGGTGGCGTCGGCCATGACAAACGGCACGTTAAGCATGCGCGCCAATGTTTGCGCCAACAGTGTTTTGCCCGAGCCCGTGGGCCCGATCAGCAAGATGTTGCTTTTGGACAGCTCAACGTCATCCTTGGCGGCTTTTTCCTGATGCCGCAAGCGCTTGTAGTGGTTATAGACCGCCACCGCCAGAATGCGTTTGGCCTGCTCTTGCCCAATGACGTAATTGTCCAGATTGGCTTTGATCTCAGCGGGCGTGGGCAATTCATTTTTGGCCAGCGCCTGCGTCGTGGCAGGCAACTCGTCACGAATGATTTCGTTGCACAGATCGATGCATTCGTCGCAGACAAACACCGACGGGCCGGCAATGAGTTTCTTGACCTCATGCTGGCTTTTGCCACAAAAAGAACAGTACAGCGTCTTTTCGCCCGAAGAACCTTTGGCCATCGCGATTACGCTCTCTTGGAAATAACCTGGTCGATCAGACCGTATTCTTGGCACTCTTGCGCCGACATGTAATAGTCGCGTTCGGTGTCACGTTCGATGCGCTCAAGGGGCTGCCCGGTGCGCTCAGCCAGTATCTTGTTGAGTTGCTCACGCGTCTTGATGATTTCACGCGCGGCGATTTCGATCTCGGTGGCCTGCCCCTGGCTGCCGCCCGAGGGCTGGTGAATCATGATCTTGGAATTGGGCAACGCAAAGCGCTTGCCCTTTTCGCCCGCAGCCAGCAAGAACGCACCCATGCTGGCAGCCATGCCGGTGCACAGCGTGGACACCTGGGGCTTGATGAAGTTCATGGTGTCGAAAATGGCCATGCCGGCGCTGACCGACCCGCCAGGGGAGTTGATGTAAAACGAAATGTCCTTGTCGGGGTTTTCGCTTTCCAGAAACAGCAACTGCGCCACCACCAGGTTGGCCACATGGTCATTGACCGGGCCAACCAGAAAAATGACGCGTTCCTTGAGCAGGCGCGAATAAATGTCATACGAGCGCTCGCCGCGGCCCGACTGCTCGATCACCATGGGCACCATGCCCAGATTTTGAATGTCCATTTCGCTCCTAACTGTTACCGTGGCTATGCCACACGATCCATCAATTTTTCATCCGCCGATCAGTTTTGCGCCATCAATTCGTCAAAGTCCAGCACCTTTTCGGTCACCTTGGCCTGGCCCAAGACGAAATTGGTGACATTGTTCTCCAAAACAATGGTCTCAATCTCGGCCAGACGGCTCCGGTCGCCGAAATACCAACGCACAACCTCATCCGGCTTCTCATAGCTGGCGGCCATATCTTCAATGTGCGTCCTGATCTGTTCCGGCGTGGCCTGCAACTTGTTGGCACGCACCAGCTCAGAAACGACCAGCCCCAGGCGTACGCGGCGTTCAGCCTGCGGGCGAAACACGTCATCAGGGATGGTCATCTTGTCGGCGTCTTTCATGCCACGTTTTTTCAGGTCGGCGCGAGCGGCTTCCAGCAAACGGCCCATTTCAGCCTGGAGGGCGGCCTTGGGCAAATCCAGCTCGGCCTTGGCGATCAACGCGTCCATCACGGCGGTCTTGTTGCGGTTGAGCACGCGGAAATTGACTTCTCGCTCCAAGTTTTTCTTGATGTCGGCGCGCAAGCCTTCAACGGTAGCGTCGGCAATGTCCAGCGACTTGGCCAGCGCCGCATTGACTTCTGGCAGATGTGATGCCTCGATCTTCTTTACCGTGACCATAAAGTCTGCCGTCTTGCCGGCCACGTCCTTGCCGTGGTAGTCAGCCGGGAAAGCCAGCGGAAACGTCTTGCTTTCGCCCGCTTTCAGGCCCAGACTGGCTTCTTCAAATTCCTTGAGCATCTGGCCGTCGCCCAGAATGAACTGAAAATCTTTGGCGCTACCGCCTTCAAAAACCTCACCGTCAATCTTGCCTTCAAAGTCCACCGTAACGCGGTCCCCGGTTTCAGCACCGGCGTCGTGCGCGCGCTGCGAGAAAGTGCGGCGTTGTTTGCGCAAAATGTCAATGGTTTTCTGGATCGCTGCGTCAGACACCACAGCGCTGATCTTTTCGACTTCGGCACTGGCCAAGTCGCCAATCTTGACGTCGGGGAACACCTCAAACACCGCGTCAAAGGTGTATTGACCTTCGGGGGCGCCTTCCTTTTCACTGATGCTAGGCTGGCCGGCCACGCGCAATTTGGCCTCGTTGGCGGCGCTAAAGAAAGCCTCGCCCACTTTGTCATTGATCACTTCATAGTGCACCGAATAACCGTAGCGCTGAGCGACCACGTTCACCGGCACCTTGCCCGGGCGAAAGCCGTCCATCTTGACGGTGCGGGCCAGCTTTTTCAGCCGTGCCGACACCTCGGACTGGATGGTTTCGACAGGCAGGCTCAACGTGATCTTGCGTTCGAGCTTTTCCAGTGTTACTACTTCAACGGCCATGTTTTTCTCCAAAAAAATGTGGTGCGCGGGGCGGGACTCGAACCCGCACGCTGTTGCCAGCGTCAGGACCTAAACCTGGTGCGTCTACCAATTTCGCCACCCGCGCAAATAAAGGGGGGCGGCTACACACCGCCCCCCGGGAATTGGTTCGGCAAAGATTTTACCCGCCTCGGGTCAATATTGATTCGGCAGCCTAGATCAATATTCAACCGGCACGGACATCCAGTCGAATGAAAGCCTTGGGTCGTTCCGCAAAATAGGTACAATCCGCCAACCCGCTCAAAGCAAGCTGCGACAGCAACACCTCCGGCCCGGCCACCACGACGCGTTCTCTGCGTTCGGTCACTTACCGCAAGGACTGCACACCAAATGTTCGCCCACCGACGCTTGCTTGGCATCCATCTGTACCACGACTGCCCCAGACCTTCGCAAACGCATTGCGAAATGTCATTGTGATCATTCTTTTTGAGGTTTTAACATGCCCGCTGCCAAGCCCAAGAAAACAACTGAGTCGACCCATTCTGCAGCCGCCAAGCCAGCCAAAAGCAAAGACCTCGCCGTGACCCCATCCAAAACCAAGAGCAAGTCAGAAGCCGCAGAGGCAAGTAGCTTCAAATCAGCCAAAGCTGCTACCGGCACAGCACCAGCAAGCACCAAGCCTGCCAAAGCGGCCAAGCCAACCAAGACACCCGCTGCCAAATCAGCAGGCAAAGGCAAAGCCGACAAGCCAGCTGCGCCGGTCGATGAGCTGGATTTGTCCGACATCGAGTCCGATCTGGAGGGCGAACCGGTGGCCGAAGGTGCAGTTGAGGTGGCCGAAAAAGTCAAACCACTGCGTATGAAGATCAGCAAGGCCAAAGAACGCGCCTTGATGAAAGAGTTTGGCCTGGACGAAACGGTTTTGTCTGAAGAAGACCTGGTCAAGCGCCGCTTGCGCCTGAAAGCGCTCATCAAGTTGGGCAAAACACGCGGCTACCTCACGCACGGCGAAATTTCTGACCACCTGCCCGACAAACTGGTGGATGCTGAAACCATGGAGGTGGTGATCTCCATGCTCAATGACATGGGCGTGGCCGTCTATGAGCACACCCCAGACGCCGAAACTCTGCTGCTCAACCAAAACGGCCCGACTGCCGCAACGGAAGAAGAAGCCGAAGAAGAAGCCGAAGCGGCCCTCTCTACAGTGGACAGCGAATTTGGCCGCACCACCGACCCGGTGCGCATGTACATGCGCGAAATGGGCACGGTGGAACTGCTCACGCGTGAAGGCGAAATTGAAATCGCCAAGCGCATTGAAGGCGGCCTGATGGCGATGATGGAGGCTATCTCTGCCTCACCCGCCACGATTGCAGAAATATTGCAACTGGGTGAAGACATCCGCTCTGACAAGGTGGTCATCACCACCATCGTCGATGGCTTTACCAACCCCAACGAGGCCGACGACTATGTGGCCGAAGAAGACTTTGACGAGTTTGACGCCGAAGACGACGACGACGGCAACGGTGGCTCCAAGGCGCTGACCAAAAAGCTGGAGGAGCTCAAGCGTGAGGCGATGGTGCGGTTTGACCGCATGCGCAGCCTGTTTGAAAAAATCCACCACATCTACGACAAAGAAGGCTACGGCACGCCGCATTACCTAAAAACGCAGCGCGCACTTTCCGACGAGCTGATGTCGATCCGCTTTACCGCGAAAACCATCGAAAAACTGTGTGACATGGTGCGCCACCAGGTCGATGACGTGCGCAAAAAAGAGCGCGAACTACGCCGCATCATTGTGGATAAATGCGGTTACCCACAGACCCAGTTCATCGCAGAATTCAGCGGTCGCGACAAGCACCACAACAAGGTACCCAGCCACCTGCTGGATCGCAAATGGATTGAAAAACAGGCCGCCGCTGGCAAACCCTGGAGCGCCACCATGGGCCGCCACATTCCGCCGGTGCAGGAGTTACAGCAAAAATTGATTGACCTGCAAGCCAAGGTGGTGGTGCCGCTGGATCAGCTCAAAGACATCAACAAACGCATGAACGAAGGCGAATACGCCTCGCGCGCGGCCAAAAAAGAAATGATCGAGGCCAACTTGCGGCTGGTCATTTCGATCGCCAAAAAGTACACCAACCGTGGCCTGCAGTTCCTGGACCTGATCCAGGAAGGCAACATCGGCCTGATGAAAGCGGTGGACAAGTTTGAATACCGCCGCGGCTACAAATTCAGTACCTACGCCACCTGGTGGATTCGCCAGGCCATCACACGCAGCATTGCCGACCAGGCACGCACCATCCGCATTCCGGTGCACATGATCGAAACCATCAACAAGATGAACCGCATCAGCCGTCAGCACCTGCAGGAGTTTGGCTACGAGCCCGACGCCTCCGTGCTGGCCGAGCGCATGGAAATCCCCGAAGACAAGATCCGCAAGATCATGAAGATCGCCAAGGAACCCATTTCGATGAAAACCCCGATCGGCGACGACGACGACAGCCACTTGGGCGACTTCATCGAAGACGGCGCCAACACGGCACCCATCGAGGCCGCCATGCAGGCCGGCCTGCGCGACGTGGTGAAAGACATTCTGGACAGCCTCACCCCGCGTGAAGCCAAGGTATTGCGCATGCGCTTTGGCATCGAGATGACCAACGACCACACGCTGGAAGAAGTGGGCAAGCAGTTTGACGTGACGCGTGAGCGCATCCGCCAGATTGAGGCCAAGGCGCTGCGCAAGCTCAAGCACCCCAGCCGCTCGGACAAGCTGCGCAGTTTTACCGACAACCTGTAAGCACAGGTCCCTGGAGCCACACAAGACATGCACGACTTGTGTGGTTTGAGTGTTTCTTGCGCCCAAGCCCAGGTGGAGCCAGCCCCCATGCCAACATCCAGACTCATCACCCTGCACGGCCAGCCCATCGCCGACGGCAAGGTACCATTAATCTGCACCCCGCTGGTGGGGCGCACACTGGACAACATCCTGGCTGAACTGGCCGTGGTGTGCCCCAAGCGCCCCGATGTGCTTGAATGGCGCGTTGATTTTTTTAAGCAAATTGCCGACACAGCCTCCGTCATCGCTGCCGCAAAAGCTATCAAAAATGTATCTGGCAACCTCCCCTTGCTGTTTACCCGCCGCTCCAGCATCGAAGGTGGTGAGCAGATTGCGCTGACTGAAGCGCAAGTACTTGCGCTGTACCAGTCGGTGTGTGAGAGCAAAGCCATTGACCTGATCGACTACGAACTGGCCAACGACACGGTCCACATCGCGCGCGTGCGCGAAGCCGCCCAAGCCCACGGCATCGCTCTGGTGCTGTCGTCACACGACTTCACTGGTACCCCCAGCTTCGAGACGCTGGTAGCCAAGTTTCAAAGCGCCGAACAACTGGGTGCCGACGTGGCTAAAGTGGCCGTGATGCCGCGCAACCTGGACGACGTGTTGACGCTGCTGGCTGCCACCCTTGCCGCGAGCCAAAAGCTGCGCATCCCGCTGATTGCCATGTCCATGGGACCGCTGGGCGCGGTCACACGTATGGTGGGCGGCGTGTTTGGTTCTAGCCTCACATTCGCCGTGGGTGCAGCGGCCTCGGCCCCAGGCCAGATGCCGATCGAAGACCTGAACAACGTGCTGGCGGCGCTACAGAAGGCCTTGGGTGGAAAAGCTTAGGTACTGGTTTTTACAAGCGTTTGTGGCAAAACCCCATGTCCAGGAAAAACCCCAAGTCCTGGTGTTGATGCCGACTGAAAACTGACCCACTTTTGAAGACTGTGCAGATTCAATAGCGCAACCTGTGCGGGCTCACAGTGGTAAAAACCTAATCCAGCTCCAAAATCAAACCGTCGTCAGATTCGAACCGGCCTACAGCAACTTGCTTAACCGGACTTTAACGTAAGTTTCGCGTAATAAGCGCTTTCGACCCCCGCTGTCTATCGTAAGTCATTGATTTATATAGGACGCATTGTTGCCAATTCCGAGAAAGCGTTTTGTTGTG
>Ga0100377_1000101_pt1 | contig 63230 bp, 52 predicted proteins | sample CryGeymeta201501_FD_83664 | JGI IMG/M metagenome (GOLD analysis project Ga0100377, IMG submission 83664) | Groundwater microbial communities from Crystal Geyser aquifers in Utah, USA - Crystal Geyser metaG 2015-01 | ecosystem: Environmental > Aquatic > Deep subsurface > Groundwater | place: USA... | reverse complement strand
CAAAGAAAAGAAAAAGAAGCAAAAAGAAAAGAAAACCAATACATTATAAACAAAACTTTTCATCTTTAATATTTCCTTGTTAATAAAATGCAAATCTAAAGGCAGCAGGCAGGCTCGTTACCGCTGCACTCAAACGAGATCGAGAGAGGGAATAAAGAAGTCATTAATGGGGATTTACCACCACTATACAGACTTGCGCATGGCATAAAAGCTTTCCCCTATTCTCCGCTTGATATTAATTTGTGTAAATTAATCGTGCGACTACAAATATTTACAATTATTCGTTAATGCAAATCCCCTCTTTACCCCTACTGTGCGCTTGTAAGTCCGCGCACATATCATTTAATTTAACAAGTAACAGGGTTGTTTTAAGTATGTAACAGAGAGGGGTTTTCCAGCTCAATACCGAAACGCAGCCCCCATCATTTCTTGTTCTACTCTTGATATTCCCAGACTTTTTGCTGTTGCCTGCCAAGTACCTACGACTAAAAGAACCTGATCCAGTATCTGATTCATTTGGTTTTTGGTAAGTTGAAAGTAATCCTTTGCTCCGCTTTTTCGGCGGTTTCTAATTTCCTTCTCGTCCTTCTTTAACTGTAAACTACTGAATACATGCCTCCTATAATATGTAACAAAAATGTTAGTTACAAATTTGTTAGTTACAAGTACAGTACTTATCTTTGTTGCAAAAATTAGTAGATGAGTACACCATTTATGTTTGGAAAACTGGCCACAGACCAAAATTTTACCAACCGCAAGGCAGAAATAATCAAGTTAAAACAAAACTTCATTTCGGGCATTAACACCATTCTTATTTCCCCGCGCAGGTGGGGAAAATCTTCACTTGTAAAAAAAGCAGGCATTGAAGTTGAAGCTGAGCAAAAAAGCATCCGGATTATTTATTTGGACATGTTCAACATCAGGACAGAAGAGGAATTTTACAAATGCCTCTCCGAGGCTGTTTTAAAAGCGGGTTCAGGAAAATTAGAAGAATCACTAAGTTTCGTCAGGAAGTTTTTAAAACAGTGGATTCCAAGAATAACTGTTTCACCTGATGCTGTTCAGGAAATGAGTTTATCACTTAACTGGGAGGAGGTGAAGAATAAGCCCGACGAGATACTCGATTTGGCTGAATCTATTGCCATAGAAAAGGAGTTGAACCTTGTGATTTGCATTGATGAATTCCAAAATCTTTCTAACTTCAAGGATCCGTTGGGTTTTCAAAAGAAAATCCGTTCTCATTGGCAGCAGCATCAGCATGTAACATACTGCCTGTACGGTAGTAAAAGACATATGATGATTGAGGTTTTTACGAAACAATCCATGCCGTTTTATAAGTTTGGAGAGTTGATTTTTTTGCCTAAAATCTCAACTGAAAATTGGAAAATATTTATTCAGGAGCGTTTCCTGTCCACACATAAAATACTTAGCGAGCAGCAAGCAGAACGAATAGCAATGCATGTCGAAAACCACCCCTATTACGTACAACAGTTATCCCAAATCTGTTGGTTCAGGACTTCCATTGAACTAAAGGATGAAGATATTGAACGAAGCATGGAATCGCTGGTTATGCAATTGAGTTTGTTGTTTCAGAATATTACAGAAAACTTAACCAATACCCAGGTCAATTATTTGAAAGCGCTCATTGACCAGGTCAGGATGCTAAGCAGCAAGGAGGTTATTTACAAGTATCATTTGGGTAGTTCTGCCAATGTTTCCAGAATTAGAGAAGCACTGATTAATAAAGAAATTATTGATGATCAAGTTGCTGGAAATCCTGAACTCCAGGATCCGGTATATAAGTACTGGCTGAAAAATTATTATTTCAGCAGATAGCAATTCTTTTTCAGACATAAAACACAGAAGCGACAACTGGTTTAGTTAACTTTGCCATAAATCACGGTTAGTATACACAATATTCATCCTATGAAGCAGATTATTACGTTGTTATCCTTTTTATTTGCCTCGTTGACCATTAATGCCCAAATCACCACCCAGCAAGCCCGCCCCATCGATTCAGCTTTAATATTTGAGCACTTGGACGAGGGAGAATTTCACACCACAAATTACCATGGTGTAACTTTTCCTCCAGGTGGCTATTGGACCTGGGATGCGGGTTGTGGTCTTTATTTGGAAATTGATGATTATTTCCTGGCCTGGTCGCATACCGGGGTGGTAGCCGATACGCTGGCAGCCTGCATCGACACCATGCCCAGCCAGGCGTATAGGCTGTTTAACCTGGAAACAATGGCCAATATAGCCGCTTATCGCGATTCGGTTGAATTATGGCTGGGAGGTCTTGGCATTCCTGTTGGAGTTAGGAAGTTAAAGCAAAACAAGCTCACACTTCAACCCAATCCATTTGATGATTCGGGAACGGGTGTTATCTTCCCGGTCGGCGGCAAATATTCACTGTGGGTGAGGGATTTAGATGGAAAAATGGTTTATCACACTTCAGGGATAGCCATACGAGGTCAATGGCTTCCAATAAAAATCAGTAATAAAAAAAGGGGGGTCTTTCTATTTCGGCTATCAATAGATAATCAAATTTATACTGAGCTTGGGATTAAAAATTAGATGACTTCCCATCTGCATTTAATCGTAGCCGTAGAATTTTGATTTGAGCTGAACAGCATTATTCGTAATTTTAAAAAGTTTACATCCAAGTAAATACTGAATGGAATTGAGGACACAGGGGAATCACGGAAAGAGCGGCGAAAAAACTAAATTATCGGCTTAACAGCGATAAAGGAGTCTAAATCCCCATGAATTAGCTGTTATCATTTGCATTGAAGCAAATCAAAGACTATGAAAAAAGTCTAATAAAAAACCCAGCTTTCGCCTAAAAATGATGCAGCTCAGGTGTGCAGTGTTTTTCGCCGGTTTCAGGCCAGGGCTAAAAACTTCAAAGTCGTTAACGACTTTGAAGTCCTTAGAAACTGACCAAAACAATTACCACAGAAATAAAAAGCAAAAAAACACAAAACAATTGATCAAAAAGGCTTACTTGAAATTGATTTTTTATGATGGAAAATTCGTTGCAAACGACAAAAAAAGCATCCCTGCCTTCAGCAGACAGGCTCGTTACCGCTGCACTCAAACGAGATCGAGAGAGGGAATAAAGAAGTCATTAATGGGGATTTACCACCACTATACAGACTTGTGCATGGCGCAAAAGCTTTCCTCTATTTCCCGATTGATATACATTTGTGTAAATTTATAGTGTGGCTAAAAATATACACAATTATTCATGTTAATGCAAATCCACATCTGAGTGTAGTTTCATGCCAGGCAGGCAAGTCAATTACGATCAAATCTCATTTCAATTAACATATATTGGGATCATTTCATGTTTGCAGCAGTCATGTCTGGAATTGTTGATCAGCCAGCAGATTATTTGTACAGCAGCGCAATGAATTATGCAAAAATGAGGCTGTTAATTGCGGTTGATATAATATTGAATCCCCGGAAACTCACCACCTGTACCATCTTCCAGAATTTCGATACAATCTTTAAAAGGAGTGTCTTGAGCAATGGCCAATGAATTTAGTCAACAATCTTTTGTGCAAAAAAGCGTTATCGGGGAGTTGTTCGCCACAAAACATCCATTACATTTGTCATTGATTTTGGAAATATTGAGAAAACTAATTTTAAATATTTATGTCTTGTGTATTTCCTTGTTTCTGATGTTGCTTGTAGCATCAGCACAGGGGCAACAGCGTATTTCCACCGAGCAATATATCGACACCTACCGTGATGTTGCCATAAAAAAAATGCATGAATACGGCATTCCGGCTTCCATCACACTGGCTCAGGGCATTCTTGAATCGGGAAGTGGTAACAGTAGGCTGGCGCAGAAAGCCAACAACCATTTCGGTATCAAGTGCCACAAGGAATGGAACGGGAAAACCTATTACATGGACGATGACGAAAAGCATGAATGTTTCAGGAAGTATAAACATGCTGAAGATTCGTACCGCGATCATTCCTTGTTTTTAACCCAACGTGGAAGGTATTCGTTTTTGTTTGAAATCAAAATCACCGATTACGAAGCCTGGGCAAAAGGGCTTAAAAAAGCGGGTTATTCCACCAATCCCAAATATCCTGAACTGCTGATCCGCATCATCGAAAAATACAACCTGAGCCAATACGATGACAAATCATACAAGGAGAAAAAGGCTGGGAATGAGGGGAAGGTAAAACATATAAAAAAGTCCGTTGTTAAACCCATGACCATCGATCAGTTTAAAAAAGATGAACGGTATCCCAGTGGTCGGCAGCTTTTCTCAAACAATGGAATAAAGCTGTTGATTGCGGTAAAAGGCGATACCTTTAACAAGCTGGCAAAAGAGTTTGGCCTCTATACCTGGCAGTTTTACAAATACAACGATCTCGACAAAGATTACGTGCTTAAAATAGGCGACATCATTTATCTGGAAAAAAAGAAGCGCAAAGCCGACAAGCAGCATCCCGGGCATGAAGTAAAACAGGGAGAAACCATCAGCAGCATTTCGCAGCTGTATGGAGTGCGCGAACGACGTATTTATAAAATGAATAACCTGCCCGATGGCATCCAGGTCAGTGCAGGCAAGGTGCTGAAGCTGAGATAGGGGAGGCGTTTGCCCCGATTTTACTCTGAATTAGTACCTGAAAATAACGCCCAATCTCCAAATCCTTGGAGTACCATAAAATGTCGGATCATACAGATGCAACTGGTACAGCAACCGGAATGAATCCGGGTTTAGTTGATGGTCGATAAAATTCTGGTAATTATCAGACGTTAGAAGCCCATCATCATCTGGCTTTCCGGTATATGAATACACATCGTAAACATTCTGGAAGTTAAATACATTTTCGATGGTCAGATAGACGTTCATCATGGCTTTTGTTCCAAGGGAAATATCTTTCTGGATATTGAGGTTAAACAGGTTGATATTTGGAGTGTGCTTAACTCCGGAGTATAAGTATCCGCCGACATCCCTTGTTGAATAATAAGGAATTCCACGGCGGTATTGATAATAAACAGTAGCCGAAAGCCCGTGCAATGCCTTCACATTGGCCCACGATGGACCTCTGAAATTATTTTTGTTTCCAAATTGATAACCCGCGTTTGTATTGATTACCAGGTCGCTAACCGCTATTTTGAAAGGGTATTCTTCATCTGTAAATAATTTTGTTGCATTTAAACCTCCGAAAAATCCGGTTCCGGTGGTGCTTACGTAGTTGATTCGTGTTTCAAATCCATTTGTTGTTACCGGATGTGGGTCGTTATAGAGGGTGACATAAGTGGATGGATAAGCCCCAACATAACTTTTGAGACTTATCATATTATATATGGTAGTACTTATAAAGGATAAATCAACCACCAGGTTCTTCCACACTCTTGATTTTACTCCGGTAAAAAACTTCTCGGCCATCATGGGTTTTAGGTTGGGATTTTCTATGCTGTTCGTCTGAGAATAAGCGGACCAGTAATAGTATTGTTCCGGACGAAAATTATTGTAGCTGGTTGGGTTTTGTGTAAAAGAACTATAATTAACGTAGAAGTTGATGCGGTTGATCAACGTATAGTCGATGCTGATTTGTGGCAGTATATTAATCGTCTTTTTGTAATCCTGAAAGGTCATATCAGGAGTCCAATCTCCGTGTAGACTTTTTATTTCAGGATTTTTAAGAGAGGGAGAAATGCCGCTGCCTGCATCTAAAATTGTGGGATCTTGTATTTCAAGTCCAGAGGCATTAAACCACTGATCTCCATTGCGGTAACCAACCACCCTGGTGGGATCCATCACCTTATTCACATAAACTAAATAGTTGCCTCCGATATTTGAGGGCCTGGTAAATTCGATGGCTCCCTGGTCCTGAACCTCAGCCAATGTATTTATTTCAAAAAGCGAGTAATCATCTTTTAGAACCGGGCGGTTGGCATCATATACATCAACACGCAATCCAATATTCACATGCAGGTTTTTCCAGTTAAATTCATCCTGCGCAAAGGCGGACCAATAGGTAGGTTTTGAAGCATTGATGCTGAAATCGCTGAAAAAGGAATAAGGATCGTTTCCTGAAGTCTTTTGTCCGGTAAAATCGTATCCGGCATAGTTTACCAGAGGAAAGCCTCCGTTAAGTAATTCATTGGCAGTAAACAGATTCATTGACAATAGGTTGTCAGGTGTGTTAATGGTTTGCCTTTTACCATATTGATCATAGTATTCAATGGTGTTGTTTTCCTTGTCGTACGAATCAATCAGGATGTATTCGAGGCCGTCCACTGGCAAACCAAGTGCCTGACGCAGATTTTTTGAAAATTCCGTTTGTGAGGCAGCATCAAATTTTCTAAAATAATTTATAGTGTCGACCGATCCATCCCACATAACGATTTCCGGGTTGGATTTGTCCAGTTGATGCAAATGATAATTTGTCATGCCACGCATCAATCCCCATAAATTATTGGGGTTGAGCGCATAGTGGCTTCTCGTTTCACGATTGTATTCACCACCAATGGTGAAATGGTGGATTTTGTAATCCCCATTAAACTGCAATTGTGCCCTGATTTTGTCTTTCTTTGTTTCCTGATAACCTGAGGTAACGGTACCTGTATTATTAAATAATCCGTAAACGCTTTGGGGTTGGCCACCATTTACTAGTCCTCCATTTAAGATAATCTGATCCATATTCTGAAAATGGCCCTCAGGTTGATCTGCATAAAAGTCAAAATAGTTTGATGTATAGGCTGCTATATCCGGATTAATATTCGAAGGCTCAAATGTAACCAATGTGTCAAAGTCCCATGAATTTAATACCCATACATTATTATAGGCCTGACTATCAACAGTAACACTTCCAAACTCATAGTTAGGCATTTTGTAGGTAGTGAATTTCCCCAAATAACCATAGTCGAAGAAATCTTTCCCGTGTTCGGGATCACCTGTGGTTTGGTGATAACTGGAATATTGCAGGTGGAGGTCATACGATAGGCTGAGTTCCTGATTTATTTTGAATTGCTGCTTCCAGTGGACGAAATTATCAAAGTTTCTCCGGGTTTGCAATGCATTGCGGTTGCTGTTGAAAATGGAATTTCCCCGGCTATAAACCTGTGTTTCGTCGATGGTGGAGTAATTCCCCAATTGCAGCATCCCGTTATTTAGGATGGGCAAGCTGAGCTGTATATAAGGGTAAAAACCTGTTCTGCCGCTGTTTTCGGGTATCTTTTGATCGACCAGGTCGTTGGCTGTCACAAATTCAGCATTTAAATAGGTACCCATTCCTGATTCTCCCTGCCGTAAAGGATCTTGGGTGAGGTTGGCCAGTGTTTCGTTGTTAAGCCTTTGAGTTTTTTTCCAAACGGGGTTGGTGTTGTTCGTAGTTGCAAATTTACCGGCAATTAAAAGCCCCGGAACACACTGGATACTTTGGTGGTCTTTCTTTGACACGAATGGGATATTCACCAAAATTTCTCCATTGGTGCCCTGCATGCTATAAGCCTGATCGGTGTTTACATCCACCTGAACCAGAAATTCATCCGGACTGAGGGTTTCGATGGTGGTAATTTCGCCCACCGTAAATCCCCTGTTGATGGGTGCCTGGCGAGTATAAAGTTTATACGATTCGATCAGCCTGACAGGAAAGTTGGAGGCATCCTGAACCTGCATACCATTAATATAGGTGTTGCTACCGTCTGAGGCCATACCATAATAATAGGTATTGTCTCCCTTCATCTGATAACCTGATGCCGACATCATTCCAAAGGATGAAAGTTTTTGAAAAGGCAATCGCCTGATTTCTGACTGATTGAAATGAAGTGAATTTCCATATTCTGCAATATTCACAGTAGAATCACTTTTTGGTGAGCGAACAACAGTATCCTGGGCCAGGAGTTCCACACACAAACCAGCCATCATCCATACAGCCAGCGTAAAAAATAAACGGTAATGCATCATTTTGAAGGGTTTTCAGTAAAAAACAAACAAATCTAAGCCTTTATTTGTTCAGTCCGATTGGTTCAGTTTAATTTAGAACAGCTTTAATTTGTTGCTGGTAAACGTCCGGAACCAAAATTCAACTAGCTACTTTTTTATAAATCTGATGGTTTTAACCTCAGTTCGGGATTGAATCAACAGGCAATAAATACCTGGTTTTAAATCAGAAACAGGAATGATGTTGGTTACAACCTTTCCTTTCTTCATTACCCTTCCAAATGAATCCATAATAACAAACTCATTTGCAGGACTTATAGTTTTTGAGAGTGTAAGATATTCTTTTGCAGGGTTGGGATATACGAAGAGCTTATCCAACTCGCTTTTGTTTTGGTGAATGCCAACGTAGTTGTCACCAAATCCATTGGGGTTTGTGATAAATGTGTTTCTAATTTCAGAGAGGTAGGTTTTGAGCAGGGTCACCGAATTTGAATCTGAAAAATCGCGTGCCGAAACAAAAGCCAGATCTAGGTTTTGCACGGAGTTTGCTTTGAAGGTGAATGGGCCTGAAATAGCCACACCACTTCTTTCGCCCGGAGGATTGGGAAAACCATTATTTCCGGTTTCATCGCTCCAGTTTGCGTAAACGGGGCAGGTTTGCCCGTCAACACCCCAATAGCATGGGTCGGAATTTGCCGGTTGCTCAAATTTGTAAGGTACTGTTGTTAGCGAGTCATCGCAAAATACCCGGGTCTCCTGGCCATCAATATACTTACCTGTTAGAATATTGTAATACTCATGAGCCACGTGAGGTAAGCCAAAGTTGTTGACGTCGTTGTTGATCCGTCTTGACCCAGTTAAACCAAGTCGTTCGTTGTCAACAACGCCATCACCAAATCCAACACCGTTAATACTGACATCACAGCCACCCGATGGATCGTCCATGTTGTTTTCATTCATCAGTGGTCCGGCAAGCAAGGCCATGGCCTGCGCCGGAGGGTTGCTTCCATAACCGGTTTCTCCTTCATCAAAACCATCGCCATTGTATTGGTAAATTGCCCCCAGTTGAACCTCTGTGGCAAAATAGTCGTCCAAAAAATATCCTATGTCAATATCGGCGAAAGCACCGATGTAGGTATCGAGGTATTCGTTATTGGATCGGTTATAAATTTTGTAATTTACAAAAATGGTGTGATTGATGGCCTCACTTTCGGTAGAATTGAAAGCGTAAGCCATTCCATGTATCTCTATACCAAGACTATCTCCATCACTTTCTGTATGGCGTTTAACATCGTTAAAAATAAAGTAGATGCATTGATCACCTTTTATTAAGGGATAATCACCGTTCATGGGATTGTATATCTGATCGTTGTCAAAATCAACAAAAGGAGCGAGGTTGGCCGATTGATTTAAGTTCATGTCGCCATGAGCCGGCCAGGAGGCAATATTTTCAGTTGGTATATATCCCCAGTCGCGGTAATGTTGAATGTGCCAGGCAATTTCCTCCGCGCTAAGTTTCCATACTTTGTTCCATTGATTGGCGGTTGTTTCACTACAACTTACCAATCCATTGTTCACCGAAAGTGGCCCATTCCAGAAGTCATTTCCCACCTGGTTATAAAGTTCACCTGCAAGCCTGAGTTCGTTGTTTTCATTCAAGCCTCCAATCCAAAAAGTGGAGTTGAAAAATGTATGCTTTCCACTTCCTTTAGGGAATTCATAACCAAGTTCAAAATTGCTGGTATCAGTCGGCGTATAAAACAGGTTCCCGTTGGCATTGATGGTGGCCTCTATGTTGTTGATATCGAGCCGGGCACTATTAAAAATAATGGGATTGCTTATTTGTGAAAAAAGCATAGATCCTAACAAGATTAAAAAAATCAGTCCGGTTGTCTTTTTCATAGGTCTCAGGTTGTTTATGTTGTTACAAAAATAAGGTTTGTTGAGTAATAATGTTATACATGTTTGATTTTTATGAAGTTATTTCATTATTCAAATACAATAGACGGTTTTCACTTGTTATTTGGTTGTTGGTAAAAAAATAAAGCGTAGATCTTGTACTTGTATTAGGAACTACATGGCAGATTTTCTTCAATTGAACCAGTTATTTTATGGCCTGTATTATCAGAATGGAATACTGGATGCAAGCATTGGTTTGAGATGAGGCCCTGGGATTAAATTTGATGTAAAGCGGTTTTTAATTCAAACCAAGTAATGAATAATTAAAAATATTTATATCTTTGCAGCCCTTAAAAATAGTATTAATTAAAAAGAAAGTAAGGTATTAGCTATGATTATCATTCCTGTTAAAGAGGGTGAAAACATCGACAGAGCCCTAAAACGTTACAAACGTAAGTTTGAAAAAACCGGTGCAATGCGTGAGCTGCGTGCCCGTCAGCGCTTCGATAAACCTTCCGTTGTAAACCGTGAGCAAAAACTCAAAGCCATTTACGTTCAATCGCTCCGTCAAGCTGATATGGGTTTATAAACCCGATTAGGGAAAATTAACAGAAGAAATTTTGAATCCGGGATATTTTAGTTTATCTTTGGTTCAGGATTTCTTCTTTTTTTTTGCCCATGACAATAACTAAGTTTATTCAATACCTTCAGTTAGAAAAACGATATTCAACGCACACCGTTGTGGCCTATCAAACTGATTTGGATTCATTTACAGAATATCTTACTTCTCACTATGCACTTTCAAATCCTGAAGAGTCCACTCGTGATATGATCCGTTCCTGGGTGATGACACTCATGGAACAGGGATTTTCTGCCACTTCAGTGAATAGAAAGCTCAGTACATTAAAAACCTACTATCATTTTCTTCTCCGACAGGGCATTGTTACTGTCAATCCGGTAAAAGCCATCCAGTCGTTAAAGACACCCAAGCGCCTACCGGTATATATTGAGGAAGAGCAACTTTCGGTTGCCCTTGATAAGGAGACTGAGCATCCGCATGGTTTCCGTGCCATTCGCGACCACATTGTTCTTGAATTGCTGTATGCAACAGGTATGCGCAGGAGCGAATTGACTGAACTCCGCCAGGGGTCTGTTGATACCAGTCAGTCCGCACTTAAAGTACGTGGTAAAAGAAATAAAGAACGTTTAATTCCGTTATCAAAACAGATGATGGATCAATTACTGGCTTATTTGGAGATGAAGAGAAAAACTTTTGGAGATGGCAACGATTATCTGATAGTGACCAACAAAGGCCAAAAAGCCTATCCTGAATTAATATATCATATCGCCCATCGGGCACTCGAAGGCGTATCATCCAAGAGGAAAAGCCCACATGTACTTCGGCATAGTTTCGCCACCCATCTCCTCAACAGGGGTGCCGAATTGAACACCATTAAAGAATTACTTGGCCACGCGAGCCTGGCAGCAACACAAGTATACACGCACAGTACCATTGAACAACTAAAGACTATTTATCACCAAGCCCATCCACGGGCCAAACTTAAATAATGGAGGAATGACTATGAAAGTAAACATCACCTCGGTTCATTTTAAAACCGACACCAAACTTGAAAACTTCATTGAGAAGAAAGTTGAAAAACTTTCAGGATTGTATGAAGGAGTCATCGGGACAGAAGTCACGTTGAAACTCGACAAGACTGAGACCAGGGAGAACAAGATTGCTGAAATCCGGATGCAAATCCCCGGTTATGACTTGTATGCCAAGAAGCAAAGCAAGACCTTTGAAGAGGCGGCAGACACGGCTATCGATGCGCTAAAGAAGCAGTTAGAGAAGTATAAAGGCAGATTGAAAAAATAAATTGTTTTTTTATCACAAATTCTTTGGTAGTTAAAACTAAAGTATATATTTTTGCAGACCTTTTTAAACAGGGGTCTGCATTTTTTTTGCAGAGGCAGTTCTGACAGTAATGATGATCAAGATAACAATACGAATTGTTTGATTGAGTAGTGCCAGTATAGCTCAGTTGGCCAGAGCAGCTGATTTGTAATCAGCTGGTCGGGGGTTCGAATCCCTCTACTGGCTCAGTTCGTAAACATGTTGAAATGGGGAGATACCGAAGCGGTCAAACGGGGCAGACTGTAAATCTGTTGGCTCAGCCTTCGGAGGTTCGAATCCTCCTCTCCCCACAATTAGGCAAAAAGGCTAAAGTTAAAAGGCCAAAGATAGAAGGACAGATCAGTTGATTTTTCGCTGCAACTTTTTATCTTTTTTCTTCTTACTTTTTTCTTAAAAAGCGGGAATAGCTCATTTGGTAGAGCGACAGCCTTCCAAGCTGTAGGTGGTCGGTTCGAGCCCGATTTCCCGCTCAAATTTTGCCGGGGTAGCTCAGGGGTAGAGCGCTTCCTTGGTAAGGAAGAGGTCATGAGTTCAATTCTCATCCTCGGCTCATTTTTTTATTGATTAAATTGAAACTGAAAAGAAGAATACGAATCTCATTTACATTAAAATAAGTTATTGATATGGCTAAAGCAAAATTCGACCGTTCCAAACCACACGTAAATATTGGAACAATTGGACACGTTGACCACGGCAAAACGACTTTGACAGCCGCTATTACGCTTTCCTTACAAGCTGATGGTTTGGCTGAATTTGCGTCTTTTGACTCAATCGACAACGCTCCTGAAGAAAGAGAAAGGGGTATTACTATTAATACTGCTCACGTTGAATACTCGACGAAAAATCGTCACTACGCTCACGTTGACTGTCCCGGTCACGCTGACTACGTAAAAAATATGGTTACCGGTGCTGCCCAAATGGACGGTGCTATTATCGTTGTTGCCGCTACCGATGGTCCTATGCCACAAACCCGTGAGCACATCCTGCTCGCCCGTCAGGTTGGTGTACCCCGTCTGGTTGTTTTTATGAACAAAGTTGACATGGTCGACGACGAAGAGTTGCTCGAACTGGTTGAAATGGAAATCAGGGATTTACTTACCTTCTATGAATTTGATGGTGAAAATACACCTGTAATTCAAGGATCGGCTCTTGGTGCTTTGAATCAGGAACCAAAGTGGGTTGAAAAAATCCACGAATTGATGGATGCTTGTGATACATGGATTCCACTCCCAACACGTGATCAGGACAAACCATTCCTGATGCCTGTTGAGGATGTGTTCTCAATTACCGGTCGTGGTACTGTTGCCACCGGTAGAATTGAAACAGGGGTTATTCATACCGGAGACCCTGTTGACATCATTGGTATGGGAGCAGAAAAACTAAAATCAGTTGTAACGGGTGTTGAAATGTTCCGCAAAATCCTGGATGAAGGACAAGCTGGTGACAACGCCGGTCTGTTGCTCCGTGGTATTGATAAGGACAGTATCCGTCGTGGTATGGTTATCATCAAACCAGGAAGCGTTACTCCTCATAAAAACATCAAAGCAGAGGTTTATATTCTGAAAAAAGAAGAAGGTGGCCGTCACACTCCATTCCACAACAGATACCGTCCTCAGTTCTATTTCCGCACAACTGATGTAACAGGTGAAATTATGTTACCTGAAGGTGTTGAGATGGTAATGCCAGGCGACAACCTGACTGTAGAGATTCATTTGATTGCTGAAATCGCCATGAACAAAGGTCTTCGCTTTGCAATTCGTGAAGGTGGTCGTACCGTTGGTGCTGGTCAGGTTACAGAAATCATTGATTAATCTCGTTGTAAAATAAATATGAATGGAAAAAACCGGAAAAACTCCTGTTGGAGGGGTTTCGGTTTTGACCGCACACGGGTGTAGCTCAATTGGTAGAGTGGCGGTCTCCAAAACCGTAGGTTGTGGGTTCGACTCCTACCACCCGTGCAGATTAAATTTTCTCAAATGGCAAAGTTCAGTATCAGCAACTATTTTAATGAAAGTTATGACGAGTGGATGCATAAAGTATCCTGGCCAACATGGAGTGAGCTGCAGAACAGCGCAATCGTAGTATCCGTTGCTTCCCTTATAATCGCAATTGTGGTTTATTTGATGGATATTTCGTTTTCCAGCGTATTGGAGCGTTTCTACGGGTTGTTTTAACCTATAGGATTGTTTCAACACGATAGCTGTTCGATTTATTATATAATTAACTGTTTATAACTATTCACATCACACCTGCAAAATGACCGAGCAATCAGGAAAAAAATGGTACGTTGTTAGAGCGATTAGTGGTAAAGAGAAAAAGGTGAAAGAATACCTTGAAAGTGAGATTTCAAATCTCAAACTGCAAGACTTTATTAGCCAGGTTCTAATACCTACTGAAAAGATCTATCAAATCCGTAAAGGGAAAAAAGTGAGCAAAGAGCGAAACTATTTTCCTGGTTATGTCCTGATTGAGGCAGAGTTGTCGGGAGAAATCCCACACATCATCAAAAATGTACCCAATGTTCTTGGATTTCTGGGCTCGCATGGCGAACCCGAACCCATCAGGGCTTCTGAGGTAAAACGGATTTTAGGTAAAGTGGACGAACTCGCCGAATTAGGCGAAGAAGTCAACATCCCCTATATTATAGGTGAAACCGTAACCGTCATCGATGGACCTTTTAATAGTTTCAGCGGTGTGATCGAAGAAATCAATGAGGAGAAAAAGAAACTCAAGGTCATGGTGAAAATTTTTGGTAGGAAAACACCTCTCGAGTTGGGATTTATGCAAGTGGAAAAGGAATAGTGTAGACGTAATCAAAATTTTAAACGTTGGTTTAAAATGGCAAAAGAAATTAGTGGATTAATTAAATTACAGATCAAGGGGGGGGCCGCGAATCCTTCTCCACCCGTAGGTCCGGCATTGGGTGCCAAAGGGGTAAATATCATGGAGTTCTGTAAACAGTTTAATGCTCGTACGCAGGAGCAAGCCGGTAAGGTAACTCCTGTGATCATTACTGTTTATAAGGATAAATCCTTCGATTTTATCATCAAAACACCCCCGGTAGCGGTTCAGATTATGGAAATAGCTAAATTGAAAAAAGGCTCCGCTGAACCAAACCGTGATAAAGTCGCTACCATTACCTGGGAACAGGTGAAAGACATTGCTGAAGGCAAGATGAAAGACTTAAATGCTTTCACCATAGAATCAGCGATGACAATGGTGGCCGGTACAGCCAGAAGCATGGGCGTGAGAGTGAAAGGCGAATTCCCTTCACATGTTTAAATACACATCTGTTAACAGGAGAAGAATATGGCAAAATTGACCAAAAAACACAAAGAAGCTTTAGCCAAATTCGAAAAAAATAAAGAGTACTCCTTGGCAGAAGCGGTTGAAGTAGTGAGGAAAATTTCCTACACAAAATTCGACCCTTCAGTTGATGTTAGCGTTAGATTGGGCGTTGACCCGCGTAAAGCGAACCAAATGGTTCGTGGCTCTGTTACCCTGCCTCACGGCACGGGTAAAGACATTCGGGTTCTCGTTCTTTGTACACCTGACAAAGAGGAGGAAGCTAAAGCAGCAGGAGCCGACCATGTTGGTCTGGACGATTACGTCCAGAAAATCAAGGAAGGCTGGACCGATATTGATGTGGTAATTACCATGCCAAGTGTGATGTCCAAGGTAGGTGCCTTAGGTAGGATTTTAGGCCCGAGGGGCTTAATGCCTAACCCAAAGACCGGTACCGTGACCATGGACATTGGTGATGCCGTTAGGGCATCGAAAGCTGGTAAAATCGACTTTAAAGTCGATAAGTATGGTATTATTCATTCGAGTGTCGGTAAACTAGGTTTTACCAGTGATAAATTAGTTGACAATGCTCGTGAGCTCGTCACTAACATTATCAAGCTTAAACCCTCGTCCTCAAAAGGAACTTACGTGAAAAGTATCTTTCTTTCGAGTACCATGAGTCCAGGTGTAAAAATTGACGTTAAATCAGTAACCACTGCAGGTTAAAATTCAGGAACTATGAGAAAAGAAGAAAAAAAAGTACTCATCGAGTCCTTAACTCAGCAGTTGAAAGAGAACAACAATTTCTATTTAACTGATATTTCTACATTAAATGCAGAAGCCACCAGCAAACTCAGAAGGTTAAGTTTTAAAAGCAACATTAAAATTACTGTTGTTAAAAACACCTTACTGAAAAAAGCCATGGAAAATGTTGAAAAAGATTTTTCAGGACTTTACGTTGCTGTAAAAGGCCAGACCGCTGTTATGTTCAGTGAAGCAGGTAATGCGCCTGCCCTTATGATTAAGGATTATAGAAAGAAAAGTGCTTATCCCATTCTTAAAGCCGCCTACATTGAAGAAACGGTTTATTTGGGTGACGATCAGATCGACTTTCTTATTTCTATTAAATCGAAGAATGAACTGGTTGCCGATCTGATAGCCTTGTTGCAGTCACCTGCAAAGAATGTGATTTCTGCACTACAATCCGGCGGTCAAAAACTATCCGGAATTCTGGAAACCCTGAGTGAAAAAGGGAACTAATAGTATATTATATTTGAGTTAAAGATTTATTATTCAGAACATTAAAAAGTAAAATAAAATGGCAGATTTAAAAGCATTTGCGGAACAACTGGTAAACTTAACTGTTAAAGAAGTTAACGAACTGGCGGCTATCCTTAAAAACGAATACGGAATTGAACCTGCAGCCGCGGCTGTAGCTATTGCTGGTCCTGCTGCCGCTGCTGAAGCGGTGGAAGAAGAGCAGACATCATTTGATGTAATCCTCAAGGCGGCCGGTCAATCAAAATTGGCCGTAGTTAAATTGGTGAAAGAATTAACCAGTTTAGGATTGAAAGAGTCGAAGGAATTAGTTGACTCCGCTCCAAAAGCAATTAAAGAAGGTGTAACTAAAGATGAAGCCAACGTACTGAAATCTCAGCTTGAAGAAGCTGGTGCAGAAGTTGAGATAAAATAACATCTCAATTGTACACTAAAAGACGTTAACCTCTGCCCCAATTTGGGGTAGAGGTTTGCGCCTATATGCTCTTATATATCATTCTTTCAATTTAACTGGCTCAAAACCAGATCTTGTTAACTTAATACTGTAAGTCTTGGCTGAAATACAAACCGGAAGAATTAGTTTCGCATCCACAAAAAATCAACTTCCTTACCCCGATTTTTTGGACATTCAGTTAAAGTCTTTTCAAGACTTTTTCCAGTTGGAAACAAATCCTGAAAACCGCAGGAACGAAGGCCTTTTTAGGGTTTTCGCCGAAAATTTTCCAATTACCGATGCGAGAAACAACTTTGTACTCGAATTTTTAGATTATTATGTCGATCCTCCCCGCTATGCAATTGAGGAAGCGATTGAACGTGGATTAACATACAGTGTCCCGCTTAAGGCAAAACTTAAGCTATACTGTACCGATCCCGATCACGAAGATTTTGAAACCATCGTTCAGGACGTTTATTTGGGTATGATCCCTTATATGACTCCCAAAGGTACATTCGTGGTGAATGGAGCCGAACGTGTTGTTGTTTCACAGCTTCATAGATCTCCGGGTGTGTTTTTCGGACAACACCGCCATGCCAACGGTACACAGCTTTATTCAGCGCGTATTATTCCTTTTAAGGGATCTTGGATGGAGTTCTCCACCGACATCAACAACGTGATGTATGCATACATCGATCGTAAGAAAAAAATGCCTGTCACCACACTTTTGCGGGCTATCGGTTATGAAACTGACCGCGATATCCTCGAAATTTTTAATCTCGCCGAAGAGGTTAAAGTGAGCAAGGCTGGTCTTAAACGTGTCCTGGGTCGTAAATTGGCTGCCCGCGTGGTTCGGTCATGGTTCGAGGATTTTGTGGATGAGGATACAGGTGAAGTGGTTACCATCGAAAGAAATGATGTTATCATCGAACGTGAAACCATTCTCGAGAATGACCATATCGACCGGATTGTGGACGCAGGTGTAAAATCTATCCTTTTACATAAGGACGATCCTACCTTGGCCGACTATTCTATCATTTTCAATACATTACAGAAAGATACCACCAATTCTGAAAAAGAAGCCGTGGAATTTATCTATTTCCAGTTGCGTAACGCGCTTCCACCTGATGAAGAAACTGCTCGTGGAATCTTCGAGAAGCTCTTCTTCTCAGATAAAAGATACGATCTTGGTGAAGTAGGACGGTATCGCATTAACAAGAAACTGAATATCAATACTTCAATGTCAATCAAGGTGCTAACCAAAGAGGACATTATATTGATTATAAAATACCTCATCAAACTGGTGAACAATAAAACCATCGTTGATGATATCGACCATTTAAGTAATCGCAGGGTACGTACTGTGGGCGAGCAGCTCTCTAATCAATTTGGTGTTGGATTGGCTCGTATGGCTCGTACTATCCGCGAGCGAATGAACGTTCGTGATAACGAGGTGTTTACACCCACCGACCTCATCAATGCCAAGACGCTTTCATCGGTGATTAACTCATTCTTCGGTACCAACGCGTTGTCACAGTTCATGGATCAAACCAACCCTCTGAGTGAAATTACTCACAAGCGCCGTATTTCGGCTCTGGGACCGGGTGGTTTGTCGCGTGAACGCGCCGGGTTTGAAGTACGTGACGTCCATTATACCCATTATGGACGGTTGTGTACCATCGAAACACCTGAAGGACCCAATATTGGACTCATTTCCTCTCTTTGTGTTTATGCTCAGATTAACAATTTGGGCTTTATCGAAACCCCATACCGAAATGTCATCAAAGGATCCATTGATTATTCTCATAAACCTATCTATTTAAGCGCGGAAGAGGAAGAGGACAAAATTATAGCTCAGGCAAGCACGCTTGTATCCGATACCGGGCAATTCGTCCGTGAAAAGGTGAAAGTGCGTTACCAGGCTGATTACCCGATTACCCCGCGTGAAGAAGTTCACCTGATCGACATTGCCCCTAACCAAATTGCCTCCATTGCTGCTTCATTGATTCCTTTTCTTGAACATGATGATGCCAACCGTGCCCTGATGGGATCGAATATGATGCGTCAGGCAGTTCCTCTGTTAAATGCCGAAGCTCCAATTGTTGGTACCGGTATCGAAGGAAACGTGGCCCGTGACTCACGCGTTCTCATCAATGCACAAGGAGAAGGAAGTGTTGAATATGTTGATGCAGAGAGGATTGTAATCCGTTATATCCGCGATGAAGAGGATCGATTGGTGAGCTTTGACGATGACCTTAAAACGTATCACCTGGTTAAATTTCAACGTACCAACCAAAATACTTCCATCAACTTACGGCCTATCGTGCACAAAGGTGATAAAGTGGTAAAAGGCCAGGTGCTTTGTGAAGGATATGCCACTCAAAACGGTGAATTGGCCTTGGGACGAAACCTGATGGTGGCATTTATGCCTTGGAAAGGATATAATTTTGAGGATGCCATCGTTATTTCTGAGAAAATCGTAAAAGAAGATATTTTTACATCTGTACATATTGAGGAATTTTCTTTGGATGTCCGTGATACAAAACGAGGCATCGAAGAGCTTACGAACGATATTCCAAACGTGAGCGCGGAAGCAACCAAAGATCTCAACGAAGATGGTTTGATACGCATTGGTGCTGAAGTAAATGAAGGTGATATATTGATTGGCAAAATCACGCCTAAAGGCGAAAGCGATCCAACACCTGAAGAAAAACTTCTCCGAGCCATATTTGGTGACAAGGCTGGTGACGTGAAAAACGCCTCTCTTAAGGCTCCACCATCTATGAAAGGCGTTGTTATTGGCAGCAGTCTGTTTTCCAGGTCGGTGAAAGACAAAAAATCCAAAAACCGTGAAAAAGAAATCCTGGCTGTATTGGAAGCTGAGTATAACAAAAATTATGCTGAGTTAAAAGTAAAGCTGATAGACAAAATGTCGCAGTTGGTGGGCGGACGTACTTCACAAGGTGTTACCAACAATTACGGCGAAATGGTCGTTGCCCCTAAAGTTAAGTTTACACAAAAAATTCTTCAGGGAATCGATTACACCGAAATAAACCCTGATAAATGGACCACCGACAAAGATAAAAACGACCTTGTTAAGATACTGATCAATAACTTTATCATCAAGTACAAAGAGCTGCTTGGAATATACAACCGCAAACAGTTTGTTGCCTCTGTGGGCGATGAGCTTCCAAATGGTATTGTACAAATGGCTAAAGTTTATATTGCTAAAAAGCGTAAGCTTAAAGTGGGTGATAAAATGGCCGGTCGTCATGGTAATAAGGGGATTGTGGCTCGTATTGTTCGTGAAGAAGACATGCCATTTCTCGAAGATGGAACCCCTGTTGACATCGTGTTGAATCCATTGGGCGTACCTTCGCGTATGAACCTTGGACAGATCTACGAAACTGTTTTGGGTTGGGCCGGTAAAAAATTGGGATTGACTTTTGGAACCCCTATTTTTGATGGTGCTTCTGTTGACCAAATCAATCAATATATGGTAAAAGCAGGATTGCCGGTTAATGGCAGTACCTACTTGTATGATGGCGGCACAGGCGAACGTTTCGACCAGCCAGCCACCGTTGGTTATATCTATATGCTGAAACTTCACCATATGGTGGATGATAAAATGCATGCCAGATCAATTGGCCCATACTCGCTCATTACGCAGCAGCCTCTGGGGGGTAAAGCCCAGTTTGGAGGACAGCGTTTTGGAGAAATGGAGGTTTGGGCTCTTGAAGCCTTTGGTGCTGCTAACATTCTCCAGGAAATTTTAACAGTTAAATCTGACGACGTTACCGGTAGGGCAAAAGCCTACGAAGCGATTGTAAAAGGAGAGGTAATGCCTATCCCCAACGTACCTGAATCGTTTAACGTACTCGTGCACGAATTGCGCGGACTTGGGCTCGAACTGAGTTTCGATTAAACTTTAGTAAACCTGATAAAAATAATAGGATAACATATGGCTTTCAGAAAAGATAGTAAAATTCCGAGCACGTTTAACAACATCACCATTAGTCTGGCCTCTCCTGAATCGATTCTCGACAGGTCGCATGGCGAGGTGTTAAAACCGGAAACCATCAATTACCGTACTTACAAACCTGAACGTGATGGCTTGTTCTGTGAGAGGATATTCGGACCCATCAAGGACTACGAGTGCCACTGTGGTAAATATAAACGGATCCGGTACAAAGGAATCGTTTGCGACCGTTGCGGTGTAGAAGTAACAGAAAAGAAAGTACGCCGCGAGCGAATGGGCCACATTCAACTGGTGGTGCCGGTAGTTCACATTTGGTTTTTCCGCTCCCTGCCAAATAAAATTGGTTCAATGCTCGGCCTTCAGACAAAAAAACTGGAGATGATCATTTATTACGAACGGTATGTAGTAATCAACCCGGGTATTAAAAAAGGCAATGGTGTTGAATACCTGGATTTTCTCACGGAAGAGGAATACTTTGATATTTTAGATACTTTACCGCCAGAAAACCAACATCTCGATGATACGCACCCGGACAAGTTTATTGCCAAGATGGGTGCAGAGGCCGTTCGTGATTTGCTTTCACGCCTCGACCTGGATAAAATGTCCTATGAATTAAGACATAAAGCCAATACTGAAACTTCTCAACAACGCAAGGCGGATGCGCTGAAACGTTTGCAGGTTTTCGAAGCCTTCCGTGATGCACGTAACCGTGCTGAAAATCGACCTGAATGGATGATTGTGCAGATCGTACCAGTGATTCCTCCTGAATTGCGTCCTTTGGTTCCATTGGATGGTGGGCGTTTTGCAACTTCCGACCTGAATGACCTTTACCGCAGGGTGATCATACGTAACAACCGGTTGAAACGACTGATAGAAATTAAAGCTCCTGATGTGATCATGCGCAATGAAAAGCGGATGCTTCAGGAAGCTGTTGATTCACTTTTGGATAATTCCAGAAAATCGAGCGCCGTTAAAACCGAATCGAACCGACCATTGAAATCCTTAAGCGATAGCCTGAAAGGAAAACAAGGAAGATTCCGCCAGAACCTGCTGGGTAAACGCGTGGATTATTCCGGACGTTCGGTCATCGTGGTTGGTCCTGATCTTCAGCTAAATGAATGTGGTTTGCCAAAAGCCATGGCGGCAGAATTGTTTAAACCATTTATTATCAGAAAATTGCTGGAGCGCGGGATTGTAAAAACCGTGAAATCGGCAAAAAAAATTGTAGAACGAAAAGACGCCGTGGTTTGGGATATTCTTGAAAATATCCTCAAAGGCCATCCTGTCTTGTTAAACCGTGCTCCTACATTGCACCGGTTGGGTATCCAGGCTTTTCAGCCAAAACTGGTTGAAGGCAAAGCCATTCAACTTCACCCATTGGTATGTACCGCGTTCAACGCCGACTTCGATGGTGACCAGATGGCTGTTCACGTTCCACTTGGAAACGCAGCCGTGTTGGAAGCTCAAATTTTAATGCTTGCTTCGCATAATATCCTGAATCCTGCCAATGGAGCTCCAATCATGGTGCCTTCCCAGGACATGGTTCTTGGACTTTACTATATTACTAAACCCAGGAAAAGCACACCCGATCATCCTGTTAAAGGAGAGGGCATGAGTTTCTATTCGCCGGAAGAAGTAAATATTGCTTACAACGAGAAAAGAGTGGATTTGCATGCCATTATCAATGTGAAGGTGGATGACGTGGTAGATGGTGTCGCGGTAAACAGGATGATTGAAACCTCTGTTGGTCGCGTGATGTTTAACCAGTTTGTTCCGAAAGAATACGGTTACATCAATGCCCTGATGACTAAAAAGGCACTCCGCGATATCATTGGTGGCATATTGAAAGTGACCAGCACGGACGTAACGGCCCGTTTTCTCGATGACATTAAACATCTGGGATTTACCATGGCATTTAAGGGCGGACTTTCCTTTAGCCTTGGTAACGTGATGGTGCCTGAAATCAAAGTATCGTTGGTTAAGAAAGCCAACGATGAAGTTGAAGAGGTGTTGAATAACTATAATATGGGATTTATCACCAACAACGAGCGTTATAACCAGATTATTGATATCTGGACACATGCCAACTCGCATTTGACCAACACCCTGATGAAAGAACTTTCTCAGGACGATCAAGGATTTAATCCCGTATATATGATGCTCGATTCCGGGGCTCGTGGTTCCAAGGAACAAATTCGGCAGCTTTCCGGGATGAGGGGTTTGATGGCAAAACCACAAAAATCGGGTGCCAAAGGAGGTGAGATTATTGAAAACCCGATTCTTTCTAACTTTAAGGAAGGCCTTTCAGTACTTGAGTACTTTATTTCTACTCACGGTGCACGTAAAGGTTTGGCAGATACTGCACTTAAAACTGCTGATGCCGGTTATCTGACGCGTAGGTTAGTCGACGTAGCTCAGGATGTGGTTATTAATGAGGTAGACTGTGGAACTCTTCGCGGTTTAACCATTAATGCATTAAAGAAAAATGAAGATATCGTTGAATCGTTGTACGACCGTATTCTTGGCCGTGTCGCCCTGCACGATGTATATCATCCAATTACAGGTGAGGTAATTATCGAGGCAGGCCTGGAAATCACCGAAGACATCGCCAAAATCATCGAGGATTCAAGCATTGAAGGTGTTGAAATTCGTTCAGTACTTACCTGCGAATCAAAACGAGGTGTTTGTGCGTTGTGTTATGGTCGTAACCTGGCTTCAGGCCGACTGGTTCAGGATGGAGAAGCTGTTGGTGTAATTGCCGCTCAATCTATCGGAGAACCCGGTACCCAGCTTACATTGAGAACATTCCACCAGGGAGGTACGGCGTCTAACGTTGGAAGTACATCGAAGATTGATAGCAAATTTGATGGACACCTCGAAATTGAAGAATTAAGAACAGTTGATTTCACCAACAACGAGGGTAAAAAATACCAGGTTGTGGTTGGCCGTTCGGCTGAAATGAGAATTCTTGACCCTTCTACCGGCGTGGTTCTGGCCTCTGCCAACATTCCATATTCTGCTAACTTATATATCAAGAATGGCTCGAATGTAAAAAAAGGAGACATCATTGCTGACTGGGATCCTTATAATGCTGTCATTGTTTCTGAAACGGCGGGTACGATTTCGTTTGAGCATATCATCGAAGGTATTACCTACCGCGTTGAATCGGATGACCAAACAGGTTATTTTGAAAAAGTAATCGTGGAATCCCGGTTGAAAAACAAGAATCCGATCATTAAAATCCTGAACAAGGATGGGATTATTCTTAATACCTATGACATGCCTGTTGGTTCGCACATTCTTGTTGAAGAAGGAGCCTCAATAAAAGCCGGTGATTTATTGGTTAAAATCCCCCGTGCTTTTGGGAAATCTGGTGACATCACCGGAGGTCTTCCCCGCGTAACCGAATTGTTTGAGGCCCGTAACCCTTCCGATCCTGCTGTAGTTTCCGAAATTGACGGTGTAGTTAGTTTTAGTCAAAAACTAAAACGTGGTAACCGGGAAGTGGTGATTACTTCAAAAACAGGAGAAGAAAAGAAATACCTGGTACCAACCTCAAAACAGATTCTGGCACAAAAAAATGACTTTGTAAAGGCAGGTACACCTTTATCTGACGGCGTTATGACACCATCTGATATTTTGGCAATCAAAGGCCCAATGGCTGTACAGGAATATATCGTTAACGAAATCCAGGAGGTATATCGCCTTCAGGGGGTAAAAATTAATGATAAACATTTTGAAACCATTGTCCGTCAGATGATGCGCAAAGTAAGAGTTGAAGATTCAGGTGACACGCGGTTTCTGGAGGGAGAACTGGTTAACAGGATTGACTTCCACGAAGTGAATGATGAAATTTATGGACAAATGGTGGTGGTTGATCCAGGTGAATCAGAAAACCTGCTCCAGGGTCAGATTATAACTGCTCGTAAATTGCGTGATGATAACTCCGCTTTAAAAAGGCGCGACAAACAGTTGGCTGAAGCACGTCCTGCCCAACCGGCAACAGGTACACAGGTGTTGCAGGGTATTACCCGTGCTTCTCTTCAAACCAACAGTTGGATCTCCGCAGCTTCATTCCAGGAAACTACCAAGGTGTTAACAGTGGCCTCCATCAGTGCAAAAACTGATAATCTGCTCGGTTTGAAGGAAAATGTGATTGTCGGTCATAAGATCCCTGCAGGTTCAGGTTTACGCAAGTATGAAGATATCATTGTAGGCTCCAAAGAGGATTATGAATCTGTAATGAAGCACGATAACCAGATCGATATCTAAAATCTCATAACGAGCACCTTTTTGAAAAGGTGCTCGTTATATAAAACCAACTATCATGGAAGAACAAAAAAATGCCAATAAGATCAACATCGATTTGCCTGAAGACATTGCCGAAGGCATCTACTCTAATTTGGCCATCATCACCCACTCACATGCCGAGTTTATTATTGATTTTGTAAAACTGATGCCTGGTGCACCAAAGGCCAAAGTTAAATCCAGAATCATTCTGACACCGGAACATGCCAAGCGTTTGTATAAAGCCTTGCAAGACAATGTGAAGAAATTCGAGGCGATCCATGGTATTATTAAAGAGTCAAAAGACGGTGGTTTGCCCCCCTTTTCACTGGGAGGGCCTACTGCTCAGGCATAACTTTACAAAGCTCCATTTTTGGGGCTTTTTTTATGTAAAATTACTGTAGAGGAAGGCTTAACAATTGGAGCAGCTCGGCAAGCATCATGGAAGAAGCGCCCCATACAATTTCTCTCTCAAGCAAATAACAAGGAACATGAAGTGGCAACGTGCGTACCATGATCGTTTTTTCGATGCAATTCGCGGGATCCAATAACTCAGCCAGAGGAACAACAAGAACACTTTCCACTTCATTGTTAGTTATAAAATGGGGCTCTTCTTTTAGAATGCCTACAAACGGTGTAACCAGAAAATTGCTGGGTGGAATATATAGCTCAGTCAGTTTCCCCAGTATTTCGATTTTCGATGGTTCAATTCCAATTTCTTCAAAGGTTTCACGTAAAGCCGTGTTCTCCAGCGTCGCATCCTCCATCTCTGCTTTGCCACCTGGAAAAGCAATCTGGCCACTATGAACTGAATCGTCAATGGCCCTCTTTATCATGATCAGGTAGATTGCTTCATTTCTCGAAAAAAACGAAATCAATACGGCACTTTTTTTTGGTTCAGGGATGGGCCTGCGTTCAAGCTCAACTTTACGCGATACAGGTGCCATTTGCATCTGTGCCTTTATTCCCGGTAAGGGTGAGTTGTTGAGTTTATAGCTTAACTCTAATGAAAATTGTGAAAATGAAATCATGCCCGCAAAATTAAAGATAAAGACGTTGTAAGCTATATTTATTCCTTTTCTCCTCAAACCAGTACTTTCACGCAAATCATTACCTGATAGTACTGGTTTTTCTCCTTAAAAAACAGGACTATTTTCCTTTAAAAAAGGTAGGCTCCTGCCTATATCACGTTGAAGGTTCAAGGTAGTTTTACCACATTAAAAACCATAAACGCTCTGACCATGAACACAAAAAAGAAAATTGTAATCGTTGATGACGACATTGACATTATTAACGTTGTAGAAGCCATTCTAACGGCCAAGGGATATGAAGTTTTTTCGGCTAACGACAAAATACAGGGTATCGCGTTGCTAAAAAAAGTAAAACCCGATTTAGCCATTTTGGATGTGATGATGACCACACACTTCGAAGGATTTGAGTTGGCGAAAGAAATTGTGGAAGACCCCGAGCTGAAAAACATGCCGGTGATTATTCAAACCTCCATTGAAGTGCTTACAACAACCAAACCCAGTGTGCAGGCAATGGCACGCGAATTTAGAAGAGATCCTGCCTACAGCGACCTGAGGGTAATTCTGGTTAAAGATTTAGTTACAGGCAATGCGGGAGTTGACTATCTCAACGAGCATGATGAAAGTATTTGGTTTCCGGTGAACGCTTTTGTTAGAAAACCTGTCAGTGCCAACGTGTTGATTCCTGAAATTGAAAAACAACTGACCGAAAAAAATGAGTCATAGGCCTGGTTGAGGCGATGTAAAATCAATTAAAATAACCTGAATAATGACTTTAGTTCAACATGTCCTCCATAAATACCCGGAAACCGGGCGTGATAATTTGATACCCATTTTGCAGGAAATACAAACTGCAGAAGGGTATTTATCAAAGAAATCAATACTTGAAGTGGGTAGACACCTGGACATCCCTGCAAGTAAAATTTTTGGCGTTGCCACCTTCTATAACCAGTTCAGGTTCGAGCCTTTTGGCGTGAATCATGTTCAGGTTTGTCGCGGCACTGCCTGTCATGTGTTGGGGTCGTCTACCGTTTTGCAGGAACTGGAGAAACATTTAAAAGTGAAAGCAGGACAAACTTCGCGCGACGGCCTGTTTAGTATTGAAGTGGTGGCTTGTATCGGAGCTTGTGGATTAGCACCGGTGATTTGTGTTAATGGCGAGTTTCATGCCAAAGTAACAGCCCGGTCAATTAAGGAAATTGTCGACCAATATAAAACCCGTGGAGAATAGTATATGTGTTTAATTCATCAAAATATCCAGCAACAGATCCTGATCGAGAAGGTTCAAAAGGTACATTCTCCTGAAATTCAACTGAGCCAGGAAGAGTTTTGTATAAAATATACAAGGAGTAAAATTGCTAAACCTGTCATTTTTATAGGGGCAGGAACCTGTGGTTTGGGAGCAGGGGCAGCAAAAACATTGGCCGCTACAAAAAATTATCTCCGTGAAAATAAATTAGATGCCGAAATTGTTGAAGTTGGATGTATCGGTCTTTGTTCTGCCGAACCACTTCTCGATATTCAACTGCCAGGCCATAACCGGATTTCTTTTCAAAGGGTGGACGAACAAAAAGTGGACGGATTACTTAGGTCGGTTTTTCAGCTGGAAATACCAGCTGAGGCAGAGGTTCTTGGACAATTTTCATCCTCATCAAATCGGATATGGCAAGGGGTTCCTAACCTGATGGAGCATCCTTTTTTTGGTCCTCAAACACGCGTGGTACTTAAAAATTGTGGGCTTGTAAACCCGGTTAGCATCGAAGAGTACCTGGCATTCGGTGGCTATAGCAACTATCTTCACCTGATTAACAATTATAAATCGCTTGAAGTTTGTGAATTAGTCGAAAAGAGTGGGCTTCGTGGACGTGGGGGTGGTGGCTTCCCAACGGGTAAAAAATGGAAGTTTGCCTATAACACGATAGCTGATCAGAAGTACCTGATTTGCAACGCGGATGAAGGTGACCCGGGTGCGTTTATGGATCGTGCCGTTATTGAGGGTGACCCTCATCGCCTGCTGGAAGGTATGGCCATTGCTGCTTATGGAATTGGTGCCACACTAGGATATGTCTATATCCGGGCAGAGTATCCTCTGGCCATAAAACGATTGAACAGTGCCCTTGACCAAGCCCGGGAACTGGGGGTGTTGGGCAAAAATATCTTTGGAAGTGGAGTCGACTTCGACATCAAAGTAAAAATGGGAGCCGGTGCTTTTGTTTGTGGTGAAGAGACCGCCCTGATCAACTCCATCGAAGGAAAAAGAGGCATGCCACGTCCACGGCCACCTTTTCCTGCCGTAAGTGGTTTGTTCGGTAAGCCTACTGTGATCAATAACGTGGAAACACTGTCATCGTTAGCCGAAATTTTTGCCAGGGGCATTGATCATTATCGGTCAATAGGTACTGAAAACAACAAAGGGACCAAAGTATTTGCCCTGTCGGGAAAAGTTAATTTGACCGGGCTTGTGGAAGTGCCCATGGGAACCACCATCCGGCAGGTGATCTTCGGCATCGCTGGTGGCATCCCAAATGGAAAAAAATTCAAATCTGTGCAAATCGGGGGCCCTTCCGGAGGTTGTATTACAGAGGCCAACCTGGATATTAAAATTGAATATGAATCACTTTTGAAAATTGGTGCCATGATGGGATCTGGTGGCTTGGTTGTGATGGATGAAGATACCTGCATGGTGGATATTGCCAAGTTCTTTATGGATTTTATCCAACACGAAAGCTGCGGAAAGTGCATCCCTTGTCGCGAGGGCACCAAGCGAATGCTCGAAATTCTGGAAAGCATTACCCACAAGCCATCCGATGGTTCACACTATGAAGCTCTCGAACGTTTTAAAGGCATTATGCAACTTGAGAAACTGGGGAAAGTGATTAAAGAAACTTCGCTTTGCGGATTGGGACAATCGGCTCCAAACCCTGTTCTCAGCACCTTAAAATGGTTTCGTCACGAATATGAAGAACATATCTTCGACAGAAAATGCCCGGCCAACGTATGTACCGAACTACGCACCTTTAAAATTGATGTGGAAAAATGTACAGGCTGTACTGTTTGTGCAAAAAAATGCCCAACCAATGCTATTATTGGCACCCGGAAATCACCCCACTTTATTGTTGAAGACAAGTGTATATCGTGTGGTAGCTGTTTCGAGGTATGTAAATTTGACGCTATTCTGATTTCGTAACAAATAAAAGAGTTCAACATGGATTTTACCATCAATATCAATAATAAAACAATTGTAGCTTCCAGTGGCGAAACCATTTTGGAGGTGATGAACCGAAACGGGATCAGGGTACCTACACTTTGCCATATTAAAAATGCGCTACCCACGGGTGCCTGTAGGATGTGTGTGGTGGAAGACAACAAAACCGGTAAATTGATTACATCCTGTTCTTTTCCGGCTGAACCGGGCATGAGCATTTTAACGCATTCACCACGCGTGGTTGAATCGCGCAAAACAATCATTGAGTTGCTTTTGTCTAATCACCCTGACGATTGTTTGTACTGTGTTCGCAATAAAAACTGCGAGTTGCAGGACCTGAGTGAAGAGTTGCATGTAACAGAACGCCGCATCCGCGGTATAAAGAACAAGGCCAACCTCGACCTTTCGAGCTCCAGCATTGTGCGCGATCCGGAAAAATGTATTCTTTGCGGACGATGTGTTTATGTTTGCGAAGAAGTGATGGGTGTTGCTTGCATTGATTTTATCAACCGGGGAAATAAATCGATTATTGGAACCGCCTTTCACCAAGGATTAAACACCTCCAGTTGTATCAATTGCGGGCAATGTGTGATGGTTTGCCCAACCGGCGCACTCACCGAGAAAAATCACTTTGCCCAGATTCAGGAAGCACTGAACAACCCTTCAAAACGAGTGGTAGTGCAATATGCACCTTCCATTACGGTTTCTATGGCCGAAGAGTTGGGCATGGAACCAGGCGTAGATATCAACGGGATACTAAATGCGGCCCTTCGTAAAGTAGGATTTGATCATATCTTCGACTCTTCTTTTTCAGCCGACTTAACCATCATGGAAGAATCAGCCGAATTGATTCATCGCATCCAAAATGGAGGTGTTTTGCCTATGATTACCAGTTGTTGCCCGGGTTGGGTGAAATACGCCGAGGAGTTTGCCCCGGAATTCCTGCCCAACCTATCCTCTTGCAAATCGCCTCAGCAAATGATGGGTGCTATCATAAAAAGTCATTTTGCAGCACAGGAAAACCTGAAACCAGAAGAAATTTTTTCTGTTTCCATTATGCCTTGCACTGCCAAGAAGTTTGAAGCCCAGCGAGAAGAAATGACCCGTGAAGGTATTTCGGACGTAGATGCTGTTCTTACCACCCGTGAATTGACTAAGTTTTTGAAGCTTTTTGGCGTAGATATGTTTAATATCAAACCCGAACTCGTCGACTCCCCACTTGGCTTTCGCAGCACTGCCGGAAAACTATTTGGTACCTCAGGTGGAGTAATGGAAGCCGCCATACGTACCGCTTATCATAGCATCACCGGCAAAGAAATGGTTGTGTTTCAGGTGCCTGCCATCAGGGGATTTGAAGGCAGAAAAGAGACCAAAATAAATATCAACGGGCTCGTGTTGGGAGTGGTTGTCGTAAACGGCATGGCCAACGCCAAAGTGTTGCTTGACGAAATCAGAGGTGGCAAAAATGATGTTCATTTTATTGAGATTATGGCATGCCCCGGAGGTTGTATTGGTGGAGGAGGTCAACACATCGGAACGAGTGACGAACAGCTTAAGTCCAGGATGAATGCACTCTACCGCATTGATGAAACTGAACGCATCAAGGTATCGCACAAAAACCCTGAGATCGTGGAACTTTACAAAGAATTTCTGGGAAAACCACTAGGTCATAAAAGTCATGAATTGCTGCATACACATTATCACGAACGTGAAGTAGTAAAATAGAAAATAGGTGATGCTGCCGGGGAGCAAAATATTGGGATTTATTTTTGGTTAATGAATTACAGACTTAAGCTTCCCCGGTTAGCATACACTTTAAAAAATAAAAGCAGATGACACACGTAAGTAGAAATAAGTTGGTTTACACTGTAAAAGACAGATGTAGGGTCTGCTATACGTGTGTGCGTGAATGTCCGGTAAAAGCTATTAAAATTATCAATGGACAGGCTGAGGTAATAGGCGAGCGCTGCATTGCCTGTGGTAATTGCGTGAATGTTTGTAGCCAGGGAGCCAAGGCGTTTTTTGAGATGAAAGATGCTGTAAGCCAACTCCTGGCTTCTGATGAAAAAGCGATTGCCATGGTGGCTCCCAGTTTTCCGGCCGAATTTACCGAGTATGACGATTTCCGCATTTTTGTCGGTATGTTGAAAAAGTTGGGCTTCTACCGGGTAGTTGAGGTGTCGTTTGGTGCCGATATGGTGGCCCTGGAATACAAAAAACTAATGATCCGGCGCCGGCTGGAAGGCTACATCTCATCAGATTGCCCGGCTGTTGTGGCCTACGTGGAGCAACATCATCCTAAGTTAATTGGAAGCCTGGCCCCAATCGTATCTCCCATGGTGGCCATCTCTCGCATCATTAAAAAAGCCTATGGTGAAGAGGCCAAGGTGGTGTTTATTGGCCCGTGCATCGCGAAAAAAGGAGAGAGTACAGAAATTGATGAATCCATCACTTTTACCGAATTGCGCGATCTGTTTAATCAGTCAGGCATTAACCCATCATCCATCCAGCCGGTTGATTTCGATCCTCCACATGCGGCCAAAGGCGCTGGTTTCCCAATCAGTCATGGTTTACTTAATACCATGGGTAAGTCATCTGACGTAACCGATTGTTCTGTAATTGTTACCGATGGAAAGAATAATTTTAAAGATGCCATCAAGGAATTTGAAAAGGGAAACCTGAAAGGAAAACACCTGGAATTATTGTGTTGTGAGGGCTGTATTATGGGGCCTGGTATGTCGAAAGGGGGCAGCAGGTTTCGTCGCCGCAGCGTAATCAGCCATTATGTTTCCGACAAATTAGCGAAATTAGATACCGAAGCATGGACAGCACAAGTGAAGGAGTTTGAAAATGTCGACTTTTCACGAAAGTTCTCTGCTTCTGAACAAATAATACCAATACCTGACGAAAATGAGATTTCAAAGGTATTGCTTTCTTTAGGAAAGCTTAAACCAGCCGATCACCTCAATTGTGGTGCGTGTGGTTACGATAACTGCCGTGAACATGCCATTGCTATTCTTAATGGTCTGGCCGAAAGTGAGATGTGCCTACCTTATGCCATCGAAAAAATGCACAGCACCATAGCCGACCTTAACGAAAGCAACGAAAAACTAGCCAATGCGCGCCTGGCGTTACGACAATCGGAGAAACTGGCGAATATGGGACAATTGTCTGCTGGAATTGCGCATGAACTTAACAATCCGCTGGGCGTGATCACCATGTACAGCAACATTTTAAAGGATGAAATGGCTGAGGGTGACCCCATGTCAAAGGATCTGACACTGATAGTGGAACAGGCCGAACGCTGTAAAAACATCGTGGGAGGTTTGTTGAATTTTGCCCGAAAAAGCCAGGTGAATCTCTTGGAGACCAATATGGTTGAGTTTTGTGAACACAGCCTTGATTCGGTAATAAAACCCGCCAGTGTTCAAATCAAATTTGAATCTGATGTGGAAAATCCGATGGCGATGATCGACCGTGATCAGTTGATGCAGGTACTTACGAACCTGGAGAGAAATGCAGTTGAGGCAATGCCCACGGGAGGTACACTCACGGTGAGTATTGAGGATGCTGAAGAGGAACTTAAAATTACCATTGCTGATACAGGAATCGGAATAGCCCCGGAGAATATGGAAAAAATATTTACCCCCTTTTTTACCACCAAAGCCATTGGAAAAGGTACAGGAATGGGATTGCCACTGGTGTACGGAATAGTTAAAATGCATAAGGGGCAAATTAAAGTGAAGTCGGTGAGCGATCCTGCATTGGGTCCCACGGGAACGCGTTTTAAAATTACGCTGCCTCGTCAACCACAGAATTAGAAATTTTTAAATTATGAGTCATGTCTGAATTAAAAAAGCTTGTACTGATTGTAGACGATGATCAGGATTACCTGGAACAAATGAAATTGCAGGTTGAACATTTTGGCTTTAATACCATCATTGCATCCAGCAGGAGCGAAGGTGAGGAGTTGTTGAACAAGATCAGGCCCGATTTGGCCATTTTCGACCTGATGATGGAAACACAAGACAGTGGTTTCGTGTTGGCTTATAAGGCCAAAAAATTGTACCCGGAAATACCGGTTATTATTGCCACCGCTGCTACCACCGAAACAGGAATTACCTTCAAGGTGGAGACCGAAGAAGACAAAAACTGGATCAAAGCCGATCTGTACCTTGAAAAAGGAATCCGAGGCGATCAGTTGCACCGTGAAATCAATAAATTGTTGAAAATCTAACCAGTAGTTAAAACAGTAAAAAAAGCAATTATGTTGTTCTTTCAACGAAAGTTGAATTAAAAAAACTAAAAGCCATGGAAAAACTAAAAGTACTAATTGTTGATGATGAACCTGGCATCAGGTCGGGAATTGAGCGTATACTACGTAATTACACCATTGGTTTTCCATTTTTAGATGAGGATTTCTCCTACGAAATGATCGAAGCCGCTACCGGTGAAGAGGCACTCGCGATAATCAATAAGGGAAATGTGGATATTATCCTGCTCGACAATAAACTGCCCGGAATTCAGGGCATTGAGGTGCTGGAGGAAATAAACAAGATGAAACTCGATGCTGCGGTGATGATGATCACGTCCTATGCATCCCTTGATATCGCCGTCAAGGCAACTAACTTTGGCGCCTATAATTTTGTACCTAAACCTTTTACGCCACAGGAACTTAAATCGGCTATAGAGGGCATCAGTAAACATCTGTTCCTGAAACGCATGACAAAACGCATGAACAAGGAAGGAAAACAAATCCGCTTTCAGTTTTTGTCGGTGCTTTCGCACGAACTTAAATCACCCCTCAACGCCATTGAGGGTTATCTGAGGATTATGCAGGATAAGCAGGTAGGCGACAGCATTGACGACTATATGGCCATGATCGACAGGTCGTTGATACGCATAAAAGGAATGCGTGGTCTGATTATGGATATGCTTGATTTAACCAAGCTGGAATCAGGCAAAAAAACCAGGGAACTAAAAAAAACAGACCTTGTCGAAATCGCTAAACTAGCCATTGCCACCATCGAACCATTGGCCATCCAACGCAATGTAAAGGTGAATTTTGATACCGATCACGACATCACGATGACCGCTGATGCGGAAGAAATTGAAATTATTCTTAACAACCTGCTGTCAAACGCGGTGAAATACAACAAGGAAAATGGCGAAATCCACTTCAATATCAAGAAAAAAAGCACGGCCATCGTGATCAAGGTGGAAGATACCGGAATAGGTATTTCTGAGGAAAGCCTATCGAAATTATTTCATGAATTTACCCGGATCAAGACCGATAAAACAAGGGATATCTCAGGAAGTGGACTTGGATTGTCTATCATAAAAAAGATGATCGACCTGTATGGAGGTACTGTTGAAGTGCAAAGCACCCCTGATATTGGAACTACGTTCATCGTCACCTTGCCTTTCTAATTAACACACTCAATTGCCATGAAATTCTACCCCGAACACTATAAAATACCTGATGAGCGACAAAAGCCATTTATCGATGCCTTGGAAATTGAAACCTTTTTAAATGAGGCTGTTTCAACTAAAGAAGAAGTTTTGCGCATCATCGCTAAATCGCTTGATAAAAACCGGCTTTCGATGCCTGAGGTGGCTGTCCTACTCAATACAGAAGATCCTGAGTTGGTAGAACTAATTAAACAGGGCGCTAAAGAGCTTAAGAAAAAGGTGTATGGAAACAGGATTGTGTTGTTTGCCCCTCTTTATGTAGGGAATCTTTGCTCCAACAACTGCAAGTATTGCGGGTTCAAAAGCTCGAATGCAGCAGCCGTAAGGAAAACACTTTCTGATACAGAACTCGTAAACAATGTGAAGGCCCTTGAGCAAAACGGCCAAAAGCGTTTGATTTTGGTTTATGGTGAGCATAAAACCTATAGCCCTGAATTTATTGCCTCTAACGTAAAAACAGTATATGGGGTTAAAACCGGAAATGGTGAGATCAGAAGAGTCAACATCAATGCTGCACCGCTTGAAGTGGAAGGCTTTAGAACAGTAAAAGAATCCGGAATTGGCACCTATCAGGTGTTTCAGGAGACATATCATCCTGAGGCATATAAAGCGTACCATCCAAGCGGGAGAAAAGCGGATTATCACTATCGGTTAACTTCGCTCGACCGGGCTCAGGAAGCCGGTCTGGATGATGTGGGCATTGGCGTGCTCTTCGGTCTTTACGACTGGCGTTTTGAAGTCATGGGTTTGGTCCGGCATACCAACCACCTGGAAGCATGCTATAACGTTGGCCCTCATACCATTTCCTTCCCCCGTTTAACGGATGCTGCTGATTTTAAAGTCGATCCGCAGTACCGTGTAAATGATAATGACTTTACAAAAATCATTGCCATCCTTCGTCTGGCGGTGCCTTACACGGGCATGATCCTGACGGCACGTGAACCCAAACACATCCGCACCGAGGTGCTTCAGTATGGTTGTTCGCAGATTGATGCAGGAACCAAACTTGAGATGGGAGCTTATTCTGATAAGAAGGAAAAAGTCACCCAGAATTTGAACAAGGAACAGTTTCTTATCAACGACGAACGCTCGCTGGCGGAAGTGATTGATGAGCTGCTGGATACTGATTTTCTTCCGTCATTTTGCACCGCGTGCTACCGCAAAGGCAGAACAGGCGAGCACTTTATGGAGTTTTCCGTACCCGGATTTATCAAGCGATTTTGCACTCCAAACGCCATCTTAACCTTGTCGGAATACATTATGGATTATGCCGGTATGGAAACTGCCTCAAAGGGCTGGAAAGTGATTGAAAAAAATATCGTTCAGCTCATCGATCCAACTTTGGAAGAGGAAGTGCGTCAGCGCATCGGGAAAATAAAAGCTGGCGAACGGGATTTGTATTTTTAATTTAGGCTTAAAAGTCATGTCCAAAGGAAAAGATCTAAAACCACATATCGGCATCTTCGGTAGAAGAAACAACGGCAAAAGTTCCATCATCAACATGCTGGTCGGGCAGGATGTAGCCATTGTGTCTGGTGTTGCGGGTACCACCACCGATCCTGTGAAGAAATCGGTGGAAATTTTTGGCGTGGGACCGGCCATCATCATCGATACGGCCGGCATTGACGACTCCGGGGATTTGGGTGAGAAACGCATCGAACGTACCTTAAAGGTAATCTCTACCATCGATCTGGCCATTCTGGTCATTGTTTCCGAACTGTTCGGAAGCTATGAGAAGGATCTGATCAAAGGCTTTCAGGAATACCATGTGCCGTTTGTGATTTTCCATAATAAGGCCGATCAGAAACCTCTGAGCGAGGAAGCCAGAATAAAAATAGGGCTATTAACAAATGCTGAAATACTGGACATCAGTACCTTGAATAACAACTCGTTGGTTCCTGCCACCGAGGTGATTAAAAAGGTGATCCCGCCATCGGCCTACCTTAAACCTTCGTTGTTTGAAGGCATGATCAGGCCAAAGGATTTGGTGTTGCTCGTAACCCCCATCGACTCAGAAGCCCCCGAGGGCCGCATGATCCTGCCACAGCAAATGGCCATCCGCGATGTGCTCGACCAGGATGCACTCTGCCTGGTGGTGAAAGAAACCGAGTTGCAGGATGTGTTTGACAGAGGTCTTAAGCCTGCATTGGTGGTAACCGATAGCCAGGCTTTTGGGATGGTGTCGAAGATTGTTCCAGAAGACATTCCGCTTACAGGTTTTAGTGTCTTGTTTGCCCGCATCCGGGCCAACTTCGATCTTTATCTTAAAGGAACGCACAAACTTTCGGAACTAAAAACCGGTGACCGGGTGCTTATTCTTGAATCTTGCAGTCATCATGTGAGTTGCGATGATATTGGCCGGGTCAAACTTCCCAAATGGATCAGTGAGTTTTCGGGCAAAGGCATTCAGTTTGATGTAGTGGCCGGCCAGGATCCCATTCCTGGTAGTATGACCGATTATGCACTGGTTGTGCAGTGCGGTGGATGTGTGGTGACTCAAAAACAATTGGCAGGCCGTTTGAAACCCGCTGTGGAGGCCGGAATTCCAGTCACCAACTACGGTCTTTCCATCGCTTATATGAATGGTGTTTTCGATCGTGCAGTTGCACCTTTGTCGTTGAAAACTACAGAACAATGAGTCGGGCAGTAGCTTCCATATTAAAACAGCGTGATTTTAACCGGGAAACCCTGGTACGACTGCTTGAAGCCAATGAGGAGGAAACCCGATTGATTTTTTCCGAAGCCGCCCGCATCAAACATCAGAAGGTGGGTAACCGGGTATATCTGCGCGGACTCATCGAATTATCAAACATCTGTGCAAAAGACTGCCTGTATTGTGGTATCCGCAAGAGCAATGAAAATTGCCAGCGGTATGTGGTTTCAGATGCAGAGATTGACAAAGCCATCCAATATGCGGTTGATAGCCGAATGGGAAGTTTGGTGATCCAGTCGGGTGAGCTACAGACCGAAAATTTCATTGAAAGGGTAAATAATATACTGATCCGTGCCCGTGAAATTGGAAAAGGGGAATTGGGCGTAACCCTTTCGTGCGGCGAACAAAGCCGTGAAACTTATGAGAAATGGCGTGAGCTGGGAGCATCCAGGTATTTGCTGCGCATCGAATCTTCCAACCAGGATCTCTAGTACAAGATTCATCCACAGGATGAAACCCATCGGTATCAAGTCAGGCTGAATGCCTTGCGTTTACTCAAATCATGCGGATATCAGGTTGGTACCGGGGTGATGATTGGATTGCCCTTCCAAACCATGGACGATTTGGCTTCCGATCTGCTGTTTATGCGCGATCTCGACATCGATATGTGTGGCATGGGTCCGTACATCGAGCACCAGGATACGCCGCTTTATCAATATAAAAACCAGTTACATCCGGTTGCCGAACGCGTACAGCTTAGTCTTAAAATGATCGCCCTGCTCCGCATTTTGATGCAGGACATCAACATCGCATCTACCACGGCTTTGCAGGCCCTGGATAAACAAGGGCGGATTTATGCGTTGAAGGTGGGTGCCAATGTGATGATGCCCAACATCACACCCGGACTTTACCGCAACAATTACGCCCTCTACCTCAACAAACCCGGCATGGACGAAGAAGCGGAAGACAGCCTGCGTAACCTGGAGAAACAGGTACATGATGCCGGTTGCGTGGTTGGATATGGTGTTAGAGGTGATTCGGTGCATTATTCGGCAAGGAAAAGGTAGGACACACCAGTCTGCCGATAGGTAGAGATTACACGGATCAAACGGATTAAAGGGATTAAAGGGATTCCCCTTTTAACCGTCACTCGACCTTTCATGGTAAAGTGCATAACCCCCGGGATTTCATCTCCGGCGGTAGTATTAAAATAAATTCCTACCCTGTCTATTGATGTTGGATTTTTTTTTAAGTTTACCCCACCAAACACCTGATGATCCAATTACAATGAAGTAGAAAGAAACCGATTTAACTAATTATAAACGATTATAAATGGGTAGGTTATTATGCCTAAAGAGGTTAAATAAAAGGGGTATTAAACAGATAACTGCTAGAGTAGGTTTTAGACACTCGTTGTACGCAAGCCGAAAAAAGACACCGCAGTAATATGATTGCAGATTTGAAAAAGAAAAAAAATGGAAAAAGCTAACCCACAAAAGCAAGAGTTTGGCAGCCCATCCCTGCAAACCGTCCCTGCCTGCGCCGAAGCTTCGGCAGGCAGGTCTTCGCTGCCAAATACATGCTTTTTTTGCCAACGCACACGGATTAGCATGACACTTTTGGATTGATAATGACGATAAAATTGTATTTTGTAGATTGATAACTGGATTAAAAATGAGATTAAAAGGATAAAATGAGTTTGTTTCAAAAATCGGTAGAGAAAAAATATTTAAACGAGTTAGATTCCGTTCTGATTGACAATAAATACAAGGAATTTCAAGATTACTTTGGAAATCCTTCGATTCAGGAAAATATCAGAAATTCTAAGGAGGAGCAATTTCAAGAGGGGTTTTTACGGGAACTTTTCGTTTCTATTTTTGGATATACACTCAATCCACAACCTAATTTTAACCTGACAACGGAATTAAAAAATATTGTAAATAGCAAGAAAGCTGACGGGGCGATTTTGAAAGGTGAAGGTGCTATTGCGGTTATTGAATTAAAAGGAACAGACACAACCGACTTAGACAAGATTGAAACACAAGCATTCGGATATAAAAACCATCATCCTAAATGCGTTTATGTGATAACTTCAAACTTTGAAAAACTCCGTTTTTACATTCAAAATGCGGTTGACCATATCGACTTTGATTTATTCAACCTGACACGGGAGCAGTTTTCGTTAATGTGGCTTTGTTTGGCAAAAGACAATTTGCTAAACGGATTACCTAAGATAATTAAGGAATCATCGCTTTTACAGGAAGAAAACATTACCAAAAAACTGTATTTCGATTACTCAAAATTCCGAGAAGCGATATACAACAACCTCTTAAAGAACAATCCAGAAACCGATAAACTTTTACTTTTCAAGAAAACCCAGAAATTACTTGACCGTTTTCTGTTTATCTTTTTTGCTGAAGACAGGTTGTTATTACCGCCAAATTCAATTAGCGAGATTGTAAAACAATGGACAACCTTAAAAGAGGAACTTGACGAATATGTTCCATTGTACGACCGATTTAAAAAGTATTTCGGTTACATGAACACAGGTTACAAAGGCAAGAAATACGACATTTACGCCTACAACGGTGGCCTATTTGCACCTGATGAAATTCTAGATAACATTTCTATTGACGATGAAATTCTTCATAAACATACGTTAATATTAAGCCAGTACGATTTTGAAACCGATGTAGATGTAAATATTCTGGGACACATTTTCGAACATTCACTTGGTGATATTGAAAACGTGCAAGCCGAAATTAAAGGCGAAAAAATAGACAGCCAAAAGACCAAACGCAAAAAGGACGGAATTTTTTACACACCCAAATACATTACAAAATACATTGTAGAAAACACCGTTGGCAAACTTTGCGAAGAAAAACGGAGAGAATTTGATATTGTTGACGAAGAGTATGCCAAAGATCGTAAAAACAGAAAAAAGGACACCATTAAAGCCCTCGATGATAAATTAACTGATTACCGCAATTGGCTTTTAAGTTTAACCATTCTCGACCCGGCTTGTGGTTCGGGAGCATTTCTAAACCAAGCTTTAGACTTTTTAATAATCGAACACCGCAAAATTGACGATTTACGTGCACAGCTTTTTGGAAGTGGTTTGGTTTTCTCCGACATCACAACTGATATTCTCGAAAAAAACATTTATGGAGTTGACATAAACGAGGAGTCAGTTGAAATTGCGAAACTCTCACTTTGGTTAAGGACAGCACAAAAAGGCAGAAAACTTAACAAACTTAACAACAATATAAAATGTGGAAATTCACTCATTGACGACCCCGAAGTTGCAGGAGAGAAAGCATTTAACTGGCAAAACGAGTTTCCGAATATTTTTCAGGCAAAAGAGAAAAAAGCATGGCATGTTACCTGGGTTACGCATGATACAAGAACATCGGAACGTATGATAAAATACAAAGTTCGTGAACGCAGAGCAACAGGAGAAATGCATATTGACCGAAGTGTGTATTTAGAAAACGAAGATGCAATAAAAGTAACTGAAATTATTTCGGATATTGTTGTTGAAGAAAAGTACAATTGTATAGCATACAATATCTGTAATGACCATATTCATGCATTATTGGTATGTGAAGAAGTAGAACTACCTAATGTAGTCCGAAAACTAAAAGGTAAATCAGCACAGAAGTTCAAAGAATATCTAGGTATAGCTAAAGATGAAACGTTCAATTTATGGGCACAAAAGTTTGATAGGAAGCTCATAGAAACAGAAACACAGCTAACAAATGTTATAGAATACATCAAAACCAATCGGGGAAAGCATGGACTACCTGATATCAACAAGGGGTTGCAACCCCTTGTTCAGAGAATGACCTGCACATACGACCACGCTTTCCGAACCGAATACAAAGGCGGTTTTGATGTTGTAATTGGGAATCCGCCTTATGTACAATCTCATTCAATATCTGAATCAGAAAAAGAATTTATTTACAAAAATTATAAAACAGCGGAATATCAGATTAATACCTATGGTGTTTTTGTTGAACAATTTATAAAACTATTAAAATTCAGTTCGTACTACAGCCTAATTATTCCAAATTACTGGCTTTCAACGAAATTTGACAAGCGTTTGCGAAAAGAAATTTTTATTGATAACCATGCTCTCGAAGTAATTAACACCTATGAAGTTTTTGAAAGTGCGACAGTTGACACATTAATTTTAACAGGACAAAAAGTAAAATTTTCGAATCCAAAAACATTATTTTATTCAATTTCAAAAGAATACAAAACAATTGAAGAAAGATTGACTGCAATTAACCTCAGAATATGGGAATACTCAGAACAAAAGCAATTTGTGCAAGGTGATGAAGATAATATAATAAGTTTTAATATAGAATTTAATTTAAAAGGAGAACATTTGTTAGAGGATTTTCTAATATTTAAAAAGGGAATGCAACCATATGAAGAAGGGAAAGGAAATCCGCCACAAACAAGAGAAATGATGAATGAAAAAGTGTATCATTCAGCCATTAAAATTGATGAATCCTATTTTCCACTATTGGGGGCAAGACATATTCAACGTCATTATTTGGTGCCATTTACTGAATATATAAAATATGGTAAAAATCTTGCAGCCCCCCGTAATCCAGATATTTTTAAAGGCGAAAGGATTTTAATTAATCGCATTTTATCAAAGAATAAAATTGATGGTGTACTTCTTTCTGAAGCGTACATCAATAATACCGATGTCTTTAATCTTGTTCCGATTATTAGCAATTCAATCTCAATTAAAGTATTATACGCTTTGATAGTGTCAAAACTTTGTGCCACCTATTTTAAAAAAGCCAATGTAAATTTGAATCGTAATGCTTTTCCAAAGATTAATGTAAATACATTGGAAGCTTTTCCTGTACCAGATATATCGCTTGAAATTCAAAGGCAAATTGAATTACTAATTGATAGAATTTTAACAAAAACAAATGAATTTCAAGCAATCAAAGTAAAGTTTATCGCACTGGTTCAAGATAATTTAGCAATAACTTCAATTTCAAAAATTTTAGAAACCTTTTATGAATCTGATTTCAAAAGTTTTCTTTCAGAATTGAAAAAACAAAAAGTTATTCTTTCACTGGCAGACCAGTCAGAATGGAAAGATTACTTTGAAAAAACAAAATCAAAAATAAACCTACTCCAATCTGAAATAGAAAAAGTTGACAGAGAAATTGACCAAATGGTTTATGAATTATACGGTTTAACAGAGGAGGAAATTAAAATTGTGGAGGAGGCTATTTAATGGGTAAAGTTGATTTTTCACAAGTTGAAAAAAGTAATGCAATTCAACAAGAAGTTGAAGCCTCTTTCAAATTTATTATTGAGGGAATAAGAATATTAAAAACTAAGAAATCAGCAATTCTAAATAATCACGTTGAATTACAATTATTTGCGGGTGGATTTGAACGATTAGCAAAAATACTTTTGTTTCTAAAATATAAGCAGATTAATAGTAAATATCCGGAACTTAGGGACAATAAGAATTTTTTTAGTAATTACGACAATGGTCACGGTATTAAAAAAATGATTGATGAACTTGTTTTGTATTCTAAAACCATTGAATTTATGAACTCAATTCCAATGGTTGCAGAAGATATTAACTTTTTAGAAAATGACCATAGTTTCAATAAGTTTATGGAGATATTATCTGATTTTTCTAGGTGTCAACGTTATTATTATGTCGATGTAATTGCAAAAAAAGAAAATAAAGGAACAAATGCTTTTGAAGAATTTTCAAAGTTAATCTATTCTTATTCTGATAATATTGATGTTTCTAAAATGTCATACGAAGAGGAAGATAAACACCAAATAGACTCATTTATCAAAACAATTGAAAAGGGTGTAAGAGCCATATCACGATTTTTCACACATGGTTTTGGGAATGAAGGGCAACGATATTATGGTGATTTTGTAGAATTTATTTTTATGAAAGATGAAGATTTAGGCGATAATAAATACCTCAAACCAAAACTTGACCCTCAGCATGATTACAAACCTTGGAGAACTAATAAGTTGCATTTTCTAAAAATCAAAGCATTTGCCAAAACGAAAATTGTAAAGTCTGATGAATTTGAAGATTGGGCTTTTACAGTTGATAAGGTTAAAGTTTATAATTATAAAAATGGGGTTTATTGCTTTGTGAAAATTGGTAAAAGCATTTTTGCTTTAAATGGAAGTGCAGGAATTGTATTTAAAATACCAACTTACTATGCTTCAGAAAATTTAATGCCAAGAAAATACCAAACGGAACTATTAGGTATTGCTCAAAAATTATAACTTATGAAAGGAAACAGTTCGGAAATAATACTCTACCAAACCGAAGACGGGCAAACCAAAATTGATGTCCGCTTGGAAGAAGAAACTGTTTGGCTTTCGCAGGCACAAATGGTTGAGCTTTTTCAGACATCTAAACAAAATATTAGTCTGCATATAAAAAACATATACGAAGAAGGTGAATTGCAGGATATTTCAACTGTCAAGGATTACTTGACAGTTCAAACCGAGGGCAAACGAGAGGTTCAGCGGAATTTGAGGTTTTACAACCTTGATGTAATAATTTCGGTCGGCTACCGTGTAAAGTCACACCGTGGTACTCAATTTCGTATTTGGGCAACTACTCAACTACGTGAATATTTAATAAAAGGATTTGTACTAAACGATGAACGCTTAAAAGAAACCGGGCACGTTAACAAATATTTTGATGAACTTCTCGAAAGAATCCGGGACATCCGAAGTTCGGAGAAGATATTTTATGCAAAAATCAAAGACATTTATACAACTGCCATTGATTATGACCCAAGCACTGAAGAAAGCCAGTTGTTTTTCAAATCGGTGCAAAACAAAATGCACTGGGCAATTCATGGTCACACAGCATCAGAAATAATCTACAAACGAGTTGATTCCAAGAAAGAAAATATGGGATTAACAACATGGAAAAATGCACCTCATGGAAAAATCCGAAAAACAGATGTTTCGATTGCAAAAAATTATCTGAATGAAGATGAATTGAAAGACCTTAATTTAATTGTTGACCAGTATCTTTCGTTTGCCGAATTACAGGCACGGAACCGGAAACCAATGTACATGAAAGACTGGATTAGCAAACTCAATGATTTTATGACTTTAAACGACAAGGAAATATTAGAACATGCAGGGAAAATTTCGGCAAAAATGGCGAAAGAATTAGCCGAGTCGAAATATGAAAAATTCAGCAAAAACAGGATAGAAATTGAAGATGTGCAGGAAATGAAACAGTTGGAAGAAGGATTAAAGAAACTGGGAAACAAAAAGAAAAAAAAGTAGCATGATCCCAACCCTCACCATCCCTGCGCTTTCAGGCACATTTGGCATCCCCACAGGGCTTGCCCTCAATCCAAAAATGCCAAAAGAGCCTTCAAGCCCTTCCCTCTCTAACGCACGGACTGAGAAAAATTGCGATAAAAATGAGACAAATAGATTAAGAAACAATAACGGCCAGCGTACAACATACGGTATAATACATTGGTGTTTAAGTTATTATGCAAGTATTCTGCCACGCATTAAGTTCAGTGTAACTGGACAGGAAAGTAGCCCGCAATCCCCAAAGTTTCATACCGCCACCGTTACCACCAATATTTGAAAAGACAAAAAATTGAACTAAACTGATGATAAAGAAACTATTCTTAAACAACAAATTCATATTAGGCCTAATCCTGATAAATGCCCTTATCCTATTTATCGGAGGTTACCTTACCCTGGACAATCACAAGCTAATTTTTCTTTTTGCAGACAACCTTTTAACAGCACTTTTCATTTTAGAATTAGTGATAAAGATGAGAGAATTTGGGGTTAAAGGCTATTTTAGTTCTAATTGGAACAGACTTGATTTCATCTTGATTGTAATATCAGTTCCGGCCTTGATTTCCTTTGTTTTAAGCGTTGATATTTTTGACGTAAGCTTCCTTCTAGTATTCCGGATTTTAAGAGTATTTAAAGCATTTCGCTTTTTCAAATTTATCCCAAACATTGGACAATTAGTTGCCGGAGTTCAAAGAGCACTAAAAGCTTCCGTTTTTATACTATTAGGCTTTGTTATTTACATTTTCATTATTGGGATTCTTTCTTTTTATCTGTTTCAAAATAGTAATACCGAATATTTTAGTAACCCGACAATATCTCTTTATTCAACATTCAAAATTTTCACAGTTGAAGGTTGGTTTGAAATTCCGGAAGTAATTTCTGCAAACTACTCTGAAACAGCTTCATTTTTTATTTATCTTTATTTCATATTTGTCGTTGTAACTGGCGGAATTATTGGACTTTCCCTTGTAAATTCAATATTTGTCGATTCGATGGTTAGTGATAACAATGATGAAATTGAAAAGAAAATTGACGACCTTGATGCCAAGGTCACCCAAATATTAAAAAAACTTAGCGACCATGAAATTTGAAAAGATTCTTGAAATTGTTAATTCCCTTGAGAAAAATTCCTTCTTAAAGATTATAGACTACATCAAATCGAGTAATCCAAAAAACAGCAAAGAAATTGATAAAATCCTTTCAGACGTTAGTTACGACTTAAAAAATGCCGATAGTATCAATATTGCAAGAGTTTTCAATTTAATTGAAAATGAATTTGCAGAAACGGTCAAAGAAGAATTTGTGAATACAACCTCGCAATTGGATATCCTAATCGATATTTTAATAAAAGACGGAAACAACATCTTAAGGCAGGACTGGCTGGCAATTCTGTATGAAAAAGAATTGAAAAAGATTAAAATCCGAACACAAAATCTAAACAAACAACTGGGAACTGATAAATCTGAGATAGATGAAGCGAGAAAGCGCGATTATAATATTTATAAATCTTGCGTAGAAACAGCCTATACAAACGATACCGGAAACAATCGCGATTCAAAAATCACTAATGATGAATTATCGATTTTAATTACACTTTCTCAACAACTTGAACTTTCGCAGGAAGAAATCAAACTAATTAATTACCTGATAATTCCACCACAAAAATTACAAATTGAGAATGTAATCACAATGCTCAAAAATATTGGGGTTATATTTTACTCAAAGAAAAACAATTTGATTTATGTTGCTGACGAGGTTGTCCGGGTTCTTCGAAAAATTAGAAAAAAGGAAGTTGCGGATAAATACTATCGCCGCATTTTAAAAACATTTAAAGAGCCTCAAATAAATTTTGTTTGTCGCAAACACAACATCGATATTAAAGAATTAGATTACGAATCAAAGATAAAAGAGATTATAAAAGAGGGAATCTCTTTTTCAAACTTGCTTCAGAACGAGTTACATAAAGATGGAACCAATTTGACGGATAAAAAGAAATTTATAAACGAAATCTGGGAAAATGGTCTGAAAATCAACGCCTCACTGAAAGGAGTAACCATTGAGGAAAAAATTGAGAACATCATTTCATATTTTGAAGAACTTGAAAAGGATGAAAAAGTAGGAATTTCAATTGAAGGATATGATAAGCTGTTAATTGATTTGGAAACTACATTGCCCACCTTTAAAAAGTCTGTTCTCAATGAATTTGAAATGTCCGACGACATAGTCCTCAATAGCAACACCCTCCTCGATTATAATATAAAACCAAGAGATATTCTTGACATTTTGACGATTAACGATTTAAAAACATTTGTTGCGGCACAACATATAAAATCAAGAGGAGATTTGGTGATCAACATTTTGGAAGCATACAAAGACGCTGAGAACTTAATGATTGAGAGCTATGAATCAATCGGTTTTAGAAATTTAGCAGAGCTAAAAGAAAATGGAATATTAATAAAAGAAAGTGAGCTGGGTTTAAAATTTGAGGAAATCACAAAAACCATATTTAAAAAACTCGGATTTAATGTTGATGAAGCCTTAAAAAAGAATCTAAACACAGCTAAAAATCAAATCGATATAGTTTTGAATCTTGGCAATAACGACATTATTGTAATTGAGTGTAAAACTGTAAAAGAAAGCGGATATAACAAATTTAGTTCTGTGTCAAGGCAAATAAAGTCTTATGTCGACACAGCAAGTTCCAAAGGATTTAGTGTTGTTAAAAGTCTGCTTATAGCTCCTGATTTTAGCGACGATTTTATCAACGAATGTGATTTACAATTCGACATTAATCTTTCATTAATAACCGCAGGTTCACTTGTTAATATTCTGGAAGGATTCAAAGACACTAAACTAAAGCAGTTTCCTTTTCAGCTATTAATGAAAGATGTTTTGATTAAGGAAGAAAGAATATTAAAGGCAATTAAGAAATAAAATAATGGCGGAAATAAAGTACAGATTTTACAGTGGGGTCTGTGCGTCAATCAACTATGGATTCTCGTATTGCAGATCACTCCTTCCAGACATGAACACCTGACTGCCATACCTCCGTTATTGTCCCATACTGAAAATAAGAAAAACACCCAAAAATGAAATTGAAAAGGCATTAAAAATTAAAGAGTATTATTTCAAAAATAAAAAAGGAGAAGGAGAAAGAAAATGAGAACAATAAAAGATGCAACAAATTTTGATGAATTATTAGACATCAAATACGGAAAACAAGGAACTGAAAAACGTGATGAATTTGAAATGAGAGCAAAAGCTTTTGTTGTTGGAGAAATGATAAAAGAAGAAAGAAAAAAAGCTCATCTCACGCAAGACGACCTGGCAAAAAAAACCGGAACAAAAAAAAGTTATATCTCACGACTGGAAAATGGAAAAATTGACATTCAAATTTCCACTTTGTTCAAAATATTTGGAGAAGGATTAGGGAAAAAATTAGGATTAACAATACAATAAAAATTAAACTTCAATGCCAGAAGAAAGTACAAATTTATACCGGGGTTGGTGCAACAATCAACTGCAGATTCTCACATCGAAGTTCGGTCGCAATGACTTGCCAAAACAAAGAAACATTATTTCATTTCTCTGATTTTAAACCGGGGTATTCTTTAATATAAACATCGCTTTGCGGAAAAGGTATAGTGATCTGATTTTCAGCGAACAACTTGTTGATTTGAAATCTTACATCGCTTTTTATGGTTTCGATAACGAACGACTTGGTCACCCAAAAAAACACCTGAAAATCGAGCGAAGAATTACCAAAATCCACAAATCGAACAAATGGCTCGGGTTTTTTTTCAATATTGGGATGATGGATCACACTCTTAAGCAAAAGCGAACGCACCAACTCAACATTTGACCCATAGGCCACACCTACCTGAACATAAAAACGGGTGGACTCATTGATTTGACTCCAGTTGACAATGATGTCGTTTACCAATTTTGAGTTCGGTATAATGGCAACAATATCATCACGCATCTTGATAACCGAAGTTCTCAAGTCAATACTCAACACCTTACCAATGCGGCCATCATCGAGTTCAATGATGTCGCCAACCCGGATACTCTGCTCAATCAACAGCACAATTCCTGAACTGATATCGTTAAATAGCTGCTGCAATCCCAATCCTACACCAACCAACAAAGCGGCAAAAGAAGCCAGCAAAATCGAAATCTTAAGACCCAATGTATCAAGCGAAATAATCAAAATCAACACCCAAATAATGTATTTGATGATTAAAAAGATACTGTAACCTGAACTGGCTTCCAGTTTTTTATGAGTGATGAGGGATTTAAAAATCCGCTGCAACGCCTTGAGCAAGACATACGTTAGCAATAAGATAAATATGACAATAACCAGCGAGTAAACTGTTAAGTTGTAATTATCGGTTACAATGAGTTTAAGATTCAGTAATTCTTTAAAATCCATGGTTGTCATATCAAAAGCAAGTTATGCATAAACAAAGCCAAATGTATTTAATTTTTTGTTTCTGTGGCTAAAAAAAGTGTCTGACTGGAAAGACAGAATTGTTGCTTTTTTGAGTACTTATATAAAAAGAAAATGAAAGCCATTGCCTTGGGCGAAGATAATGTGTGAATGATGTAAAGTATTTCCAGAAAGATATAACGTTTTCAGGAATGAGTGTTTGCAACTTTGTATAGGTGTGAAAATTTATTCACACTTAACTAATGTTTCGCACTTCTGTTAACCCAAAGTAATCATGTGAGTTAAGATATGAGCATTTTTTTATTGTGTTATATTTCAGTAATTTACAATTTCCATTTTCGATTACGCGGCATTTTCTATATCCATTCCCAGTTCAAACAGTTTTTTTATCTGCGTTAGTGCATGGTCGTTGTTGATGATACTTTCAAGTATAGTCATTTCGTCTTCTATCTCAAATAAACCTGACAATATTTGGAGGATTTCAACAAATAATCCCCACAAGCACTCATTGAGTTTGAGCATAGTAGTGGTTTCTCTAACCTGCTCAAAAAGGGCACCCATCGATTCATACGTATCATAACGATAGCGCAAGGTCAAAAGCAGGTGTTGGATCATGGTGATGGTTATATCTGTAATATGGGCATCAAAATCATTCGACTGACAACTCCCCAGACCCAGCAACTGTTTCGACTCTTTAAAGAAAACCTCTATGGTCCAACGGGTTTGATAGATTTCAACTACACGGATAAAACTCAGCGATCGGTCTGTGGTCAACAGAACCTTCCATTTGCCGTTTTGCCCCTGTCTGGTGAAAAACAATTGAAGATGGTGACCTTTGAACTCAACTTTTGCCTGCAAATAGTACAGCCGGAGCTTTCGGCAGCGTTTTGGCTTTCCAAGGCGGTTTCTTATCTGACTGTAGGTCTGTTTATTGCCATTATATTCAAACCGGGTACTGGCGATTTTGTACATGCCAATCAAGTGGATGGTTTGCTTTTTAACCTGCGCAATGGCATCGATGAGTGCTTCACAAGTAAACCAGCTGTCAACTAAGATATAATCTATCTTAATCCCATAAGAAACAGCCCTTTTAAACATGCTGATCATGCTCTCAATTTTACTTTGGTCTGCTTCTTTGCTGCGATCAAAACCATGTGAATGGGGCGACCTTCTTTTTTTGAACTGTTTGCGGCAATCCTTTTTTCTTAAGCCGAAGGGATAGGTTTTGTTTTTCCCCTCTTCCCTGTGAAGGCTAAAATCAAGGGGCAAAAAGCTGGTGCCATCCCAATATCCCATCACAAGAAGTTTGAAACCCAAAATTCCCCGGTTTTGAACATGATCCCATACACGAGAGACCTTCTCAATGAACTTACCTGTCTTCTCCAGGACGGTGTCGTCAAAAATCAAACACCTGGGCTGTGTGCACAAACCAGTATTTTCAGAAGTTATTTTGTTGAACTTACAGACAAAAAGCCACAGGATATAACGCCAACTAATGGAAGGGTTGTTCTTGATCCTGTAGAAAACATCTTTCTTTGCTTCTACCAAGCCTGACAACCTATTCACTGTTGAAATGCCAACGAAGGGAAGTGATATTAAAATGCTCATCACCCACTCAAAACTATACCCTTTGGCTTTGAGCGGAGAAAGCCCCTTGTTTAAGCTCGAAAATGAAAAACATTTCAAAGAACGAAAAATAAAATCCGGTTCGACCCAACTTTGAGTAAATCCGTTTTTCAACTCTGACAACTTATTAATATCTTTGTGCTGTAGCATGGTTGTGTGTTTTGGAAAACCTTTGCTAATTTAATGAATTTCATCGAATTAGCAAGCAACCACGCTACTTTTTTTAACTCATTTCTTCAATGTTTATAGGCATTTTTGATGTGCGAAACATTAGTTACTATTTATTGATTTTTTTGATAATCGATTTCTGAATTTCAATTCCTCAGTATGTGAAATTAAATCAGGTATTGAAATCCTCCTTTTCAAATGGCTAAAAAATGGCGACCTGTCTGTGGTATTTATCGTTCGAAAGTTCAGAACTTACACACGATAATACAAAAGCAAGTTGGTTTATTGGTAAAAACCCCTTCGGCAATAAAATGAGAAGATTTTTCAATTGCCAATGTTGTTCTGTATTTTTTAAGCAGCATCCTGGTTTTACCCATAATAGAAAACCCGGATATTGCGATGATTATTCCAATCAGATTGACGGGGTATGGAATCTTATTCAGAACTGGGATCAGAACACATATCAGGGTCATTAAAATAATACCAATAATGAGGAGAACTGGTGGAATAAACAGATTTTTCATCATGGAACTCTATTTTAATCAATAACCCACGGTCTGAGTTCATCGGCTTCGGCCCAGGCCCTGATCCATTCGGGCATGGTGGGTTTAAACTCCGCATACCCCATTGCCTGACTTACTTCTTCAACTTTTACAATACCCTTTTCAGAAGTTACACCTGTTCTAATCAGAGCAGCTGAGTGAATTTTACCATTCCTCACGGTTTGTTGATGGAAATAAATCCACTTTTCGTCGGTTCCGGCAATTTGTGTATGAAGAAAATATCTCTGAAAAAGCTTTAAACGATGGCGGTATCTTACACTGGAACCAGCTACCACTACTCCCCATTTTTTTTCTTTCAACACCTTAAATAAACCGGTTCGCAAAGTCATCTCGAAGCGCCCAAAATCCATCATGGTGAGGTGGCGTCCGTTGTTGAGCTCCCAAAAGGGGTCAATATCGGTGAGGCAAACCCGCATGGGGATGATGCTAATGTCTGTCAAGGTAAGACGTGGTTTCCAATGTGTTTTAATGAGGGTGCGCGCCAGGCGAAGATAAGGATACATCGACTATTGTTTAAGTAAGTGAATAGTCAGGGATGGGTTTTTGGATTTGAAAACCGAGTTGCCCGCTACCAAAACATCGACACCGGCGGCCACCAATTTGGGTGCGTTCTCAGTGGTTACTCCACCATCCACCTCAATCAGCGCGTGGCTTCCACTTTCGAGGATCAATTGTTTTAAGCGGATAATCTTGCTGTATGTTTGTTCGATAAATTGCTGACCGCCAAATCCGGGGTTCACCGACATGAGCAAAACAAGATCCAGGTCGGCAATCACCTCTTCGAGTACCATCACATTGGTATGCGGGTTAAGCACCACGCCGGCTTTTAGTCCTTCGGCCTTCATAGCCTGGATGGTTCTATGCAGGTGCGAACTGGCCTCGTAATGAACGGATAGGATATCAGCACCGGCCTCTTTAAATTGTTTGATATACCTTTCGGGCTGAACGATCATCAAATGAATGTCAAGCGGCTTGGTAGCCAGCATTTTTATGGCATTAATTACCGGAAAGCCAAATGAGATATTGGGTACAAATACGCCATCCATCACATCCAGGTGAAACCAGTCGGCCTCACTTTGGTTAACCATCATGATTTCGTCATGTAGGTTGGCGAAATTGGCGGAGAGCATCGAAGGGGCTACAAGAGGTTTCATATGTTTTTTTTGCAAAGATAAAAAAAAGCGCCCCGAAGAGCGCTTTATATGATTATCCTAAATAGGATTTGAGGATTTTACTTCGGGAAGTATGTTTCAGTCGCCGGATGGCTTTTTCTTTGATCTGGCGAACACGTTCGCGCGTCAGGTCAAATTTCTCGCCAATTTCTTCCAGTGTCATCGGATGGCCTGCATTTAAACCAAAGTATAATTTCACTACATCGGCCTCACGCTGGGTAAGTGTTTGGATGGCGCGGTCGATTTCCTTTCGTAGCGATTCGTACAACAAACCCGTTTCAGGTGTTACCGCTTCTTCGCTGCGGAGCACATCGTACATGGTGTTGTCTTCGTCCTGAATCAGCGGCGCATCCATGCTCACATGCCGTCCGGCATTGCGCATCGATTCTTTTACCTCGGTTTCAGTCATTTCCAACTCCAAGGCAATTTCTTCCGAATTGGGTTCACGTTCAAACGATTGTTCCAACCTGGCCGAAGCCTTGTTTATTTTGTTGATGGAACCGATTTTGTTCAGAGGAAGGCGCACGATGCGGGATTGTTCTGCCAATGCTTGCAGGATCGATTGTCTGATCCACCATACGGCATAGGAAATAAACTTAAAGCCCCTTGTTTCATCGAAACGTTGAGCTGCTTTTATCAAACCCAGATTTCCTTCGTTAATTAAGTCAGGAAGGCTTAACCCCTGATTTTGATATTGTTTAGACACAGAAACGACGAAACGAAGGTTAGCTTTGGTTAGTTTTTCCAGAGCTGCGCGATCACCTTGTTTAATCCGGCGGGCGAGTTCAACCTCTTCCTCAGCCGTGATTAAGTCCACCTTGCCAATTTCCTGAAGGTATTTGTCAAGAGATGCGGTTTCGCGGTTGGTTACCTGCTTCGTAATCTTAAGTTGCCTCATACTAATATATCAAATTAAATCTGAAACTTATACGATTGTGTAGTTAAAAAGGTTACCGACGTGGTTTATCATACCTGTCATCGCGGTTCCTTCTGTCAGGGCCGTTGTTGCGGTCCGATCGTTCTGGTCTGTCATGACGTTCCTGTCTTTCTGGTCTGTCAGAATTTTCAATATGATCCGGTTTTGGGAGCAACACTTTTCTTGACAGTTTTAATTTTCCGGTTTTAGCATCGACACCAATTAGTTTAACATCAATTTTTTCACCTTGTTTCAGTACATCTTCCGGGTTTTCAATGCGTTTCCAATCGATTTCAGATACGTGAAGTAAACCGTCTTTTCCCGGGAGAATTTCTACAAAGGCTCCAAAAGGAACAATACTTTTAACCGTTCCGTGGTATATCTTATCTAACTCAGGTACCGCAGTAATGCCTGATATCCATGCTCTTGCTGCATCAATGGATGCTTTGTTTGATCCCATCACATCGATCACTCCCTGGTTGTCGATTTCTTCAATAATAATGGTTGCTCCGGTTACTTTTTGGATTTCCTGGATTACTTTTCCACCAGGTCCGATAACAGCACCGATAAATTCTTTATCAATGAACATTTTCTCGATACGTGGCACAAAATCCTTGTAATCGGCACGGGGTTCCTGAATGGTATTGGCCATTTCGCCCAGGATATGAATCCTTCCCTGGCGCGCTTGTTCGAGTGCTTGCTCGAGAACCTCATAGGAAAGGCCATCAACCTTAATATCCATCTGGCATGCGGTTATTCCATCTTTGGTCCCGGTCACTTTAAAGTCCATGTCACCAAGATGGTCTTCATCACCCAGGATATCTGACAGGATTGCAAATTTGCCCGACTGACTGTCGGATATAAGACCCATGGCAATACCTGCTACGGGTTTTATCATTTTTACACCTGCATCCATTAATGCCAGCGTTCCTCCACATACTGTAGCCATGGATGAAGAACCGTTGGATTCCAGAATGTCGGAGACGATACGGATGGTATATGGATTGTCTTCGCCATTTGGCACCATGACTTTCAAGGCACGTTCGGCCAGGTTTCCATGTCCTACTTCACGGCGCGAAATGCTCATCATGCGTTTAACTTCACCCGTTGCGAAAGGGGGGAAGTTATAATGAAGCATGAATTTGCGATATCCTGAAATAACCGCTCCATCAATCATTTGTGAGTCCATTTTACCCCCCAGGGTAACGGTCACCAAAGCCTGTGTTTCACCACGTGTGAAAACGGCCGATCCGTGTGCCGATGGTACATAATCTACTTCGGACCAAATTGGCCTGATTTCGTTGGTCTTGCGTCCGTCGAGGCGGATATGGTCGTTCAAAATAGCAGTACGCACGGCTGCTTTTTCCACATCATGGAAATAGCGTTTAACCAAGTTGTTAATAGCTGCACGTTCTTCTTCTTCAAAAGTTTCGATATAGGCATCGCGAACCGCTTTAAATGCATCGCTACGAGCATGTTTGTCAGGGTTTCCCTGAAGCGCTATTTCGTAACAAGCCTGATATGTAGCTTCCATCACTTTGGCTTTCAGCTCTTCATCATTGGTCTCGTGACAATATTCGCGTTTTACTTTTGATTTTTCAACTTTTTCGGCCAGGTCGATCTGTGCCTGGCATTGGATTTTAATGGCATCGTGGGCGACTTGAATGGCCTGGAGCATATCCGCTTCTGAGACCTCTTTCATTTCACCTTCAACCATCATGATATTATCTTTGGTGGCAGCTACAATCATTTCGATGTCAGCACCTTCCAATAAGGAGAGCTGTGGGTTTATAACAAATTTTCCGTTAATACGGGCAACACGCACTTCAGAGATGGGTCCGTTAAACGGGATGTCAGAAACGGTAAGCGCTGCGGAGGCTGCCAGGGCAGCCAATGCATCCGGGGCAGTGTCTTCTCCACCCGAGATAAGGCTAATCAATACCTGGGTTTCGGCATGGAAATCCTCAGGAAATAAGGGACGCAATGCTCTGTCGACCAATCGGGAGATGAGGATTTCATGCTCGGAAGGGCGTGCCTCACGTTTAAAGAAACCACCAGGAAACTTTCCGGTAGCAGCATATTTTTCTTTATATTCCACCGAAAGTGGCATGAAATCAACGTCTTCTTTGGCATCTTGTGCTGCAACTACGGTTGCAAGTATCATGGTGTTGCCCATGCGTACCACTACAGAACCATCTGCTTGTTTGGCTAGTTTTCCTGTTTCAATGGTTACGGTTCTCCCGTCTTCCAGTAAAAAGGAGGTGGTTATTGGTTCAATTGGTTTCATATTTATAAATTATTTATTATTGAGAACACTGAAAACACAAAAAAAGGCAATCGGTAAATTGCCTTATCAAGGGAGGAAGGAACCTGTTCCTTCTTATTTTCTTAGACCCAATTGTTTAATGATATGACGATATCTTTCAATATCTTTTTCTTTTAAGTAGTCGAGCAACTTTCTTCTTTTACCAACAAGTCTGACGAGTGATCTTTGTGTAAAGACATCTTTTTTGTTAATCTTAAGGTGTCCGGTAAGGTGTTTAATGCGGTAGGTAAACAAAGCAACCTGGCCTTCGGCAGAACCGGTGTCGGTAGCGGCGGTACCATACTTTTCAAAAATCTCTTTTTTAGTTTCAGAAGTTAAATACATACGTTATATTTTTTACTCAAAAATTCGGGCTGCAAAAATAGAAAGATAAATTGAATTACGCAATCTTTTTTTTGAATCTTTTTCTGTTTTTAAATCTTTTGTAAATCAACTGATTAATTTGAAATGTGTTATTTTTTTAATGTTGGATTAATCTGATTGTGCAATGTACCTGCCCAAAGATCCAAGTCGGTATGTCGGTTTACTGAAAAGGAACTTTTTTTCTGGCGATGGACAGATAAATACCAACAATTCCATAGAGGATAATTGCAAACGACATCAAATAATTTACCGATCCTAAAGTTTCTGGATTATAGTTCATTACAATAAACCCAAAAATGATCAAAGCGAGTCCGGTTAACACATACAACCAGAAATAATTCGATTTTTTGTGGTTGAAAAATCCTCCTGAAAGGTATAAAATGCCCATCACGGCTATCCAGAAGGCGAAATCTACCATAACAAAACGTTGGGAAATTTCAGGAAAGGTGAGTAAAACCAGGCCAGCAAAAACGTCAATCAATGCTTCCATAATGACCTTTTCGTTGAGGGTTTCGTCAAAATGGATAAAGAGATAAATGGCTGTGAGTGCTCCGCCGATAAGCAGGGTCACACCAAAAAAGAATCCGAATTCGTTGATGGTAAGTGATAAAACAATCGAAAGTACGGCTATTATAAGGAGTAGTGACGACCGGAGGATACTGAAAATTATACTCATATGGATAAATTCTTGTACAAAAATAGCAAGTATTCTATTGACTAGAAACTATATTTCAGTCTAAAATAATAGATCTGACCGTATCCGCCGAATTCTGTTCCGGATTTGCCTAAAAATACCTGGCTCATCACCATCAAACCCAGATTTTGGGTCAGATTAAAACTCACATTGGGTCCCGCATAGGCCGAATGATCAAGCGGATTTACAATGCCGTTCAGGTTGGCCTTAATGAGTGGAGTGATGGGGTAGGAGACCTCTGCAAAAACATCGAACTTCGAAAGTGTCAGCGTTTTAGCCGACATCTGTCCAATCAGCAAATTGGCGCCTTGTCCGGACGGACCGGTGGTTCCGTTGCTGTTGTAAATTACCGAAACATGCATGTAAAGGCTGTTGGGAAGTGTATAATTGGCACCGATGGAGGCTACCAGAATCCCGGTGGTGTCACCAAAATGGTCCTTGTCTCTGAAATAGGTGGCTTCCCCGCTAAACCCGGCACCCTGAATTTGTCCCGACCAACCTGCTCCGGCGACCATATCGGTATTCATCACACCGCCGAAAAACTGGAAATCGTAGCTCCATTTGTTAAACTTAACCATGGCGGCGGCCGTGAGGTTATGATCTTTATCGAGTTTGGCGGCAAAGCTGACGGACGAAAAATTTCCGGTGTAATATTGCATCAGCACCGCGTCGCTGCCTGCCCGTTCCACGTAATCGAAATCCAGGTAGTTAAAAGCGTTGAAGATGTCGTTGGGAGTCCAAACGGTGTTGATCCCCCAATTGATACGTTGCCGGCCAATGGTGGTTTCAAATTTTCCCTGGGTCCAGGTAGCGTAAAAACGGTCGATATTGGTGTAAAGCACGTAGGAACTGTCGTGGACCACATCGAAGGTCATGTTAACCAATCCGTCGTCGTTGGTGAGTAAATCGGTATAAACAGGGTAGGTGTTGGCCAAAAGCGGTCCGTAGAGAAAGTTGTTGCGCATACCGGCCTGAAATTTCAGATTTTTTGTGGCATAATAATTCAGGTTGATGCGGTTATAAACGCCTGACATGTTTTGCCAAACAGCAGAATTGGCCGGTGCCATGGTGGTATTCATAAACTCAAGAAAACCTGATGCTTCTACCTTTTTCTGGGCAACGGCTTCCTTTGGATTGATTGAAGCCCAGGCTGCCAGCAGGATCAAAAAGATATGTTTAAATGAGATTTGCATGTGTTTTTGCACAATCTAGCACTCGTTTTTAATTTGATATCTGGCAATGATTCTACGGTATAATGCGTCAAAATTTAATAACACTTTGGGGATTATATAGTTCGGTGAATCAAAAATAGGTAATCCAATTTTCCCGTCCGAAGTTTCGATGGTATATCCATAGCCTCCTCCGCCTATTTTTTCCATGATCACGCCGTTTACCGGAACAGGTTTTTTGTAATTCAGGTCAATATTCAATAAACCAGAGGTTAATATGTAATTGGTGATGGAATCATAATCAGCCGGTTCAGGTATTAAATAAACAGGTGGTGTATTTAATTCGTCGTACTTATCAAGGTCATAGGTATTGATGGTTTCTCTCGATGGCAATACGATCCGATAACAAATCTGCCCATTAGAAAACTCTGTTTCTTTTTTTTCAAAGGGAGGGCGCATGGTGGATTGGGAAGCCATTACCCGGATAAAATGAACATAGTGTTTTGTTGAAGTTTGTCCATAACCTGAACTTGCAAGGACAAACAAAAAGAATAAATAAATCTGGTAACGAAACATTAATTTAATCATGACTTTTGAATTAAAACAAACAACATTAAACCCTCCTGCCTACTATGCGTCCATGCCTCCATGCCTTCGGTAGGTAAATCGGCAGGCAAGAAACCTTAAACCTTAAACCCTAAACATTTACACATCACTCACCACTTTCCCATCATCTATCGTCACAATCCTGCGGGCCTTGTCCATCACCCTTTTATCGTGTGTACTAAAGATAAACGTCATATTTTCCGATTTATTAAGTTCTGCCATCATGTTCAACAGGTCTTCGGTAGAAGCGGAATCCAGGTTGGCGGTGGGCTCATCGGCCAAGATAAACTTGGGTTTTGAAGCCAATGCACGTGCCACCGATACACGTTGCTGTTGCCCTCCCGACAATTCACCGGGGCGGTAGTTTTCTTTGCCCTCCAGGCCTGTTTTTTTAAGCAGTTCCATGGCAATTTGATGGCGCTCCTTTTTCGGAATGCCCTGAAGTTCCATGATGAAAGCCACATTTTCGATGGCGGTCAGCACCGGAATCAGGTTATAGGATTGAAACACAAATCCGATGTGATGAAGCCTGAAATCAATCAGTTGTCTGGAGTTCAGGTCTTTGATGTTTTTACCGCCGATCAGAATATCGCCTTCGGTGGGCGTATCGAGGCCTCCCATCAAATTTAAAAAGGTGGTTTTCCCGGAACCGGAAGGCCCCACAATGGCGGTAAATTCACCTTCTTCGATACTGAGGCTGATACCGTTAACAGCTTTTACCGGCACCTTGGTATCGGTATAGGTTTTATGTAAGTTATTGATTTGAATGATACTCATGGTTTTTTTCTTTTTTTTTCCTGCCTTCGGCAGGCAAGTTTTTTCTTAATTTAATTCCCTAATGGCATCCACAGGGTTTAATTTTAATGCTTTTATGGAGGGTGAAATGCTTGATAACACCGCTGTGATGGCGACCAGAATAAAGCTGGCGAGGTAAAATCCATCCGTTACTTTAAAATAAACGATCGAATCGTAACCAATATAACTCATCCCGCTGCCCATCGATCCAAAGTCAAGGCCATAGTGAGCGTAATATTCAACCAGTCCATAGCTCATCAGCAATCCCACCAGGCCTCCTACTATGGCCAGAAATAGCGTTTCCAGCATAATCATGGTAAAAATCTTGCCTCTGGTCATGCCAATGGCCATCAGCATACCGATCTCACGTTTACGTTCCAAAATGGCCATGGTCATGGTATTGATAATGGCAAAGGCCAGTGCAATCAGGATGATGATCAGGAACAAGTAGGAAAAAAAGGCCGTCATTTCAATCATCGATTTAAGTAAGGGTTCTAACTGTTCCCAGGTTCTCATGTCAATTGATTTGTTATCGATTTGCTGTTTAAAGGAGGAAGATAGTTTGTTGAAAACCAGACTGGTTTGCTTATTGTCGAAAAGAGAAATGGCAATTTCGTGTACCTGTCCGGTGATGCCTGCCAACTTGCCCAAGTCGTTAATCCTGACAAAAATATGGGATTCATCGTACAGGTTATTTGATGTCTGATACATTCCGACTACAATAAATGCGCCGTAGGTAATGGTTCCGGAACTGTCGGCAAGGGTTACGATCAGCTTGCTGTTGAGGTTGAGTTCGAGCTTGTCGGCGAGTTTTTTGCCTACGACAACCGGAATGCGTTGTTCATCGTTCAGGTAGTTTCCTGAAATTACCTTTTTATAAATGCCGGTTACTTTCTTCTCTTGTTCCGGAATTACTCCGCAAATAAGGACGCTGGTAGCCGCGGTAGCGGTGCTGGCCATGGCTCCGCAGATTATCCGTTTGCTGGCACCCTTTACTTCAGGCATCTGATTTGCAACTTCAATATACTGGTCAGGATTGGGGATGGTGTAGTTAATTTCGTTGTTTAACAGAAAATCCGGTTGGTGAAGTTGAATATTCGACAATTCATTGGCGATGGCGGTATTCACACGTTGATCCACCATCCCTTCCATAAAACCATCGGAGCCAACGCCTCCCAGAATCCCCACCACGACAGCGGCAATGATGATCAGACTTCGGAGTTTATTCCGCCAGAGATTTCTCCAGGCTATTGATGCTATCATATCTTGATATTTTATTGCCTTAAGGCATTAAGTACATTGAAACGCAACACATAAAAAATGGGATAAAGTGCCGATAACAAAGCCAGCGAAAGCACGATTAACGACTGGCTGAAAAAGATGGAGGGTGCTATGGAAAATGCCATTAACGGTTCCTGGTTAAAACTCTCATACATGGCCGCCATTTCTCCGGTCATTCGAATGGGATTTAAGTAGAGGTACATCAATGCGGGAGTGGTGAGTATTAATCCTGCGACCACACCAATAAGTGCGATGAAAATAGATTCAAAGATACTGGTGATCACCAGTTTGCCCTTTCGCATCCCGATGGAAATCATCACCGCAAACTGTCGCCGCCGTTCCACGGTCATCATTAATACGGTGCTGAATATGCCAAAAGCGACGATGATGTACAGGATCATCAGCATGACCATCCCGCTCAGGTTGTCGAGTTTGATGCTTTGAAGCATGTCGCTTAACATTACTTTCCAGCTAATGACTTCAAAGTGATCGCCCACAGATGCTTTTATTGTGGACAGCAATTGGTCCTCTAAACCGGGTTCACAATACACCGAGATACCGGTGAGCAATCCGGGTTTAAATGGAAAGATGAGTTTTTGCAAGGTTTCCAGGTTCATGTAAACGATCAAGTTGTTCATTTGGGGAGAAACATAATGAGCAATTCCCGTGACCGGATAGATGCCAACGGCTGTGGTACCTTCATAACCCTGGCCCATGACCACCAGGCTGTCGCCGATGTTAATGTTCAGGTATTCAGCTATTTTATCACCAATAACAAGGCCTGCTTGTCCTTTTTTCAGGTAGGAACCACTGGTGATTTTGCCTGAAATATTTACCTGGAGGTCTTCTGCTTCAGGATTGACACCTACCAGTTGAACTCCTTTTGTCTTGTCGCCATAGGAGGTCAGAACAAAGGTTTCAAGGTGGGGCAGCATGTGTAAAACTCCCGGTAAACTGCTGATCTTCTGCTCAAGTTCCGGGTTGGTAAAAAAGGCACGGTCGATGGTTTTGTTGTCCCAATAGCCGGTATCGTGGATCTGCATATTACCTACTTCATTTACACCAGCCCTGATCATGGTTTCGTAAGATCCAAATTGCATGGAGCGCATAAACAAGGCCAGAACCAAAGCCAATACCACGGATGTGGCTGTGATATAGGTCCTGCGTTTATTTCGCCACAGGTTTCTCCAGGCCATGATGAATAATATTTTCATGAGATCAGGTATTTGGTTAGAAACTGAATTTGGGATTCGCTAACGTGGTCTGACATTTTTGATGTTTTGAATGGAGAAGAAATTTTGATCGATGTAGGGAACATCAAACTCCTGATTTATGACATCCATGATGGTGCTATGTCCTTTTTTGTTCTTGGGAATCATTTCCATGTGAGTCAGGATTTCACGGTCGCCCATTTTCTTTGGATTAGAGGCGGTTTCTACTTTCACTACCTGTTTGTTGTCGTCGAGGTACTCTACTTTCAGGCCGAAAAACTTTTCCTTTGCAATCCACATGTTGATTCCGCCCCAAACCACGGCTGCTTCGGGCAAGGGTTCCAGGTGAATGACATAACAATCGTATCCTTCGATGGTGTCGCTTTCAACGATGGTGTGGTGGTAATCGGTTACCAGCGTGTTTTGTTTCATCAGGTCGTTGTTGGTAAAGTCGGAGCCCATCCACGATTGCATCATCATCGAAGGTGGAATCTTGATCATCCGGTTAACCGAAGGCAGAAAATTCCACATGTCTTTGTCGGATTTCAAAAAAACCTGGCCTTTGTCTTCGGCGGGAGCCGTGATATAGGTAATGTAATAATCCTGCCCCAGCGACCAGTTTTGCATGGTGATCGATCGTGTCCACGAAGGTCGAACAATGGTCATCGTCATTTCGCTGAAACTGGACTTGCCTAAAAATAAATCGTGCGATTTTTGCACGATGTCTTTGGCTGTCAGCTCCTGGGCCAGAAGCTGGTTTCCTGCGAACCCCATGCAAAACACAACTAAAACGGCCACAAGTAAACTTTGGATTCTATTTGAATTCTTCATGTTACAGAAATTTTTGAATTAATATATCTTTGATTTCATTTAATGGAAAATTTTCTGGATCAATCATATAGTTCAGACTGATACCGTCTAAAATGGCCCCGAGCATACGTGCGTGCGCCATCGGGTTAGCCACACCCTGAATTTCGTAATAATCAGCCATCAACATCACTACCGGCATCATGATGGCCATGAGTTGATCTTCGATGAGTTTCATGACCGCAGGTTGCATTACAATGGAAAAATAGAGCTTCCAGTATTGAAAGTCTGTTGTCAACACATCAAAGGTTGTATTTAAATAATGAATGAGTTGTTCTTTTGTGAGGGGTTGACCGTTGGTTTCAGGT
>Ga0100377_1000096_pt1 | contig 64593 bp, 59 predicted proteins | sample CryGeymeta201501_FD_83664 | JGI IMG/M metagenome (GOLD analysis project Ga0100377, IMG submission 83664) | Groundwater microbial communities from Crystal Geyser aquifers in Utah, USA - Crystal Geyser metaG 2015-01 | ecosystem: Environmental > Aquatic > Deep subsurface > Groundwater | place: USA... | reverse complement strand
GTCGACTTTGGGCCCCCCAGGCTGCCGGCAGCCTGCCCGAGGACGCTCCCCGCAGCACGGACGCCCCCCGGGGACCTATGTCGGGAAGCAGCCTCAGGCCGCTGCCGACGATCTGGGGCCTCGACATGCGCGTTGACCGCAGGCCTCGGTCAACGGTACGCTGCGCCCCTGCCAGGGCCTCCCTGACGGGGAGCCCCGTCAGGGACCGGTGCACGGACGCCCCCGGCTCGAAGGAACGCTGCCATGTCCCGACTCCCTCGCCCCGCTGCCCTCGCGGCGCTCGCCCTCACGCTGGGCACCGCGGGCTGCATGAAGAACACCTACGTCACCAACCGCCAGCTCGGCGGCGGTATCTACACGCAGAAGGCCTCCTTCTACCTGTGGGGCCTGGTCGGCGAGAAGACCGTCGATCTGCACCAGGTCTGCCCCGGTGGGGTGGCCTGGTTCCAGAACCGCATGAGCGTCGGTGACAGCCTGGTCGGCTGCATCACCTGTGGCCTGTACGAGCCCGTGACCATCGAGGTCCGCTGCGCCGGTGGCCAGGCCTACCTGGCCGTCCCCGACGTGCCCGAAGGTGTCACCTGATTCTACGCGCTGGATGACCAGGGCGCGCCCATCGATCCCCTGACCGCCGGCCCGGTGACGGACGGCCCCCTGACCGACGGACCTGCCGCCCGCGCCACCGGAGGTGCCCTGTGAGCCGCCGCCTCGCCCTGGCCAGCCTGGGCCTGCTCCTGACCACCGGCTGCTACAAGATCGACTACGTCCAGGGGCCCAGCCAGCCCTACCCGCAGCGCGTCGAGTGGCACCACATCGGCATCTTCGGCCTGGTCGAGTTCAGCGAGCCCGTGCGGCTGGACCAGATCTGCCCCCAGGGCTTCGCCCGGGTCCACAACGAGCGCAGCGTGCTCAACTCCCTCGTGACCATCGCCCTGGGCACCGTGGGCATGTCCTGGGCCTACTCGCCCTACACGGTCGACGTCTTCTGCAGCAGCGGCCAGGCCTACAAGGTGCAGGTCAACGAGCAGGGCCTGGCGACCTCGGCCCAACGCCTGCCCGACGCCGAGCCCAGCGCCGACGCCAGCGCCCTGGACGCCCTCCCAGCCGAGTAGCTCACCCGCCGGGCGCCTGCTCCGCAGCCCGGCGCTCCGGTCCGCCGGCCGCCGCTCCGGGATCTGGCGTGGTCGCCTGCCAGCCCGTCGCCCCTGGCGAGAGCTGCAGGCCGTGCTGGCCCTCGACCGGGCCCAGGCGGCGCTCCCAGGCCCGCCGGTTGAAGCGGCGCGCGCCGTTGACGGCGCTCATCACGTTGCCGCCGTAGAAGCCGGCCTCGAAGACGCAGACCACGCCCAGGCCGAACCACAGGTCGCGGCGCCCCAGCTCCACGCCGCTGGCGATGAGCAGGCCGTTGACCACCAGGGCCGACAGCGCCTCTCCCCAGCGGCCTCCGTAGGCCTGGCCGCTGCCCGGCACCACGGCGGACAGCACCCCGGCCAGGGCGGGCGCGCGGTAGGGCACCGGCCCCCAGGCCGAGACCTCGGAGACCAGGGCGGCGGCCGAGGGGCCCAGGGGGTCGGTGGCGGGGACCCGCTGCCACTGGGAGAGGGCGCCCGAGGGGTCGTGCCGCTCCAGGGCCACGAAGCCGTCGAGGTAGGCCGCGGCAGGGAGATCGACCCGGTCCAGCACGCTGGCCGCCGGCGCCCAGCGCTGGTCTCGGGCCAAGCTGTAGCCCAGGGCCAGGCGGGCCTGGGGGTCGGCGCCGAGGGCGGCGAAGTGGGCCGCCGCGTCGTCCCAGCGCCCGGCCCGCCACAGCAGGGCCCCGGCCTCGCGGTGCCAGGCGGCGGCCTGGGCCGGGTCGGTCGCGGCGTAGGCCTCGCGCTCCAGCTCGACGAAGGCCTGGCGAGCCATGCCGGCGGCCAGCAGGTGGTCGGCCAGGGCGCGGGCGGCGGCCGGGTCGCGGGCCGGGCCAGCGGGCGGCTCGGCGGCGGGCGGCTCGGCGGCGGGCGGCTCGGCGGCGGGCGGCTCGGCGGCGGGCGGCTCGGCGGCGGGCGGCTCGGCGGCGGACGGCTCGGCCGGAAGCGCTATTGGCACCGCTGCTGGCACCGCTGCTGGCACCGCAACAGGCGGCTCCCCCTCCCCAGCGCGCGCCGGAGCGGCCAGGGCCAGGGCCAGGATCAGCGGGAGCGGCGCCAGAACGCCCCCTCTTGCGGCGGGTCGCGCCGCAGCACCCGGCCGCCGTCGGTACACAGGGGCAGGTCGGGGTCCCGGTGACTGGAGAGGATCCGCGCGGCGCCGAGCCAGCCCCCCAGCAGCACGCCGTCGCGTCGCACCGCCTGGGCCGTGTAGTCCGAGCAGGAGGGGGACAGGCCGCAGCGATCCCCGTCGCCCGGGCTGACCCCGATCTGGTAGGCCCGCAGGAAGAGCCAGGCGGTGTCGCGGAACAGGCCCACGCGCTCGTGGCGCTCGTGGCGCTCGGGGTGCTGGGGCGGATCGGCGACCGGCACGCAGGGCGGGATGGTGCCCAGGCCCTCGGCCCCGGCCGGACCGGGCAGCGCGAGGCCGAGCAGCGTCAGGCCGGCCAGCAGCAGGCCTGGCGCCCGGCGGCCCCCTGCCCTCACGCCCGCGACCGGTAGAGCTGGTAGCCGCGCTGCCGCTGGTCGAGGATGTCGGCCACCGTGTCCTCCAACGTGCGGATGGGATCCCGCGGCGAGAAGCCCAGCTCGCGAGCCGCCTTGTCCCAGGAGCAGTACCAGAAGTGACTGGCCAGCTCCAGCTCCTCGGGGGACAGCGGCAGCAGGCCCTCGCCCCCGTCCTCGGCCCGCAAGGCGCCGCCCATGACCTCGACCGCACGCCGCGTCAGGCGGCCGGGCAGGGTCAGCAGCGGCTCGGCCCGCCCCGTGATCCGGGCCAGGGCGCCGTAGAGCTGCGACCAGGCCAGGTTCCCGCCGCCCAGCAGGTAGCGCTCGCCACCGCGTCCGCGGCGCAGGGCCGCCCGGACCGCCAGGGCCACGTCGCGCACGTCGACGATGCAAGGCCCGCCAGCAGGCACGGCCGGCAGCCCCCGATCCAGGAAGAGGCGCACCGCGCGGGTCGAGGCCCCCTCGGCGTCGTCGCCCGGCCCCAGCAGCAGGCCCGGGAGCAGGCAGATCACCGCGAGATCCGGCCCGTTGCCGGCCAGGGCCGCGTCCTCGGCGACCCACTTGCTGCGGTAGTAGGGCCACCGGGCGATGGTCTGCAGCACCGAGGGCGCGTCCTCGTCCATGGCGACGGGGCGGGTCGAGACCGCGGTCGTGCCGCTGGACGACAGCGCCACCACCCGCGGCACGCCAGCGGCCCGGGCTGCGTCGATCAGTCGCTCCGTGGCGACCACATGGACCCGCCACAGCTCGCCGGCGTCGGCGGGGTCGTGGCTCACGCGGCCCGCCGCGTGGATCACCGCGTCACAGCCCACCAGGGCCTGCGTCAGGGCCGGTGTGGGGTCGGCCTCGGCCGCCAGGTCGATGGACAGGCCCTGGTGCCCCTCAGGCGCCGAACCCGAGCGCGTGATGCAGACCAGGTCATGGTCGGCGACCAGCTCGGCCACGATGTGGCGACCCAGGAAGCCGGTGGCACCGGTGAGGGCGATGCGAGGGCGAGGCAGGGTGCGGGCGACGGGCACGGCAGGCTCCAGCGAGCAGTCTCCCTATTCCGCGCGTCGGCTCCTCGCGCGACCGGGCTCGATCCCGCCGCCTCCGTGGTAGCGTGCTCGCGCCTCATTACCGGTCCAAGCTATGGAATCCTCACCGCTGCGCGCCCTCTCCGGCGCCACCCTGCTGCCCTCCCTCGCCCTCGCCGGCGCCCTGCTGCTGCCCTCGTCGGCCGGCGCGGGCGGCCTGGGCCCGGGCATCGTCCTGCACCAGGTCGCTCCTCCCCAAAGCCCCCTGACCGGAATCCAGACCCTGGCCGTCGGCACCTTCCAGGGCTTCGGTGGGACCACGGTCGCCGACGGGATCCGCGCCGCCCTGCAGGACAGCGAGCCCTCGGTCGGCGGGGCCGCCTTCGCGGGGCTGGGCAAGGCCCTGGCCGGCAACGCCGTGGACGCTGTCTCCGAGGCCGCCGCTGGCACGGTCGAAGGTGTCACCCACGGCCTGGTCAAGGGCAGCGCCGTCGACAAGCTGGTTGGCGGCACCGGCGACGTGCTGGTCGACCAGATCGAGGACCGGCGGGTCACCCTGGACGACGGCCTGCACATCGACGTCTACCGCCTGGTCACGGCCAAGGCCGACGCCGTCCTGTCGGGCTCGGTGGACCAGTCGGCCAACGACGAGGCCTACAAGGTGAAGGAGGCCCGCAAGGACAGCAGCGGCAACTTCGTGAAGGACAGCAGCGGCGCCATCATCTACGACGAGGTGCCCTGCACCAAGCGCACCGTCACCGTCACCGTCCAGTGGGCCATCACCGGACCCGGCGGGCCGGCCCTGGAGCAGTCCCGCGCGACCAGCGCCCAGGACAGCCGCTGCGGCGAGGACCGCGGCAACCTGGCCAGCGCCAACGTGCTGGCCACGACGGCCCTGGGCAGCCCCGGCCCCGACATCGTCAACAGCTTCGCCCCCACCTGGCGCCAGGTCCGCGTCGACATGAACCGCGACAAGGCCGTCAACAGTGACCTGAAGATCGCCCAGGCAGGCCAGCCCTGGGTCGCCGCCTGCAACATGTTCAACGTGCTCAAGGGGGACAGCTACAACGCGGACATCCTCTACGATGTCGGCGCCACCGCCGAGGTCATGGGCGACCTGGACACCGCCGCCACCTACTACCAGCGGGCACTGTCTTCGGTCGGCAACCGCGCCGCCGCCGGCTCCCTGGCCCGGGTGCAGCAGCGCAGGGCCGAGCTGCAGACCATGCAGGATGCCTTCGGCCAGACCTACACCATTCCGCCCATGGACTTCGGCACCTGCCCGCCCCTGCCCGATGGCACGCGGATGGTCACCAAGAAGGAGGTCGAGCTGCTCGCCGACCACGCCGACGGGGACCTGATCGCGACCCTGCCCAAGGGCATCCAGGTTTTCGTGGCCGAGGACGAGGCGGCCGACGGCATGCTCCACGTGCGGCTCATCGACGGCAACGAGGGGTGGATCGCCGAGAAGACGGTCAAGTAGCCACGCGCCCCGCCCCGCCCGGTCTGGCCCTGCTGCTGCTGGTTGCACCCGGCTGCCACGCGCCGCCCGCGCCCGTCGCGCCCTCGCCGCTGGCGAGTGCGGTGGGCCTGAACCTGCACGCCGACCGCTACGACACCGTCGAGGAGACGCGCCGCTTCGACGCTGTCGCGGCCCTGGGCGTCCACCAGGTCCGGCTGGCCGTCGAGTGGGGGCGCCTGGAGCCCACGCCCGACACCTGGGACTGGAGCGCCCTCGACCACGCCCTCGACCTGGCCGAGGCGCGCGACATCGAGGTCCTCCAGGTCCTCGCCTACTCGGCCCCCTGGGCCGCCTCGGTCCAAGGCGATCCCATGACCCGCCCGGCCCGGCTGGAGGACTGGGTCCGCTTCGTCCGGGCCGCCGCCCTGCGCTACCGCGGTCGGATCCACGCCTGGGAGGTCTGGAACGAGCCCAACGCCGACACCTTCTGGCACGGCGGCCCCGGCTGGGACCCGCAGCAGCGCTTCGCCGAGTACCGCGACCTGCTGGCCGTCACCCGCCGCGAGATCAAGGCCGTCGACGCCGACAACCTCGTCGTCTTCGGGGGCTTGGCCCACACCACCGACAACTGGCAGACCGACCTCGACGCCTGGTACGCGCTCGACGCCGTCTCGCTCTGCGACGTGCTGGCCATCCACCCCTACGCCGGCGGCGACCCCCAGGACCCGCGCTGGTACCCCCGCTACATCGACCAGATCCTCGACGGCATGGCCCGCCACGGTGACGCCGGCCGCCCGGTCTGGGTCACCGAGACCGGCATCCCCACCGCCGGCCACGAGCTGGCCGTAGACGAGCACGAGCAGGCCCGCCGCCTGCCCGGACTGTTCACAGTGCCCTTGTCACACCCCCAGATCCGCAGGGTCTACTGGTACGATCTCCAGGACGACCCGACGGGTGACCACTTCGGCCTGCTGCGTCCCGACGGCAGCGAGAAGCCCGCGGCCGCCACGCTGCGGGCCTTGCTGGACGACCACCGGTAGAGTTCCGCCATGCTCCTCCTCACCTTGCTCGCCTGCAGCGGTCGCACCTGCCTCTCCGTGCATGACCAGCCCACCGTCCCGGACTGGGACCCGACCGCGCTGTCGCTCTACGGCCCCGCCGACCCCTTCCTGCAGCCCATCGCTGCCGACTCCGCCCTCTCCAGCGGCTCGGCCACCCAGGTCCAGGGCATCATCTCCGAGGCCCGGCGCGGCGCCCAGGTCGTCGTCAGCGAGTGGACGGTCCCGGTCTACGTCGCGGACGGCAGCACCCCCACCTACGACATCTCGCTGGACGCCGGCTGGGCCCCCTACAGCACCCTCATCGGAGTGCCGATCCCCGACCACGCGGTGCCCGACCCCCAGGACGACGGGCACCTGGCCATCATCGACACCGAGACACACACCGAGTACGACTTCTGGCAGCTCTGCGGTACCGATGGCAGCTACGACGCGAGCTGGGGAAACCTGCTGCCCAGCGACGGCGACGGGATCTTCGCCCACGGCTACTCGGCCCGGGGCAGCGGCTTCGCGCTGGTGAACGGCCTCATCTGGCCCCACGAGTTGGAGCGCGGCGAGATCGACCACGCGCTGCTCTTCTCCTACGACCTCACACGCAAGGGCGGCCCGGTCTCGCCCGCGACCGAGAGCGACGGCACCGGCAGCGGGGACGACACCCTGCCCGAGGGGGCGCGGATCCAGCTCGAACCCAGCCTGGATGTCGGCGACCTGGGGCTGGATCCGTGGGAGGAGACCATCGCCCGGGCGCTACAGACCTACGGCGCCTTCCTGGGCGATGACGGAGGCGGCTTCTCGCTGTACGCCGTACACCCCGCCTCCTTCCCCCAGGGGGAGGCAGTGTACGACGGGCTGCTGCCAGTGGACAGTGAGGGCATGGCAGGGTTCTCCGACCGGTTCCCCTTCGAGCACCTGCGGGTGCTGGCCTTCGGGGCGCAGGACGACAGCGCGGCGGATCACACACAGGTGGACCAGCCGGAGCGGTTTCGGTAGGGGGCGGCACCAGGGCCCGGGCGGGGCTTGGGCGATGCTCGCCGGGCAACGGCGCGGCGGCAACAACGGCCCAGGCGACACCTCCCCTCACGAGTTGTTGCCGCATTCCGGCAACAACGGCCCAGGCGACACATCGCCTACCGAGTTGTTGCCGCGGCCTGCCTCCGCCCCCGCCAAGGCCGCGGGCTCGTCCCGGGATCGCGCCAGCCGCGCTCGGCGTTGGCGGCCGACACGCCGACCAGCCGGCCCCCGCCCCGGCCCGGCCCGGCTCGGCGGAAAACGCATAACGCATCGCCTGACACCGGAAACCCGGCGGAAAACGCATAACGCATAACGCATAACGCATCGCCTGACACCGGAAACTGACCATCGCCTGACACCGGAAACCGGACACCCGAAGCCGCCACCGCACCCCAACTCATGCGAGCCCGTCAGCGAAGGGCCTTCCGGGCGCAGCCGAGGGGTCCCTGCCAGCGCGACGACGGGTGCGCAGGCAGGAAGCCCCGAGGCGACAGCCCAGAAGGCCCGAAGCGGGTCCAAAGCACAACCTGGGAGCGCAGTCCAGCGACCGCTCAGGCCCCCGCCTCACTCAGCGCAAAGACCCGGCTGAACTCGATCAGCAGCGGGATGTCACTGGTCTTGATGCGCCCGCTGACGAACTCGGCGGGGTCGGGGATGTAGGCCTGCTCCATCATGCGGACCATCAGGTCGGCGCTGGTCTTGACGACGCAGTCGGCGCTTCCCTGGGGCCGCCCCTGGCGCACCTTGCACTGTGCATCGTCCACCTGGACGGTCCACCGCAGCTCACCCAGGCTGAAGTACCAGGTCACCGGCCGCTCGACCCGCTTCGGATCGAAGCGACGCGGCAGGTTCTCGAAGGCCTTGGCGGTGGCCTCCTCGACCGTGACGGGCCGCGCCTCGGCTGGCAGCACGGTGGCCGCCTCCTCCTGGGAGAGGTCCAGGACGGTGCCCTGGCCCAGGCGCTCGACGGCGGTGCGGGCCAGGCCCGTGGCCCGGCGAGCGGCCTCGGCCGGGCGCAGGCCCTCGGTCAGGCGACGCAGGTGGTTGATCTCCAGGGGCGGGCCGATGCGCACGGTGATGCCGCCGCGCCGACGGGGGAGGAAGGCCCCCTTGGGCATGGTCTTGTAGGCGCCCTCGATGAAGACCGGCAGGATGTCGGTGCCCGTGTCGAGGGCGACCTTGCCGATGAGGGGCTTGAACTCGGCCAGGCGACCGGTGGTCTGGCGCGTGCCCTCGGGGAAGATCAGCACGACGTGGCCGGCCTCGACGGCCTCGACGGCCTGCTGCATGCTGGCCCGGAAGCCGCGGCTGCGATCCAGCGGCTTCACATTGGTGAGGTTCTCGAAGTAGGCGACCTTCCAGCGGTTGCCCTCGAAGAAGTAGTCCTGGGCCCCCAGGCTCACCAGGCCCTCGCCGTAGTCGCCCAGGGCGTACTTCACCAGGCCCATGTCCAGGTGGCTGGTGTGGTTGGCCACGACCAGGACGTTGCGGTTCGTGGGCACGTAGGCCCGGCCGAGCACGCGGGTGCCCAGCAGCTCGCCGTTGAGCGTGCGCTGCACGCGGGCCATGACCTCCTTGAGCGGCTCGGCCACGGCGGGGGGCAGGACCAGGGAGGCCGGCCCCTCGTCGACCTCGGCCGCGGCCGCGGGGGCCCCGACCAGGGCCACGACCTCGGCGGCGGTGGTGCAGCGCTGGAGCGCGGTGGCGTCGGAGACGCCGTGACCGACGCCCTCCAGGGCGCTCTGCAGCTCGACCCACATCAGGCTGTCGAAGCCCAGGTCCTGGGCCAGGTCGGTGCCGGGCCGCACCTCGCCCTCGGGCACACCGGCGACGGCGGCGATGGCCCGGGCCACCGGCGCGGCCAGGCCCTCACCCTTGCGGCTGCCGCGGTTGGCCTCGGCGGCGGCGACCAGCTTCTCCAGGACCGCCCGGCTCTCCCTGCGCTGGACCTTGCGGGTCGCCGTGCGCGGCAGGGGGGCGTCGACCAGGTGGATGGCGGCCGGGCGCTGCACGGCGGGCAGGGCGGCCACGGCCTCGGCGATGGCCAGCCGGGCCGCGCGGTGGGCCTCGCTTGGGTCCTGGCCCTCGTCCACGACCGGCCGGACCAACATGCCCAGGCGCTCGCCGCCGCGGCTGTCGGCCAGGCCGACCAGCACGTACTCATCGACGTGCGCCACCGGCCCCAGCGAGGCCTCGACGTCGTCCAGGTACACGTTCTCGCCCGAGGCCGTGACCACGACCTCCTTGGCCCGGCCGACCAGGGTCAGCCGCCCCTTGTGGTCCAGCCGGCCCATGTCGCCGGTCTTCAGCCAGCCGTCAGCGCTCAGCACCGCGGCGGTGGCCTCGGCGTTGCCGAAGTAGCCCTGCATGACGTTGGGCCCGCGGGCCTGCACCTCGCCGACCCCCTGGTCGTCGGGATCGGTGATGCGGATCTCCACGCCGGGCACCGCCGGTCCGACGGAGCCGCCGCGGGCTCCCGGCCGGGGCTCGGCCACGGTCAGGACGGGCGCCGCCTCGGTCAGGCCGTAGCCCTCGGCCAGGGGCAGGCCCAGGCCGACGAAGAGCTTCTGGGTCTCCTTGGGCAGGGCCGCGCCGCCGCTAATCAGCATGCGGATGTTGCCGCCGAAGCGGGCGTGCACGCTGCCGAAGAGCACCCGGCCCAGGTCCAGGCCCGTCGCCCGGGCCAGGTCCCGGTTCATGGACAGACCCTGGTCGAAGACCAGCTGGAAGACCTGGCCGCGCTCGCGCACCTGAAACTGGATCCGGCGCTCGAGCAGCTGCCACAGGGCCGGCACGCCGACCATGGCCGTGATCCGACCCTCTTGCAGCCCCAGGGACATGCGGTCGGCGTCGACGCGGTCCAGGTAGAGGATGCGGGCGCCCAGGGACAGCGGCAGCAGCAGGCCGCAGGAGAACTCGAAGGCGTGATGCAGCGGCAGCACTGAGAGCACGCGGTCGGCCTCGGTCAGCGGGAAGAGCTTGCCCAGGCTGGCGACCATGCTCACGAAGTTGTCGTGGGAGAGCATGACGCCCTTGGGATCCCCCGTGGTGCCCGAGGTGTACAGGATGCTGGCCAGCTCCGAGGGCGCCGGCCGGTGATCGGGCACGGCCCCCACGGCGCCGACGCCGGTGACGGCGTGCAGATCGTGGACCGGCACGGACAAGGCGGCGCCGAAGGCGGTCCGGGCCGCGTCGTCCAGGATGGCCGCAGTGGCCCCGGCGCTGGCCTGGATCACGGCGACCCGGGCCGGCTCGAGTGCCGGGTCCAGGGGCACGGCGACAGCCCCGGCGCGCAGGATGCCGAAGAAGGCGATGGGCCAGTCGGGGTGGTTCTTGCCCGACAGCAGCACCCGGTCGCCGGGGCGCACGCGGGCCTGGGACAGGCGCACGGCGACGGCCATGGCGCGGGCCCGGAGCTGCCGGTAGCTGGTGCGGACCAGGCCCTCGTCGGTCAGCTCCTGCAAGGCAGGGGCGTGGTCGTGGCGCTCGGCCAGCTCGTCCAGCATCGCGCACAGATCGTCGTGGGCCAGCAGGGGCAGCTTGGGCTTGCGCAGCTTGGCCTTGATCTCGGGGACCACGTGCTCTTGCAGGCCCGGGATGTGGATGTCCACGAAGTAGTGGCGCCAGTCGATGTCCTGGGGGCGCCAGGGCAGCAGGGCCTGGTCCTCCTCCGACAGCCGACCCCAGGCCTGCCGCACGTGCTGGCAGGCGAAGCGGTAGCTGTGGGTGCAGGTGAAGGGCACGAACTGGTCGGCCACGTAGGCCTGGACCTCCAGCGTCTTCACCAGGCCGTCGAGCTGCTTGCCCGCCTGCTCGACCACGGGTCGCAGCGCGCCCTGGGCCAGGCCCGACAGCCAGCCACGCACGGCCTTGACCTGACCGGCCCGCGCCCGGGGGCCGTGGGCGTAGTAGTCGACCGCCTCGATGCCCTGGGGCTCCAGGCGGGCCTGCAGGGCGTTGACCAGCGGGTTGCCCCCGGCCTCCTTCTTGAACCAGCGACGCTTGTACAGTCCCGTCAGCTCGAAGATCCGCAGCATCTCGACGGGGTTGATGTCGCTGGTGCCGAGCTGGTAGACGACCTTTGGCCGCCCCTCGAGCAGCTCGCTCAGCGCCAGGATCATGCCCGTGGCGACCAGGTCGACGGGGATGACGTCCAGCACCGTGTCCTTGCCGCCGGCGTAGGTCACGGGCCCCTGCAGCGCCATGTAGATGAGCGGCGCCGAGGTGTTGATGCCCTCACACCAGCCGGGGCGAGGGAAGGACAGCGCGCTCTCGATGACGGCCGGCCGCACGATGGTGTGAGGCAGCCTGCTGTTGCGCAGGATCTGTTCACCCAGCGACTTCGTATAGGTGTAGGTGTTGTGCCAGCCCCAGTACTTTGCCCGCTCCATGCCCTGGTCGACGAGCTGGGTCTTCTCGTACTTGCGACGAACCTGCGCAAGCTCCGTCTCCAGGGCGGTGCCGCGGCAGGGCTCGCCGCGCTGCTGGAGGTTGTGCTTGGCCTGGTCGAGGAAGGCGGACTGCCGGAAGGCGTCGTTGGCCCGGTGCCGGACATTGTCCACGATGTCCACACACTCGGCGATCTCCCGCTCGGGGGACCAGTGCGAGCGGTCCAGCTCCCGGGCCTTGGGGAAGGGGAAGGACAGGGGGTCGACCTCGTCGACCTGCCCGGTGCGGTCCCCGGCCACGTAGCAGGTGGAGGTGTGCATCATGGGCAGGCCGGTGCTGCCGGGGATGCCCAGGTCGCGGACCAGCGCCACCAGGTTCTGCATGCCGAAGGCGTTGGCCTTCAAGGCGTAGTCGAGGGGGGGCGTGAAGTCGACGACACCAGCCACGTTGACGAAGGCCGACAGCGTGCCCCGCAGCTCGTCCCGCAGCGCCTGCGGCAGGCCACCGTAGGGCTCGCTCACATCGCCGGGCACCGCCGTGATCTTGGCCCGCAGGAATGCGTCATAGGCCGGCCCCGGGTACTGGGCCCGCAGGGGCTCGAAGACCGGCGAGCTCGCGATCTCCTTCCAGAAGCGGGCCTGACTGTCCTGGCGGATGCTGCCGTCGGCGCGCTTGCGGGGCCGCACCACCAGGTAGACGTGGCCCACCTCGGGGAAGCGCGCCAGCAACATGCAGACGAAGACCTTGCCCAGGAAGCCCGTGCCACCCATGACCAGCAGGCGAGCCCCGTCGAGCTGGGCGCGGACGTCCAGCCGCTCCTGGGAGGGACTGCTCACGCTTCCTCCACCAGGGCGGGGGGCGCAGCGTCCGGCGTGACGTCAACCATCAGCAGCGGACAGATCCGGAAGCAGGCGATGGACGGCTCGGGCGTCTGTTCACGGACCATGCGCAGGGCCTCGGCCATGGTGCGGGCCGTCTCGTAGCCCAGGATCGACGGCACGTACTCGTTGTCGGCACCAACCACGATGACACGGCCGCGGTGCTGCCGACCGTTCTCGCCCCAGTACCACATGTAGAAGGGGTGGGCGGGGTGGTAGGCGCGACCGGTGCGGTAGAGCTGGATGTACGACGGGTGCCGCGCGTAGTCCGCCTCGTAGAGCTTGTGCAGCTCCATGGCGTCGCGGGTGCGGGGCAGCAGCTTGTGGAAGAACTCGACGTAGGCGGGGTGCTGGTCCTTGTCGAAGCGATCCGAGCAGGGGTGCAGCGCGATGAGGGTGCCGCCCGGCTTGAGCAGGGGCGCGCCTCTGTGCAGGTTGTGCAGGTAACCCTCGACCATCACGCTGACGAGCAGCGGGTTGAGGGTGGCCCCCACATTGTACGGAGAGATGTAGGGCACCGGGTAGATGACCACGTCGAACTGGCCCTGCACGGGCACGGCGAGCTGCTGGTGGACCTTCTCCAGGATGGCCTCGTGGACCGGCTCACAGGCCCCGGCCTGCACGCCGATCAGCTCGTAGGGCGCCGGCACCTTCTCGAAGATGGCCTGGCGCGCGCTCTCGGGCAGGGTGTCCAGGGTCCGGAGCAGGACGGACATGGCCTTCTGCTCCAGGTCGCTCAGCTCGTCCTCGTTCTTGGCCAGGAAGTCGAGCGGCTTGTCGAACATCCGGTTGTTGACGGTGGTCTCGACGTGGAAGACCTCGACCTTGGACTCGATGAGGCGGCCCACCTGGTCCATGCGACGCGACAGCTCGGAGCGGGCCGGCTCCATGTAGGAGCCGCTGCTGCGCACGGCGGCCGGCGTGTGGTGGCCGCGCAGGGTGCGATAGCCGACCAGGCCGGTGCCCATGGACTTGTGCCCACCGTTCATGGGCACGAAGGTCAGGTTCACGTAGACGACCAGGTCGCTCTCGGCGGCCCGACGGTTCAGCTCGACCTCGATGCCCTCCTCGGTGCGACCCAGGGAGACCAGGCCGCCGGGCTTCTCGGCGTCGTGGTTGTACAGCCGGTCGGGCCAGTAGCGGCGGAAGGCCTTCTCGCCCACGACGTGGCGGATCTCCGACTCGCTCATCGGCCGGTGAAAGGCCGTGGCGATGATGATCTCCACGTCGTCCACTCCGTACTCGTCGAGCAGCGTCAGCACCTCGTCGACGACCATGGAGCGGACGTCAGGCCCCTTCATCTGCGGCAGCGGCATGGACAGGTCGTCCACGGCGATGGTGAGCTTCATGCCGGGCCGCAGCCGGGCGAAGAGCGGGTCGCTGCCCAGGGGGTGGCTCAGGGCGTAGCGCACCGCGGCCCGCGGGTCGGGCAGGCCCTTCATGGGCCGCTTGGGGTAGATCACCTTGGTGCCGACGGGCAGGTCGACCTCGATGAGCCGGGTGCCGTGGAACAGCACCCGCGGCCGGCTCTTGTGGTCGATGGTCACGACGCAGGGATGATCACTCATGGGGTCGAGGCCTCGGGGCGGCGGCGGCCCTCGCGGGAGGGACGCTGGATGTCGAGCACGGGCCAGCGGTAGGCCTGGGCCAGGGTGGCCAGGCGGCGGTCCGGGGCGATGACGGCGGGGTGGCCCACGACCGACAACATGGGCACGTCGCTGTAGGAGTCGGAGAAGGCGTGGCAGGCGGCCAGGTCGTGGCCGTGGGCGCGGGCGTCGGCGACGATGAGGCCGGCCTTCTCGGGGCCGGCGACGATGGGCTGCCGCAGCTTGCCCGTCGCCTTGCGGTGGGCGTACTCCAGCCGATTGGCGATGACGTCGTCGCAGCCCAGGTGGCGGGCCAGCGGCCAGACCGTGACGTCCAGCGAGCCCGTCACCAGCACGGTGCGCATGCCGGCGGCCCGGCACTGGTCCACCAGGTCGGGGGCCCCCGGGAAGATGCGCGGCTGCACGACGTCCTCGAAGATCTCCTGCGCCAGCAGGACCACGCGGTCCTCGCTGATGCCCCGGAAGTGCGCGAAGAGCAGCTCGTTGAAGCGGCGGCGGTCCTGCAGCTCGGCCAGGGCCAATATCGGCGCCTGGAGCACGGCCCGGCCCAGGCTGAGCAGGGAGCGGGTCGGCGTGCCCTGGTTCGCCAGGTACATGACCAGCGGGTGCAGCAGGTTCGTGCCGACCAGCGTGCCGTCCACGTCGAAGTAGGCGGCAGCGCTCGGGGCGGCAGCGCTCGGGGCGGCAGCGCGGGGGGCAGCGACGTTGGCACCGGTGGCGGACACTCGGCTCCCGTGGAGACGGTGGGGGGCTCCTGGCTGGCACCCCGAAGGAGGCCGCCGGTAACGCGGGGGTCCGGGGGGCACCATTGCGTAGCCGGCTTCGCACCTGCCCCGCGCCGCCCGCAGGGCCTCGGTGGCCCACGGCTGGCGCGACGGGGCGCTGCGACAGGGCGCTGCGACAGGGCGCGCTGCTCCTCGCACTCCGCAGCCCACGTGACTAGGGAGTTTGGACCGCACGGAGCGTCCATGAAGGTCCGCACCATCGTCGCCGCCAGCGCCCTGCTGGCCCTCGCCGCGGGCGGTGCCTGGTGGGGGCTGTCCCGCCAGGCAGCACCCCTGGGCTGGCGCACCGTGCCCCTGGCCCGCCAGGACGTCCGGGCCACCGTCTCGGCCACGGGCACCCTGGCCGCGGTCACGACGGTCGAGGTCGGCACCCAGGTCTCGGGCACCGTGCAGGCCCTGCTCGCCGACTTCAACGACCAGGTGACGGCGGGCCAGGTCATCGCCCGCATCGACACCTCCCTGCTCTCGGCCGACGTGGCCTCGGCCCGGGCCACGCTGTCGGTGCGCCAGGCCGAGCAGAGCCAGGCCGACCAGGACCTGGCGCGCATCCAGGGCCTGCACGCCCAGGGCGCCGTCTCGCAGCAGGAGCTGGAGGACGCAGGGACCCAGGCCGTGGTGGCCAAGGCCCAGGCCCAGGCCGCCCGCGTCGCCCTGGACCGCGCCAGCCGCAACCTCGGCTACGCGACCATCACCTCGCCCGTGGACGGCACGGTCATTGAGCGCGACGTCGACGTGGGCCAGACCGTCAACGCCGGCATGACCGCCCCCAAGCTCTTCCTCATCGCCGGGGACCTGGCGCGCATGCAAATCCTGGCCAGCGTGGACGAGTCGGACATCGGGCGCATCCACGAGGCCCAGGAGGTCGACTTCACGGTCCAGGCCTTCCCCCGCGACACCTTCCACGGCACGGTCCGGCAGGTCCGCCTGCAGTCGGCCATCAACGAGAACGTGGTGACCTACACGGTGGTGGTCGATGTCGACAACAGCGACGGGCGCCTGCTGCCGGGCATGACGGCCACGGTGGACTTCGTGGTCGGCAGCGCCAGCCAGGTGCTGTGCGCCCCCAACGCGGCCCTGCGCTTCCGGCCCGACGCCAGCATGGTCGCGGGGGGGGCGGAGCCGGCGGCCCCGGTCGATGGGGCAGGCGCAGGCGGGGCGGCGGCAGGCGGGGCGGCGGCAGGCGGGGCGGCGGCAGGCGGGGCGCACGGCGGCAGCGGCGCCCGGGGCGCCGGCCGAGGAGGAGGGCGAGGCGGCAGCGGAGGACGAGGCGCGCTGTACACCCAGGGAGCCGACGGCCTGCTGGTCCGCCACGTCGTGAAGACCGGCCTGACCGACGGGACCTGCACCGAGGTCGAGAGCATGGGCGAGGGCGAGGGTGAGGGTGAGGGCGAGGGCCAGGGCGAGGGCCAGGGCCTGGTGCCCGATATGGCCCTGGTCGCGGGAGAGGCGCGGCCCGAGGACGCTGCCGCGGGTGCCGGGCCGACCAGCCCCTTCCAGCAGCAGACCAGCCGGGGCTGGCGTCCCGGCGGCTTCTGATGGCCGGGCCGGCCTCCTCCCCCCAGGGCGCCCCCGCCGTGGTGGAGCTCATCGCGGTCAAGCGCGACTACACCGTCGGCCACGGCGTGGTCCACGCCCTGCGCGGGGTCGACCTGCGCATCGAGGCCGGCGAGATGGTCGCCGTCATGGGCAGCTCGGGCTCGGGCAAGTCGACCCTGATGAACACCCTGGGCTGCCTGGACCGCCCCAGCAGCGGTGAGTACCGCCTGGACGGCGTCTGTGTCCAGGTGCTGGACGACGACGCCCGGGCAGACCTGCGCAACGAGAAGCTGGGCTTCGTCTTCCAGGGCTTCAACCTGCTGGCCCGGACCACCGCCCTGGAGAACGTGGCCCTGCCCATGCTCTACGACCGCAAGGGCCGCTTCCCCGATCCGATGCAGGCAGCCCGTGAGGCCCTGGAGCATGTCGGCCTGGGGGATCGTGTCGACCACCAGCCCAACGAGCTGTCTGGCGGCCAGCAGCAGCGCGTCGCCATCGCCCGGGCCCTCGTCACGAAGCCCGACCTGCTCCTGGCCGACGAGCCCACCGGCAACCTCGACACCCACACCACCGTCGAGATCATGGCGCTGTTCCAGGCGCTCAACGACCAGGGCATCACGCTGGTCATCGTGACCCACGAGGACGAGGTCGCCGCCTACTGCAAGCGGGCCGTGGTGCTGCGCGACGGGCTCATCGTCGAGGACCGGCCCCTGCAGCCGCGCCGCGCCCTGGCCGACCTGCCCCTGGTGCCCGAGGTGCCGACGTGAAGGCCCGCCGCCTGGTGGGGCTGGCCCTGCGCAGCATCCGGCGCAACCCCGGGCGCAGCGTGCTGACCATGCTCGGCGTGGTCATCGGCGTGGCCTCGGTCGTCGTCATGGTGGCCATCGGCCAGGGCGCCCAGGCCGAGATCCAGGCGCGCATCGACAACCTGGGCAGCAACATGATGGTCATCACGCCGGGCGCCGCGACGACCGGCGGGGTCAGCGGCGGGGCCGGCAGCCTCAACCGCCTGACCATTGACGACGCCGCCCTCATCGCCCGCGAAGCTCAGCGCGTGTCCGCCGTCAGCCCCGTGGTCTTCACCCACACCCGCATCGTCATGGGCGGCAGCAACTGGCGGACCACCATCTACGGGGTCGACACCAGCTACCAGGACATCCGCGCCTGGCCCGTCGAGAGCGGCCGCTTCTTCACCGCCGACGAGGTCCGGGCCAACCGCAAGGTCTGCGTCGTGGGCGCCACCGTGGTCACGGCCGTCTTCGCCGACCAGGATCCCATCGGCCAGCAGCTCCGCCTGCGCGACGTGCCCTTCGAGGTCATCGGCGTGCTCGCCGCCAAGGGCCAGACCGCCGAGGGCAGCGACCAGGACGACGTGATCCTGGCGCCCTATACGACCGTCCAGACCCGCCTGGCCGGCCACCAGTTCATCGCCCAGATCCTGGCCAGCTCCTGGAGCGAGGCCATGATCCCCGCCGCCATGGACGAGATCAGGGTCCTGATGCGGGAGTCCCACGGCCTGGGGGAGCGCGAGCCCGACGACTTCGAGGTCAAGGACCAGAGCCAGCTCGCCCAGGCGGCCCAGGGCACGACCGAGGTGATGACCATGTTGCTGTCGGCCATCGCCAGCGTCTCGCTAGTCGTGGGCGGCATCGGCATCATGAACATCATGCTGGTCAGCGTCAGCGAGCGCACCCAGGAGATCGGCATCCGCCGGGCCCTGGGCGCGCGCCGCAGCGACGTCATGGCCCAGTTCCTGGTCGAGAGCATCGTGCTGTCGGGCCTGGGCGGCCTGGCCGGGGCGCTGCTCGGCGTAGGCGTTACAGCCCTGGTGGGGCACATGACGGGCTGGGCGACCGCCGTGACCCCCGGGGCCCTGGCCCTGGCCCTGGTCTTCTCGGCGGCGGTCGGCATCTTCTTCGGCTGGTACCCGGCCCGCCGCGCCGCCGCCCTGGACGTCATCGACGCGCTGCGCCACCAGTGAGCCGCCCCCCTCCTGATCGGGCCACACAGGGCGCTTCCATCGGGTAGGCTGCCGCGATGTTCGCCCTGACCTCCCCTCTCCTGCTCTCGCTCCTGGTCGGCTGCAAGCCGCCCCCCGACGCCCCCACAGAGCTGGCCCAGCTCTGCGACTACCTCTTCGAGGAAGCCGGCCAGGGCGACGACCGCGAGGAGTACCTGCTCACGGGCCTGGACAACCTGGACACCTGGCTCCAGGCCAACATCGACGCCACAGCCGACGGCTACACCGTCGACAACCTGGCCCAGGCCTCGGTCGACGAGCTCGACATCGGCAGCCCCAGCACCGACGCCCTGGTCGGCGCCTCGGTGGCGGTGCGGCAGCGCCACGGCGTCGACGACATCGCCCTGGCCACCGCCTGGGCCGACCAGCAGGAGGTGCTCGCCGGCAACTACGACCTGTACCAGCGCGAGTACTACGGCGACAAGGACGCTTTCATGGCCCGTCAGGAGCTGCGCCTGGACGCCAGCAGCTACAGCGAGTCGAACTGGGCGGGGATCATCAAGGTCAACAGCACCAACTACATCGAGTTCCGCTGGGTGGAGACCGACAACGGGTGGGTGCTGCTGCACCGCTCCTGGCTGATCGAGCCGGCCGAGACCAGCTGGGACGCCATCCACGTCAACGCCCAGTACCTGCTCGCCGTGACCCTACCTGCGCCCTGGTACCCCAGCGGCAGCGTGCGCCTGATGACGACCTGGATCGACAGCCAGGTCGTGGGCCTGGACCTGGAGGACATGGCTCGCAACCAGATGGTCAAGAGCATGCAGGGCCAGGGCGAGATGATCGACGCCTGGCTGGACGACAAGCTTGCCGAGGACGGCAGCATCGACGGTATCATCCAGGCGGGGGGGTGAACGGGGGGTCCGTGCGCTCCACTTCTTTGCTGGAGCCTGCATGTTGGAGACCCGCGTCGAGCGCCCCGAGGGTGAGTCGCCCTCCGACCCGATCCCCGCCGAGCTGATCCCCGCAGCCCTGGCTGAGCGGCTGGACCTCGCCGCCTACCAGGCCCGCCTGGGCCCCGCCCGACGGCGCCAGGCGCGCGCGCTGGCCCGACAGTGCGAGGTCGAGGCACGAGGTCTGCCCGCGCCGGCCGCCCAGGCCGTGGCCCAGGTGCTGGCCGAGAACCAGGAGCTGTCCCGCCGGGCCGCCGAACGCGAGGGCCGGGCTCGCCGGGAGTCGGTCCTGGCCCTGGGCGCGGCCGTGCTGGTCGGGGCCCTGCTCTGCCAGGTCCTGGGCCCCTTCATCGCCCAGGTCCGCCTGGACCTGTCGGTGCCCCGCCTCATCGTGCAGGCCCCTCCTCCCCAGCGGGCCGTGGCCTTCGCCTCGGGCAGCGGCGCGGGCGCCACCGGCGGCCCCCCTCCGGCCCCCCCCGCGCCCCCCGCCGACATGAGCAGCGACGCGACGCGCCCGACCTCACCAGCCCCCGAGCAGGCGCCGCCGCCGGCACCGGTGGTGGCCGACGCCCCCCCTCGCCCCGATCCCGAGGCGCCGGGCGTCGCGGCCAGCCCGACCCCCGCCCCGGTCCAGGCGCCGCCCGACGCGGTGGCCCAGGACGACGCGCCGGCCCCCGCCCTCGCCACCGCCGCCCTGGTCCACGGCGGCAGCACGCACCGCGGCACGCCCGGCCAGCCCGGCCAACCCGGAGGCACCGGCCTGCGCCTGCCCGATGGCACCGGCGCCGGACGCACCGCCTTGGAGCACGAGGCCCCCATGGCCTTCCGCAAGGTGGGGCCGGGCCCCGACCCGGGCCTGGGCAGCCACGCCGACGCGCCGCCGGGGCTGGAGGTCGCCCGCACCGAGGTCACCCAGGCCCAGTGGACAGCCCTGATGGGCCTGGACCTGGCCAGCGTCTCCGGCCAGTGGGAGCACCCGGCCGAGGCCATGTCCTGGTGCGACGCGCTGCGCTACGCCAACCGGCTCTCGCTGCACGAGGGCCTGCGCCCCGCCTACAAGGTCGATCACGACTGCGAGCGCGCCGGCGGGGCCCGCTGGGACCGGCAGGCCGAGGGCTACCGCCTGCTGACCGAGGCCGAGTGGTTGGCCCTGGCCAAGGAGAGCGGCCCCCCACCGGTCCCCGGCGACGGCCACACCGGCGGCGAGTCCAACAACCGCGGCCTGGGCCGGGTCGACCAGGGCCAGCACGACGCGCGCTACGGCCTGGTGGGCATGGCCGACAACGGCCGCGAGTGGATCTGGGGCAGCCCCCTGCCCTCCGACCCGGCCGAGCGCTGGGTCCACCACGACAACGCCGCCTCTCGCGCCGTGGCCCGCGGCTGCGGCACCTTCGCCCGGGTCCACCCCACCCCCGGCGACCCCTGGTGCCGCGAGGTCCTCGACGGCGCCCAGGTGCCGCTGGGCGTCGGCCTGCGGCTGGCGCGGGGGCAGCTGGCGGAGGAGTGAGGGGCCGCGGACTGAGGGTGCCTGTTGAACCGAACGGACCGCGTGAGCCCTCACGCCACGAGTCCGGTGCATTCCAGGATCCGAACCGACCAGAGGTCGCGGAGGCGAGTGAACGACCTGGGCGCGACTCTTCGTCGGAAGCGCTCGTTCGCTGCGATGCGGCGACCAAAGGGAGCAGCAAACAACTCGATCCTCCTGAACCAGGCGAAGTGGACACGTTGCATCGCATTTGGTAGCCTGCTCGAAATACCGTCTTGGAGGCATGCAAGATGACAGCCCACAGCCCGGTATGCTTGCCTGATCCCCGCGCTGCTGGCGTGTCTCGCGGGGGGTGATGCCATGGCCGGCGCAGCCGATGCCGTCGGCCTCGCTCAGGTTGACAACGGCGACGGCACTTGGTCGACCGTGAGAACCGACGGCGTCGTGGAGGGGGACACGCAGGTCATCGGCCCGGTGACGTGGGAGTACCGGGGCCAGGTCTGCATCCCAACGGCACCAACGGCACACTCGGGACCGTTTTGGGTCGACACACCTGCCGGCTACCGCGACCGCACCGCTGCAGGGCAGATCCTGGGTTCGAAGCTTGTCGACGACCAGGACGGCGAGTGGACGGCGATCGACGTGGACCTCGACACCCTGATGACGACGGTCAAAGCGCAAGACGAAGCGGCAAGCGCCGCGGCCGGCATCATCATTCCGGATGATGCGCGGTATGTTCCCGGGCTGGAGTGGCAGGATGCCGAGTCCTACTGGTACCAGCCCCTTGGCTATACGCCGGTGCCCTGCGGTTCGTCGCCAGAGCTCACGTACCACATCTACGACGACGACGACCGCTGGCGCCAGACCTCGCTGTCCGACCGTCAGAAGGCGGCGGCAATGGGCGATGTCGCTTTCCCGCTCCTCGGACCCGGCAACGGCTGCACGGGCGTGTTCCTCTCGACCGGCTCGGTTCTGACTGCGGCCCACTGCCTCTTCTACCAGGGCGACTACTCGTCGGGCATTGAAGCACTCAGGAGGAACATCACCGTCTGCTCACGCGTGAATGCCTACTCGGGCGCAGACTGTGCTACCGCCGACAGTTACGTTCTTGCCCCGAGCTACGATGGAAGTCCCGCCGATGACCTCGCCATCATCCATCTTCCGCCGATCAGCGGGGATGGATACATGTACATCAGGAACGGTCGGACAGCGTATTGACTGGATACGACATGCACAACATCGCCGCTCCCCCGTACGGGCCTCGACCCTCGATTCGGCCATCCGGCCGAATCGAGAGTCAAGGCGCCCTTCTGGCGGGGGGAGGATGCCTCCCCCCGCATGCGCTATCGCGCCCCCCCTCCCCGCGCCTTACGGGCGCGCGCGCCTCCGGCGCGTATCTCACGTCGTCACCATGCTGGTTCTCGACCCGTTGGACGCGTGCTGGGTCATGGCCCCCGTACGGGCCTCCTACGGGCACCTGCGGCGACAATAGCGCTTCACCCATTGTCACGCCTCCGGGGGAGGCATACGGATTGCTTCACTCCATGGCTACGATTTCGGCACCAATCTGGCATGCCTACTACACCTCGACCTTTGACGCCGGTCCCGGACACTCCGGATCACCTATCTACTTCTGCGGCGACTCGTGGTGCGACACGGGTGACAACGGGTACATCGTGGGCATCATCAGCGGCTGGAGCGGGTCGCACATCGACGCCGCCAAAGTGAACATCCACTACCCCTGGATAGGAGCGAACTGGTGATGAAGACCAACATCGCATGGCAGCTTCCCATCATGGTGGGTCTCGGAACCGCGACGACGGTCTTGCCCGCTTGTGGCGGTCCGCCCGACAACTTCGTCTACCAGACCTGTCAGGTCGAGGACGTGGCCGTCCTCGACGCCGCCGACACCTCAATGGGCTTCTCCGCCGATCAGGTCGTGGCCCAGCTCGCAAGCGGCGACTGGACCGTTTCCTGGGACCCAAGCTACGACGCCCCCTTCGACACGCTGCACACGACGCTCACCCTGGGTGACTCGGACCTGCGCCGACAGCGAGCGACGGGCCCGGACTGCTACACGACCACGGCCGAAGACTTCATGAGCGTGCCCGTCACGGTCGACGTGGCCTCGGGCGACGGCAGCTTCTCCGCCACGCTGGCGGGATCGAACTACGCCACCTCCCTCGACCTCGACGGCATCCTGGTCGCCGCGCAAGCCGACCTAGTGACAGAGGTGCCGGACTCGGTCCAGTCCGAGTTCGACGCCGCCGTCGACGACCAGGATCCCTCGGTAAAGTACGTGATTGCCGAAATGTACGACGCTTGATCGGCACCCACCATCGACATCGAGGGCCACGCCGAGAGCGACCAGGGCACGACCGTCATGGGCCTTGCCGCTGGCACGCTGTCACCGGCCGACTGAACAGACCCGCCCTACCAGTCCGACAGGTCCGCGGCGATGGCCCGGCGCAGCAGCCGGGTGCAGATCTCCGTGGTCAGCGGCACGGGGTTGGTGCCGGCGGTCGGGTCGATGACCGCCAGGGGGGCCAGCACGTCGACGTGGGCCTCGGTGACGCCCAGGGCGTCCAGGCCCGCCGGGATGCCGACCGCCTGGCGCAGGGCCAACACGGCGTCCAGGAAGCCGCGGTAGCCGCCCTGGATGCCCAGGTAGTCGACCAGCCGCGCGATGCGGCCCTCGATGGCCACGCGGTTGAGCTGTAGCACATAGGGCATGACGACGGCGTTGGTCAGGCCGTGGTGGGTGTCGAGGTGGGCGCCGATGGGGTGGGCCAGGCTGTGCATGGCGCCCAGGCCCTTCTGGAAGGCGGTGGCGCCCATCAGGCTGGCGGCGAGCATCTTGGCGCGGGCGTCCAGGTCACCGCCATCGCGGACCGCCGCCTCCAGGGACTCGAAGACCAGGCGGATGCCCTCGATCGCGATGCCGTCGGCCATGGGGTGGAAGTAGGGCGAGCAGTAGGCTTCCAGGTTGTGCGACAGGGCGTCGATGCCGGTCCAGGCGGTGAGCGAGGGCGGCAGGCCGATGGTCAGCTCGGGGTCGGCGATGACCCGGCCGGGCAGCATGTTGGCGTGGAAGATGATGACCTTGCGGTGCTCGCTCTCTTCGACGATGACGCTGCTGCGGCCGACCTCGGACCCGGTGCCCGCCGTCGTGGGCACGGCCACGCAGGGCACCATGCCGGCGACGTTGACCAGCTGGTCGTTGTCGTCCTTGTCCTCGAAGTCCCACAGGGGCCGCTCCTGGCCGACCATGAGCGCGATGGCCTTGGCCACGTCGATGGCGCTGCCGCCGCCCAGGGCGACGACGCCGTCGCAGACGGCCTGCCGGAAGGCGGTCACGCCCGCGTCGACGCTGCTGCCCACGGGGTTGCCCTTGACGTCACTGAACACGGGCGGGGGCGGGCCCTCGGCCGCCAGGATGTCCACCACCCGCCCGACCATGGGCAGCGCGGCCAGGCCCTCGTCGGTGACGAGCAGGGGCCGGGTGATGCCCAGCTCGCGGCAGGCCAGGGGCAGCTCGGCGATGCGCCCGGCGCCGAAGCGCACGTGGGTCGGGTAGTTCCACTTGCCGATCATGGTGGACGCATTGCCCATATCGAACCTCGTCAGGCGCAGGCGTGGCCTGCGAGAAGGGGGGAACGAGTCAGACACACACGGGACCGCACGCAGAGCGCGTGACGGTGACGCTCACGCGCTCAGCGCGTGGTGGTGACGCTCACGCGCTCAGCGCGTGACGGTCCGGAAGTGGAAGCTCTTGGGCCGCGTCAGGTGCTCGTAGCCGACCACCGACAGGGTGCAGCCGCGACCGGAGTCCTTGACGCCGACCCAGGCCAGCTCGGGATCCAGGTAGTCGGCCCGGTTCATGAACACCGTGCCGGTCTGGAGCTGGTCACCGATGCGCAGGGCGGCGTCGAGGTCCTGGGTCCAGATGCTGGCGGTCAGGCCGTAGCGGCTGTCGTTCATGCGGCGGATGGCCTCTTCGTCGCTGGCGACCGGCATGATGCCGACCACCGGCCCGAAGGTCTCCTCGCACATCAGCTCCATGTCGTGATCGACGCCGACCAGGACCTGGGGGGCCACATAGGCGCTGCCGGGGCGAGCCAGGGGGAAGCGGGCCGGGTCCACCAGGCCCTTGGCGCCGCGGGCCAGGGCCTGGTCCACCTGGGCACGGATGGTGGCGGCGTTGCGCGGCCGCACGACGGGGCCCAGGGTGGTCTCGGCCTCGGTCGGGTCGCCGAGCACGTACTGCTCGACCAGGGCCACGCTGGCGTCGACGAAGCGCTGGAACAGCTCCTGGTGCACGTAGACCCGCTCGACGCCGCAGCAGCTCTGTCCCGAGTTGAAGAAGGCGCCGTCGATCACGTTCTCGACGGCGTGTTCGAGGTCGACGTCGGGCCGGATGTAGGCGGGGTCCTTGCCGCCCAGCTCCAGGCCGACGGCCTTGAAGTGACCCGCCGCGGCCTTGTGGACGGCGCGGCCGCCCTCGACCGAGCCGGTGAAGGCGACGAAGTCGACCCGGGGGTCGGCGACGACCTTGGCCACCTGCTCGTGGTCGATGTGCAGATACTGGCAGATGCCCGGGGGCAGGCCGGCCTGCGCGGCGGCGGAGACGATGCGCTCGGCGCACAGGGGCGTCTGGTCCGAGTGCTTGATGAGGACGGCGTTACCCGCCGCGAGGGCCGGGATGACGACGTTGACTGCGGTCAGGTAGGGGTAGTTCCAGGGCGCGAGGACCAGGACCACGCCCAGGGGCTCGCGGTGGATGAAGCGCACGAAGCCGGGCTTCTCGGGGGGCACGATGTCGGCCAGGGCCTGCGGCGCCAGGGCGATCATCTTGCGGGCCCGATCCTCGAAGCCCCGCACCTCGCCGCCGGTGTAGCGGATGGGCCGGCCCATCTGCCAGGTGATCTCCTTGGCGATCTCCGGGCCGTGGGCCACGAAGTGGTCGACCATGTGCGACAGCAGCTCCAGGCGCCGCGCCAGGGGCACGGCCCGCCACTCCGCCTGGGCCGCCCGGGCGAGGTCCAAGGCGGTGTCCACGTGGGCGCCGCTGGCGAGTGGGCGCTCGCAGTAGAGCAGCCCGTCGACAGGGGAGACGGTCATCTGGACACGGTCGCTCATGGGTGCCTCGCAGGGGGCCCTTGTAGCCCGGGCCATGGGGCCGCGCTTGTGCCTCGCGCAGCCTCAGCGCTTGCGCAGCGCCCCCTTGGCCGTGACCCCCACATCCAGGCCGAAGCGGCCCTCCACCATGGTGTCCTGGTCGGGCGGGTGGCCGCTGACATCGGTGGTGATGGTCAGGCTCTGGCTGGTCACGTAGTCGGTCAGGTCGACGTCCTCGACCTGGAAGGAGACCGTGGCCTGGCCGGCCGGAAAGCTGGTCTGGCTGGCCAGCAGGACCTTGGGGAGCTCGGGCGCGGTGGCGTAGACCTGCATGCTGTCGATGAAAGACAGGTCGCTGCCGGCGGGGTCCAGCGCCTCTAGCTCGAAGTCGGTCAGGACCACGTCCTTGACGTCGCCGGGCTCCACGCCCTGGTTCTGCAGCTCGGTGTCGGCCGTGATGTCCATGGCCGAGAAGCCCGAGAAGCCCAGGTTGCCGATGAGCTGGTCGAGCAGGGTGCCCTGGGGGATGGTGACCTGGTCGGACTCGTCGAGGTGGATGGTGGCGAGCTTGCTGCAGCCGCCCAGGACGGCGGGCAGCAGCAGGGTGGCGGACAGGGTCACGGGACCTCCTGGGGGGCAGCGACGGGAACAGGAGGGGGCTACCCTCCTGGTGCATGCTCCGGCCCCCCCATGTACCCGCCCTGCCTCCTGCGGGTGCCCGCCCCCTGCTCCTGGTCCTGGGGGCGCTGCTCGGGCTCACCCCGGCGGGAGCCGCGCGGGCCGCTTCGCCCATGGCCGGCGACTGGCGCTTCGACGTGGTCGTCTCGACCCAGGCCCGGGTGCCGATCCTGGGGGATGTGCGGGTCCAGACCCAGAAGGTGATGCTGGCCCACGTCGACGAGCAGCCCGACGGCAGCCTGGTCCAGCAGCACACCGCCTGCGCCATGTACGCCCGCAGCAACCGCAAGCTCGCTGAGACCTGGTTCCCGCCGAGCTTCGTCTCGGCCATGCGGGACCAGCGCTACACGATCACCGCCATGCCCGAGGCGGGGGGCCTGCACCTGCACTCCCAGGTCTCGCCCGTGGTGATCGGCTGGGACCCGGCCCTGGCCGGGGGGGGCATGCCGCGCAAGCTCGACGACCCGGGCGTCATCGACGCGGATCTGGACGGCGAGCCGGGGGTCACGGTCCACGTGCGGGCGCCGCTCTTCGGCCAGATCTCGATCTACATGGTGCAGTCCAGCCAGACCTCCATCGACGGCTGGGCAAAGGACACCGACACCATCGTCGGCACCGCGCAGCTGGACCACCTGGACCAGCGCACCCTGGGGGCCAGCAACCGCCTCTTCGCCACCAACGTCCCCCTGGCGCCCGACGACCACGACAGCTGGTTCCGCATGGTGCGCGTGCCCACGGGCACCACCTGCGCCACCCTGGACGCCGCGAGCCCGCCCCTGGCCGGCAGCCCGGCAGCCGACGCGGCGCCCGCCCACGACGATGTCGGTGCCAGCGAGGCGAGCGCGCCCTGAGGCCGCGCGGTGCGCCCGGCCGGCCCGGCAGCGGCTACACTCGCTCGACCCGGCGCTCAGGCGCCCCTGGAACCCGGCGCGAACGCGCCCCTGGAACCCGGCGCGAACGCGCCCCTGGAACCCGGCGCTCAGGCGCCCCTGGAACCCGGCGCGAACGCGCCCCTGGAGGCGACATGCTCCTCACTCCCCTCGCGCTCTCCCTGGTCCTGGGCCTGGGCCTGCCGGCCTGCGGCGACAAGGGCACCGGCAGCCCCGACGACAGCGGCACCACCGATGGGGGCGGCGGCGGCGGTGACGACTCCGGCGACGGCGGCGGCCCGGTCGTGGACAACGACGAGGACGGCTCGCCCTACGGCGAGGACTGTGACGACACCGATCCCGACGTCCACCCCGGCGCCGAGGAGATCTGCAACGGCAAGGACGACGACTGCGACCCCAGCACCGACGAGGCGACCTGGATCACCACCGGGGACCAGAACTACGACAGCCTCCAGGCGGCCATCGACGCGGCGGCCGAGGGCGAGCCGGTCAAGGTCTGCTCGGGCATCTTCCACGAGCACCTGGTCATCTCCCGCTCGGTCACGGTGTTGTCGACCCTGGGGGCCGAGCTCACGGCCATCGACGGCTCGACCCAGGCCGGTTCGGCGGTGGAGATCCTGGGCGGCGACGTGACCCTGTCGGGCTTCACCATCATGGGCGGCACGGGCAGCGACCACCGCGGCGACGGCGACAGCCAGGGCGGCGGCGTCTACGTCGGCAACCCGACCCACACCCTGCTCAGCCAGTGCGTGTTCAGCGGCAACAGCGCCGACCGGGGCGGGGCCCTCTTCGTCGACTCCGGCTGCAGCGTCGAGGTCCAGTACGGCACCTTCCAGGGCAACACGGCGGCCACCGGCGGCGCCGTCAGCGGCGTCGAGGCCACCGTGGCCCTGGGCTCCTGCGACATCAGCGGCAACAGCGCCACGACCGCCGGCGGCGCCCTGGCCGGGACCGAGGTCGCCTTCCAGGTCAACAGCGGCTCGGTCAAGGCCAACACCGCCCCCATGGGCGGCGGCGCGACCGTCGTCGACGACACCAGCCTGCACGTCATCGGCAGCGACTGGGGCGACAAGGGCGCGGACGACAACGACCCCGACGACGTCTGGACCCCGAAGCGGCCCTACAACGCCTACGGGGCGGCCTCCAGCTTCAGCTGCACGCCGGCCGGCTGCGACTAACGTGCCCGGCGCTTCCCGGCCGCAGCGGACCGGTCGACCGCAAGACGCCGACACCAAGACAGGGTGACCTGGTGCTCCAGCAGATCACGGACGACCTCGTCGCCGACCTGGCGCCCCTGCGCTTCGGGCCGCCGGTCACCCACGTCTACAACCCGCTGGTCTACGCCCGACCGGCCTGGGACCTCTACGTGCAGAAGTACGGGCAGGGGCCCCGAGAGGTCCTGCTGCTCGGCATGAACCCGGGGCCCTTCGGCATGGCGCAGGTCGGCGTGCCCTTCGGCGAGATCGCCTCGGCCCGGGACTGGCTGGGCATCCAGGCCCCCATCGGAAAGCCGCCGGTCGAGCACGAGAAGCGGCCCATCCAGGGCTTCGCCTGCACCCGCAGCGAGGTCAGCGGGCGTCGGCTGTGGGGCTGGGCCCAGGCCCGCTTCGGCACGCCCGAGGCCTTCTTCACCCGCTTCTTCGTGCTGAACTACTGCCCGCTGGTCTTCATGGAGGAGTCAGGGCGGAACCGGGTGCCCGAGAAGCTGCCGGCGCAGGAGCGGGAGCCGATGTTCGCGGCCTGCGACCGGGCGCTGCGCAGGACCATCGAGCACTTCGGGCCGCGCTTCGTGATCGGGGTGGGCAAGTTCGCGGAGAAGAAGGCGCGAGAGGTGGCGGGCGACATGGACCTGGTCATCGCGAGCGTCGCGCACCCCAGCCCGGCCAGCCCGCTGGCGAACCAGGGCTGGGAGCCGCTGATGGACCAGGGGCTGGAAGCGGCCGGGGTGAAGCTCTGACCTCCGCCAGGCGCCCGAGCGCCCCGGCTCAGCCGCGGTACTCCCGCTTGTCCAGGCCGAGGACCTGCATCTTGCGCAGCAGCGTGCGCCGGCTGATGCCCGCGCTGTCTGCGGTCAGGCCGACCCGACCCCCGCTCGCCCGCAAGGCGGCCTCCAGGTAGGCCCGCTCGGCGGCCTCCACCGCTGCCGCGACCACCTCGGCCAGCTTGCGCTGCAGGTCGACCGGCGCGTCCCGCCCAGGCGCCGCCCAGGCGCCGCCCCGCCGTCCGCGAGGCCCTCCCCCTGGCCCTCGTAGCGGAGCATCAGCCTTCGGAAGTGAGCCCGGCTGCGGAGCCGGCCGCTCTGGGTCAGCAGCATGCGCTCGGTGAAGTTCTGGAGCTCGCGGACGTTGCCGGGCCAGTCGTGCTCGGTGAGCGCGTCGAGGAAGCCGTCGCTGACGTCGGGGCGCTCGATCCCGTACTGCTCGGACAGGGTGCGCGCGAAGTAGCCGAACAGGAAGAGGATGTCGTCGCGCCGCTCTCGCAGGGGCGGCACGATGACCCGGATGACATCGAGCCGGTAGAGCAGGTCGGGCCGGAAGCCTCCCGACGCCACCACCGCGTCCAGGGTCCGCGAGGTCGCCGCGATCACACGCACATCGACGGAGATCTCGTCTTCGCCGCCCACGGGCCGCACCTTGCCCTCTTGCAGCGCCCGCAGCAGCCGCTGCTGGACGGACGGGGACAGGTCGCCGACCTCGTCGAGCAGCAGCGTGCCGCCATCGGCCGCCCGAAACAGGCCCATCTTCTGGTGGTCGGCGCCGGTGAAGGCCCCCTGGACGTGCCCGAAGAGCTCGGAGTCGATGAGGCCGTCCGGCACGGAGGCGCCGTTGAGCGCCACGAACCGTCCCTTGCGACCGGAGCGCTTGTGGAAGGCGCGGGCGAGCAGCTCCTTGCCGGTGCCCGTCTCACCCAGGAGCAGCACGGGCGCGTCGGTGCTGGCTGCCCGGGAGCACAGGTCGAAGATGTCCCACATCTTCCGGCTCCGGCTGACCAGCTCCTCGAAGCACCAGGATCCCGACTCCCGCGCGTCGACGGCCATGATCCGGGGCAGCACGCGCTGCTCGCCCACGACCTTGGCCACGGCGTCGACCACGCTGCTGGCGTCGTCGGACCACACGACCTCACAGGCGCCCGCCTTCAGGCCGGCCCGCACCAGCGAGGGCAAGCCGGACGGCGTCCACGCGACCACGTCCGTAAAGGGCATCTCGCGGCGGAGCTGGGTGATGGCGAGGGCGAGCGGGGCCGCCTCTACGTCGTCATGGCGCACGACGCAGGCCTGGGGCTGGATCTCGCGCCGGCGAGAGAGGGCCAGGGACAAGGACTGGAAGGACCGGGCCCGCATGCCGGCACGCTTCAGCCCGCGGGCCAGCTCGGGGCAGCCGACCAGCAGGACGACGGGGAGCTGAGACTCGGTCTTCGTGGGCTCAGTCGGAAGGCTCTGGCTCGTTTGGGCTACCTGTGTCCCAATATGGACGGATCGGACACTGGGCGACCAATGTCGGAATTTCGTAGTGCAGGGCGAGGACGATTCCAGCTGGGGCCATAGCCACTCAGGGCAGGAGCTGCCTGTTTTGGGTCTCCGCTGTCCCATTTGTGGGGCCGAGCGCGAGCATCGCGCGCCCTGGTGCCCAGGACGCGGCCGCCGAAGCAGCAGGGGTGGAGCGCAGCGCACCATGGCACGACACCTGCGAGGGGCCCCCCCGACTGCGAGGGCAACCGCCCGCCGCGACCGCGCACATCCTGGAGAACCCGTGAAACCGCCCGAACCAGAAGCCTCCGAGGCCGAGTGCAGCGTCATCAAGATCGGTGGCGCCCGCGTCCAGGTCGAAGCTGACCTCGACGAGCTGTGCGTCCACGTCCGCCGCCTGGTGGATGCGGGGCGGCGCGTGATCGTCGTCCACGGCGGCGGCGCCGAGATCGCCTCGCTGCACGACATGTTGGGGATCCCTCGGCAGATGCGGGACGGGCTGCGGGTGACCCCGGACCACAGCATGGACCTGGTCACCATGGTGCTGGCCGGCCTGGTCAACAAGCGCCTGGTCGCGGCCCTCGGCGGCCACAAGGTGCGCGCCATCGGCCTCTCCGGCCTGGACCTCGGCCTGCTGCAGGCGGACTTCCTGGACCAGGAGAAGCTGGGCCGGGTGGGAGCCGATCCCCGGGTCGATCCGGCGCCCTTGCGCGTGCTGCTCGGCCAGGGCTGGATGCCGGTGATCGCGCCCGTCTCCGTCGGACCCGATGGCAAGCCCATCAACGTCAACGCAGACACCGCCGCCCAGGCCATCGCGGGCGCGCTGGGCGCCCACACCCTCGACTTCGTCAGCGACGTCGCCGGCGTGCGCTCCGGCGACAAGATCCTGAAGCGGCTGTGCCCGGCCGATGTCGAGCACCTCATCCGGGCGGCCGTGGTCCGGGGCGGCATGATCCCCAAGCTGCGGGCGGCCACCGCGGCGCTGAACGCCGGGGTCGGTCGGGTGCGGGTCGGTGACCTGCACACGATGCGCCAGGACGCCTGCACCGTGGTGTGCCGGTGAGGGCCGCGAAACGTCTGGCCGAGCGGGAGCGCCCGGCATGATCGAGCCGCGATCCTTCTGGCCACCCTGCCTGCTGCCCAAGCCCGCCCAGGCCCGAGACGTCGACCAGATCGCCGCCTTGCAGCAGAGCGCCCGACCCGACTGCCTGCCCATGGAGCGGGAGGAGATCCGCCGCCACCTGGACGAATTCGAGGTCATCCACGACAGCGAGTCGCGGGTGATCGCCACCGCGGCGCTGCGCCCCATCGGGGCCCGGCGCGGCGAACTGCGCAGCCTCGTGGTCTCCGCCGAGTGGCGGGGCCAGGGGCTGGGCCTTGGGCTGGTGGAACGAATCGTGGGCCGGTCCCGCGCCGCCCAGCTGGAGCTGGTCTGTGTCACCCGCCAGCGCGACTTCTTCCGACGGCTGGGGTTCCACGACATCGACCTGGCCCAGGTGTCCCCCAAGCCGCGCCATCCGGGCCCGCCCGACCCCCGCCGGGTGGGCATGGCGCTGGCCGCGCCTCAGCTGCTGGCCGCGCCTCAGCTGCTGGTCGCGGGCCGCCCCCGGGCCCCCCGGCCGTCCCAGGCGCGGGCGTGAACAGAGCATCCCCTCGCTGCCGGGCCACGCCCCCCTCACTCCCCCTTCGCCACCCAGAGCTCCATGCCGACCCCCGAAGCTGAACGAATGACCCGACCTTCTTCCGCCACAGCCGCGCCTGCCCTCGCCGCGAGCGCGCCTGCGACCCGCCTGGTGACAGTGCATCCCGCCGAGGACCTCCCGCAGGGCCTCGACCCGGACACGCTCGCCACCTTCCTCCACAGGTCGCTGCACCCCTACCAGGACACCCTGCCCGACATCCGCCGCGGCCTGGACCACGCGCGCTCCACAGCGCCCGGCCAGGGCGGAGAGATCACGCTGGCCCTGCAAGGCAGGCGCCTGGTCGGGACGGTGGTGGTCCTGAAGACCGGGATGTCTGGCTACGTGCCCGGTCACCTGCTGCTCTTCGTGGCCGTCGACCCCTCCTTGCGCGGCCAGGGTCTGGGGGGCCGCCTGGTCCAGCGGGCGGTGAAGGGCTGCGACGGCGACATCGCCCTTCACGTCGAGTACGACAACCCCGCGAAGCGCCTCTACGAGCGCCTGGGCTTCCGCTCCAAGTACGCCGAGATGAGGTACCAGCCGTGAACCGCGTCGTCATCGACGAGACCGCGCTGCGGCACAACCTCGAGCGCCTGCGGGAGCTGCTGGCGAGCCACGGCGCCAGCTTCACCGTCGTCACCAAGAGCCTGTGTGGACACGCCGACGCCATCGGCGCCCTGCGCGACCTGGGCGTGACCTCCATGGCGGACTCCCGGCTGCCCAACCTGGAGACCCTGGGACGGGTCACTGGCGACGTCACCCGCTGGTACCTGCGGCCCCCCCACCACAGCGAGCTGGGTCGCGTGGTGAGCGCATGCGACATCTCGCTGAACTCCGAGCTGTGCACCCTCCGCCTGCTGGACGCCGAGGCCCGTCGGCAGGGCCGCCGCCATGGCGTGGTCATCATGGTGGAGCTGGGCGACCTGCGCGAGGGCCTGCTGCCCGGCTCCCTGGTGGACGTCTACGCCCAGGCCATCAAGCTGCGCAACATCGACGTCGTCGGCATCGGCGCCAACCTGGGCTGCCTGTCCGGGGTCGTCCCGTCCCAGGAACAGCTCATGCAGCTGGCGATGTACCACGAGCTGCTCGAGCTGAAATTCGGCCGCCCCATCCCGCTCGTGTCGGCCGGCACGAGCGCCGTGCTGCCCCTGCTGATGGAGGGCGGACTCCCGCCCGCCATCACCCACTTCCGCGTGGGCGAGAGCCTGTTCCTGGGCACCGACCTGGTCCATGGCGGCACGCTCGATGGCTTTCGGGACGATGCCGTGGTGGTCGAGGCCGAGATCATCGAGATCAAGGAGAAGAGCCTGGTCGCCCAGGGCGAGGTCTCCGACGTGGCCCCCTTCGAGGCCACAGGAGGCGAGGCCAGCCTGTCTCCAGGCAGCCGCGGCTTCCGGGCCCTGGTGGACATCGGGCAGGTCGACACCGACGTCGGCGGCCTCGTGCCCCTCGATCCCGGTCACCAGGTCGCGGGCGCCAGCAGTGACATCACGGTGGTCAACGTCGGGTCCGAGACCGGCGGACTGCGGGTCGGTGACTGGCTGCGCTTCGGCGTGGGCTACTCGGCCTTCGTCCGGCTCATGTCCAGCTCCTACAACCGGTGCCTGCTCCAGCGGGCCGACGGCCAGGACCGGGTGCTCCCCCCCGACCTGACGATCCCCGCCCGTCCGACCCCGGCGGCTGGGGATCCGACGACGCTGTCGCGCCCCTGAGGCCCACGGCCTGAAGCCCACTGCGGCAGCCTGCGCGCGGGCACGACCGGTCAGCTTCTGACCGTGCCCGGTCGAGGCGGCTGGATAGGCCTGCTCCATGGCTCCCGAACCGACCTCCGACCCCGGCCCGGCCCGTCGCCGCCGCGCGCCCCCCGCCCTCACCCGCGGCTGGCTGCGGAGCTGCGCCGAGGAGCACCTGCGTCGCTTCTGGCCCTCCGTCTCCCAGATGCGCCGGGTCCTGCACCGCCGCGCCGACCGCGCCCTGGCCTGGCACGGCGGCGACCGCGACGCCGCGGCCGCCCTGGTCGAGCAGGTCCTCGCCGAGCTGCTCGCCGCCCGCCTGCTCGATGACGCCCGCTTCGCCCGCGCCTGGGTCGACGACCTCGACCGCCGGGGCATCCCCCGCCGCTCCATGCGCCAGCGGCTGCTGTCCAAGGGCGTCGACGCCGCCCTGATCGACGACGCACTCAACGCCCGCGACCAGCAGGTCGTCGAGCCCGAGCTGGCCCGGGCCTGCGCCTACGCCCGCCGCCGCCGCCTGGGCGCCGCCCGCCCCGAGCACCGCCGCCCCGACGACCCCGCCCTCCGCCGCGCCCGCCGCGACAAGGACGTCGCCGCCCTGTGCCGGGCCGGCTTCAGCGTCGGCGTCGCCCTGCAAGTCATCGACTGCCCCGACCTGGACGCGCTCGCCGCACGGGCGGGAGAGGAGACCTGAGGGCTGCGAGTCGCCCGAAGCGGGTCCAGAGCACAACCGCGGGATCAGGTCGCCCACCTTCGACGGTCGGCTAGCCCCGCTGCGCGCCCAGCGCCCCGTCGAAGGCCTCCAGCACCGCGGGCACCTGCCCCAGGTCATTGCACCAGTGCGGCGACAGGCGCAGCCGGCCGTCGGGCTCGGCCACGCTGATCCCCCGGGCGCCCAGGTCCGCCACCAGGCGCGGCAGGGCCACGCCAGCTGGCGGCCACAGCGACAGGATGCCCGAGCGAGCCGCGGGCTCGGTGGCCCGCAGGCTGCGGAAGCCGCGGTCCTGCAAGGGCCCCTCCAGCGCGTCGTGGATGCGCTGCACGTGGGCAAGGACGGTGGCCGGCCCCAGGTCGGCGACCGGCGCCGCCCCGGCCTCCAGGGCAGCGAAGCCCAGCACATTGGGGGCCCCCACCTCGACCATGTCGGCCCGGGCCCGCACCGCCTTGTCGTAGCGCATGGACGGCCGGCCGCTGAACAGGAAGTCCAGCGGCTCCTCAACCGAGAGCCAGCCGGCCAGGCGCGGCACCAGGGCCGCCACGCGCGCGGGGTGCACGGCCAGGAAGCCGCAGCCCTCGGTGCCCATCAGCCACTTGTGGCTGCCGCAGGCCAGGTAGTCGATGCCCTGGCCCACCAGGTCGAGGGGCACGATGCCGACGGCCTGGATGGCGTCCACGAAGAGCTCGGCCCCGTGGTGGTGGCAGCGCTCGGCCAGGGCCGCCAGGGGCATGGCCGTGCCGTCCCGGAACTGCACCGCGCTCACCGCGACCAGCCGCAGGCCCTGCCGCAGTCGGGCCTCGACCCGGTCCAGGGCCCGCTCCACGTCCCCACCAAAGTCATCGAGGGGGGCCAGCTCCAGGCGCAGGTCGAAGGTCGCGGCAGCCCGCTGCCAGGGCACGACATTGGTCGGGAACTCGCCCGTGAAGCAGAGCACGCCGTCGCCAGCCCTCCAGGGCAGGCTGTTGGCCACGGCGATGACCCCGTGGGTGGTGTTGGGCAAGAGCCCGATGTCGGCCGGCCCAGCCCCCACCAAGCTGGCCAGCCGGGTTCGCAGCCGCTCGCGCCCGGCGGCCGCGTCGGCCACCGCGCCGACCCCGCGCACGGCGTAGTCGTCGATGAGCGCCTGCAGCACGGCCCGCACCAGCAGCGAGGGCGGCGAGACCGAGGCGTGGTTCAGGTAGACCGGCGGCGACAGGTCCGGGAAGAGGGCGCGGTCGCCGAGCCCGAAGGCGTCGGGGACGCGGGCCCGCAGGGCGGGAGGCAGGCCGTCGAGCACCGCCTGGACGGCCGGGCCGGCGGTGGCAAGAGAGGGGGCGTCGGACACGGGGCCTCCCAAGGTGGCCCGCAGCCTCTAGCCTGCCCTCTCCTGCCCGGCGCGCCTGACGAAGGCCGCCAGGCTGCGTTAGCCCGCACCTACTCTTCCTTGGATGGTATGGATGCGCGACCTCCTCAAGCAGGCCCTGGCCGGGGTCGATGGCTTTGCCGAGCTTCGCTGGCACGCCAAGACCTTTCGCAACGTCCGCGTGCAGAAGGGGCGGCTGGAGTCCTCCACTGTCCGCCGCCGCGACGGCGTCGCCGTGCGCGTCCTGCACGACGGGACCTGGGGCTTCGCCAGCACCAGCGACCCCACCCTGGCCGGCATCCGCCGCGCCCTGGACGACGCCCGCGCCGCCGCCCGCGCCACGGCCCACTTGCGCCGTGACCGGGTGCCGGTCCTGCCCCCCGCCGAGCTGGCCGTGGGTGACTTCGACCAGCCCGGCATCGACGACGTGCTGGCCCGCAGCATGGACGAGCGGGTAGCGCTGGTCCTGGGCCTCGACGCCCGGGCGGCCGCCGCCTCGCACCGCCTCTCCTCGACCAGCGCCGTGTACCGCGAGATCTTCGAGGACAAGGCCATCGTGACCACCGATGGCGCCGACTGCCGCTTCCGGCTGGTCCGCCCCGAGCTCTACGTCTTCGCGACCGCCGAGAAGGACGGCCAGCTCCAGAGCGTGCACGAGAGCATCGGCGTCACCGGCGGCTGGGACTGCATCTTCCGCCACGACCCCGACGCCCTGGCCGACCGCGCGGTCCGCACCGCGGTGGACCTGCTGAGCGCCCGCTCCCCCGAGGGCGGCTGGGCCCAGGTGGTCATGGCCCCCAGCATCGTCGGCCTGCTCGTCCATGAAGCCATCGGCCACACCGTCGAGGCCGACTTCGTGCAGGCGGGCTCCGCCGCCCGGGGGCGCCTGGGGGAGCAGGTGGCCAGCGAGCTGGTGACCCTGTGCGACTCCGGCCACAGCGAGCACGGCACGGGTGCTGGCGGCACCATCCCCGTCGATGACGAGGGCGTGGTGGCCGGCCGCACCGAGATCATCCGCCAGGGCAAGCTGGTCGGCTACCTGCACAACCGCGAGAGCGCGGTGCGCATGGGCATGGCCCCCACCGGCAACGCCCGGGCCTGGGAGTACGCCGACACCCCCCTCATCCGCATGCGCAACACCTACATCGAGCCCGGCGACCAGTCGGTCGAAGAGCTCATCGAGGGTGTGCAGGACGGCTACCTCTGCGAGGGGCCGCGCAACGGCCAGGCCGACGCCACCGCCGAGTTCATGTTCGGCGTCACGGCCGCCCGCCGGATCCGCAAGGGCAAGGTGGGGGAGCTGGTCAAGGGCGTGACCTTGACCGGCAACGCCTTCGAGGTCCTGTCGACGGTTGACGGCGTCAGCCGGGAGTTCCACTGGGACCTCGGCGCCGGCCACTGTGGCAAGGGCCAGCCCATGAAGGTCGACGCCGGGGGACCCTTCATCCGCTGCCGCGCCATGTTGGCCGGCGAGCAGGTGGCCTGAGCGGCCCGTGGGCCGACACCACCGCACCACACCCACACAACCGGGTCACACGGGGAGCACGCTGTGCACGACGGCATCGAGATGGAGCTGCTCGCCCGCTGCGAGCAGGGAGTGGAGGCCGCGCTGCGCGCCGGCGCGGACCAGGCCGAGGTCTACGCCGAGCACGACCGCGAGCTCTCGGTCGGCTTCCAGAAGAACGACCTGGACAGCGTCGCCACCCACGAGGAGGCGACCCTGGGGATCCGCGTCCTGGTGGGCGGACGGCCGGGCTTCGCCACCACCAACAGCGTCGCCACCCTGGACCAGGTCGTTGCCGAAGCCGTCGCCACCGCCCGGTCCTCGCCGCGCGACGACACGGCCCTCATCCCCGAGCCGCTGCGGGTGACCGCGGCGCCCGCCCTGGTCGATCCGGCCCTGCTGGCGCTGGGCCCCGCAGAGCTGGCTCGCCTGGGCAGCCGCCTGCTGGCCATGATCCTTGCCCAGCGGGACCCGCGCGTGCCCGGCGGCCGGATCAGCATCGACAACCTGGGCCTGTCGGTGACCCACGGCGCCCGGGCCGTGGCCAGCTCGACAGGGGTGCGCGCCGCCCACCGCAGCGCCGCCGCCCAGGGCGGCATCTTCGGCATGGCCATCGACGGCGCCGAGGTCGGCAGCTTCAGCTACGACGGCGACGCCGTGCGCCGGGCCGAGGAGCTGGAGCCAGCCCTGGAGCGGGCCTTCCTGCGCTTCGGCGAGAAGTGCCTGGGCGCCCTGGGCGCCACGACGGGCGAGAGCTTCCGTGGACCCATCCTGCTGCCCGCCGACGTGGTCGAGGAGTTCCTGGTCGGCGAGCTGGTCAGCGCGCTCGGGGCCGACAGCATCCGCAGCGGCATGTCCCCCTTCAAGGGCCGCGTGGGGGAGCGCATCGCCGCCCCGGGCTTCACCCTGGTCGAGGGTGGGGCGGGCCTGGACGGCCACCCCCTCACCCCCTTCGACCGCGAGGGCATGCCGCGGCAGCGCACCGTGCTCGTCGAGGACGGCGTGCTCAAGGGCTTCCTCTACGACAGCTACGAGGCCCGGCAGGCCGGCACCCGCTCCACGGGCCACGCCACCGGCGGCGCCGCCTCCCTGCCCCGGGTCGGCGCCACATGCTTGTCCCTGGAGGGCGGCGACCGTCCCCTGGCCGAGCTGTCCCGCCTGGAGCGCGGCGTGTTGGTGACTCGCTTCTCGGGTACCACCGACGCCAGCAGCGGCGACTTCTCGGGCGTGGTCAAGGGCGGCTTCCTGGTCCGCGATGGGCAGCTGCGCCCCATCAAGGAGACCACCATCGCCGGCAACCTGTGGACGGCCCTGACCCGGATCTCCGGCCGCAGCGCCGAGACGGAGACCTTCCAGGGCACCCGCCGCTACCCCTCCCTGGTCATCGAGGACGTCAGCATCACCGCGGGCTGAGCCAGCGGGAGCGCCGGGGCCCGGACCGCCCGATCAGAGCAGGGCGGCCAGGGCCAGGAGCAGGCCGGCAGCCAGGCTGCCGAGCAGGACCGTGCAGCCCCCGCCCTTGTGGCGACGGAACTTCTTGAACCAGTCCTGGTCGTTCACGCGGGCCTCGCCGGATAGGTCCGCCTCCCCCCTACCCTGCACGGGAGCCCCGATGCCCCTCGTCGACCAGATCAACGAGCAGCTCAAGACCGCCATGAGGGCCAAGGACAAGGAGCGCCTGACCGCCCTGCGCGGGATCCGCGCCGCCTTCATCAACGCCATGAAGGAGGACGGCAGCGACACCCTGGCTGACGACAAAGCCATCGAGAACCTGCGTCGCCTGGCCAAGCAGCGCGTCGACAGCATGACCGAGTACGGCAAGGCCGGCCGCGAGGACCTGGTCGCCATCGAGCGCGGCGAGCTGGCCGTCATCGAGGAATTCCTGCCCAAGCTGGCCGACGAGGCCACGACCCGCGCGTGGGTCCAGGCCGCCATCGCGGCCACGGGCGCCGCCGCCATGAGCGACATGGGCAAGGTCATGGCGCGGCTGATGGCCGAGCACAAGGCCGAGCTCGACGGCAAGCTCGCCAACCGCTTGGTCCGCGAGCTCATCGCCGGCTGAGGCCGACCCCGCAGTCCCCTGGAGTCCCCATGCCCGGTCTCGACCTCAGTCGCTCCTTCGTGCCCGTCCGCATCGGCGTGCTGACGGTCTCCGATACGCGCGCCCTGGCCGATGACCGCTCGGGCGACAGCCTGGTGCAGCGCCTGGAGGCGGCCGGCCACGTGCTGGCCGACCGGGCCATCGTCCCCGACGACATCGCGTCCATCCAGGAGCGGGTCCGCGCCTGGATCGCCGAGCCCACCATCGACGTGGTCCTGGTCACCGGCGGCACCGGGGTCACCGGCCGCGACGTCACGCCCGAGGCGCTGCTGCCCCTCTTCGAGAAGGAGATCCCCGGCTTCGGTGAGCTCTTCCGCTGGCAGAGCTACGCGAAGATCGGCACCTCGACCATCCAGTCCCGGGCCACCGCCGGCGTCGCAAACGGCACCTACCTCTTCGCCCTGCCCGGCTCGACCGGGGCCTGCATCGACGCCTGGGAGGGCATCCTGGTCCACCAGCTCGACAGCCGCCTGCGGCCCTGCAACTTCGTCGAGATGATGCCGCGCCTGCGCGAGCACGTCCGCGGGGGCTGAGCCGGCCCGCCGCCCGGGACCCGCCCCCCTGCGCCCGCCCCCCTGCGCCCGCCCCCCTGCGCCCGCCCCCTGTGCCCGCCGCCTTGCCGCCAGGCCACGCGGGTGGCAGCATGCCGCGAATGCGCACCAGCAGCACCCTTGCAGCGGCCCTGGTCCTGGCCCTGCTCCTGCCGCGGACCAGCCGGGCCGACCCCTCCGCCACCCCGCTGGCTCCTCCTTCCGTGGACGCCGCGGTCCAGACCGGCGAGCGGGCGCCCCGCGACGCCGCCCTGGTCATCGGCAACGAGGCTTATGACGAGCTGCCCCAGGCCACCTACGCCCGCGCCGACGCCCGGGCCTGGGGCGACTGGCTGCTCCAGTCCCTGGGGATCCGCAGCAGCCGCGTGACCGTGCTCCAGGACGCGGGCAAGGACGAGCTGGTGCGGGAGCTGCGCCGCAGCGTCCGCCGGGTCAGCCGCCACGGCACCCTGTGGGTGGTCTTCTCGGGCCACGGCGCCATGTCCGCCCCCGAGCAGGGCCAGCGCCTGCTGCTGGCCCGCGACGCGCGCCCCGAGGCCCTGGACCGCGGCAGCATCGCGCTGTCCACGGCCCTGGACGAGGCGAAGCGCCGCCGGATCGAGCACGTCGTCCTGGTCCTCGACGCCAGCTTCGACGGCCGCGGCCGCGACGGCCTGGAGCTCGTGCCCGGCGTCCACTACGCGGTGCCCGCCGCCCTGCCCGAGGCCGACCGCCCCGGGGTCCTGGTGTGGTCGGCGGCGCCGGGCGACCAGGCCGTCGACGCCTGGACCGTGGCCCACCACGGCACCTTCTCCTGGGCCGCCCTGGGCGCCCTGCGGGGCTGGGCCGACGGCGAGCTCGACGGCCAGCCCGACGGCCGGGTCACCCTGGCCGAGGCGGACCAGTACGCCGCCTGGACCCGCCGCCAGCTCGGCCTGGTCGCCGCGCCCGGCGCTGTGGGCAGCGGGGTCCAGGGGCTGGTCCTGGCCCGCGGCGAGCACCTGGAGGCCGGGCCCTCCGACGCGCTGCTGGCCGAGCTGGCCACCGAGCGGCGCCGCCGGCGCTTCGACGACGCCGAGGCCCTGATGCAGGCCGAGGCCGCCGCCTTCTGGCAGCGCACCCTGGACCTGGCGCGCCAGGGCGGACCCGAAGGCCGGCAGGCCCTCGAAGCCTTCATCGCCGAGTTCGGGGACCGCGAGATCACCCAGACCTGGACCGTCGCCCTGCCCCAGGTGCGTGAGGCCCGCCACCTGCTCACCCGCTACCAGGAGCAGGGAGAGGGGCAGGAGGCCGTCCAGGAGGTCGTGGCCGTCGCCCAGGAGGTGGCAGAGGTCTCCTGCGATGACCTGGTCGCCCTGGAGCCCAGCGCCATGATGGGCCAGCTCTCCGCCGGGCAGGCCGCCTGCCTGGAGCGCCGGATCCGCGTCGATCGCCTGCAGACCGACCGCGAGAAGGCCAGCCGTGTGCTCATCGCCAACACCCAGGCGGCCGGCGACCAGGGGCGCTGGGCCGCCCTGGTGGAGCGGCACCTCGACGAGATCTCCCGCGCCGACCCCGACCTGGTCATGCAGTACGTGGTCTTCCTCTTCAAGACCAACCCCCTGGAGCGCGGCGAGGACGCCATCCACTGGGCCGACGTGGCCCTGGAGAACAAGCAGCGCTGGGAGGGCGACACCTACGTCAAGAACGTGGGCGCCCTGCTGCGGATCCGCACCGAGACGGCCTACAAGCTGTGGACCAACGCCGACAAGGAGTACCGGGCCAGCCCCGACGACGACAGCGAGTGGCAGGCCGAGGAGTACCGCGGCATCACCAAGGACTTCGCCCGCGAGTGGCTGGACTACCTGCGGGCGGCAGGCCAGCCGGCCGACCTGGCCTTGCAGATCTGCACCTCGGCCGCGGGCACCGCCGACTTCTGCCGAGCGCGCTGACGCAGCGCCCGTTGGGCCCCGTCACAACACCATGCGATGGGGCGAGAACAGGGCCGGCACGCCCGGCGCCTTGCCGGACAGCAGCCCATGGGCCACGGCCTGGCCGGCCCGCAGGGCGAGGGCGTGGTCCCAGCCCTGGAAGGCGGTGCAGCAGACCAGGGTGGCGCGGCCCGGCAGCGGCCCGATGACCGGCAGGCCGTCGCAGGCGTGGGTGGCGATGGCCGCCCAGGCGTGGGTGACCGGGACCGTGGCCAGGTCGGGGAAGAAGCGGGCCAGGTTGGCGCGCAGCACGCGGTCCATGGCCGGATCCAGGCGGGTGGCGTCGTCCTGGCCAAAAGCCATGTCGGCCGCCGCATAACGTGCCCCGCCGGCGACGATTCGCCCGGCCCCGGTCCGCCCGGCCCCTTGGCCCGCGGGGAGCTGCTGCCAGCTGCTCAGGGTGTGCTGGCCCAGGATCGGCCAGGGCAAGCGACCGGCAGCCACGGGGGCCGTGGCGATCCACTGGTGGCGCACCGGGGACAGGATGGGCGCCAGCCAGGGCACCAGCGCCGCCATGTCGTGGCCACCGGCCAGGATCACGGCGTCTGCCTGCAGCTCCAGGCGAGGGCCGCGCAGGACCGTGCCCCCGGGGCCCTCATCCAGCGAGCGGACGCCCTGATCGACGCACAGCCGCGCCCCCGCCGCCCGGGCCGCCCGCGCCAGGTCGGCCGCCAGGGCCAGGGGCGCAACGGCCCCACCCTCGGGTGCCAGGTAGCCCAGGCCCAGCCCGGCCCCGTGCAGCCGGGCCGCGACCTCCTCGGCAGACCAGGCCAGGGCCTGCTCGCCGAGCCGCTCGAGCACCGCAGGCGCCGCCCGGACCTCGGCCTCCTCCTCGGGCATGGCACAGACCGTCAGCAGCCCGCCTTCCCCCAGCGCCCCGCGCGTCACCAGCAGCTGGCGGCCATCCCGCAGGAAGGCGTGCATCTGCCGCGCCGCGTCCAGGCCCACGGCGTCGACCAGCCGGCCGGGGTGCTCGCCCAGTCCCACCGGCACCAGGCCGCTGGCCCGCCCCGAGAAGCCCGCCGCCAAGCTCCCCGCGGCCTCGAGCAGCGTGACCGCCACCCCGGCCTCGGCCAGGAAGAGCGCCGCCGCCAGGCCCGCCAGCCCACCACCGATGACGGCCACCTCGGCCTGTGCGGGCGCGTCCTGGCGCTCCGCCAGCTCGGCGGGCCGGGACTCCAGCCAGGGTGGGTCGGCGCTGATCACCGCGGCCTCCTAACCGCGCCACCGCCCGGCTTGCCGGCTCAGGTGGTGATCACGCGGTCGAAGCTCAGCCAGCGCCGCATCAAGGTCGGCGTCATCTCGCCGGCCATGGCCATGCGCGCCGCCGTGGTGCCCATCTTCATGTAGTTGGCGGCGTGGGCCATCTTGATGAGGGGCAGGGGGTGCTGGCGCAGGGTCTCGCTGCGGGCGAGCTGCCGCAGCAGGGCCCGGGGCACGAAGGGCTTGGACAACATCTGGGTCAGGGCGATCCAGAAGGTGTCCTCGACCGGCCGCGGGTAGGCCAGGTTCACCCGGTGCTGGTAGAAGACCCGGGTGTTGTTGAGCCCGTCGATGTCGTACTCGCTGATCAGGCCCGACTCGATGAGCTTGCGATTCAGCTCGCTGCCGGGGAACACGGTCATGCTGAACAGGTACAGATCGTAGGGGTGCGGGAAGGACGAGATCATCTCGAAGAGCTTGCGCTTGTCCTCTTCTGTGCTGACCGGATCGTCGAAGATGAGCTGGAAGTGCGGCTTGATGCCCAGCCGGTGGTACAGCTCCGCGATGTCGGCGATGGACTGGTTCTTCACGCGGCGATCGTACAGGTGCCCCGTGACGCGCTCGCTGCTCTGGATGCCCATGTAGACGGCGGACAGGCCGGCGTCCCGCAGCATGGTCATGCGGGTCTCGTTGACCAGCTTGGGCTCGATGAAGACCTCGAAGGGCAGCCCCACCTGGCGCGGGTACAGGTCGCAGAACTCCTCGAGCCAGTCCATCTGGAAGTTGAAGACCTCGTCGTCGAAGCGGATGCGCTTCATGTTCCAGTGGCTGCGGGCCTGCTGGATCTCGGCGACCATGCTGGCCGGCGAGCGGACGCGGAACCACTTCTGGCCGGGGTACACGTCCTTCTTGTAGGTCGAGTTGTAGCAGTAGCTGCACTTGTAGATGCAGCCTCGGCTGCCCATCATCTGGAAGACCGGGTCGCCGTGCATGGGATCACCCACGCTGTAGCTCTTGCCCCAGATGAAGTACTTGTGATCGTGGGTCGTGTAGTCGCGGTACTGCAGGGTGTCGAGATCGGCGATGAGCGGCCGCAGCCCGTTGTGGATGACGTCGCCCGGCCCCCGGCGGAAGCTCATGTTGGCGGTCTCGAAGACCTCGTCCTCTCCGTCGCGCAGGCGGTTGGCCAGCTCCAACAGGGCCAGCTCCCCCTCGCCCTTGAGCACCATGTCCGCGATCTCGATGCACTCGTCGCCCACCAGGGTCGGGTGCATGCCGCCCCACAACACGGGCAGGTCCAGGTCCTCGTGGATGTGCTCGGTCAGAACCCGGGCCTGGCCGGCGTAGGAGCTGGCCCGAATGGAGATGCAGACGAGATCCAGCTCCTCCCGGCGGATGACCTTGCTCAGGTTCTCGAGCTGGACGTCGGTCGCCGGGTCCAAGTGGTTGCTGATCCAGTCCTTGAAGTAGATCTCCGCGACGTGGTGGCCCTCGGCGCGCAGGGTCGCCGCGAGGATGCGCACCGCGTTGTTCTCGACGTCCCAGGTCGAGACGATGCCGATGCGGGGCCCGTGCTTGCGGGCGCGCACGCGGAGGGCTTCCAGGCGGTGGTTCATGCGGAGGCTCGACCGTCGGAGGAGGAGGATGCGGAGGAGGACGCGGAGGAGGATGCGGAGGCGCTGGCCCCCTGGCAGCAGGGACCGAAGGAGGGAGCAGGCCTCGGGCGCAGGATCCCTCTGGCGGAGGATAACGTCGGATCCGGCAGTGCAGAACAGGCACCGCCGAAGCGCTCGCTCCTCACGCGTCGGTGCCGTCGAGGGGGCGCCGACGCATCTCGACCAGCAGGGCGCCGACGTGCCAGCGGCTGGCGCCGATCCGGCGCTGCCAGCGGGCCTCGTAGATGAGCTGCACGTTGGCCGCACCGTCGTAGGGCAGGTCGACGAGCAGGCGCTGGTGCGGGGCGGCCGCGAAGAGGGTCACCAGCACCACCCCGTCCGTGCCGATGGCGTACAGCCGGCCCTCGCTCACCTCGATCTCGCGGGTGCTGGGCTTCATGCGCCGGACCACGATCTTCCAGTCCGGCACGTCGGTGGCCCGGCCCCGGCCGTAGGGGTCCAGGCGCACGCGGCCGCCCAGGCTGGCCGGGACCTGCTCGCGCAGGTGGGTCAGCTCCAGGAAGCGCGTCAGGCCGTCCTCTCCCATGAGGCGCACGACCTCCTCGCGCCGCTCCATGTAGCGCTCGAGCGCGATGCAGTAGCGGCGCACCTCGTCGCTGCCCCCCGGCGGGGTCGAGGCCAGGCGCAGGGGCGGGAAGGGGTCCGCGGGATCGACCAGCACCGGGCCCGAGAGCAGGGCGAGGGAGGGCTCGTGCTCGTCGGCCGCCACCAGGGTCTGGGAGTTGAAGGTCGGCGGGTCGTCGCCGGCCTCGTGGCGACCAGGGCCCTCCAGCCACTCCTTGAGCGTGGTGCTCAGCGCGGCCAGGGCCACGACCTGGTCGGCGCCCGCGGCCTCCCACAGGCGGCGCAGCTCCTCGGGCGGGGCGTCCATGCAGGCCACGACCACCACCGGTCGCTCCAGCCCATCGGGCAGCCCGTCCAGCAGGGCGGGATCGCTGTCGGCCCAGACGGCGGCGAGGCGCGCGCCCATGGACCAGCCCTTGCGCACCCAGGCCGTCCCTCCCAGCTCACGGGCCAGGGCCGGCGGTGGTGGGCGTCCGAGCCAGGCGATGACAGGGAGTCCGCTCATGGGGGGGAGATCCGGGGCTGACGGAGGCAGAGGCGAGCCCGAGCGACCATAGCGGAGAGCCGGGCGCCGATGTGCAACGGTTCGTGAGCGCCCCGCGCCAGCCGGTGTCGGCCCGAGGCTTGCCTGGGAAGCTATGGTGGGCCTCCTGCGCTCCGCGCGCCCCGCCTCTCGCGCCCGCCCCTTCGCGCCCGCCCCCTTGCGCCCGACGCCGGGCACCCATCGGCCCCCCATGCGCGTCTGCATCCTCACCCGCGGCGACCTCTTCCCGACCCGGCACGGGGCCGCCGTCAAGATCGTGCGCACGGCCGAGCAGCTCGCGGCCCAGGGCGCCAGCGTCTTCGTCGTCACCGACGACCGGGACCACTACCAGCAGGTCGGCCCCCAGGGCTGGACCTCGGTGCCCTACCCGCCGCGGGTCCGCGCGGCGCAGGAGTGGCCGCCGCTACCGCGCCTGGGTCGCCTGGCCCACCGGCTCTGCGACCGCGTCGGCTACCCCGCCGAGGAGCAATTCCTGTACCAGCCGATCTTCGACCCGGCCTGGTGGCTGCGCGCCGCCGCGGTGGGGCATCAGCAGGACATCGACTGGTTCCAGGCCGAGTTCCCCGGCTACGGCGCGCCGGCCATCGTCGCGGCCCGCGGCCTGGGCGCCCTGCGGCGTGCCCTGGGCCGACCCGGGCCCCGTCCTCGGGCCAGCATCGTCCAGCACAATGTCGAGTGGGACCGCCTGGCCGAGTTCGGCCACGAGGTCGGGCGGATCCGCGCCGTCGAGCAGGCGCTGCTGGCCGCCGCCGACGAGGTCATCGCCGTCAGCGCCGACGACCGCCGCCGCATGGTCGCCGCCGGGCTCGACCCGGCCCGCGTCACCGTCGTCCCCCACGGCGTCGACTTCGACCGCTTCGCCGCCGCCGCCGCCGACCCCTCGGCCGGGGCCACCGTCCGGGCACGCCTGGGTCTCTCCCCCGACCAGCCCCTGCTCTTCTTCCACGGCACCCTGCACTACTGGCCCAACACCGAGGCCGTGCGCTTCATCGCCGAGCAGCTCCTGCCGCGCCTGGTCGCCACCCGCCCCACCCTGCGCGTCCTCATCGCCGGCATGGGCGCGCCCACCTACTACGCCCACCCCGCCATCCACTTCGCGGGCCCGGTCGATGACCTGGCCGCCCACATCGCGGCCGCCGACCTCTGCCTGTGCCCGGTCACCGCCGGGGGCGGCACCCGCATGAAGCTGCTGGAGTACATGGCGGCCGGCAAGGCCACGGTCTCCACGACCAAGGGCGCCGAGGGCATCCCGTACACGGCCGGCCGCGAGCTGGAGATCGCCGACGGGGTCGACGCCCAGGTCGAGGCCGTCGAGGCCCTGCTCGAGGACCCGGCCCGCCGGGCCGCGCTGGGCCAGGCCGCCGCCACCTTCGCCCGGCGCCTGGACTGGGGGGCCGTCACCGCGCCTTACCTGCGCCTGTACCAGGGCCTGGACCGCGGCGCCGACTGGAACGCCCGCCTGCTGGCCGGGGCCGGCCCCGCGGCCCCGAACTCCGCGCCGATCGACGCCCACCTCCCGCCCCGGCGCCCCGGCAAGCCGCGCACCCTGCTGCTGCTGCTCAACCGCGGCTGCAACCTGCGCTGCAGCTTCTGCGACCTGTGGGAGGAGCACGTGCACATGCCGGTGCGAGAGCGCCTGCTGCCGATCCTCGACGACGCAGTCACCATCGGTACCAAGACCCTGGTCATCACCGGCGGCGAGCCCTTCCTGCACCCCGATCTCTTCCTGGCCGTCCGGCAAGCCAAGGCCCGCGGCCTGTCGGTCAACATCACCACCAACGGCACCCGCCTGGCCGCCCGCTGGCAGGAGTGCCGGGACAGCGGCGTCGACTCGCTGTCCTTCAGCATCGACGGCCTGGCGCCCACCCACGACCGCCTGCGCGGGCAGAAGGGCGCCTGGAAGAAGACCATGGCCGCCCTGGCGCGCGTCGTGGCCGACGGCAGCATCGCCACCAGCGTCTACTTCACCGCCACCTCGGACAATGTGCACGAGCTGGTCGAGGTCTACGAGCAGGTCCGCGCCGCGGGGGCCCGCTTCGACTTCTGGCCGGTCAACGACGCCCCCGCGCTGGCGCTGCGCAGCCCGGAGCACCAGGCCGCCTGGCGAGCCGCCGTCGCCCACATCGCGGCCCGCGAGCCCGAGGTCCAGGGCCGCCTGGCCTTCTACCGGGACAGCCTCGCCTACCACGCAGGCCAGCTCAACGGCCTGCCCCTGCGCTGCCTGGGCCTGATCGACCAGTACGGCATCACCTACGACGGGTGGCTGCTGCCCTGCTGCGTCTGGGGCGCCGGGGAGCTCGCCGTCGGCAACGTCTTCGAGACCCCCCTGCGCGAGCTGTGGTCCTCCCCCGAGGTCCAGGCCGCCCGCCGCTCCTTGTGGTCCGAGGGCTGCACCGCCGGCTGCTTCAACCACAGCCTGTACGAGCTGACCGAGTCGACCGGCCAGCCCTTCCGCGTGGACCCGGTTGCGGCCAGCGCGCGTTAGCGGCCCGGCCGCCCTCACGCCCGCACACACCCGCACACACCCGCCCCCACACCAGCCCCCGGAGGAGCCCGTGCACTGGCGCCCCGCCCGCTTCAAGGACAAGGACGTCTGGATCGAGACCGACGCGCTGGGCACCCCCAGCGTCAGCGGCGGTCGCATCGCCATGCGCTACTCGGACAAGGCAGGGGCGAAGCTCTACCGGGCCGGCGCCGCCAACCTGGTGCTGGGCGAGGGGGGGGTCCGGGACCTGCCCGAGGGCGTCTCGGCCGACGCCAGCGTGAGCAGCGGCGCCAGCCCGGGCAACGGCGCCAGCCCGGGCAACGGCACAGGGGCCGGCCGCGGCCGCGCCCGGGGCAGCGGCTTCGGAAGTGCTGGCACCCGCAGCAAGGCCCAGGCCGCGGCGGCCCAGGAGAGCGCCCGCGACCTGGTCGCGACCCTGCCCGCCGACGCCGCCCTCTGCTTCACGGACGGCGCCTGCAAGGGCAACCCCGGCCCGGCCGGCTCCGGCTGCGTCGTGCGCCTGCCCGACGGCACGCACCACGAGGCCCACCGCGCCCTCGGCCAGGCGACGAACAACGTGGGCGAGCTCACCGCCATCGGCCTGGCCCTGGACATCCTCGACCAGGCCGGCTTCCAGGGCGAGGTCCACCTGCTGACCGACAGCCAGTACAGCAAGGGCGTGCTCGCCCAGGGCTGGAAGGCCAAGGACAACCAGGAGCTCATCGCCGAGCTGAAGGCCCGCCTGAAGCGCCGCAAGGCGACGATCCACTGGATCGCCGGCCACGTCGGCATTCCCGAGAACGAGCGCGCCGACGTGTTGGCGAACCGGGGGGTCGAGGAGAGCCGCCGCGGCGGCTCGCGCTAGTTGCTCGCGCTAGTTGCGCGAGGCCCCGGCGTCGATCCAGTCCCTGACCATGTTCACGTCGTGGCTGTCCCAGGCGCTGCTGCCGCTGGGCATGGGCACGCCCGTGATGCCGCTGGCTCCCGAGATCTTCTTGACCAGGTAGCTGTTGGCCGAGTCCCCGGGGATGACCAGGGTCTGGGTGCTGTCGTAGGTGCTGGTCACGTTGATCAGGGCGTCGTAGGCGTTGCCGGTCCGCAGGTCGGGCGGGCTGGTGCCACCGTGGCAGGCGCTGCTCGCGCAGGTGCTCTGCATCGAGGCCTCGACGTCCGCGAAGCTGCTGCCGCCGGCGCTGGTGTCGCCACCACCCCCGCCGGAGTCAGCGCCACTGCCACAGGCGAGCGGGGCGGGGAGCAGAGCCAGCAGCAGGGCCAGGAAGGGTCGTCCCGTGAGCATCGGTACCTCCAGGGAGCGGTTGATAGTATCGAGGAGGCGCCGGCCGCGAGCCGTGCGAGCCGCCCATGAAACGCCACCGCAGCAGGTTCGCCACGAACTGGAGCGCAGTGCCCGCGCGGACCTTGCTTTGGCCGCCCCGACGGGCCCGCATGACGGCCGGGTGCTGCGACACGACGCCACCCCGGTCCTCCACGCCGATCACGACCTCGCAGTCCAGGAACCAGTCCGTAGACCGCAGATCGAGGGCAGCCAGGGCCTCCCGCGGCAGCAGCTTGGGGCAGCCGTTGACGTCCCGGCTCCCGATGCCCAGGCCGCGGGTCGTCAGGGCGTAGACCCGGGTCAGGGCTCGGCGGCGGCGCCCGTCCTCGCGCCGGACCCGCTGCACCTTGGCCAGCATCGCGCCCTCGGAGCAGGCCCGCACCAGCCCGGGGATCACGGCCGGATCCACCTGTCCGTCCCCCCACAACCAGCCCAGGACCTGGGCCGGCGCGCCGTCCACGGGCAGGCTCCAGGCGGCCCGAAGGCCAGCGAGGATCCCGCCGCCGTAGCCCTGGTTGGGGCGCAGGTGCAGGGCCACCAGGCGGGGGTCCGCGGCGGCGAGGGCGTCAACCAGGGCCCAGGTCCGATCGGTGCTGCCGTTGTCGACCAGGACCAGCCCGAAGCGCAGCCCGGCGGCGTCCAGGGCCGCCCGCAGCTCGGCGACGACGCCCTCGACGACGGCCTCTTCGTCGAAGAGGGGCACGGCCAGGGCCACGGTGGGGAGCAGGCGCATAGCGGGCGGCTATCCGCCTGCCCCCGCCGACGGCAGCGCCACAACCCAGCCCCCCGCTACACTGCGCCGGTGCGCTCCGCCCTCCCCTGTGTGCCCGCCCTCCTCCTCCCCTGCGGGCCGGCCCTCCTCCTCCCCTGCGGGCCGGCCCTCCTCCTCGGCCTGCTCGTGGCGGCCGGCTGCGGTCCGGCCGCTGCGCCCCCGTCTCCCCCCGGTGCCATCGAGGTCGTGGTGGTGCCCGCCGCCCCGCCGGCCGACGCTGCCGGCTTCGAGACCCAGCGCAAGAGCCTCTTCGCCGCCCTGCGAGGCCGCGTCGACCAGCTCCAGGCGGCGGGCACCTACCGCTGCTGCATCCGGCACCCGTGCAGCCACTGCGCCCTGTACTCGGGGGGCTGTCGCTGCGCCGAGGGCCTGTCCCGCGGCGAGCCGGTCTGCGAGGAGTGCGCCCTGATGTGGACCCGCGGCCAGGGCATCGTGCCGGGCGTCGATCCCCAGCGGGTCTGCAGCTACCTGGAGGCCGAGCGGGGGCTGCGCGATGGCGGGCGCTGCGGTCCCGAGGCGCTGGGTCACGGACCGATGTCGCCGGCGAACCCCGGGGCGCCCGAGGCGCCCGAGGACCCCGAGGCGCCCTGAGCGCAGCGCCTGCGCTCCGCGGTTGTGCGTGGGACGCGCTTCGGGCCCTCCGGGCTGTGCCTCGGGGAGGCCCTGCCTGCGCACCTGTCGTCGCGCTGCGCGCGCCTCCAGAATGTGCGCTGGCAGGGACCCCTCGGCTGCGCCCGGACGGCCCTTCGCTGGCGGTCCCAGCGCTGAAGGCGCCCTGTCCCAGCGCTGAAGGCGCCCTGTCCCAGCGCTGAAGGCGCCCTGTCCCAGCGCTGAGGGCGCCTAGAACAGCACCTGCTGGCGCAGCTTGTCGATGGTGCCCCAGCGGGTCCGCACGCAGGCGGGCAGGGGCTCGCGGCGAGTCAGGTAGCCGGCGATGAAGCGGCGGCTCACGGGGTCGCTGGGGTAGCCCGAGCCCAGGAACTCGCCGTGGGCCTGGGACAGCTCGACCATGGCGGCGTCGCGGGCCACCTTGGCGAAGATGCTGGCCGCGCCGACGACGGGCCAGTTGGCGTCGGCCTTGGGCTCCACCACCAGCTCGGGTACGGGCGCGCCGCCGGCCTCGATGGCCGCCGACAGCCGCCGGCACAGGGCCGGGATCCCGCGCGGGTGGACCGGCGCGTCCAGGTACAGGCGCTGGGGCCGCAGGGCGAGGATCAGGACCAGGAAGGCGGCCTCTTCCAGGTGGTTGATGTTGGCGCCGTCGATCTCGCGGGCGCTGGACAGCCGCACCGTGCCGTGGCCCAGCGGGATGAGCGCCTCGCGGACCTGCTCCCGTCGGCGCGGCGAGAGCACCTTGCTGTCGTCCGCGCCCACCTGTCGCAGGGGGGCCTGGGCCTCCACCTGCCGCAAGCCGCTGTCGTCGGGCGCCTCCCACAGGAAGCCGCCCACCACCAGGGGCCCGAGCACGCTGCCCCTCCCCGCCTCGTCGATGCCCAGGATCCGCATGGTCCGGCCCTATCGCAGCGCCGCCGCGGCAGCCCGTGGGCGGCGCAGTGCAGGGGCCTGCGACAGGGGCGCCGCCACAGGGCCGAAAGTAGTCGATATCACCGTGCTGATCGGGACAGCCGACCACGCCGGACCGCCTTGCACGGCGACCCCGTAGAGGCTAGGCGGGTGGCCCGAGCCCGCAGAGTCGGCACCAGCCCCCGGGATCCGATGAACCCCTACGTACCCGTCGCCTTCTCGCTCATCATCGCCTTGGTGTTCAGCCTGGCCTTCGTCGGGTTGTCCTACTACTTCGGCCCCAAGCGCCCCAGCCCGACCAAGAACTCGGTCTACGAGTGCGGCATGCCGCCGGTCGGCACGCCGAACCAGCGCTTCAGCGTGAAGTTCTACCTGGTCGCCGTCCTCTTCCTCCTCTTCGACCTGGAAGCCGTCTTCCTCTTCCCCTGGGCGACGGTCTACAAGTCCTTCGTCCAGGCCGGCCAGGCCATGTTCCTGCTCGGCGAGATGACCACCTTCCTCGGTGTCCTCTTCCTGGGGTGGTTCTACTGCCTCAAGCGCGGGGCCTTTCAATGGGACTAGAGAGCCTTCCCGAGAGCCCCTTCCTGACGACGACCATCGACGCCGTCATCAACTGGGGCCGCAAGTACTCGCTGTGGCCGATGCCCTTCGGCACGGCCTGCTGCGCCATCGAGTTCATGGGCGTCGTCGGCAACCGCTACGACGCCGCCCGCTTCGGCGCCGAGTTGGTGCGCTTCTCGCCGCGCCAGGCCGACCTCATGCTGGTCATGGGCACCATCACCCAGAAGATGGCGCCGGTGCTGCGGCAGGTCTACGACCAGATGCCTGACCCCAAGTGGGTCATCAGCATGGGCGCCTGCGCCAGCTCGGGCGGCTTCTACGACAACTACAGCGTCGTCCAGGGCATCGACGAGCTGATCCCGGTGGACGTCTACGTCGCCGGCTGCCCTCCTCGCCCCGAAAACGTGCTCGGCGCCATCGTCAAGATCCAGGAGAAGATCTCCATGGAGAAGGCCTCCGCCTGGCGCTAGCGCCTTCCCCCAACCTCCCCCGACTCACGCCCCGCGGGCCCCTCGATCGGCACCAAGCCCCAGGGGCCCGTCGTCACACCGGAAGGTTCCCAATGGAACAGGCCGAGATCAGCCGCAAGGTCCAGGAACGGTTCGGCGACCAGATCGTCGAGGCGGGCGCCTATGTGGGCCAGCACTGGGTGACCGTCAAGCCCACCGAGCTCGTCGCCGTGCTGCACTTTTTGCGGGACGAGCCCGAGCTGGACTTCAACATGCTCATGGACATCGGCGGGGTCGACTACCAGGGCCACCCCGACGACAAGGAGTGGCGCTTCGAGATCGCCTACCAGCTCTCCTCTCTGAAGCTGAACCACCGCTTCCGGGTCAAGCTCGCCGTGGCCGACGACACCGTCGTGGTCCCCAGCGTCTGGCAGGACTGGCGCACCGCCAACTGGCTGGAGCGCGAGGTCTTCGACCAGTACGGGATCTCCTTCTCGGGGCACCCCAACCTGCGCCGGATCCTGAACCACGACGACTTCCAGGGCCATCCCCTGCGCAAGGACTACCCCATCAACAAGCGGCAGAAGGTGGCACGCCCCATCGACCACTTGCTGACCGACGACCCGGAGTGGGCATGAGCTCCAAGCTTGCCCCGATCGCGACCGAGCGCCTGGTGGTCAACTTCGGGCCCAGTCACCCGATCACCCACGGCACCCTGCGCATCCAGATGGAGCTCGACGGCGAGACCATCATCCGCAGCGGCTGCGAGATCGGCTACCTGCACCGCGGCTTCGAGAAGCAGGCGGAGAACGTATTCTTCGAGCAGGTCGTGCCCTACACCGAGCGCCTCAACTACATGAGCTCGGTGCACAACAGCAACGCCTGGTGCCACGCCGTCGAGCAGCTCATCGGCCTGGAGGTCCCCGCCCGGGCCCAGGCCATCCGGGTCATCACCAGCGAGATGGCCCGCATCATCGACCACGCCGTCTGCGTCGGCACCAACATGGTCGACCTCGGCGGCCTCACCAACTTCTGGTACCTGTGGAGCTACCGCGAGCGCATCTACGACCTCTACGAGGAGCTGACCGGCGCCCGCATGATGGTCAACTACCCGCGCCTGGGCGGCGTCGCGATGGACATCCCGGACGGGTGGCTGGAGAAGCTGCACACGGTGATGGAAGAGATGGGCCCGATGCTGGCCGACGTGCGCGGCCTCATCAACCGCAACCGCATCGTCATGGACCGCACCCAGGGTGTCTGCGTCATCAGCCAGGAAGACGCCCTGAACTTCGGCATGACCGGCCCCTGCCTGCGGGCCACCGGGATCGCCTACGACGTCCGCAAGGCGCAGCCCTACTGGGGCTACGACACCTACGACTGGGACATCGTCACGCGGAACAACGGCGACACCTACGATCGCATCACCATGCGCTTCGACGAGATGGAGCAGTCCCGCCGCATCATCCTCCAGGCGGCCGAGCGCCTGCCCGAGGGCGCGTGGATCGCCGAGGATCGCCGGGTCGTCCTGCCCCCCAAGGACCTCGTGTACAACACGATGGAGGGGCTCATCAACCACTTCAAGATCGTGATGCACGGCGCCCAGGTGCCCAAGGGCGAGATCTACTCGGCCACCGAGGGCGGCAACGGCGAGCTTGGCTACTACATCGTCAGCAGCGGCGGTCCCAAGGCCTGGCGGGTGCGCATCCGGCCGCCCAGCTTCCAGAACTTCTCCGCCTTCCCCCACATGATCAAAGGCTCGATGATCGCCGACGCAGTAGCCGCACTCGGCTCGGTCAACGTCATCGCCGGCGAGCTGGACAGGTGAGCGCCATGTCGGGTTCCTCGCACGCCCTTCCTGCCCAGGGCCACGGCCCCGTGCAGTGGTCTCCCGAAGACCTCGAGCGGATCGCCGAGATCAAGACGCACTACGCGACCCAGCGGGCGGCCATCCTGCCCGTGTTGTGGATCGCCCAGAAGAAGTGGGACTGGCTCAGCTTCGACGTGATGCGGCTGGTGGCCCAGACCCTGGAGCTCGCGCCCAGCGAGGTCTTTGCCGTCGCCACCTTCTACTCGATGCTCAAGAAGCAGCCGACCGGCAAGTACCTGATCCAGGTCTGTCACACGCTGTCCTGCAAGCTCGGCGGCGCCGAGCGGATCATCACGCACGTCAAGGACCGGCTGGGCATCCAGGAAGGCGAGACCACCGCCGACGGGATGTTCACCCTGATGCGCGTGGAGTGCCTGGCGAGCTGCGGCTCGGCCCCCATGATGCAGATCGACGACGACTTTTACGAGCAGCTCACCCCCGAGAAGATCGACCAGATCCTCGACGGCTTCGCCCAGGGCGAGCCCCTGCCGCTGCCGCGACCTGAGGTGGACCAGTGGACGTTCCAAAGCCTCGAATCCTGACCCAGCGCTGGGATATCGAGGGCGCTCACACGCTGGCCGTGGCCGAACAGCACGGCGCCTACAAGGCGCTGCGCAAGGCCCTGACCATGACCCCCGCCGAGATCACCCAGACGGTGCTCGACAGCGGCCTGCGTGGCCGTGGGGGTGCTGGCTTCCCGACCGGCCGCAAGTGGACCTTCGTTCCGCCCGAAGACAAGCGCGGTGGCAAGCCGGTCTACCTGGTCTGCAACGCCGACGAGTCCGAGCCGGGGACCTTCAAGGATCGCTACTGCATCTGGAAGGACCCCCACATGCTCATCGAGGGCTGCGTCATCGCCGCCCGGGCGATCGGGGCGAAGTCCGCCTACATCTACCTGCGCGGCGAGTTCCGCTACGTCCAGGACCGCCTGGAGCAGGCGCTGCAAGAGGCGCGGGCCGCTGGCTACGTGGGCAAGAACATCCTGGGCACCGGCCTGGATGTCGACGTCTGGGCCCACCAGGGTGCCGGCGCCTACATCTGCGGCGAGGAGACGGCCCTGCTGTCCAGCCTGGAGGGCTTCCGCGGCCAGCCCAAGGTCAAGCCGCCCTTCCCGGCGGTCGAGGGCCTGTGGCGCAGCCCGACCATCGTCAACAACGTCGAGACCCTGCAGGCCGTGACCTGGATCGTCGAGAACGGCGCGGACGCCTACAAGGCCATCGGCACCGAGAAGGCACCCGGCACCAAGCTGTTCTCCTGCTCCGGCAACATCCGCAAGCCCGGCGTCTACGAGGTGCCGCTGGGCTACCCCATGATGGAGCTGCTCAACGACGAGTGCGGTGGGCTGTTGCCCGGCCGCACCCTCAAGGCGGTCATCCCCGGCGGCAGCTCGGTGCCGATCATGACCCCCGACGAGGTGGCCAAGGCGACCATGGACTACGAGTCCATCAACGCCATCTCGGGCTCCTACCTCGGCTCCGGCGGCTTCATCGTCATGGACGACACGACGGACCTCGTCGACGCCCTGGCGAACCTGCTGCGCTTCTACGCCCACGAGAGCTGCGGCCAGTGCACGCCCTGTCGGGAGGGCTGCGGCTGGATGCACGAGATCCTCGATCGCCTGGTCACGGGCGAGAGCACCGCGTCCGACATCAGCACGCTGCGTGACCTCGCCAACAACATCCACTCCCGCACCATCTGCTTCTTCGGCGCCTCCGCTGCCATGCCCGTCCAGAGCTTCCTCGCCAAGTTCCCCGAGGAATTCTTCGGCCGCATCGGCATCGAGGTCCCCGAGGGCTGGCGGCCCGCCGCTAGCGCCAAGTAGGGAGCCGCCATGCCTTCCGTCAAGATCAACGGCATCGAGGTCGAGGTCCCCCCCGGGACCAACATGATCGAGGCTGCCGCCAAGGCGGGGATCACCATCCCCCACTACTGCTACCACCCGCACCTGACCGTGGCCGGCAACTGCCGCATGTGCCTGGTCGAGTTCGAGGCGGGCGGCCGCGGGGCGGACATCGCCTGCAACATGCAGGCGCGGGATGGCCTGGCCATCCGCACCGACTCGCCGCTGGTCAAGCAGATGCGCAAGTCGGTCATGGAGTTCCTGCTCAAGAACCACCCGCTGGACTGCCCGATCTGCGACCAGTCCGGTGAGTGTCGGCTGCAGGACTACTACATGGACTACGGCCAGTACGAGTCCCGGCTGACCGACGCCAAGGTGAACAAGCACAAGCGCATCGACATCGGCGACCACTTGGTCCTCGACGCCGAGCGCTGCATCGCCTGCAGCCGCTGCGTGCGCTTTGGCGACGAGATCACCCACACCGGCGAGCTGCGGCTCTTCAACCGGACCGACCACACCGAGATCGGCATCTTCCCTGGCGAGCGCATCCAGCACGCCTACCAGGGCAACCTGGCCGACATCTGCCCGGTGGGGGCCATCACCAGCAAGGACTTCCGCTTCCAGAAGCGGGTCTGGTACCTGACCGAGACCGACAGCGTCTGCACCGGCTGCGCCACGGGCTGCAACATCCGGGTCTGCCACCAGAACGGCCAGGTCTTCCGCTTCCTGCCACGCCGCAACGACGCCGTGAACCAGTCCTGGATGTGTGACCACGGCCGCATGGGCTTCGACGACGTCAACAAGCTGGGGCGGCTGCACCGCGCCCGGGTCTCCGGGCGCCAGGTCGACCTGGCCCAGGGGCTGGCCGGCGCGGTGGAGGCCATGCGCGGCGCCACCGACGGCATCGGCTTCGTGCTCGGCACGCAGGCCACGAACGAGGCCAACTGGGCCCTGCTCACCCTGGCCCGCGAGCACTTCCCCAAGGCGCCGATCTTCTGGTGCCAGGGCAACGATCCGGGCAGCTGGTCGGGCGCCGACAAGCTGCTCATGAACCCCGACAAGAACCCGAACACCTCGGGTGTGCGCGCCCTGGCCGCCCAGGGCGGTGTCGGGGACGGCACCGACCTCGCCCAGGCCGTGCGCCAGGGCACGGTCCGCTTCCTGGTGGTCCTCCAGGACGACATCCTCGGTCGCCTCGAAGACGCAGCCACGGGCCTGGACATCTTGTACCTGGGCACCTACCGCTGTGGCAGCTCCGACAAGGCGCGCATCGTCCTGCCGGCCGCCCACACCATCGAGCAGGACGCCAGCTACACCTCGCGCGGTGACCGGGTCCAGCGGGTCCGGCAGGCCCTGCCCCCGGCCGGCGACAGCCTGCCGGCCTGGCAGCTCCTGGAGCGGCTGGGTGCCGCCCTGGGCAAGGCCCCCGGCGCGACCACCGCCGCCGCAGCCTTCAAGCTGCTCGCCGGCCAGGTCCCCGCCTTTGCCGACATGACCTACAAGACCCTCGCCGGCACCGGCGAGGACCTGCGACGCCCGGCGCCCCCGGCCGAACCCGACGCAGGGTCGCAGCCCTCCGCGAAGTAGACCGCAGGCCCGGCACCGCGCCGGACAGCAGGAGCGGACAGATGGACTTTCCCTGGATCGAGGTCGTCGTCGCACTCATCAAGTGCCTCTTCGCCCTGATTTTCGTCATGCAGATCGTCCCCATCCTCATCTGGGCCGAGCGGAAGTTCTGCGCCTACATCCAGGACCGCACCGGGCCCAACCGCGCGCACGTCATGGGCATCCGAGCCATGGGCCTGATCCACACCCTGGTTGATGTCGTCAAGCTCGTCACCAAGGAGGACATCATCCCCGACCACGTGGAGAGGGCCTTCTGGTTCGCCGCTCCCGTGATCGCGATGTCCGTGGCCCTCTCGACCTTCGTGGTGGTGCCCTGGGGCGACCAGCTCGTCCTGCCCGCCACCATCACCGCCTGGTGGGGCGGCACCGGCCCGCTCTCGGTGCCCCTGCAGGTGGCCCAGATCAACGGCGGCATGCTGTTCATCCTCGCCATCAGCTCGCTGGGTGTCTACGGCATCATGCTGGCCGGCTGGTCGAGCAACAACAAGTTCTCGCTGCTCGGCGGCCTGCGCTCCTCGGCCCAGATGGTCAGCTACGAGCTCGCCATGGGCCTGGCCGTCGTGACCATGTTCATGCTCTACGGCACGACCCGCCTCGACCAGATCGTCGCCCAGCAGTCCGGCCCCCTGTGGAACTGGGGCGTCTTCGGCGTCCTGGACAACCCGCACCTCGACCCGCTCCTCGCGGTCGGGTGGATCGTCGGCTTCCTCGCCTTCATCATGTTCTGGGTCAGCGTCTTCGCCGAGACCAACCGCATGCCCTTCGACCTGCCCGAGGGCGAGGCCGAGCTCGTGGCCGGCTTCCACATCGAGTACAGCTCGCTGCGCTTCGCCCTCTTCTTCATGGCCGAGTACGCGCACATGGTCGTCGGCTCCGCCGTCACCGCCACCCTGTTCTTCGGGGGCTACAACATCCCCTTCCTCGATGGCACGGCCATCCGGGCCCACACCGACCCCATCCTCGCCGTGTTGGGCTTCGCGGGCGCCCCCGTCATGCTCGTCTTCGCCGTGGTCGCCTGGAACCGCCGCAAGCGGCCCTTCTACCAGGTCCTCGCCAAGGACGACATCCGGCACCGCGAGCCGAAGTTCTTCCTGGCCGTCTGGCTGCTGGCCGCTCTGACCCTCGTGGGCGTCGGCGTCCTCGGCCTGTCGGGCCTCATCGGCAGCACCGCCCTGGGCCCCGAGCTGGTCGCCTTCGGGCTGCAGACCACCGTGCTGATCATCAAGGTCCTCTTCGGCACCTTCTTCATGATCTGGGTGCGCTGGACCATCCCGCGCTTCCGCTACGATCAGCTCATGGACCTGGGCTGGAAGACCATGCTGCCCATGGGTCTGGGCACCGTCATGCTGGCCGGCGTCTGGGTCATCGTCCGCGAGGCCGTCCACGCGGTCTGAGCGCCCCCCGCTCTTCTTCTCCTCCCGAGCCCCCCTCCCCAGAGCATCGCCATGGCCGTCCCCGTCCGCCACGAGCGCACCTTCCTCGAGCGGCTGTACCTGGTCGAGATCATCAAGGGTCTCTACCTCACGCTGCGGCACGGGCTGCGGAACCTGTTCCGCCAGGACCTGCCGACCGTCGAGTACCCCGAGGTCCGCCGGGTCATGCCGGAGCGCTACAAGGGCGCCCACCGCCTGACCACGCGGCCCGACGGCAAGGTCAAGTGCGTCGCCTGCATGTGCTGCGCCCAGGTCTGCCCGGCGCGCTGCATCACCATCCAGGCCGGCGAGGACAGCGACGACCCCATCGAGAAGTACCCGGTCGAGTTCCAGATCGACATGCTGCGGTGCATCTACTGCGGCTACTGCGTCGAGGCGTGCCCCAAGGACGCCATCCGCATGGACACCGGCATCTACGAGATCAACGCGTTCACCCGCCAGGACATGATCCACAACAAGGCGTACATGGTGAACCTGATGGACGGTGCCAAGCCCCTGGCCGAGACCTTCTACCGGGAAGAAGGCGCCCAGGTCCCGGCCGGCTACGACATCGATCAGGAGCTCGTCGTCCCCGCCGACGGCGGTCGTGGGCACTGAGCGCCCGCTGATCCTGGTCACCGGGGCCCGCGGGCTCCTCGGCAGCGCCCTGGTCCGGGCTGGCCCCGCCAGCGTCGTGGGCCTCGGCCACGCCGAGCTCGACCTCACCGATGCCGCCGGCGTCGCCCAGGCGCTGGACCGGCTGCGGCCCCAGGCCGTCATCAACGCCGCCGCCCAGGCCGGCGTGGACCGGGCCGAGCAGGCCGTCGAGCAGACCCAGGCGGTCAACCACCACGCCGTCGCCGCCCTGGCCCGCGCCTGCCGCCAGCGGGGGATCCGGCTGCTGCACATCGGCACCGACTACAGCTTGCGGGGCCCTGACGAGCCCGGCCGGTACCTGGAGGAGGACCAGCCCCCCGACCCCCAGGGCGTCTACGCCACCAGCAAGAGCGCGGGCGAGCAGGCGGCCCTGGCAGAAGGCGCCGTCGTCGTGCGGGTTCAGTGGGTCTACCACCCCGGGCACCCCGGCTTCTTCACCCGCAGCCTCCAGGCCCTGGCCCAAGGCGCGCCCCTGCGCCTCGTCACCGACCAGGTCGGCGCCCCCACCCCCGCCGCCCTGCTCGCTCCTGCCCTGCTCCACGCCGCCCTGGGCGGGCCCACCGGCCTGTTCCACCTCGCCTGCCAGGGCGAGACCACCCCCTGGGGCTGGATCCAGGCCGCTGCAGCGCACCTGGGCCTGCCCTGGCGCGCCCAGCCCATCCTGCGGGCCAGCCTCGGCGGCGCGCCCCGCCCGGCCCGCTCCGTCCTCGACAGCCGCCGCTTCGCCACCACCTTCGGCCTGCAGCTCCCCGACTGGCGCCAGGCCCTGGTCCAGGTCCTCGACCAGACCCGCTGGCGACCCGCTTGAGCGGTGGGCGCCGCGGCAGGCGCTTGCTCCGGTCCGTTTTTCTGCCGACCGTAGAGGACATCCGACCGTAGAGGTCAGGGTCCGGGTTGCCCAGCTGCTCGGCCGCGGCCACGAAGGGCAGATCGCGCTCGGCCTGCCGCTCCTCCACTGGCGCCAGGCCCAGGTCCTCGACCACACCGGCTGACGACCCACCTGAGCGGTCGACGCCAGCCGAGGCCTACTCCTGCCCGTCCTTCTTCCGACCGTAGAGGTCGTAGTCCGGGTTGCCCATCTGCTCGGCCGGGGCCGCGAAGGTGAAGGGCAGATCGCGCTCGGCTTGCCGCTCCTCCACCGCCTCTGTCGCATAGGCGGCCCGACGGTCGAAGCGGTCCTGCGGCACGCTCTGCCACTTGCTGCGATCATTCAGGTTCGCCGCCAGGCCGGGCAGATCGCCGCCCGTCGCCAGCGGCTGCACCTTCTTGCGGCTGCCGCTGGTGTAGTCGCCGCGGTAGCGCAGATCGACCAGCAGGTCCGCGATGGCCGGGTCCGACTTCTTCAGGTCCAGCTCGCCGTAGGCAGCCACCGTGTCGGGCTTGTCGGAGATCCGCTGCACGTCGCCGGACATCTCCGCGTAGGTCGCCTCGAAGAGCGCGTGCTGCTGCGCGGGGCTGATCTCCTGGAGCGCGCTCTCGTTCTCCTTCAGCCAGGCGCGGGCCGCCGCGCCCGACTTGCCCGCCGCAGCCGAGTAGGCCTGGGCCTGCTCCGCTGACAGCCCAGCACCCTGAAGGGCCGACAGCGCCGCGCTCTGGCTGTGCTGGCCGATGTCGAAGCCCCGGCCGATGGTCACGCCCGAGGCCCCGCCCGGGATCTCCGGCGTCCGCGAGTGCCAGCGGCCGCCCTCCTGCCCCTCGGCGTCGAAGGTCAGCTGCCCCTTCGACACCGTGAAGTCCTCTCCCAGGTCCTGCTGGCCGTACTTCTGGTCGTAGGGCCCCTGGTGCTTCTTCGAGATCCAGTCGGCCAACATCCCGTTGCCACCCCCTGCGGTGCGGCTCAGACCCACCGGCGTCTCCGCCATGGGTCGCGGATCCAGCAGCGAGGGCGTGCTGGAGGCCGGAGCGTGTTGAGGGCGAGGAACGGGGAGCGGGACTTGCTGCTTTGCCACGGTGCGACGATATCGCAAGCGACCTGTACGTCCAGTGAAGACCGCTGCTCCCTGCACTGTCCGTCCGCTCTGCGCACCTGTCCAGCAGGGTGCCGGATAGCCGGCAGGTCCGGCGGGTAACCGGCAGGTCCGGCGGGCACCTTCGCCCGGCCCGCCGCCACCTCCATCTGCGTGCTGATCCCCTCCCCATCGGCATTTCCGCGCCCCATGGCCCTCCCGCTGCGGCCTGGCACACAAGCTGCAGCCACGCCGCCGGGACCGGCGGGTCCGCGCCGGGCGGCCCCCCCCCAAATGAAACCGGAGCCCACATGCCCGTCCCCCAGCCTCCTCCCCCGCGTCCCGCAGCGCGCTCCCCTCGCCTGCTCGACCAGGTCACCGAGCAGCTCCGACTCCGGCACTACAGCCCCAGCACCAACGAGTGCTACCGCCGCTGGGTCCGGCGCTACGTCCTCTTCCACCACAAGCGCCACCCCCGCGAGCTCGGCGCGGCCCACATCTCCGCCTTCCTCAGCTCCCTCGCCAACGACCACGACGTCTCCGCCTCCTCCACCCAGAACCAAGCCCTCGCCGCCCTCGTCTTCCTCTACCGGCAGGTCCTCGGCATGGAGCTCGACGCCCTCGACGACATCGTCCGGGCCCAGCGTCCCCGCAGGCTCCCGGTCGTCCTCACCCGTGCCGAGATCGACCAGCTCTTCCGCCACCTCTACGGCAACACACGCCTGCCCGCCGCCCTCCTCTACGGCGCCGGCCTCCGTCTCATGGAGTGCCTCCGTCTGCGGGTCAAGGACATCGACCTCGACACACGCCAGATCACCGTCCGTCATGGCAAGGGCGCCAAAGACCGCATCACCATGCTGCCCGGCTCCCTCATCAACCCCTTGCGCGTGCACCTCCAGGACGTCCGCATCCAGCACCAGCGCGACCTCGCCCACGACGCAGGCTGGGTCGAGATCCCCACTGCCCTCGGCCGCAAGCTCCCCTATGCCGGCCGCGACTTGGGCTGGCAGTGGGTCTTCCCGGCCACCCGCGCCTACCGCCACCCCGAGACCCAGCAGATCCGCCGCCACCACCTCCACGAGACCGTCCTCCAGCGGGCCGTCCGCGACGCCGCCCGCATGGCCGGACTCCACCAGCGCGCCACCTGTCACACCCTCCGCCACAGCTTCGCCACCCACCTCCTCCAAGATGGCTACGACATCCGCACCATCCAGGAGCTCCTCGGCCACAGCGACGTCGCCACCACCATGATCTACACCCACGTCCTCAACCGAGGCCCCTGCGGCGTCGTCAGCCCCATGGACAAGCTCTTCGGAGCCGCCGACGGCGGCTGGGACCCGGGCGATCGGGGTGGGACCAGAGCCGCTGAAGGCGGGGGAGACCCCAGCGGACCGGGCGGCCCTGCCGGCGGGGGCCGTGGGCGAGGCGGGAGGAGCGCCGCGCCCGGTGCTATGCAGACCGGCAGAACTCCCAAGCGAAAGACGTGAGGTGTGGGGGCGATGTGCGGGTGGTGGGGATCTCACGGGAGGCGGGGCCGAGACGGGGGGGGGGGGTGGGGAGGCGCGCGGAAAGACTGGGGGGAGGTGGGGGGAAGGGGCGTTAAGCCCTCGGGGGCGACGCAGGTG
>Ga0100377_1000095_pt1 | contig 65255 bp, 52 predicted proteins | sample CryGeymeta201501_FD_83664 | JGI IMG/M metagenome (GOLD analysis project Ga0100377, IMG submission 83664) | Groundwater microbial communities from Crystal Geyser aquifers in Utah, USA - Crystal Geyser metaG 2015-01 | ecosystem: Environmental > Aquatic > Deep subsurface > Groundwater | place: USA... | reverse complement strand
GTGAGTCATGTCGGCTTGCTCCGATGTTGTTGCAAACCGCTTCTATCGTCCCTCCTCGTCTTCCCCCCAAAAAACACGACTTGTGGTGTCGCTAAGACTGTCCGGCTCGGATGACCGGTGCCACAACATCATAGGCAAGGACGACCTGCACCTTAGCCCCCCAGCACGAGCGGTTGGTAGGTGGCAGCGTCACCCTCGACGATCCGCGTGATCTGCAACGCTTGCTCGACCAAGAGCTGGCGCAGCGGCCACAGGTCGTCGCGTAGCGGATGCCGCGTGGGCTCGTTGAGGCGCGCCTCCAGCGCTCGGATGAGGATGGCGCGGGCGACAGGGCCCAGGTAGACCGCCTGCTCTGACACCTCGGCGTTCGCGCCGAGCTCCTCGGGCGGCGGCACCCGAAAGTCCTCCGGCGCCAGCTGCTTGCGGTTGACCAGGGTGAGCACGAGGGCGTCGATCACAGGGCGAACCTCTTCGACCAGGTCGAGCGCCAGCACAGGAGCGCCACGCCCAGCCTCGTGCAAGCAGCCAAGGTAGGGATCCAGCCCTGCCGAGCGCACCGCCTGCTCCACCCGCGTCACGAGCAAGGTGTAGCCGAAGGACAAGCAGGCGTTGATCGGATCCCGTGGCGGACGCCGGTTGCGTCCATCAAACCGGAAGCCCGAGTTCTGCACGGAGCGGGCGAAGGCGGCGAAGTAGTGCTTCGCGGCGAGCCCCTCAATGCCGCGCAGGTGGTCGAGGTCGGGCGCGCCCAGGATGCGAGCGGTCAAGCCACGCATCGCCGCGAGGCTGTCGCCGATGGTCTCGTCCTTCAGCCGTCGCTGCCGCGGAAGCAACACGGCGCGTTGATTGTGAACCTTGCCTGCCACAATACTACGAGCCAGCGCGAGCCGCCTCGGAGCGTCCGTGACGAGCTGGTACTGCGCCAGCCGTCGCGCTCCTTGGCGGCTCTCGGCGGCGACCATGCGGCCGCGGTAGTTGCCGGCGGCTGTAAAGAACACGACGTCGATGCCTTCCTGGAGCAGCAGGTTCCGCGCAGGGGCGCTGAGCTCCACGTTCCCGTGCAGGTGGAGCTCGCTGATGTCGTGGGTGCGCAGCGGGTGCAGGACATTCCCCTCCTTCTCCACGCACAGGCCGCCGCCGCGAACAACCACGCGTCCTCGGGGGTCGGTGACGGCGACCAAGGCAGCCACGGCTAGGCCGCCTTTGTGTGCCAGCGCAACACGGGCAGGCCTCCGTCTTGCTCCAGCCGCCACTCGCCATCGTCTCGGGCCCAGCGTCCGCCCGGAATCGTTCCCAGCGCGGTGACGACGGCGCGTCGCAGCTCCGCGACCTCGTTCGCGATCTCGCGCTGCCGCGCAAGCTGGCGGGCGTAGGCGTCGAGGAGCTCGTCGAGGGTGCGGCTCGGCGCGACGGGAGCATCCAGGTCATCGAGGTGGCGCAAGGGGTTTGGGTAGCGTCCTGGGACGTCGGGGAAGGAGCAGGCGCACGACGCGGTCTGATCGTTCTCACCGCCCAGGCGCTGTTGAAGGCGCTTGCAGCTGATGGGGCTGCCACGGTGGTGGGCGCCCATCCGGGCTTCGGCGGCGAAGCCCGGGATATGATCAGCGAGGTAGTTGCACGCGCGCACGCCGGCAGGAAGGTGCCCGAGGGAGTGCTGGAGCGCCACCAGCGCATCACGGGACAGGCGTTTGTCCTCGAGCGCCTGGCGCACCGTTTGGTTCAGCACGGCGCAGCTCCGCAGCACACCGCCGATCTGATGATGGGTGTCGAAGTCAGCCTCCGACCAATCTGGCGCTGCGGGTGGGGGCGGCGCCGGAGCCGCAACGACCTCCTTGAGTCGCGGTGCCTCGACCTCTGCGGGGGGAGGCCCCTGCAAGAGGCTTCCCAACGCCGACAGTGGCACGCGACGCACCTCGCGGAGCCGAGCGAACGGCGCTGCGCAGGGCGCACCGTCGTCGTCGAGCAACGGACAGCGTCGACCGGTCTTCAGGTGGATTCCGAGCGGCAGCTTCACGAGGTTGCCGAGGCCCCCGGGCTTGAGCGTGCCCTGCTTCGGGAACACCTCGAGCGCGAGCCTGGGGCTCTCGGGGCGCACGAGCGCGGCGATGCGGCGCCCCGCGTCGCGCACGCGCTCTGCAGACATCGGCGCGGGGAGGAAGCACCACAGGTGGCGGCCCTTGTAGCCGCTGTCCTCTAGCACCGGATCGAGGCCGAGCTCGCGCATGCGTCGCAACAGGCGAACGCCCTCCTCGTGAATCTCGGCGCGGAGCGATCGAATGGAGGGCTCGTCCCCCGCGGCCTTGCCGAGCGCATCCTTGGTGGCGTCGAGGTCAAACACCAGCACCGACGCGAGCTCGTTGGCCGTGACCATGTACATTCCTGCGGTGATGGAACCCGCGAGGTGTGCGCTCAGCAGCTCTGGCGTGAGCGCCTGATGAACCGGGCTGTAGCCGGAGCCGCGCACGGGATCGTGCCACATGCGCGCGTGAACCTCCTCGCGTCCCGCGAACAGGTGAAGGAAGCGCACCAGATCGGCGTCCGTGGGGCCATCGTTGCGCTCTTGGGATGGCTCGTCGCGCACGACAGCGCCGCTTGACCGAGGGCTCGCGCCCATGCTCACCGCGCGTTCGCGACAAGCCGAGGCGCGCGCGTGGTCACCGCGCTCCTCATGGAGCGTGGCCAGCGCCTCCCAAGCGTCCAAGCGGTTGGGTTCGTCGCGCACCACGAGCTGCCACGCGCGCAGCGCCACGGTCGACAGGCCGAGCTGTTCAGCGGCCAGCGCTTCGAGATCGTGCTCGCCAGCGAGATCCTGCCGACGTTGCATGCGCTCGCGCAGGGCGGCGGCCGCCTCGTCCGTGTGTCCTTCGTCGATCAGCCGGTGAATGTGCAACATGAGGCCTCCTGCATGGGGGGACGCGCAGGCGCACGCTCATCGGACAGCGTCCGGCTACAGCCACGTCACCGCGACGCGCCCGAGCCCTGAGCTTGAGCTGCGTCCGATGTGCAGCAGCTCAGCGGCGGCGAGCAGGTCCACGAAGGGCAACGCCTCGTGCCCGAGGGCGAGCTCGCCGAGCCACCCAGACAGGTCGTGGCTACCACGCCCTGAGCTGGGCTTGCGCGAGGCCTGGGCGAACCGAAGCTCGCGCCACTCCCCAGGTAGGTGCTCGGTAGCAGGCCAGCGACGGTCGACGCGCTCCCCCAGCTGGCGCGCCAACCCGCGAACTCGTCCAATGGCGGCGTCCACGAGCTCTCCCGGTGTGGGCGCGGCCCCTCGCACCTTGAGCTGCAGCGGCGAGATCAGGCGGACACGCGCGCCGCGCGGCTCCAACGGGAGCTGGACCTGTCGGGTCAGCAGGCCCGGCGTCGGCCAGGCCTGGACGCGCTCACCGTCGCGTACCACCGCGGCGGGCGCATCGCTTCCGGTGACTGTCAGCTGGGTAAGGCGATGGCGAACGCGCTGCGGCCCCAACCCGCTCTCGGCGGCGCGCGTGAGCGCCTGCACGACGAGCTCGGGTTCGGGGAGCGGCCCAAAGAAGCGAACGCGAACGTGCAGCGGCGTCGGCGGCGCGACCACGGATCTGCCGCGTGGCTCCACCTGCAGCGCGAAGGGCCGGGGGTCGTGCCCACCCCCGAGGCTCGGATCGTACCAAGTCGGGAGCAGACAGGAGCTGCGAGCCGCGCAATCCGCGCAGCGACGGTGGGCCTGCTGGCACGCCACGTCGAACATCGCAGCCCCGAGCGCGCCGCGCACCGTCACGCTCACGCGCGGCGGCAGCTGCCACTCGCGCTCGGGTTGCAGCACGGCGTGCACGGTGGTCAGCGTGAGCTGGGCCATCCAGCTCGGGTCGATCGTTGGAAGCAAAGCTACGCCTTTAAGCTCGGTAGTCACGGAAGCCTACATGCTGAAAGTGGTGCTCTGTCACGACGCTGCCGTCGGGGAGCTGCCGTTCGGTCGCACGACGCTCCGTGGTGGTGTGCACCACGCGGTGGCCTCGCGCGAGCAAGCGGGTGACCAACTCGAAGGTGGCGCCGTGCTCGCCCAGCACCAACACCGGGTTCTGGGGCGTGGTTGTAGCGCTCAGCCAAGCGGCAACCGCCTGGGCTGCGGTGCTGGCGGCCTCCCGGTCGGTTGGAACCGCAGACCACCGCTCCCGAAGCTCCTGCGGCATGTTCACCACCGACTCAACGCGAAGCGTCGCGCGCGCGTGGGCCACCTGCGCGTCCGTGAGCCTGTGGTTGCTGATGTTGAAGAGGGAACATGGCGCTGCGCCGTGCTGGCTGAACTCCGGCCGTGCTGGTGACGCTTCCAGGAGTTCAAGCGCGCGGGTGGCGGAATCGAGAGCGGTGCCCGCAGCCTTTTCAAGCGTCTTCTGGGACACCTTGCCGTGGGTTTGCGCGTGGTCGACGGCGTTGCGTGGCTCGCCGATGGCATCGACGAGCCGGCTGATCGCCTCTGCAGCCGAATTTGACGCAGCCAGTTCCAGGCATTCAACCTGCGCAGCTTCCCAGCCCGCGGTGCGGACGAACGCCCCAGCAAGGCGATGCGGTAGGGCGCTCATGAGCACGTCGAGCGCTCGTCGTTCCAGACCGTGGTTCAACGGCAGCGTCAGCTCCACGAGGTCCACCGCGAGCTCCCGGTACACGGTGAGGCCCTGCATCCAACGCCCATGCGCGCACAGCCCGCGTGCGGCCTCCACCTGCCCTCGGACGCGCGCAATCGTGAGCTCGACCGGTCCGCCCATCGCGCGGACTTGTTTGGCGACCCCTTGGAGGACGATCTTGAGGAGCGCGTAGGCTGGTTCGGTCGGGGTTGCGCCGTCCGTCGCGACGAGCTTTTCGCACGCGTCGGCGGCGGCGTGCGGGATCGCTTGCATGTGGACGAGCTCGAGGTGCTCGCCGAGCTTTGCGATGGCTTGGAGCGCGGGTCGTGTCTGTGGTGCCGCCCACGCGAGCTGGACATCCTCGCGGGCAGACGCGAGAAGGGTTCGCTTGTCGTTACGGGTCGTCGAAGCGGGGAGCGCTTGGGCCGCGCGGCGCACGGCCTGGTCCTCCTTCTCTTCAAGGAACCGGGTAGCGAGCTCGCCGAATGGCTGAAAGTCACCGCGATCGCGGATTTGCGTATACGCGTCGGTCCACTCCTGAATCTCAAGGAACGGTCGAAAATCCCAGGTCTGACGCGGACTGCCGTCGTCCCTGCTCAGGACCTCGAAGGCACCGTACGTGATCTCCTCAATGTGCGCACGCTTGACTCGCCGCACATAGTCCAGGCTCCACAACAGCACGAGCTGCAGCGTGCGAAAGCCGTGGGTCACGTCCACGTAGAGGTGGTCACCCTCGTGTACGAGGTCAGTGATGGTCTGAAAGATCTGCCAGAACTCGCCCGTGGACTCTCCGTTGGGGATCGGCACGTCTTCATGGTGGATCTGGGCTGCGAGGCCCTCGCGCTCCAGGGTCTCCTCCAAGCCCACCCAGCGGCTCTCGCCGCCATATTGAGGGTCTCCGCCGGGCTGTGCCCGACCACCGCTGTCCCAGTTCGTCTTGCGAGCGTCGGGCGTGATGAGCGTGGCCACATGCAGAGGCACGTCCCCTAGCCGCTCGCGCAACGCGGCGAGGCGCGCGACTTGGATGAACTTCTGTGGCGCCGAGGTGGGCGTGCCCTTGGGGTCGCTCGTCGAGGCCAGGTAGGGCACGGGTGCGTAGGCGTTCGTGCCCAGCGTCGACAGGAACAGGTGGCGGGGGGAGTCCTTCGTCGTCATCGATCTTCCTCGCCACAACGTGGCTGTGGATTGGTGGAACCTAGTAGCGAGCGTGGGTCGTGAGAAAGCGCGCGGGCTCGCCCTCACAGCGTTGCAGCAGGCGCGCCATGTCGGGCTCGCGCGCGAGCTCGGCGACGAGCTCGTCGGTGGGAGCGTCGGTGGCGAGCGCGCTGTCCAAGCGAGCGAGCAGCAAGAAGACGCTCGGAGCCGCGTGGTCGAGCGCGCTGAGCCGCTCGACCGCTTGATCTGCGAGGTCGAGCTCGCCGAGCCCCCGCAGCGCGCGAGCGAGCCACTGCAGCCGGGAGCGCAGCACATGACCCGGCGTCAAGCCCCACTCGATGGCAGAGTCCTCGAGGACGTCGCGCGCGAGGGCGTGCTCGCCGACCAGCGCGTGGGCGCGCCCGAGCGCGAGGACCACGTAGGCGCGCGAGGTCTGCGAGGTGCGCGCGTCCGCGAGCACGGCTGGGACGGCGTGCGCTCGGAGCTCGGCGACGAGGTCTGCCCGCTGCAGCACGCCCGCGAGGCGCAGGAGCTCGCACAGCGCGTACGAGGCCTCGTGCTCCAGGTCGATGGCTAGCCACCCCGCGACGGTCGCTTGCAGGAGACGAAGCGCACGCTTGTACCGACCACAAGCTGCGTACGCGCGACCGACCGCGCCGAGCAGCTTGTGGTCGTTCGCGTCGCGGTCGACGGCGCGCGCCGGGAGCGCACGGCGGCCACGCCTGGCGTAGCGGCGCGCGAGCTCGTCATCGGCGTCAGCGGCCGCTTGCACGACATGCGCGAGCAACAGCGCGCGATGCGGTCGGTACAGGCGCTTGAGCTCCTTGCGCCGGGGCCAGGCTAGCGGGGCCGCGTGCCCCGCGTGGCGTCGCGCGATCGCTTGCGCGATGTGAGCCTCCCGCCGCGCGACCGCAGCGCTCGGGTCCGCAGCGTCCAGCGCTTGCAGGACGGCGCCTGCGCTGGAGGCGACGCCTCCCCAGTTGAGCACGAGCGGATTGCCGTGAAGCGCCATGCGAAAGAGGGCGTGCGCGCCCGAGATAGCGCAGGCGGGGTCCGACCAGCGCCTCTGAACAGATGCCTCGAGGTCGGGGAACGCCACGCGCAAGGCCTCGGAGAGGCTCGAGATCGGCACAATGCGCAGCGGACGCAGCGCCAGGTCTGCGACGACGCGCTCGGCGACCTCGCGCTGATCAGCGTGGACCAGGAACGAGCTCACCCCGAGCGCTACCTTGACCACGAGCTCGATCTTTCGACGGAGGCCTGCGTCGTCCACGGGGGTGAGCGAACCATCGTGTTCGATGGCGACCGAGGCCACCAACGTGGGGCTCAACGGCAGCTCAAGCAGGAGCGAAGCGTGCGCTAGGCACATGGACAGGCCGAACGAGCTGCCGCCCAGGCTGCTGGGGCCCGCGCGCCCTGCTGGCCCGTCGACGTGTTCGAGCGTCGCGTGCAGACTCGGGGGCGCGAGGTGGACCGCCGCCTCGCCCAAAAAGGGAAGGTCGCGGAGCGCGATGCGGTAGCCGTGGTCCAGCGACGCGCGCGCCCGCCCGACGAACGGCGTCTCGTCGGTCGCGGTGCGCCCCAGCGTGTAGGCCGAGGCGACCACGTTCTCCCGATCGACCGCGAGCAAGAGCGTGCTGCCGAGCGCAGCGCTCCTGGCTGGCTTGGTGACGCCACGCGAGAGCGCGACGCGCTCAAGCTCGGCGTCCTCGGGCCAAAACGCCGGGTGGGCGAGCAGGCGCCGCGCAACCATGTCGCTTCCCGGGTTCCCCCGAAGGTGGGCCAGGAGCATCTAGGCCTCCACGAGGCCGGCCCACCAGGCGTCGGGTTGCTGCCACGCTACCTGCGTGAGCCACTCAAGCGAGGGGTCGACCGGCTGACAGGGCAGCTCGGACAGGGAGGCTTCGGCGTGCTCGTCGACCAGGGCCAGGCACGACCGCAGCGCAGCCCCCGCGCGGGCGTCGCTGAGCACGCTGGAGACGGACTCCAACGCGTCGCGGCGCGCGACGAGGTGCCGCACGAGCGCGTCCAACGGCTCATCCTGGGCAGCGAGCTCGTGCAGGGTGTCGAGGTCGCGGTCCAGAGCCGTGGCCTCGAGCACAGCGAGACGCTCGATGTCGGCGATGGCGCCAGGGCTTAGCGTTGCGGCCCACTCGCGCGCGCGGTCGGCGGGAGAGCGCGCCTCGCCGCGCAGCAACGCGAGCTTGGCCTGACGCTCAGACGGCGTCCACAAGCGCACCACCGTGCCCACGACGGCGACGCTATCGAGCGGCCAAGCGGCGGAGGTAAGCTCGCTGAGGCGCTCCTGGAGCCAACCTGCTGCGAGGCCACCTGCGAGAAGCTCCTCTGCGAGCGGCGGAGCGCCAAGCTGTGGCGCTCGCGGCTGCCAGTCGGCGAGCGCACCGGCGCCGCGTTCGAGCTGCCCCGACGCGAGGTGATCGTGAGAGGCCTGCACGACGTACTCCTGTCCATTAGCGAGCACCAAAGCGGCAGCTTCGCCTATGCGAGCGTCGAGCGCGTACCCGCCGTCAATAGGCAGGCCCTCGCCGTAGAGCAGCACAACGGGGTGCTCGCTCTCGATGACCACGACCTGGTCGTGCTGAGCGACGCGGTGCAAGTACCCAGGGAAGCCCTCCACAGCCGTTGCGGAGCGCAGCGCGGGACTTGCGGACAAGAGCAGCACCGCGCTGATCAGCTCAAGCGCGCCGCGGCCCTGGTGTTCATCGGGCGAGGCGGCGACGTCATGGGTGAGCTCCAAGCGGTCGTGGTCGGTGAGCGCGAGCGCGTCGCGCATCTTGTCAGAGGGCGTGGTCATCGTCGTTCCTCGCAGGGGTGACGCTCGCGCGCGCAGCGATCGGACAGCGGCGCACCAATACCCCGCGCAGCGCTGCTCGGGCGTGGTCTGCCACCTCGGGCGACAGCGTCCCGGCAGCTTGAAGCCCGTCAATAGCCTCGGCCATATACGATCTCGCAAGTCGATGTCTGCGGTAGATGCGCTCGCGCGCCTTGGTCTGGTCCGCGGGCGTGGTGATGAGCGCCGGGTCTTGCTCGATCACCTCGGCGACCAGTTCCGACATGCTCTGGGTTCCCAGCGCGAGGGCGACCAGCTGTGCGAACGACGCTCGGAGTAGCTCGGGATCTGAGCGCCGAGTCGCCGCGGCGAACTCGACGGCGGCGTGAAGCGCGTCGAGGGTTTGCTCCAGGAGGTGCTGCGCCTCGCTGCCGCCCTCAGCCTGGTCGAGGCGCTGCCGCTGCTCGGCGTCGCGTCGTGCGGTCTCGGCGATGACCACAGCGTCAAGGTTGCGCTGGGCCCTGGCTTGGACGCGGGTCACGTCGAGCCAGCGGGAGCCAAGCATCTGGCGGACATAGCGTACGAGGGATGCGTCGTATTCAGCGAGCGCAGCGGGCGGAGGCTCCGCAAAGATGACGGCGGCGTCATCAAGGCCCGCGACGCGGCGCGCGGGGTTCTTGTCCAGCGTGCGCTCAAGGATGGCGCTCGCCTGAACCTGCAGCTTGATGAGGACGTCCAGCACCACATCCTCGCGCTCGTTCTCGGGGATTCGGACGGCGTGCCCGCGCCCCGCGAGCGCGCGGCTGCCGGCTTGCGCGATGGCCCAGTCGTACAGCTCGAAGGCGGCGGCTTCGCCGCGAGCGCAGCGGTGTAGCACCTTAGCGATGGAGGGGTTCATAGGGCCTCCTGCAGCGCGAGGCTCCAAGCGAGCGCTTGCTCGCCCGTCCAAGCAGGCGTTGACGCGGTGTTGGACGCGAGCTCGGCGTCGTTGAGCGGCCGCCAGGTTGCGGTTCGGATGGCGGCGCGAGCGGGCCCGTTCGCGGCGACGACCGGCAGCGCCACGCCGGGTAGTCCAAGCGGCACCAGCTCCAGCGGAATGTCGCACTGCCAACGCTGACGAACCTGACTCCAGCCGCCTTTGCGCGCGATGAACCGGACCCGGTTCGCGACGAGGTCGGCGAGGACAAGCTCAGGCGATGGGTTGTTGTAGCTCTGAGCGTTGCCAACGAGCAGGTGGAGCGGACCGGGCGTCCCCGTGAGGAGGTCGCTCTTGCGCTGCGTCTGTGAGGACCACACGTCGTGGCGCGTGGCGGGGACAACGACCACCGTGGTCCCGCTCCCCTGGCCCAAGAGCTGGTGAAGGCGCTCGCAGAGCGCTTGGAAGAGGTCGAGATAGGCCCTAGCGCTGTCGCCCTCCATCGATCCGCTGCGGTCCCACGCAGCGACCACGGTGGCCTGCCTCTTGAGCGTCGAGAGCAAGCTCCACATCGCGTCTTCTTGCGTGAGCCCTACGGCCCTCAGCGCAGCGTGGGTGCCTCGTTCCTCGCGTTGCAACCACGCATCTGTGGTTCGCAGCACGGCGATCTCCAGCCGGTGCGCGGGCGCTCTTGCGCGCTGGCACCGGCTGATCTCCTCGCGCAGCGCTGCAGCCTGGGGGGCCGGATGGTGGCGCAGCAGCGCCGCGGCATCACCGACGAGCTTTGGTGCCGACCGTTCGAGCGCCGGGTCAAGGAGCACTGCGGCGGGCCGAAAGCTGTTCGTGCGCAGGTGGGCAGCGTGCGGAGGCCATGGCACGCCCGGTAGCGCCCGCTGAATCGCTTGGCGCAGCGCACCCTGGTGGAGGCCGCCTTGGACAAGCAAGCCGGCGATGGCCGTGTCCTCATTGGGCGCGCCGAAGGAGCCCGATTCATCTACAAAGGTGTGCCAACAGGCCACGAGCGCCTCCCAGACGTGAGAGGCTACTCGTGTAGTACCGCGGAGGCAAGCGACGGCGCCCTCTCCGCCTCATCGGGCTCCTAGACCCACATGAGCAGCTCGTCGGGCGTCTCAGCGGTCGGGAGGGAAACCCCGCGACGTGATCGTGGTCTTTCGAGTCATCCGGCTCATCGCGGGCTTGGCCCACGACGGCCCGCACCGCTGCCGATGGACCTCATCGCAGTGCGCCGCGCGCTGGTTTGGTGGTGGCGCGGGTAGCGTACACCATCACCTGGGCGGCTTCAGGCCCCGACCACCGCTGCCGCCGTGCCGCTCGCCAGCAACCTCGCCCCGGCCACCATCCAAGCGACGAACGCCTCGGGCTCCACGACCTCCTCACCCCTTGGCAGCGCCACCCCCAGCGACACCCCCAGCGCCATCACCTCCTTCCGCCGACGGGCGACCTCGACGAGCGACGTCGCCGGCCGATCAGCCGACAAGCCGGCGAGCTCCGTCGTCACGCGCATCCACGCGAACACCGCTCGCCAGTCGGGCGCTACAACGTCACCGCGAGCGACCACCTCGCCAAGCGCCTGCGGGTTCGCCAGGCGAAACTCGCGCACGTTGCCGCGCGAACGGTCGTGTACCACACCCGCCTCGGCCAGCTCCGCCAAGATCCGCGCGATGTTGCGCTTGGCGATGCCGACGTCGTCCAGCTGAGAGGCGCTCTGCCACTGCTCCGTTGAGGACAGCAAGGCGAAGAGCACGTCTGCGCGCCCACCCACCCCGACGAGCCCACGCACCCGCAGGCGCAACAGCGCGGGGCGCTCCACGGGGACCACCAGCGCTCGCCGCGCCCGAGGACGAGCGAGCGGCACCAGCGCGACCTTCGCCAGCACCACGCCCTCGCCGGCGAGCTCCCCGAGGAAGCCCTCGGCAGCGACGCGCTCGTCCGGGGCGGCGGCGCTGAGCAGGGTCGCCAACCGAGACGCTGACAGGCGATGCGCGTGCTGCGCGCACCACGAGAAGACGAGGTCCTCCAAGCGCGGGTCCGCGGCGGCGATGGCAGGCGTGGCGACGAGCAAGCGCTCGGGATCGACCGCCGCGCGGCGGTGCGAGCGCCGGGGGCCAGGCACGCCGAGCTCCGTCCAGAGGCTCCAGACGAGGTCGAGCGCTGCTTCGTTGGCTTGCTCCCTACTCATTTCCGAGGCCCTGTGCTTCCACGGTCACCCCGAGCTCGCGCAAGGCCGACGTGACCCCGGCGCTCGGGCGCGCGCGTCCGTCGCCGCCCAGAGCTTCAGCTTCACGATGTCGTCCCGTCCAAGGACCTCAACCACCAGCCCACCGAAGCGCTTCGTCGTCGTGCGCGACGGGCGCCCCCCACAGCGAGCACCGTGAACTCCTGGCCGCGCTCCGCCAAAAGGTCACCCAGGAGCTGCAAAGCTTGATTCAGTCGCTCGTCGTCCAGCATTCGAGTCCTTAACCATCGTGTATCGGGATGTTCATCGTCTCGATACGGGATAGCATATATGCCATCGACGTCGTTCGCTCATCACCGAACGCTCCAGCACGTCCCCATGCCTCTCAAGCCCGCAGGAAGCACCGCTCCTCGTGCCACGCGAGCGCCTCGTTCGAGGGCATGCACTCGCTGCGCTTGGGCGTGGCGATGCGGCGACCGTCGAGGGCGTAGTAGGTCTTCCCGTTGGCGTAGTCTGCGCGAAGGCGCGGGCTGACTCGGAAGCGGTGGTCCGGCGTGACGGTGACGTAGCCGCGGTCGTACAGGCGGTGAACGTCGCTGCGCAGGAGCAGGCCGTTGCGCACGTCGTGAGAGCCATCGTCAGCGTAGGGGCGAATGTGTGCGGCCTCGAGGGCCGGCAGCGAGCGCTCGCCCGTGACGGCGCAGGCGCGGTCATACGCGTCGATGACGGCGACTCGGAAGCCGCCTTGCCCCAGGCGCGAACGCGCGGCGATGGGCTCGCCATAGCGTTGTTCGTCCGCGACGAGGAGCGGAGCTGCGGCGCGAGCGAGGCGCTCTTGGCACGACGCCCACACGCGAGCGCCCTCGCCGCTCGCCAAGTCGTAGCCTTTGCCCGACACCGTCGTCGGCTTCCAGTCGTCAGGGAGCCGCACCCAGTCCCCTGGCTCAAAGAGGAGGAGGTCCGAGAGCAAGACACACCCGATCTGCGGCTCGCCGACCGCGCCGACCTTGTTGCGCGCGCGGATGGCGAGCAAGCGCTGCTCCATCTCGTGACGGTCCTGCACGCCGTTCGCGCGCCCGAAGGTCTCCCACGCGAGCCAGACGGGCAGCGCCGAGAAGCGTTGAAAGAAGCCAACGCCGCCGATCGCGTTGTGCGGCGCTTTCAGGCGGAACAACATCGGCTCGCCCGGACGCAGAACGCCAAATGGTCGGTCACTGGGCTTCCAGAAGTTCGCCTCGCGGACCGCGCCCTCCCGACGCTGCTGCGCCAGCAAGATCGCGTGCCACCCCGCGTCTGTGTTGGCGATGTACCCGTTCATCGCGGTGAGTCTACGCGCTTACGACCGCGTTTGGTGTCGCGGCCACCGCAAAGCCCTCCTCGACCACATCTGGGTCTGCGGCTTCCTCACCTTTGACCGGCTCCTCGCGCTGCTCCCCGACCCCAGCGCCGAACCCAACGGGCCCTCGACGAGCGGCACGCAGCCTGCATCGCCGTGGGTGTCCACCCCACCCAAAACCAAAGATCCCGCGAAGCTGGCGCCTCGCGGGATCATCGCTGAAACCAGCGTTTTGGAGAAGAGTGAGCCAAACGAGACGCCTTACGAACTGGCTCGTCGACTCCGGGACCGCGCCAAGAGACATGTGGAAGGTTGAGTATCGGTCGATCGGGCTGTCTGCAGCGCCGACTGCGGCGCCCTGATCAGCCCTCGGCGAGGTCCCGCCAGCGGAGTAGGCGCACTTCGTCGACGTTCGGGAACCCGTCGTCAGCCGTGACCGCGTCGGCCCCGAGGACCGCCGCGGTCGTAGGTTTTTGGAGACTACGCTCGACGCCGTGATGAACGCAACCGCGTGAGCTCTTGTCACCCGTCATTCGAGAACTTAGTATGCGTCATGCTCCATCCGCTAGACATCGTCGTCGGCCTCAAAGCGCACCTCTGGGCAGAGGCTGACCCTTGGTCGTTCCAGCGACTCGCAGCTCGCTTGGCGGTCTCTCCGTCCCAAGCACACACCTCGTTGCGTCGCCTCGCAGCCGCCGACCTTTACCGCCCATCAGACCGCAGCTTGAGGTCACTCGCTTTCGTCTCGTTCGCCGCCTACGGCATCCCCCACACCTTTCCCGCAGCACTAGGCCAAGTCGCGCGTGGAATGCCTACGGCACACGCGGCCAGACCGCTGTGCGACCATTTGCTCTTCGCGGAGCCCTACGTCTGGCCTGCAGGTGCAGGCGTCGAAGGCCGGGCGGTCGAGCCCCTCCATCCCTGTGTTCCTGCCGCTAGCATAGAAGACGCGGACTTGTACGCCGCGCTCGCGCTGCTTGATGCGCTGCGGGTCGGTCGGGCACGCGATCGACGCTTAGCCATGGACGAACTGGAGCGACTCCTCGCAAAACCAGGGCACGACGTCAACTGGCTCGCGCAACAACGCGAAGCGTTGGGCGTACCATGAGTCGCAAAGAACTTCTCGATCGTCTCGACCAAGCTGCCGTCGATCTTGAAATCGTCGACTTGCCGATGGTCTTCGTCGGCGGGGCGACAATGCCTCTCTACGTCGGCGAGCATGCAGGCGTGGTGCTCCGAGAGACCCGAGACGTTGACGTCATGGTCGAAGCCGTCTCGTACGCCGAGTTTGCGGTACTGGAGGAACGCCTGCGCGACAACGGCTTCCACCAGGACCTGATTGGGCAAGGGCCGCGTTGTCGGTGGCTCAAGCAAGACCGCGTCTACGACATCGTAGACATCCGAACCGATCACCCGGACGACCGGTGGGCGAGGCCATCCGGTGAGGGCCTCCGCCGGCACACCCTACCCAGCGGACGCGAGATCCCCATCCTAAGCCCGGGTCGGTTCATCGCCGCGAAGGTCGCCGCGCTCAAGCAGCGCGGTGGGCGCTACTGGTACGAGAGCTCCGACTTTGAGGACATCGTCCTCATCCTGGAGTCCAACCCTCAGCTACAACCGTGGCTCGCGAGCACACCTCGCGACGCAGTTCTGGCCGTGGCTGATTGGGCCCAAACCGCCATCCTGCGCCCTGGGCTCCGCGACGATCTCGAGGGCACCGTTACGCACGGCATTGATCGGGATGAACGTGTCGGAATCGTCTTTGAGCGACTGCACTGGCTCGCCTTCGCGTGGCCAAACCTGTAATCGCCGGCCTCTTGTCCGAGATGTCGACTACCCAAACGCAAGACGCCCGCGGGCTTGGTGGCTCGCGGGCGTCGTAGAGAGTGACCCCAACGGGATTCGAACCCGTGTTGCCGGGATGAAAACCCGGTGTCCTGGACCTGACTAGACGATAGGGTCGGAAGTTGGATTGGGCCGCACAGGACTCGAACCTGTGACCCTCGGATTAAAAGGCCGGTGCTCTACCAACTGAGCTAGCGGCCCGACGCACGGCTTTTAACGCGCCCGTGGACGGCGTCAACCGTGTGATCGCGCGACCGTGAACCCGATGATTCTACGCCGACTATTTGTCGTCATCGTGGGCATGGGGGTGGGAGCGCCGGTAGACCGCGAGCAGCGAGTCGGTGGAGACGTGGGTGTAGCGCTGGGTGGTGGAGAGGCTGGCGTGGCCGAGCAGCTCTTGGATAGCGCGCAGGTCGGCGCCAGCGTCGAGCAGGTGGGTGGCGTAGCTGTGGCGCAGGGCGTGGGGGTGCAGGCCGCGCACGTCGGCGCGGTCGCCGAGGGTGGTGAGCATGCGGCGGATGGAGCGGGCGCTCAGGCGGCCGCCGCGGGCGTTGGTGAACACGGGGCCGTTAGCGCCGAGGCTCACTGAGAGCCAGTCCTGGAGCGCCTTTGCGGCGAGGCGGCCCATGGGGACGCGGCGCTCTTTGTTGCCCTTGCCGTGGCGGACCCACACCATGCCCTGCTGGAGATCGAGGTCCTCGCGGTCCAAGAGCTCGAGCTCGCCGACGCGGAGGCCCGCGCCGTACAGCAGCTCGGCGATGGCTTTGTCGCGCAGCCCCGAGAGCGTGGACGCGTCCGTGGCTTCGTAGAGGTCGTCGGCTTCTGGCGGGGTGAGGACGCGGGGGAGCGAGCGCGGCACGCGCGGCGGCTCTAGGTCGTCGGCGGGCGAGGACTCGACCACGCCCTCGCGGACGAGCCAGCGGTAGTAGGTGCGCAGGGCCGCGATGTGGCGGGCGACGGTGGAGGCTGCGCGGTTGCGGCCGAGCGTGAACAGCAGGGCGCGCAGCTCGGCGCGGCGCATGTCCCCTAGGCCGAGGTCGCGCTCGGTGAGGAAGGTGTGGAGCTGGGCGATGGTGTAGGCGTAGCCGCGGATCGTGTGCTCGGAGCAGCCGCGCTCGGCGCGGAGGTGCTCCAGGAAGCGCTCGCGGTGGGGGCTCACGAGAAGAGCATCGCCCAGTCGTCGCCGAGGCTGGCGAGCATGGAGGGCTCGCCGTCGTCGCCGAAGAGCCACGCCGCGGCCATGCGGCGCACGTCGTCGAGGTCGGCGCGACCGGAGGGCAAGGTGTCGGCGAGAGCGACGAGGATGTCGTCGGCGGCCTGGCCGTCAATATGCCCAAAGTCCTGAAGCATCGCCAGGAAGCGACTGGCCTTCCCGGTTAGCTCGATGCGCACTACGTCTTCGTGCATTGGTCCACGCTCCCACCCGGCGCGTAACGCCCGTCCGGCGTGCGAACCAGCGCGCCGTCAAGCTCCAGGCGCGACACCCGCGCGAGCAGCTCCGCCATGGGGCGGCCCGAGGCCACGCACACCTGCTCCAGCGGCGCGCCGTCGAGGAGCAGGGCGAGCCACGCCTCTGGGGAGGGCGCGACCAGCCCGCACAAGCTCTGCACCACGTCGCGCACCCCCGTGACCACCAGCGCGCCCGACGCGATGAGGTCGAGGCAGCCAGCGCTCGCCGTGGAGGTGATGGGGCCCGGCACCGCCCAGACGTCGCGGCCGAGCTCCAGCGCGTGCTTGGCGGTGATGAGCGCGCCGCTGCGGTGCGGGGCCTCGACCACGACGACAGCGCGCGAGAGCGCCGCGATCCAGCGGTTGCGGGCGGGGAAGGTCCAGCGCGCCGGCTGCACGTCGTCGACGAAGGTGCTCACGATGGCGCCGGCGTTGTCGACGATGGCTTGGCGGAGGCGGAGGTTGCTGGGCGGCGCGGTCGTGTCCAGCCCGTGCCCGAGCACCGCCACCGTGCGCCCGGCTCGCAGCGCCGCGCCGTGGGCGTGGGCGTCGACGCCGCGCGCGAGGCCGCTCACGACCACCGCGCCCGACCGCGCGAGCTCCGTGGCGAGGTGCCTGGCGACGCCCGCGCCGTAGCCCGTGCAGGCGCGCGTGCCCACCATGGCGACCCCAGGCCGCGCGAGCGCCTCGGGATCCCCCTCGAAGAACAAGACCGGCGGAGGCGAAGGGATCGCCGCCAAGTGCTCCGGGTAGCCCGGCGTGCCGTAAGGAAGCGCTCGCCACCTGCTCCTCAGCGGCGGGGCGGCGCACCAGGCGCGCGCGACATGGACCGGGAGGCCCGCCGCGACGAGCGCGTCGACGCCCCCCGTCACCAAGCGCTCAGCGCCGCCCACCCGCGACGCCAGCGCGTACAAGTCCTCGCGCGCCCCCACCGTGAGCGCACCCGACCAAAACGACGTCAGCTCTGTCATCACCCACCCGCAGGCAGGCACCGTTCAGCCCGAAGAGCGTATCCGATACGCCCCGGTGGCGGACCACCAAGGCGCTTAGATTTCCGCCTACTCGCGCGTGGTGACCACCGACCGCGTGACCGTGTGGCCCTCGTCGTCGGTGGCGAGGATCACGAGCGTGGTCACGCCCATGTCCAGCGGCACCTCGGCCGTGAAGGGGACGGAGCGCAGCGGCTCGCCGCCGAGGCCACCCTGGAAGAAGACCTTGTCCGAGCCCTTGTAGACGAGCACGTCGGCGATGCCGTGGTCGTCGCGGACGACGCCCGAGATCGTGGCGTGGTCAGCTCCAGCGACCGTGGTCGGCGCGCGCGTGACCGTGATGGTCGGCGGCTGCCGCGTGGACACAGGCTCCAGCGGGAGCTTGCCCTGCCAGTGCACGTCCTCGCGCTGCGTGAAGTAGGGGTAGAAGCCCTCGCGCACGACCGCGGCGTGGTCGTAGGCGGCGCCGTCGCCCACCTGCAGCTCGAAGCGGATGCCGTCCTCGGGCACGTCCTTCACGTCGAGGGCGAAGCGCCCCGTCCAAGTGGCGCCCGCGGGCAGCGAGCGGTGGCAGTCCTTGGCGTAGCCCGGCGCGTCACCGATGAGACGACCGCTCTGGGCAGGCATATCACCGACCACTTTCCCCGCTTCGATGCCCGGCTTGGTGATGACGCACGCCTTGCCAGCGTCGTCGACCATCGCCCCCGGCTCCACCGTGCCGCGGCGAATGTCGAGCGAGCGGCCCGACTGGTTCTTGAGGCGCGCGAAGGGCTCCACCGCGGCGCCATCACCCGTGTTGGTGACCGTGAGCTCGAGCTCGAGCTCCTGACCCGCGGCGAGCTCGGCGTTCGTGCCCAGCACGCGCCACGACCACGAGAAGGCCGGGAGCGGCCGCGCCGTGACGTCCACGGAGAGGTCGACCGTCTTGAGCGGCTCGACGCCGCCGTCGCGGAGCGCGAGCTTCACCGGCGAGCGCTCGGCGGGGAAGCCATCGACGAGGTGCACGCTGTGCACGAAGGAGCGGGTCTGCCCAGGGCCAACCTTGCCAAAGACGAACTCACGCCCGTCGAGCACGCCGCTGTCGGACGACGCCACCGCGACCAAGCGGTAGAGCGGCTCAGCGCCGCGGTTGGTCACCGTCACCGTCACGTCGCGCTCGTCGCCGGCGATGAGCTGCCCGTCGCCTCCCACCGAGAGCGTGAGCTCAACGTTCGGGTCCTTGACGCTCGGCCCCGCCGACCAGTCGATGCCGATGGCGGTGAACGCGTCCTCGATCTGCTTGTCCCACAGCTTGGCGTGGCGCGCGACGATGGGCGCCGCCGCCGAGAGCATGTCCGCACGGCGAGCCGAGGGCGCCGCGAGCACCATGTCGCGCGCGAACTGCACCTCGACGTCGTGGGCGAGGTCGCGCTCGCCGGTGCGCTTGCGCTCCACGTCCGCTTTGCGCAGGTAGGTCGCCGAATAAGCGGGCTGCTCCATGCGCGCGCTCGCGTGGTCCAAGTGCTTGTCGAGGTCGGCCTCGCGGCTGATGCGCTCGCGCCAGTGAACCAGCGCGAAGGGTGCTCCGCCATCGTCTTCCGCGCGGCGCTCCGCGATGACCGGATCGAGCTCGATGTCCGCAGGAATGCCCACGGATTGAATGCTGCGGTCGCCCGGCGTGAGGTACTTGGCGGTGGTGTACTTGAGCTTGGAGTCGTCGTTAAACGAGCGCAGGTTTTGAACACTGCCCTTGCCGAAGGAGCGCTCGCCCACGATGACCGCGCGGTCGTTGTTGCGCAGCGCGCCCGCGACGATCTCCGAGGCCGAGGCCGAGCGCGCGTCCAGCAGCACCACCATGGGGAACTCGGGCTCGACGCCCCAGGACTTGGCGACCTGCTCGTCGAGCTTGCGCCCCATGCCGTCCACCGTGGACACGATGACGCCGCTCTTGAGGAAGGTGTCGGAGACCCGAACCGCCTGGTTCAAGAAGCCGCCTGGGTTTCCGCGAAGATCGAGGACCAAGCCCTTAAGCGACCCACCAGCCTCGCGCTGGAGGCGGGTGAGCTCGTCGGACAACCCCTGCGCCACCTCGGCGTGGAAGGCGGAGAGCGAGATGTAGCCGACGTTGCCCTCCATGAGCTCGCCTTCTACCGGGTGCAGCTTGATCTCGGCGCGCACGATGCGAATAGGCAGCGGCTCCGAGAGGCCGTCGCGCAGGATCTCCACCGTGACCGGCGCCCCAACCGGGCCGCGCAAGCGCGAGACCGCCTCGTCGAGCGACATGTTGATGGTGGACTCACCGTCGATGCGCATGATGCGATCGTCCGCGAGCACGCCCGCTTTCATGGCTGGGGTGTCCTTGAGCGGGTACTCGACCGTGAGCTGCCCCTGGCGGTCGACGATGGTGATGCCAAGCCCGCCGAAGTGGCCCTGGTTCTCCACGTCCATATCCTTGCTGTCCTCTGGGGGGAGCAGGACCGAGTGGGGGTCGAGGGTGCCGAGGGCGCCGTTGATGAGCGTCTGCTCGACCTCGGCGAAGGCCGCTCTCTGACGGTCTTCTGGAACTTCTGTAGGGTTGCGCAGCGGGATCTGCTCGGGCGTGAGGTGGTCCATCATGAGCTGCGCGATGGGCCGCAGCGCGTGCATGAGGTCCGCGCTCGTGGCGACCTTCGGCACCTGCTGAACGCCGCGGTAGTCGCCGACCGCGATGTGCAGCGACCCCGTCTCGGCGTCGCGGCGGAACATGCAGGACGGGACCTTGCGCTCGACGGCCTCTAGCGCCGCCTCGAACATGGCCTCGTAGTCCAGGCGATCGGGCTCCACATAGCCCTCGTCGAGGTAGAAGAGCGTGGTCTGCAGGTACTCGAGCTCGGTGAAGGCGTACCGATCGCCGAAGGCCATCTCGCTGACCTGGTCCACGCCGAGTCCAAGCGCGCTGCTCAGCTCCTGGTGAAGCCGCGACGGTGCGGCGACGGGCTCGTGACGCAGCGCGTAGGTGCCCAGCGACAGGGATCCAGCGAGGCTGAGCGCGACCATCGGCCGCAACATGTTCATCATCCACGTTCCTCGTTGAGCCATGATTGCGGAGAGGCCCTCCATCGCATGGTACGGCCCGGTTGTGGGGGGGTCAACCAAGCGGACGCTTCATGACAGCGCCCCCGGCATCCACCCGTCGGTTGTTCTTCCTGATACATTGACCGCGGGAGACCGTGAATGTTCCTCGCATGGGTGGCCACCGTCGGCGTTGGGGTCGTCGCGCAGGCGGGCGAGAGTTCGCGAGCCGTCGAGACGCTCAGCGAGGCGAACGCTGTGCTGAGCGAGGTTGAGCTGCGCTTGTTCCTGGAGCCGCTCAGCCCCGAGCAGCTCGACGGCCTCGACACCGTGTTCTTTCCCCTCGCGCAGCACCTCGACCTCAACGTGCTGGGCGCTGGCCACACGGCGCGCTTGGACCCCGAGCGCGTGTTCGCCTTCGTGATGGACGCGCTCAACCGCGGCACGGCACCCGCGACCGTGGCCACCTCGCTCGTGAAGGCCTACCAGCAGGGCACGCTAAGCGAGCCACAGGCCGGCGCCGCCGCCAAGCACAGCCCGGTCACGATCGGCGGCTTCTTCGTCGTCGAGGCCGAGTACCACCAGATGCCGACCGGCATGTTCCTGCAGCTGCTCGAGATTAACCAGACGCGCATCTACTTCTCGGCGGACGTGACCCCGGACGCCAAGGACTCGCACGTCACCTTCTTGGGCGAGTGGGTCCCGGTGCCCGAGGAGTACATCCACCAAGTGACGAGCGTCGACCTGCCCAGCGGGGCTCAGCTCGCGATCCCGACCGCCGCGCCCGTAGAGATCCCCTTCGAGCAGCTCCACGCGAAGGTGTCGCAGGTGGGTGGGGCCCCCTTCGACCTCACCGTCGGGCAGGTCCGCCTCCCCTTCGGCCCCTGGTCCGACTTCACCTCCCATCGCAACTTCGCCGCCACCAAAGCCAACGCGCTCGTGAACGGCTTCGCGCTGCGCAAGATCGACCTCGGCGCGCAGCTCGACGGCCACGCGGGCAAGCTCACGGGCACCTTCGCGGTCCTGCAGGGGCGCACCTCCGCCGCGCCGACCGCGCGAGATGACCAGGACAACGCCAAGGACCTCGCCGCTCGGGTGCTGTGGAGCGACGGGGCGGCGACCCTCGGCGCCTCGGCCTACTGGGTGCACGGCGACCGCTTCGCCGCCGCGGGCGTCGACTGGCGCTTGGTTCGCGGCCCCGTGAGCCTCACCGGCGAGGCGGTGTACCAGCGCAACGTGCACCCCGACCTCATGTGGGGCGACCTCGGGGTTCAACGCGTGGAGAGCCGCGCGGGCTACCTCGGCGTCGACGCGGCGCTCGCCCCTCGGTGGCATGTCTACGGGTTGTACGACCTGTGGGACCTGTCCATCGACGGCGTCGCCGAGCGTGGCCCTACGTTTCACGTCTTTCACGGCGTGCGCTACGTGCCGGATACGCGCGTTCGCTGGGTGATCTTGGAGTACGGGCACCTCTTCCATCGCGGCTATGACGCAGGCAACGTCCACGTCTCCTCGCAGCTCGAGATCACGTTCTGATGCTGTGCCACCTCGCCGCGTTGTCGTGGCTCGCAGCGCCCCACGCGGCCTTCGCCGCCGAGCCGACCACGATGCCCGCGGCCCAGCAAGCCGTGCTGCTGGCTAAGATCCTAGCCTATGACCGCAGGTTGCCCGACCGGGTTGGGGACCAAGTGGTCGTGATCGTCGCGCACACGCGGTCCGAGGCCCCGCACGCGGAAGAGCTCGTGCGCGAGCTGCAGCGCGTCGCCGAGCACCGCCGCGTCGCCGACCGCCCGCTGGTGGCTCGCGCCGCGCTGGTGACCGACGCGGGAGCTCCCCTCACCGTCGAGGGCGCGAGCGCGCTCTTCGTGACCGCAGGCGTACACGAGCCTCTCGACGCCTTGCTCAGCGAGGCAAGGGCGCGCAGCATCATCACCTTCACCGACTCGCCCGACCAGGCAGCGCGGGGCGTCGCGATCGGCCTGCTGCTCCGCGAGGACCGACCCGCGATCGTCGTCGATCTGCCCGAGAGCGTGGCCGAGGGCGCTGAGCTCGACGCGACGCTGCTGCACCTCGCGGAGGTGCACCGATGAGCGAGCCCGTCGAGCCCCCAACGCCCACGGCGACGTACTTGTGCTTCTCAGTGGGGCGCACGCGGCTCGCGCTGCCCGCGCCCATGGTGGCCGAGGTCACGCCGCGCCTCCCGTTGACGGCGCTCCCGCTGGCTCCGGCGCACCTGCTCGGGGTGGTGAACCTGCGCGGGCGCCCCGTCACCGTGCTGGACCTGAGCGCGCTCATCGGCTTGGGCCCGTCGCGCCCCACCGACCTGTACATCATCGCCACGGCGCTCGACATGCGCGTCGCCCTGCCCGTCAAGCGCGTGCACGGCGTCGAGCAGGCCCCGACTCCGCCCGACCGGCCACCGGAGCTCGCAAGAGGGGCGACGCTCCTCGACCTCCCAGCCCTCCTCCAGCAAGCGCTGGCGATGCTCCCATGAGCCCACAGCGCCAAGGTCCCCCATGAACCTATCGATCCGCGCGCGCCTGACCGCGTCCATCCTCGCGGTGGTCACGCTCATCGTCGCGTTTCAAGTCTGGTACTTTCCGCAGGTGCAGGAGCTGGCCGCGATGGAGGCGCTGGAGAGCAAAGCGCGCTCGGTCACCGAGCTCGTCGCACACCAGACGTCGACGCCGCTCGACATGGGGTACGCGGACCAAGCGCACGAGGTGCTCGTGGGCGCGCTCCAAGACCGCGACCTCGTGAGCCTGGCGATCTACACACCGCCGAACCTCGTCTTCGCCGCCGCGCCCGCTGACGCGCCGCCCGCGCCCGAGGCGTGGCCGACCGCCGTCACCATCACCGCCGAGGCGCGCGGCGTGCGCGTCGACGTGCCAATGACCACGCGCAGCGGCGACCACGGGCTGCTCATCGCGCGCTACTCCACCCAAGTGCTCGCCAATCAGCGCGTGGAGAGCATGTACCAAGCTGTGCTCTTGGGCGCGATGGTGCTCGTCGTCGGCCTGCTGCTGGCGTGGCTCGTCGCCAACTCGTTCTCGCAGCGCGTCAGCGTCATGGCGGCGGCGATTCAGACGGTCGCGCGCGGCAAGCTCGACGTCCGACCGGTCCCCGACGCCGAGCAGGACGAGCTCGGCGACATGGCGCGCGCCCTCAACACGATGCTCGCTTCCTTACGCGACATCGAGCTCTCCGTGCAGCGCCTCGGCAAGGGCGACCTCTCGCAGCGCGTGGACGGCGTAGGCGACCTCGCCGACGCGCTCAACCGCACCATCGACAACCAGCGCGAGCTCGTGCGCCGCCTCACCGGCACGGCCTCCGCCATTCAATCCGTCGCCGCCGAGATCCTCAACGCGAGCGAGCGCCAGGCAGCGGGCGCCGCTCGGCTCGCCAGCGTCGTCGAAGCGACGACAAACCGCATGGACCTGCTCCACGCTTCGGGCGAGCGCATCGCCGACAGCTCGCTCGCTGTGCTGGACGACGCGGACCAAACCCACGCCGACACCCTCGTCATCTCCTCGCGGATCTACCAGCTCACCGCTCACTCCGAGCGCATCGGCGAGATCCTCGACGCCATCCGGGACATCGCGAACAAGTCCGAGCTGCTGACGATCAACGCCGCGCTCGAGGGCACGCGGGCCGGCGAAGCGGGCCGCGGCTTCAGCTTGGTCGCGTCACAAATGCACCGTCTGACCGAGCAGATCGTGGGCGCGATCCGCGACATCCAGGATCTGAACGACGACATTCACGGCGCCACGAGCGGGACGGTCCACGCCACCGCCGAGATGACCGCGCGCGCGTCGAGCACCGCTCAAGCCGCTCGCCGAATTCGCGAGATTATCCAGGCGCAAGCGGATGTCACCGGCGACGTCACCACCGGCATGGCCCCCGTCGGGGGCGTGGTGCGCGACGCCGTCACCGCCACCCACGACAACGTGCACGCAGCTCGTTCCCTCCAGGACCTGTCCACGCGCCTCGACCAGCTCGTCGCGCGCTTCGTCACCGCCGACGAAGGCGAGCGCTAGACCCATGCGCCAACGCCTCGTCGCCCGCTTTTTGGAGCTCGCCCGCGAGCGCGTCGAGCGCTTGAACAACGACCTCGTCGCGCTCGAACAGCGAAGCGACGACGCGGAGCTGGGCGCCCGCCTCCTGCGCGAGCTGCACACCATCAAGGGCGAAGCCCGCATGACGGGCTTCCAGACGATCTCGGACCACGCACATGCGCTGGAGGACCTGCTCTCGTCAGCGCGCGAACCCGGCTGGCACCCCGACAGCGTCGTCATGGAGCGCGCGCTAGCGGGCCTCGACCAGATCTTGGCGCTCGTTGACGAGGCGCACCCGCCCGAGCCCGCGCCGGCCACGCCCTACACGCCCACGCTCGTCACCCCGAGCGCGATCCTGCGGGTCAGCGCCGCCAAGCTCGAGCGACAGAGCGAGCACATCGCCGACCTCCTCCTCGCCCAAGCCCGCGACGACCGCGCCCTCGCCCGCCTCCAAGACCGCGTGCATGCCAGCACGGCGGCGCTACAGGGCGCGCGCGATCTGCTCCGCCAGCTCCGGCTCGACCGCGGCGTCGACCACCGTCGGCTGCTCGGGCTCGACCAATCGCTCGAGGCCCTCGCGCTCCTCGGCCGGCAAGTGCGCGACGCCGTCACCGACCTCAGCGACAGCAGCTTCGACCGACGCTCGCTCCTGGCGGCCCTCGACGACGACGTGCGCGACCTGCGCCTCGTGCCCATCTCGCAGCTCTTCGCCGAATACCCTCGTGCGATCCGTGATCTTGCGGCGACGCAGGGCAAGGACGTGCGCGTAGAGGCGCGTGGAGGTGACGTCGAGGTCGACAAGCAGGTCGTCGACCTCATCGCGGAGCCGCTGCTCCACATCCTGTGCAACGCGGTCGACCACGGCGTCGAGCCCGCGGCCGTGCGCGCCGCCGCCCGCAAAGCTCCTCAAGCCGTGCTCATCCTCGCGGCGCGGCAGGCCGGTCAGCAGGTCGAGATCAGCGTGACGGACGACGGCCCAGGGCTCAACTACGAGGCGATCCGCGCGCGCGCCGTCGCAACCGGGCTGCTCAACGCGGACGAGGCCCGCTCGCTCAGCCCCACCCGCCTCACGGAGCTCATCTTCCGCCCCGGGTTCACCACCCGCGAGGGGGTCACCGACCTGTCCGGGCGCGGCGTCGGGCTCGAGGTCGTGCGCGAGCGCATCGCGTCCGCGCAGGGGCACACGCGCGCGCAGAGCTGGCCGGGGTCGGGCACGCGCTTCGTGATCACGGTGCCCACCTCAACCGTGCTCGCGCAGGCGCTCTTGGTGACGGTCGGCGACCAGATCTTCGCGCTCCCGAGCGAGTCGGTGCTCGCTGCGCTCACGATCCCCGCGGCCGAGCGCATCGACGATGGCGGCGACGAGCCGCGCATCGCGTGGGACGAGAACGAGCTCCCCCTCGCCGACCTCGGGCTCCTGCTCGGCGGCGCTCCGGTGGTCCGGCCCGACGAGCCCATCGCGGCGATCGTCGTGCAGACCCTTCATCAACGCCGCGCGCTCGCAGTGACGACCGTGATCGGCGAGCAGCGCGTCGTGCATCGCCCCCTCGATCGCCTCGCCGCGAGCGTGCCGAGCGTGCAGGGCTGCGTCGTGCTGGCGGACGGCGCCCTCGCCCTCGTGCTGAGCGTTCGCCACGCGCTCGATCAGCTCGCGGTCTCGCCCCTCCGCCGACCCGATGTCGCGTCCAAGAAGAAGCCGCGCGTGCTTGTCGTCGAGGACTCGGTGCTCACCCGCGACCTGCTCCGCGACACGCTCACGCTCGGCGGCTTTGAGATCTTGGAGGCCGCGAACGGGGCCGAGGGGCTCGCGCTGTTGGAGACGAACGCCGTCGACCTGGTGTTGACCGACCTCGACATGCCCGTCATGGACGGATTGACGTTCATCGCCGCCGTTCGCGCGCACCCGCGCTCGGCCGCGCTCCCCGTCGCGGTCTTCTCCACGCGAGCCGGCCCGCTCGACCGCGCTGCCGTCTCCCAAGCCGGAGCGACCGAGTACCTTCCAAAGGCTCAGTTCCGAGAAGCCGACCTCATTCGTCGCCTTCACGCACTGCTCGCGCCCGAGCAGGCAGCCGGGTAAGCTCCTCTGAGACGACTTCGCTACACTCCCCACGGTGTCAGAATGACCTCCGCCCCGATCCGCCTGCTCGTCGTAGACGACTCACCGCTGTTCGCCGAGGCGATCGCCGATATTGCGACTGCTGACGGCGATATCGAGGTAGTTGGCACGGCCGTCGACGGCGAACAAGCTGTGTGGATGGCCCAAAACCTCGCGCCCGACATCATCACGATGGACGTGCACATGCCGCGCATCAGCGGCCTCGACGCCATCGAGCGCATCCTCGCCGAGCAAGCGATCCCGATCCTGGTCCTGACCGGCGATCCGCGCACGGGCGCGCTCACCTTCGAAGCGCTCCGTCGCGGCGCGCTCGATCTGCTCCCTAAGCCAATCCTAATCCCGCAGGACCTCCACGCCGAGGCCGCGCTGCGCGAGCGCCTCAGGCTCCTCGCCAAGGCGCGCGTGAACCTCGCGGACAGCGCACCAGCCCCCCCACCCGACATCCAGCCGTCCAATAGCGAACAGCTCCTCGCCGTCGGGGTCGTCGCGTCGACCGGCGGTCCCGCCGCGCTCGCGACGCTCCTCGGCAGGCTGCCAGCGACCTACCCGGCCCCCATCCTGATCGTGCAACACTTGCCCACCGGCTTCGTCGCCGGCTTCGCGGCCTGGCTCGGCCAAGCCACCGCGCTAGAGGTGCGCGTCGCCGAGGCGGGCCCCCTCCTCTCGGGTATCGTCTACGTCGCGCCCCCCGACCACCACTTGATCCTCGGTAGCCCGCAGGAGCTGGAGCTCCATCGCGGCCCGGCCGTGGACGGTCACCGCCCGAGCGGCACGGCCCTCTTTCGCAGCCTCGCTCGGCACCTCGGCCCGCGAGCAGCGGGCATGGTGCTGACCGGCATGGGCACCGATGGCGCCGCCGGCCTGCTCGACCTCAAGCGCGCCGGTGGCGCGACCTGGTGCCAAGCCCCCATCTCGTGCGCTGTCGACACCATGGCGCGGGCGGCCCTGGCGGTCGGCGCCACCCACCACAGCGCGCCGCCCGAGAACCTCGCCGACGCCCTGCTGGACCGCGCCTTTCGCCACTCGTAGCCACGCGCGGCGCTAGCGCAGCCGGTCGGCCAAGCGGACGAGCTCCTGGGCCGTCGCCTGATCACCGGCGGAAGCGAGCCTCGCGGCGATGGTGCACAGCGCCGAGACCACGCCGCTGGCTTGCGCGAGCAACGCCCGCTCGCGACGCAGCGCGCGGTAGTGGCGCACAGCGCGCTCCGCCGACGCGAGCAGCGGCCCGAGGTCGGACTTCACGACGTAGTCGAACGCGCCGCGGCGCATCGCGACGACGACGGCGCCGAGGTCGTCGTCCCCCGAGAGCATGATCACCGGCAGGTCGGGACGCGCCTCTGCGAGCCTGTCCACCACGTCATAGCCGCTGATGTCGCCCAGGTGGAGGTCGCAGATCACGGCCTCAATCTCCTCCACCTTGGCCGCGATCAGGAGCCCGTTCGCCCCCGTCTCAGCGGTGAAGACCGTCCACCCCTCCTCCTGAAAACCAGACGCGACCACCTCGAGCACGAGCTCGGAGTCATCGATGATGAGCAGGGTACCGACCGCGGACGCAGGCATTGTGCCTCCGCCTTTAGTGTACCGCGACCACCACGATCAGCGCGACGACTGCGCTCGCGACCAGCGCCCAATCCACGAAGCGCCTTGTGTTCCGCCCGTCGGCGAGCGCAGGTGCGGCGAAGGCCCACATGGCCAGCGCGAGGCGCCGATGTTGCTCCCGCCGCTGCGCCACAGCGAGGCGCGCGAGGACCGCGGGCACGCTCGCTGGGCGCGCGTCGACGTCCGGCTCCAGCAGCTCGTGCACGACCTGCACCACCTCGGCGGGCAGATCGGGGCGCAGGGCTGCCAGCGAGGGGTGCGTCCCGGCCTTCACCGCCGCGTGCACGGCGAAGTCCTCGGCGCCGTCGAAGGCGGGTCTGCGCGCGAGCACCAAGAAGAACAAGGCGCCGAGCGCGAAGAGGTCAGCGCGCGCGTCGACCTGACGCCCGTCACGCAGCTGCTCGGGGGCGGCGTAGCCCGCGCGCCCCATGGTCGCGACGCCGTCGAGGCCGACATCGCCAGCGAGCGTGGAGGCGCGGAAGCCCGTCACCTTAGCGACAGGGCGACTGTGCACATCGATCCACACCGCGGAGGGATCGAGCGCCCGGTGGACCAAGCCCGCGCGGTGTACGGCGCCGAGGGCGCGCGTCACGCCGACCATCACCTCGACCCCGAGCTCCCACGGGAGCGTCTGGCTCTGTTCGAGCCACGCTTCGAGCGCGATAAACTCAAGGTCCTCGTAGATGAGCGCGACCGCTCCTCCCATCTCGACCGCGTCCGTCACCCGATGCAGGTTCTCGTGCCGAATCGCGCTCTGGCGCTGGCCCTCAGCGAGGAGCTGCCGCTGCGCCGTAGGCGACGACGCGCGAACGACCCGCAGCAGATGCGACGAGCCAAGGGCGCGGTGCCGCACGCGGTAGGTCGCCTCGCGGGGAGCGTCCACCACCCGCGCCACGACGACATAGTGCCCGACGACCTGCCCATCGACGAGGTCGAGCGTCGTCCCGCCCGTGATGCTGGGGGGAAGCACCCGAAAGGGTGAGCTGATTGGGGTGGACAGGACGACCTCCGCGCCCCCGCAGGCGCGCTGTATTGTACAGTGTAGGACACGTGAGCGTCGCTCGTGGAGCCAGCTTGAGCACCCCTCGCCCCCTCGTAGCGCTCATCGCCTCGCTCGCGGTGCTCCTCGCGGGCGTCCTCGGGCAGCAGCGCGCTACGGGAGCGCCGCTCGCGGACGTGCTCGGCGGCACGCCGGCGCTCTGGCTCCTCCTCCTGGTTCCTGTGCTCGCCGCCGCCGTGGTCCGAATGGACGCGCTCGCTCGCGACCACGCCCAGGCACACGCGCGCGCAAGCGACGAGCTGCAGCGCGCCGCCAACCGGCTCGCGGGCCTCACGGTCGCCCTGGATCAACCGCTCGTGGTCGTAAGCGCGGAGGACACGATCCTCGCCTGCAACGGCCCGGCCTTGGAGCTCCTCGGGCTGCGCCCCGACGCAGCGCTCACGCTCCCCGCCGCCACGGTGCTCCCGGACCTGCCCGCGCGTGAGCCCCCCACCGACAGGACGGCGATGCAAGCGCGCCCATGCGCCTTCCGAGTTGGCGGAGAGCAGCCCGCGATCGCGGCCGCTGTCGTCGATCTACCAGACGGCGTGCGCATCGTGCTGGGTCGGCGTACCTAGGTCGCAGCCGCCTCAACCCGCGTGCTATAGTCCCGTCCCCTCCTGCGCCGTGGCGCCCCCTCCCCTCCCCGCCCCCGAAGAGCCCATGGCCATCAAGCTCCCTTGTCCGCACTGCGCCCACAAGAACGCGCTGGAGGAGCCGCTCCCTCACGCTGGCGACGCCATCACCTGCACCGCGTGCGGCCAGCGGCTGATGGTGAGCTACCCTCCGGGCGCGGTCGAGAAGCTCCTGGAGCGAGGCAAGATCTTCCGAAGCGAGGCACCGCCCGAGACGCGGCGTCCGCCGGCCCGTCCCGCGCAGCCAGGTGCGCGCGTCGTCGACCCCTTCACGGCGGCCCCCCCTAAAGCGCGCGCGCCGGCCCCGACCGCCAAGCCCTCGACCCTGCCCGCCCCCGAGGAGCTGCACCCAACGGTCGTCGACCCCACGCTGATTGACAACGCCGTGGACGACTACTTCGACCGCACGGTCCCTTCACAGCGCACCCCCTACGGCGCGCTCCCCGGCAACATCCCCGAGGCCGAGGCCGCGCAGGACATCGATCTCGCGCCCGACCTGGACCGCACCGAGCGCTTCAACGACGTGGAAGACGACGACGCGGTCGAGCGTACAGGCGCGCCGAATCGCCCCGGCGCCGTTACGGCCGCGATCCCTCCCGCGAAGAAGGAAGCCATGGCTCGCCCTACCGCCGCTACGCCCGCGAAGAAGCGCGGCTGCATGTCCCGCGTCGTGTCGCTCGCCCTCGTCGGCGGGCTCCTCTCTGTGGTCGGTGGCGGCGCGGTCGCTGGCGCTGGCTACTGGCACTTCTCCCAAGACCTGCCCACCGTCGAGCTGCTGCAGCACTACCAGCCGCCGCGCGTCACCGAGGTCTACGCTCACGACGGGCAGCTCCTCGGCGAGATCTACGAGCAGCGCCGCTACGTGCTCCCCCTCGACCAGATCCCCAAGGTGATGCAGGACGCCTTCATCGCAGCGGAGGACGAGGACTTCTGGACCCACGGCGGCGTCGACTGGCTCGGCTTGGTCGCCGCGACCGTGTCCGAGGTCACCAGCGCGGGCAGCGGAAAGCGTGGCGCGTCCACGATCACCATGCAGGTCACGCGCAACTTCTTGCTCACCAAGCAGAAGACCTATGAGCGAAAGATCCGCGAGATCCTTCTGTCGCGGCGGCTTGAGCAGACCTTCGACAAAGAGCACATCCTCTACCTCTACCTCAACGAGATCTACCTTGGATCCGGCGCTTACGGCGTCGAGGCCGCGTCGCGCACCTACTTCGACAAGCACATCGCTGACGTGAGCCTCGCCGAGGCCGCGATGATCGCCGGCCTCGCCCCCGCCCCGTCCAAGTACAGCCCGCTCAAGAACTTTGACCTCGCCAAGCAGCGCCAGCGCTACGTGCTCGCGCATATGCTCGAGCGCGGCCTCATCACGCAGGCGCAGCACGACGCCGCCCTGGCCGAGGACGTCAAGGTCGTCGAGAAGCCGAACGAGTTCCTCACGGCCGCGCCGCACTTCACCGAGTACGCGCGCCGCTACCTCCTGGACAAGTACGGCCACGAGCGTGTCTACAACGAGGGCCTCCGCATCACCACGACCTGCGACTTCCCGCTTCAGCTCGTGGCCCAAAAGGCGGTTGTCAAGGGCGTCCATGAGGTCGACCAGCGTATGGGCTTTCGCCGCGAGGGCCTGGAGCACCTGACCGGCGACGACGCCATCAAGGCGCGTCGCGACGCCGTGGAACTCAAGCTGCGCGAGGCTTGGGCGCACGAGCAGGACCCCGCCGGCCGCATCGCGACGCCTGCCACCTCCACCCTCGCGGTGGACGACGTGTACACCGGCGTCGTGCTTGAGGTGAGCAAGACCTGGGTGCGCGTCGGCGTCGGCAGCCACGAGGGCCTCATCCCGATCGAGTGGAGCAGCTGGGCACACATCCCCAACTCCGAGCGCTCGTGGCGCTACTGGCAGACCACCGACTTCACGACCAAGGCCGACGAAGGCGGAGCGATCCTGCGCCGCGGCGACGTCGTGCAGGTCAAGGTGAAGGCGCTGTCGACCCAGGAGAGGGACGTCGCCAAGGCCTTCCGCAACACCCCCGGCGCTCAAAAGCCACTCGTCGCCTTGCACCTGTGGCAGACGCCCGAGGTGGAGGCGGCGCTGCTCGCTTATGACCTGAACACGGGCGCCGTGCGCTCGATGGTCGGCGGCTGGAACTACGAGAAGTCCGAGTTCAACCGCGCGCTTCAGAGCTACCGACAGGTCGGCTCCACCTTCAAGCCCATCGTGTACGCCGCCGCCATCGACACCGAGCGGCTCACCACCGCCACCATGGTCACCGACGGCCCGTACGCCCGCGCGACCGGCGACGACTCCATCTGGAAGCCGTCCAACTACGGCGACGACTACCTCGGCAACATCACCCTGCGTCGCGCCCTCGCGATGTCGCGCAACACCTGCACCATTCGCGTGCTCGACGCGATGGACCCGGGCATGAACGACGACGTGCTCTACAAGTTCGCGCGCAAGCTCGGCATCGGCGGCCCACCCAGCCACAAGCTGCCCGAGGACTGGATCGCGAAGCCCGACAACGACCACCTCTGCCCGTGGGTGCGCGAAGAGGAGAAGTTCACGCTCTGCCCCGACCGGTTCCCGCCCAAGGACCCGGACATCAGCAACACGCGGCACCGTCAGCTGCTCAAGCCCGACGACAACTACCAGTGCCGCCTGTGCGACCTCTCCCTCGGCCTCGGCTCGGCCTCGCTCACCATGGAGGAGCTGCTGCGCGCCTACTCGGCCTTCGGCACGGGGGGCACGCTCGTCGAGCCGTACTACGTCGAGGAGGTCCGCGACGTGGACGGCAACGTGCTGGAGACGCACGAGCCCATCCCGCCCGTGCAGGTCATGCGCCCCGAGGTCGCGAGCATCGCCAACTGGCTGCTCAACGGCGTCGTGCACGGCGGCACCGCGTCGGCCGCCAGCGCGCTCGGCCTCAACGTCGTCGGCAAGACCGGCACCACGAACGACGAGAAGGACACCTGGTTCATCGGCATGAACCCCGACATCGCCACGACCGTCTGGGTTGGCTACGACACCCCGCGCTCGCTCGGGCCCTCCTCCACCGGCGGACGCACCGCGCTGCCGATCTGGATGGACTACATGGCCGCAGCCATCCCCAAGGCCAAGGACCGCCCCTTCCCCGTGTGGGGCAACCTCGACTGGGTCGGCATCGAAGAGAGCACCGGCCGCCGCGTGGACAGCGGCGGCGTGCGCTACCCGTTCTTGCACGGCACCGCGCCCGAGTCGACGGGCCTCTCCGCGGGTCAGGTCTCGCTTGAGGACCTCTCAACGGAGCTCTAGGCTCACCGCTTGACTCGTCAAGCGCTTCTGTTAGAGTGACCCCTCACCTAACAGGAGCGCCACGTGGCCACTGGCAAGAGCAGGGAGCGGGTCGCCCGCAACTTCGTCGAGCGCTACGGCGCCGACGCCTTTCGTCGGCTGCTCACCTCCCTCTCGCAAGGCGAGTCCGGTCAGGACATCGCCGACGAGTTCGGCGTCAGCCGCGAGCGCGTCCGGCAGTGGAAGAACACCTTCGGCCGCGTCGTCACGCTCTACCAGCTCCACCCCAGCGTGGAAGCCGTCCTCCAAGACGAAGGCGGCGCCCCCATGGAAGACGCCAGCCCCGTCGATCTCGACATCGAGATCTAGCTGCGCCGACGCGGCCGACGGCGGCGAGGCGCTTCTTCTTCTTCTTCGGCGTCCTCGACCTTGGCGTTGGCCGCGACCACCTTGAGGATGGGCTCGCCAAACCACTCGGCTTGCCAGGTGCGCACCTCGGGCAGCTCGCGCAGCTCGTCGAGGGTGCGAGGGCAGGCCTGGGCGATCTGCTTGAGGGTGCCATTGGCTGCGACGCCGATGGGGAGCAGGTCGGTGCGCTTGGCGCAGAGCTCGTTGCGCCAGGTCTTGAGCGCCTCGAAGACGCGGTCCGAGACGCGCCCAGGCACGCGAGGCTCAGGGCCCGAGCGCTCCACGCGCTGGCTCTTGGGGATGGGGAAGTCGTCTTCCAGGCCCTTCACGACCGCGTCCACCATCTCGTGGCCGAAGCGCTTCTTCATGGCCTGCTTGCGATCGAAGAGGTCGTCGAGCGCGTCCAAGCTGGTGGGCCGCAAGCGGGCGACGTCCACGAGGATGCTGTCCGAGAGCACCTTAAACGACGGGCGATCCATGCGGCGGGCGTGGCCATCGCGCATGATGTGCAGCCGCTTGAGGATGCGCTTGCCGGTGTCGTCGAGCTTGCTCGCGGTCTTGATGCGGAGGTAGCCGTCTTCGTCGAAGCCGGGCTGCGTCCACTCGCGCTGCTCGAGGATGGCGCACTCTTCTTCCAGGTGCGCCAAGCGGCCCGTCTTCTTGAGGCGACGAATGAGCAGCTCGCGGATGGCGAGCAGCCAGTGCGTGTCACCGCGGGCGTAGTCCAAGTGCTCGGGGAGCAGCGGACGCGAGGCCCAGTCGTAGCGCTGGTACTGCTTGTCGATCTTGTGCCCGAACGCGCCGCCGATGAGGTCCGCGAGGCCCAGGCGTGGAGCCGCCAAGAGCTGCGCGGCGATCATCGTGTCGAACAGGTTGCGAATCTCGAAGCCGAAGTCGCGCTTGAGGCACACCACGTCGTAGTCCGCGCCGTGGAACACCTTGACGATGTTCGGATCCGCGAACATCGGCGCGAGCGGCGAGAGGTCGGGGACAGCGAGGGGGTCCACGATGTAGTCGGTGTGCGCGTCCGAGAACTGAATCAGACAGACCTTCTCCTGGTAGGAGTAGAAGCTGTCGCTCTCGGTGTCGACGCCGATGACGGGGGACTCTTTGAAGCGCTCGGCCACCCAACGAAGGGTTTCCGGGTCTTCGACCATGACCAGTGGGGTTTCTCCGAACAATCCGTCCTCTTGTTAGGCGCGCAGTAGGTTGGTGAGGGCGACTGTGCCACCATCTCCCGATAGGTGGCGCGTCCACCAGCTAGGAGAACCACCTTGCACCCAGAGACCGTCCCCGTCCAGCACGTCGTTGATCAGCTGCGGGAAACCTTCGGCGAAGCGCCCCCCGTAGCGCTCGTCCTCGGCTCCGGCTTGGGGCTCATCGTCGACGCCATGCAAGACCGCAGGAGCGCGAGCAACGGCTCACTCGGCCTGCCCTCGTCCACCGTCATCGGACACGATGGCGCCATCCTGCGCGGGCGCTTCGGCGGCACTGAGCTCGCGGTCGTCAGCGGGCGCGTCCACTTGTACGAGGGCTACCCGGCGGCGCACGTCGTTCGTTATGTGCGCGCCCTCGCGCTGTGGGGCGTCAAGCGCCTCGTGCTCACCTGCTCGGCGGGCGGCATCTCCGACGGCCTCGAAGCCGGCCAGGTCATGCTCATCACCGACCACCTCAACCTGCAGGGCACGAGCCCGCTCATCGGGCAGGCCTACGGCACGCGCTTCCCCGACATGAGCCACGCCTACGACCCCGCCATGCGCCAGGTCCTCACTCAGGTCGCCCAAGAGCAGGCGCTGCCGCTCCACCAGGGCATCTACGTCGCGCTCCACGGCCCCGCCTATGAGACCCCCGCCGAGATCCGCATGGTGCGGGGCTTGGGCGCCGACGCCGTGGGCATGTCCACCGCCCCCGAGGTCCTCGCGGCCGCCGAGTGCGGGCTCCCCGTGTGCGGCCTCGCCATCATCTCCAACAAAGCCGCTGGCCTCAGCGAGGCCACGTTGTCGCACGACGAGGTCACCGCCAACGCTGGCGAGGTCGGAGCCCGAGTCGCACGTCTCCTGGAGGTAGCCCTTGAGCGAATCGCAGCTCTCTGAGCCTGATCAGGCCTTACTCTCAGCGGCGCGCGACGTTCGCGAGCACGCGCACGCGCCCATCTCCAACTACCGCGTCGGCGCCTCGGTGCGCACGGCCTCGGGTCAGGTCATCGCCGGCTGCAACGTCGAGCACATCATCCTGAGCATGAGCGCCTGTGCCGAGGTCGTCGCCGTCTACACCGCCATCGCCGCGGGCCACCGCGACTTCGGCGACGCCGCCGTGTTCACGTCGAGCTCGCCCCCCGCCACTCCGTGCGGCCGGTGCCGCCAGCTCCTCCACGGGTGGGGTATTCAGCGCGTCCTCTGTGGAAACTCGCAGGGCGAGGTCGTCGTGCACCTCATGTCGGACCTGCTGCCGCACGCCTTCGACCTCCACGCCCCCCTCGCCCAGGACGTGCCCTGATGCGCGCCGTACACACGAACGCCGCCCCCGCCGCCATCGGCCCCTACAGCCAGGCCATGGTCGTCGGCGACCTCGTGTACTGCTCGGGGCAGATCCCCATCGACCCGGCCACGGGCGAGCTGTTCACCGGCGACGTCGCGGCGCAGGCCACGCTCGTCCTGTCGAACCTCGCCGCCGTGCTGCGCGAAGCGGGCACCAGCCTCGGCTGCGTCGTCAAGACCACCGTCTACCTGGCCGACATGGCCGACTTTCCAGCGGCGAACGCCGTGTACGCGCAGGCCTTCGGCGACCACCGCCCGGCCCGCGCCACGGTCGCCGTCGCCGGTCTCCCCCGCGGCGTCGCGGTGGAGATCGACGCGATCGCCGCGCTACCAGGTCGCTGGTAGCGCCTCGTAGGTCATCGCCACGCTCACGCCTCGGCGACCGCCGCCGAGGTCGACGTCCGCCACGTTCGGGTTGTCCGCGAGCGTGGTGATGGTGGCCATGATCTGCTCCTTGCTGACGTCCACATAGCCGTCGCCGTTGGTGTCGATGCCGTTCGCGGGCACGAGCGGGTCGACGACGTCGCTAATGAACAGGTCCGCGGGGATCGCGCCGCCGACCACGCCGATGGCCGACTCGGCGGTGAGGTCGCCCTGCAAGCGCGCGCCCTCGACCGGGATGAGCGCCGGTGGCGCGGGCGGCGGGAAGAAGTAGACCGAGAGCGACAGCGCGCCGGGCCCCGCCGCGAAGGCCGTCTCCGACGAGAAGGTGCCGTACATGCGGTTGAGCGGCATGCCATCCGAGCCGAAGGCCGTGGGCTGCGGCTCCACGAGGCCCTGCACGTTGATCTGCCCCGGCAGCCAGTCCACGGTGACCGAGCCGTCGGCGTTGCCCGCCTGGAGCAGGTAGACGTTCGCGTCGGTGTCCAGGGCGTCGGCGAGCATGAGGTTGAGGTTCTCGCGCGACAGATCGAGCTGGGAGAGCGCGAGATCAATGAGCTTGAGGGCGTTCGGGAGGTTGTTCTCGGGGACGCCGTCGCCGGTGACGTCGATGCCATCCTCCTCAGCGTTCAGCGAGAGCGAGACCAGCCGGTATTGACCGTAAGTGTACGCGCTTGGGTAGCCGGCGCTGGTGGCGGAGTCGGAGTCGGTGCCCGTGTCCGAGCCTGGGTCAGTGGTGCCGCTGTCCAGCGCGCCCTCGACGGGGCGGCAGGCTGCGGCGGCGAGCAGAATCATAGGAAGTGAAGCGCGCATAGTCTCTCCAGTGCGCCAGCATGCCGCGACGGGGCCCCCCCGCGCAAGTGCGAAGGTGACGCGATGCGCGTCCGGCGCGTGCGCGCGCTGCACAGCGGCGATACCCTCGCGGCCCTCAACGTCGGAGAGATGATGACCCTGCTCGAGCTGCTCCAAGCCGGCGATGTCGATACCTTCAACGCCACCCGTGGCCAGCGCACCCGCGTCGAGCTGTTCGCCGCCGATCTGGCCGAGGCCAACCTCATCGGCGTCGACCTGTCCGGCGCCGACGTCGCGAAGGCCGACCTCACGGGCGCGGACCTCACGGACTCAAACCTGTTTCGCGCGAACCTCAGCGGCATCGACGGCACCGGCATGAAGCTCGTGTCCGCCCTCGCCCACCGCGTGAGCCTGCGCGAGGCCTACCTCGACGACGCCGACCTCTCCGACGCGGACCTCTCGCGCGGCGAGCTCGGCGACGCCGTGCTCACCCGCAGCCAAGGTGACAGCCTGCGCCTCATCGGCGCCAAGCTGCGCGCGGTCGACGCTGCGGGTGTCCAGTGGCCGGACAGCGACCTCACCGAAGCCCAGCTTCACAAGGCGAACTTCGAGGGAGCGAACCTCCAGCGCGCGCATATGGTCGGCGCCACCGGCGCTGAGGCCTGCTTTCGCGGCGCGAACCTGGAGGCGGTCGTCGCCACCGGCGCGCGCTTTGGCGACGCGGACCTCTCCGGCGCCAACCTGGCGGGCTCCAACTTCACCGGCGCGAGCCTCAACGGCGCGAACTTGAGCGGCGCGGACCTCACCGGGGCCAACCTCAGCCAGGCGAACCTCACGGGCGCGACGCTCACCGGCGCCACCCTCGCTGGCCTCAACCTGAACGCCGCCTGCTTGGACGGCGTGAACCTCGAGGGCCTCGACCTCACCGGCGTGGACCTCACCGGCGTAGACGCGAGCGCCCTCGGCCTGAGCGACGCGCAGCTGCGCTCCCTCGCCGCGCACGGCGCCGACGTGGACGAGAGCGCCCCGCTGCGCGTTCAGAACGTCGCGCTCGCCGCGCACAACGGCGTCGCTGTCGCCCTGTGGCTCAACGAGCCCGAAGGCTCCAAGATGAGCGCGCGCTGGGCTCGATTTCAGCCAGGCAGCGAGCCCACCATGGCGACGCTCCCAATTAGCTGCGAGGGCGTGCTGAGCTACGCCGTGGTCCCCTCCACCAGCGGCTTCTCGCTGCTCGTCTTCCAAGAGCGCCCCACGGGAGCCTCGCTCGTCCGCTACCCCGTCGACGCGAACGGAGGCATCGGCCCGTCCCAGATCTTCCCGCTCGGCTACCAGCCCGGCGTGAACCCGCTGCTGCGCGCCGAGGACGGCTTCACCTACATCTGGGGCGTCGCGCGCAAGGGACCGACGCTGGTCGTGCACCGCCTCGACGACGAGGGCTACACGCTGGTCCACTCGGAGACGGCGGCGACCCTGCGCGGCCTCTACGGCGACACGCACCCCGTCGCTGCGGCCAAGGGCGGCGTGGTGCTCCCCGTGTCCCCGACCGGCCTCGGCGCCCCCCTGCGCACGCCGGACGGCTTCACCGGCCCGCTGCACACGGCGGCGCCCTCGGGCGACGGCGTCGTCTGCGTCTGGAACGCGCCGCGCAAGAGCTCGCGCGACCCAGGCGGCCTGCGCCACGTGCGCCTCAGCCGCCGCGGCCAGCCGGAGCCCGAGGTGCTCACCACCAACGACGCCGTCGGCTCGCTCAGCCTCACGCCGCTCGCGAACGCACAGACGCGCGTGCTGTGGACCGAGCTGCACCCCGAGGAGCCCGCGCACCTGTACCACGTCACCCTCCCCGAGGGCGAGATCACCCGGGTCAAGCTCCCGCTTGGCCTCGACGCCGAGCGCGTCGAGTGCGCTCGCAGCGTGGGTGACGTGCAGGTCGTCGGGATCGTGACCCCCGACGAGGGCTTGGCCGTCGTAGCCCTCGACGGCACCATCTACGGCACGCTCGACTGAGTATTGGGCCTCAATGTCTCCCCCCCTGTGTCGATAGAGCAGGTGGGGGGAACAACATGGACACGCAAACCCAGCGCGATGCTTGGATTCGCGAGGCGTTGCGCTACGACGCGCAGCTCGTCGACCGGAGCGAACACCCAACCACGGGGCAAGGCTCGCAGGGCGAGACCGAGCCCGGCAGCAAGGATGGCATCATCCCCGACGAGCACTGGTACCCGGACCCGACGCTCGAGCCGACCCAGCAGCGCTGGATCAGCCCTCCGCGCCAGCGCAGGACCGTCAAGCCGCTGGTCGAAGCCAAGGACCTGGTCGCCCTCGTCGCGCTCGGCTTCGTGACCGGCCTGACGCTCTCGTGGCTCGCAGGCAGCGCGCTGATGGCGGTCATCAGCGCGGCCTAGCGCCTACACGTACGCGTTGTTGATGACCTCGCCGAGGCCACCCGCGCCCGGCACGATGTAGTCGGCGTAGTTGAGGCCGCGCTCGCGCTCCCAGTACGTACCGGGCACCGTCTCCAGCACGTCGGCGTCCGACAGCCCGCGATCCAGGCGCAGCGCGTAGATGACGGCGTCTGGGAACTCGCTGGTGATGCGCTTGATGTACTCGGGCGTGACGATGAGGTGGCAGCACACGAGGCGACGGGGCACCCCCTCCTCCAGCTCATTGTAGAAGCGCAGCACATGCGCGATGGAGCTGCCCGTGGCGCCCATGGGGTCCGGGACGATGAGGGTGCGGCCAGCCACCGGCCCGCCGATCTTGGAGCCGCTGAGCGCGACGCCGGTGACGCCGCCGGTCTCTGGGTCCGACACGCGCTGCATATAGATGTGGTCGACGCGAACCGCTTCGTCGTCGAGCACCTCCATGAGGGCGAGCTGGAACAGGTGCGACGGCACCATGCCCGCGCGCGCGATGTCGACGACGACGACGGGCGCCTTGGGGTCGAGGATCGCGCCGACGTAGTCCGCGCGTGGCTCGATGGCCTTCATGCGCGTGGGCGAAACCACGGGCACGAGCGGGAGCTGCTCCGACGCCGCGCGAGCGAGCTGCCAGAACGCGCTCTGCAGCAGGCCGTGAAAGGCGAGCAGCGGCGTCTCCGGGGAGCCGAGCCGCGCGACGGCCGAGAGCGCCCACGGATCCGAGAGGATGTGGACATTCGGGCCGTAGTGGTGAACGAGGCGCGACGTGGGCGCGCGGTAGATGGTCTCGTGCATCGAGGGGTGCTCCTAGGGAGTGGCTTCAAGTGAGGTGAATAAGCGATCGACGAGGCCGAGCAGGTCGTCTAGCGCGCCGTGCGCGATGAGCCGCCCGGCGAAGGCCAGCGGGACCTCGGGGGAGTCGCCCACCGGCGTAGGCGAGAGCAGGGCCTGCGCGGCGTCAGGGCGCTCAAGCAGCGCCGCGAGCCCGTCGCCGACCTTGCGGCTGCTGAGCACCGGCGCGGCGGCGTCGAGGAGCGTGAGCTCGGGGTCGGCGTCTAGCAGCGCGGGGACGAGCTCCAGCGCGCGCGGCAGCCGTGCGTTCGGGTCGGTGAGCACCGCGCTGGCGCCGTCGAGCGCGCCCCACAGGCCGTCGCCGTCGATGAGCGGCTGGGCGACGGGCTGCAGGCGCTGCCACCCCGTGCGCCCGCCGTCGACCTGCACGAGCCAGCGCGCGTCGAGCAGCAGGTCCTGGAGGTTGCCCGGGCGGCCCGAAGGCGTGTCGAGCCCATAAGCGCGAGGGGCCGCGAGGACCGGCACGAGCGCCACGAGGTCCTGCACGACCGGCGCGCCATCCAGATCCGCGGCGAAGCCCACGATGGCGGGGATGGCCTGGCGGTCGTAGAGCACCGTGAAGCTGTCGACCACGTCGGGGATGTGGTTCGTCTGCCCGTGCTTCGCGACGTGCAGCACCTGAATCACCACCGCGAGCAGCTCGTCCGTCTGCGGCTCGCGCATGAGGTCGAGCACCTGCAGGTCCGACAGCACCTGCGGCGTGAACGCCGAGCAGGTGTCGCTGTCCGCGATGGCCTGCAGCGCCCAGTCGGTGAGCGAGAAGTTGAGCACCGCTCCGAACAAGCCGATGCCCGTGTCCACCGCCCACGGGTCCTGATCGGCGAGCACGTCGGCCATCGACACCGCGACGTTGCCCAGGTTGATCTGCAAGCTTCCAAACCACCCGAGGCTCACCGAGCACTGCATGGGCGCGTTGGTGTTCGCGAGCAGCCGCGCGAAGGCCTCCAGGGCCGAGGCCTCGTCTTGCGACAGCGAGCCGCCCTGCACGTCCACCGTGGCGAGCCACGCGGCCTGATCCGGCACCACAGCGAGCACGCCGCTCGCTTCCAGGTCGACGAGCGTGCTCTGAAGCTCGGTGCGCACCGTGGCGTCGCCGAGCAGGCGATCGAGCTGCGGCGAGAGCTCGCCGAGCACAGGCTGCGAGCCCCCTGCGAGCGCTTGGCCGAGGTCGCGCAGGCTGTCTCCGGTGGCGAGCGAGCTGGTGTCGTTCCACGGCGACCGCGACGCCTGGATGAGCTCACCGGCGTGCGCGAGCAGCGGCCTCGTCGGCCCCGTCACGTCCGAGCGGCTGGACCGCGCCACCGCGTCCAGCGTCCACAGCCAGCGCCGAAGCTCCTCGCCCCGCGTGAGGTCGCCGAGCAGCACCGCGAGGTCGCCTTCGGTGTCGAGCGCGCCAGCCGCTATCGCGGGAAGATCGTGCGCGAGCGGCGCGAGGCTGCCCGACGCCAGCGCGTCGGCGTCGGTGAGCGAGAAGCCCGTCAACCTCACCTGCGCCGCCGAGCGACCGTAGATCAGCTCCAGCGCCATGTCGAGGCCGTCGGTGATGGGGGCGTCGGGGCTCTGCACCAGGTCGCGCGTCACGCCCACGAGGTCGAAGGGGTTCACGCCGACGTCGGCGACGCCGTTCACCGCCGAGGCGAGCTCGACGCCAGCCGGCCGCCCCGATCGCGTAGGCTGCGACCAGGTCTCTGCGAAGGGGCGGAGCGCCTCGAAGTGCCCCTGCCGGTCCAAGCAGGCGAAGAGCAGGTCGACCTCGGCGGTCGAGCTCTCGTCCAGCCCGTCGCCCAGGTCCACTTGGTAGCAGGGCGCCGTGGGCTGAAGCTGGTCGCGCCACGCGTCGGCGTCCGCCGCTCCAAAGCAGCTCGACGCCAACACCAACGGGAGGGCCAGGGCGACGAGGTGGAGACGCGGTGCCATGGTCCTCTCCGGGGCGGCCTAGTCGAACAGGTAGCGAACTCCAGCGTACGCGTTGGCGCCGTGGATGAACCCGCGATCGTAGCGCGGCGAGTAGTTGAGCGTGACGTAGCCATCGACGTCGCGGCCGAAGCCGTGGAGCACGCCAGCGCCGAGGTCGAGCTGCAAGAACTCGGTGTGGTCGGTGGTGAGGACGCCCGCGCCCAAGTCCGCTTGGAGGAAGAGCTGGGCGGTGTCGCGCTGCCCGAGGGCCTCGACCTGAAGGCCGACGGTCATGATGCCGACGTTGCGGCTCTGCTCGCGCCAGTTGGCCACGACGGCGTCCGGCGCGACGAGGCTAGTGAGCTGCGCCGGATCCTTCTCGGGGGACTCGCCGAGCCAGTAGGTGCGGAAGTAGCCCTGCAGCTTGTCGTCGCGATCGCCGAGCACGAACTCCATGCCGAAGCCGTAGTCCGCGAGCGTCTCGCCCAAGGTGTAGCGAGCGAGGTTGTTGGACTCGTCGTAGAAGTAGACCTTCTGGCCACGGAAGCCGCCAGTGGTCACGACGCCGACACCACCAGCGTGGGCGTCGGGCGCCGCAGCGACCAGCAGACTCATGAGCAGCGTGAGCATAAGGGGGCTCCCTGTGGGGACGCGTGTGCGCGTTGCTTGGCCGACTTGAATACACCGCCAGCCCGCCCCGATCAACCAGCCGAGCCAAAATCCGGCCCGAAGGCGCGCGTCTACCGGTGGCGATGGCGCCGCCTACGCGGTCGCGAGCCGACGCACAGGTCGCGCAATCGGTGCGTTCTAGCCCGCGTTCGCGGCGCTAGCGACGTCGAGCGCGAGCGAGGTCGAGCGCCCGTAGGGGTTGACGATGACGACGTCGGCAGCGCCATCGGGCAGCGTCGGCACCTCGAAGGACACGGACTCCTCGCAGCTGTCGCAGGTCGCGGTGCAGTCGGTGCACAGCCCGCAGCCATCGCACCCCGCTGCCTGCTGGCAGAGGTCACAGGCGTCGCAGTCGGTGCGATCGACGCTGAGCACGTTGGCGTCGACCCCGCCCACGCGCACGCTCGTGTCCCACACGTCCGACACGGGCCCGCCGACAGCGCGCACCACGTCGCCCACAGCGGCCGTTTCCTGGTCCAGGGCGAGGTCGAGCGCGCAGCTCGGGACGGTGGTCGTCGTCGACGTGTGGCAGCCGGCGAGGAGCAGAGACATCAGCGAAATCCACCTGACCACGTGGGCCTCCAAGCGACAGTCCGCAGCTAACGCGGGCCCACGGCGACGGCCGTCATCGTGCGTCAGCTTGCGGCGCGGAACCACTCGCCATCACGCTCCCACGCGAGACGTCGGCGCGCTGAGAGCCAGGCGGTGAGCGGCTCGTAGACGTGCGCAGGGGCGTCCGCAGCCAGCAGCGGGTCGTGATGCCCCCAGGACGCGGGCAGCAACAGCTCGGAGCACGCTCGCGCTTCGCCTCGCTCGCGCAGGGGCTGGAGCGCCTCCGGTGGGCAGACAACGTCAGCACCGCCCGCACCGAAGAGGATCGGCAAGTCGACCGCGCGCAGCGCCTCGACGTAGTCGTAGAGGCCATCACGCGTGCAGAGCGTGCCCTCGAAGAGCCAGCGCCGCGCTTGGCGGAGCACGCCGACCGGGAGGTCCGCCGCGAGGTGCGCGAGCGCCCCCCTCACCCGCCCAGGTGCCGTCGCGCCATCGGGGTGGACGAGCGGCGCCAAGCACTGCGCCGCAGCGCGCGACGGGAGCCGCCAGTGGCTGGGCATGAGCCCGAGGGTCGCGACCGCCACCTGCAGCTCGGTAGGCAGCTGACGGAACGCGACTGGAGCGCCGAGCGCCGTGAGCGTCGCCAAGCGCTCCCCCGCAGCGCGCGCCGCCCACGCGACGCCGAGCTGGCCGCCTAGCCCGTGCCCGACCCAGTGAACGCGCGGGTAGCCGGCGTGCTCGCAGACGCGCGCGAGCGCGGCAGGCACGTCGTGCGCCACCACATCGTCTAGGTCAAAGGCGCGGTGCTGCGACTGCGGCTGCAAGGATTGCGGCTGCAGGTCGTCGTCGGGGTCGATAGCGGCGGCGTCGCCGCGGTGCGTGAGCAGGTAGACCGCGAAGCCCGCTCGGGACAGCGCCTGCGCGAGCGTGGGGCCCACGCCATAGCGGAACAGATCGGGCCCGGCGCCGAGCGTGTGGGCGAGCACCACAGGCTCGCCGGGGCCGCCGGGCGCAGGCGGCAAGAAGAAGAGCGGCGAGGACCAGCCGTCGAGCGCTCGGTAGTACAAGCGCGCCAGCGGTGCAGGGGGAGGCGCCTCCACGAAGCGGCCGCGCTTCGTGGGGTGCAGGAGGTGCCAAGCGGTCGCGGGGACCAGCGAGGACAGGGACGCCGCCAAGGCTCGGGACGAGGGAGGTTGCTGGGTTCGCTTCCGTAGGGGGAGGGTAGGCATGGGGGAAGCGGGGGAAGGAGGGAGGGGCGGAGCGGAGGGAGAATGGGGCGGGGGACCACCCAGCGGTTGGGGGGTGCCTCGACCCGAGTCCTTGGCGGGACCGAATTCAGAGTACTCACGTCAGGCGTTTATGCAAAGAGAAAAGAGCTCTTCGCTGAAAAAATTCATGTGGTGACAGATGGTGCCTGTTGGCGTGTCAACACACCCAGCCGACTCGCGGCCCAAAAAAACCGCTCCATCGCCGGGCATGGCGAAGGAGCGGTGTGCCTGTCAAGCGACAGGCTATTGGACCTTAGCCGAGGCGACGAGCTCGTCGCGCCACGCGGCGAGCATGGACTGGCGGCGCATGTCCAGCACTGAGCTGCGCACGCGATCCTGGTCCGCTTCATACGCCGTGAAGTCTGCGCCGGTTCGCTCTTGGAGCTGCGCGACCCAGTACACGCCGCCCGCCTCGTACACCTCGCCGAGCACGCCACCTTCCGGGGCGCTCGACGCCGCGGCGAGCAGCTCGGGCGGGGGCGCGAAGGCGCCGTTCTGGCCGAGGCCGATGGGGCCGGTCTCGGTGAGCTCGAGGCCCTGGGCGGCGATCATGTCCGCTGGAGCCGTGCCGCTCACCTTCCACGCGTCGAGGAGCGTCTGCGCGTACTCAATCGCCGCTGCGGGGGCGCCCTCCTCGACCACCAAGCGACGCGCGATCGCGTCGCGGACCGCGTCGAGCTCCTGGTGAACGGCCGGGATGTGCTCGTCGACGTGGTAGACACGGAGATCGTTCTCGGAGCGCACCACGGCGCCGACCTGACCGGCGGGCAAGAGCGCTCCGGCGGGGTCGCGCACCGAGGCGATCAGCTCGGGGGGCAGCGTGTCCACGGACATCGCCACCATCGAGCCGCCGCGCGTTGCGGTGGGATCCTCGGAGAGCTCCTTGGCGAGGGTGGTGAAGTCCTCGCCGGCCCGCAAGCGCTCGGTCACCGACGCCATACGCGCGTCAGCCGCCGCAGGATCGTCCCCAAGCGCGAGGCGGATGACCGAGAGGCGGAGCTGCTCGGGCACGTCGTACTTGCGGGCCTTGTCTTGGTCGTAGCGGGCCTGCACCGCCTCGGGGCGCTCGGTGAGCAGCGCCTGGACGGCCTCGTCGGACACGGTCATGGTGTCGAAGAAGGCCGCGGGACGCACGCGCACAGCGCTGAGGTTGACCTTGGTCATGGTGCGCAGCCACATGTCGCGCATGACGGGCTCGGGGAGCGTGACGCCGAGGGCGATCGCGTCTTCGAGCTTGCTGACGAGCAGCTGCTTGCGCAGGCCGTCCTCGTAGGTGCCGCGGGAGCTGCGCTGCTCCTTCATGACCTGGTCGACGCGCGAGGGCTCGAACACGCCGTTCACCTTGAACGCAGGATCGTCCGCCTCAAGCGCGAGCACCTCGCGCAGCGAGACGACGAGGCCGAGCTCCGTCGCGCGCTGCTGCTCGGCGTAGTAGGTGATGAGCTGCTGACGCGCTTGCTCGCGAACGCGGGCGCGCTCGTCGTCCGTAGCCAAGTGCCCCAAGCGACGCTCGAGGTTGCGCATCACCAGACGCGCCTCGGTGTCGAGGACCGGCTCGCCGTTGACCGTCACGAACACGCCCGTCTGCGTGCCGCTCGGCTGTCCGTACAGCGCGATGAACGAGACGACCACGAGGCCAAGGATGATCTGCATCGGGGTGGAATCGGTCCCCGAGCGTAGCGACTCCATCAAGGACATGGGAGGCTCCTCCGAGCGGGCGGACCTAGCCCGATCGTCACGCGTGCGCCAAGCGCAGGTCGGTTGAATACACACGTCGCTCGCGCGTTAGCCTGATCGTCCAATGTTTGGAGGCACCGTGCATCGCTCGCTCCGCGCCCTCGCCCTGCTGATCGGGGGCCTCACCCTGGCCGCCGCCTGCGCCAAAGTCCCGTACACCAACCGCCGTCAGCTCAACGTCATCCCCGACGCCGTCATGAACGGTGTGGGCAAAGCGAGCTACGCCGACACCCTGTCCAGCGCGCACGTGCAGCGAGGCAGCGCCGACGCCTCCACCCTCACCCGCGTCGGCCAGCGGATTAGCAAGGTCGCAAATAAGCCCAAGTATAACTGGGAATACCGCCTGATCATGGAGCCAAAGACGGTGAACGCTTGGTGCCTCCCGGGCGGGCACATCGGCTTCTACACCGGCATCCTGCCCGTGCTTCAAAACGAGGCAGGCATGGCCTTCGTCATGGGGCACGAGGTCGGTCACGCGGTCGCTCGCCACGGCGCCGAGCGCATGACCCAGCAGCTCGCCCTCGTCGGCGGACTCGCGGGGCTCAACTCCTGGATCGCCGGCAAGAAGCAGCTCTCCACCCAGGAGCGCGCGGCGGTCATGGCCGCCATCGGCCTCGGCGCCGAGGTCGGCGTCATGCTGCCCTTTAGCCGCGCCCACGAATCAGAAGCGGACGTCATCGGCATGATGTACATGGCAAACGCCGGATACCCGCCCGCAGAGTCGCTCAAGGTCTGGGACCGCATGGGCGCGCAGGGCGGCGCCAAGCCCCCCGCCTTCTTGAGCACGCACCCCAGCGACGGCAAGCGAAAGGCGCACCTCAACGACTGGTTGCCGCAGGCCAAGAATCGCTTCGAACGAAGCAGTCACGCGAGCGACGCCCTCGCGGTGAAGTGGCGCTAAGTCCGCTATTTTGACGCTGAACGCGCGTCCAACTCAGGTGGAGTTTGACAAGGATCCTTGGGCGACAGAAAAAAGTCATTCGACCATCCCGATCCGCGAAGCTCCACAATCGATCACAGGACGCCGTGGTAGCTTTGCAGCGTCGGCCGTCGCGCCCTATAAATCGGGTGTCGCCAGCCCCGGTGATGACCGCGTCGCCCCGCCCCCCCGGGACGTCGCTCCCTCCGCTCGAGCTCCCGTTCGAGCACCCTCCCCCCGCTCCCCCCACGTCCCAATGCTCGGTGCAGTCCTAGGCCTGTTCTCCCGAGATCTCGCCCTAGATCTCGGGACCAGCACAACCCGCATCCACAGCCGTGGGTGCGGGGTCGTGCGCCGTGAGCCCACGGTCGCGGCGGTGCGGACCGATCGGCGCGGCGATCGCAGCCTGTTCGCGATCGGCGAAGCCGCGCGCTCGATGCTCGGACGCACGCCCGCGGACCTCATCGCAGTTCGCCCGCTCCGAGACGGCGGCGTTCACGATCGCGACGTCGCCGAGGCCTTCTTGGTGCACTTGGTGCGCCAACTGCACGGGCGCAGCCGCTTCGTCGCCCCGCGGCTCGTCGTCGCGACGCCACACCACATGCGCCCCGGGGACCTGAACGCGCTGCGCGCGAGCTGCGCCGCGGTCGGCGCCCGCGAGCTGCGCACCATCGCGCGCCCGGTGGCTGCTGCGCTGGGCGCCGGGCTCGCGCTGCGCGCCGACGACCTGCACCTCATCGTCGACATGGGCGGTGGGAGCGCCGAGGTCGCTGTGCTGAGCGGCCGCCATGTCCTGCGCTCGCGCCGCGTGCCAGGCGGCGACGCGCTGGATCGAGCAATTACCTCCTTTCTCGCCGAGCACCACGCGTTGGAGGTCAGCGACGAGGTCGCGGAGGCGCTCAAGCGCGCGGCGCTTGGTGAAGCCATGCCGAGCCGCGCGCTGCGCGTTCGCGGCCGCTGCACGCAGACGGGGCTGCCCGCCCTGCGGCGTGTCGCCTCCACCGAGGTGGAGGCCGTCGCTCGGCCATTTGTGCTCGCGATCGCCCGCGCGACCGCCTCGCTCGTGAACGAGCTCTCGGCCGCTCAAGCGGCGGAGGTACGGGGTACTGGCGCCTTGCTGACAGGGGGCGCGTGCCAGCTGCGCGGACTCGATGACGCGATTTGCGACGCGGCCGGGCTGCTGGTCTTCGTCGCCGACCACCCGGAGGACGCTGTCATTCGCGGCGCAGGCTTGGCCCTCGAAGCCGACGACCGCGAGGCGCTGCAGCCCTGTTAGCGACGCCTCACGTCGCGGACCATCCCCAGTAAGTACAGTGAGCTATGACGCTCAACATCGTTCAAGTCTCCAGCGAGTGCACCCCATACGCGAAGACCGGAGGGCTCGCGGACGTCGTCGGCGCGCTTGGACCGGTGCTCGGGCGAGCGGGCCACCGCGTCGTCACCGTCCTCCCCCGCTACGGCAGCGTGAACCTTCACGGCCTCGGCGTTGAGCACGCCGGTAGCGTCGGCCTCGTCGTGGGTGGATACCGCCACGACGTGCACTTCTTGCGGCTTCGGCGTGAGCACGACACCATCGTCTTCCTCGACCACCCGCTGTTTACCCACCGCTCCGGCATCTACGGCGACAACGGTGGCTCCTTCGGCGACAACCACCTTCGCTTCGCCCTCCTCTCCCGCGCCGCCATCGAGGTCGCCCGCCGCGTCCCCATCGACGGCGAGCCGCTCGGCGAGGACGTGATCTTTCACGCCCACGACTGGCACGCGGCGCTGCTGCCCATTCAGCTCGAGTCCGCCTACCGCACCGTCGGCTTGTTCCCCGGCGCTGGAACGGTGCTCACGCTGCACAACCTCGCCCACCAGGGGCGGCTCCCCGCGGCGATGTTCCACGATCTGGAGCTTCCTCCTCGGTGGATGCAGCCTTGGGCGCTGGAGTGGCACGGCGACCTCTGCCTGCTCAAGGGCGGCATCCTGCACGCGGGTCGCCTCACGACCGTCAGCCCCACCTACGCCCGCGAGATTCAGACGCGCGACGGCGGCTTCGGGCTGGACTCCGTGCTGCGTCACCGCTCGGGCGACCTCGTCGGCGTGCTCAACGGCATCGACGCCGAGACCTGGGACCCGCGCAGCGATCTGCACCTTCCAGCGCACTTTAGCGTCGACGACCTCGCCGGGAAGGCCGTGTGCAAGGCCACGCTGCAGGCCGAGCTGGGGCTGCCCGTCAACGCGGGCGTGCCGCTCGTCGGCGCCGTCGGGCGCCTCGACCCGCAGAAGGGTGTCGAGCTGCTCATCGACAGCATCCCTTGGCTCGTGCGCCGCGGGGCGCAGGTGGTGGTGCTCGGCTCTGCGGGTCCGGCACACGCCCAGTTCGAGCAGTCGCTTCGTCAGCTAGAAGCGCAATTTCCGCGCAACGTGCGCGCGTGGATCGGCTTCTCGGAGCACGTCGCGCACCGCATCGAGGCCGGCGCCGACCTGTTCGCGATGCCGAGCCGCTTCGAGCCCTGCGGCCTCAACCAGATGTACAGCCAAGCCTACGGCACCTTGCCCGTCGTGCGCTCCACCGGCGGCCTCGTGGACACAGTTCGCCCGCCAGCGTACGGGCGCGAGCAGGCCACAGGCTTTCGCTTCGACGCGTACACCGCCTTCGGCTTTCGCGGCGCCCTCTGGGAGGCGCTGCGCACCTGGAAGGAGGACCCGAACGGCTTCAAGCATATGCAGCGCAACGCCATGCGCATCGACAACAGCTGGGAGGCGCGCATCCCCACCTACGAAGCCATCTACGAGAGCACGCGCTAGCAGCGCGTAAGGCCCTAAGGCTCGGGGTCGTAGGCGCAGCGCAGGCCCGCGAGCTCTGGCGTGGTGGCGGAGTCGATGGGCCAGCGCCCGTTGCGGCCGATCTGCGAGCGCGGTGAGCGCGCCGAGCCGCCCATCAGCACGCCGCGCTGCTTGGCGTCGATCGCCCACTCCCACACGTTGCCCGCGAGGTCGAGCACGCCATCGGGGGTGACCCCGTCGGGCGCCGCGCCGGCGGGCTGAGGCGGGAGCCCGCAGTCGGCCGCGATGACGTGCGCGCAGGTCGGCTCGGCGTCCCCCCACGGCCACGCCTTGGAGCCGGCGACGCGCAGCCACTCGTCCACCGTGGGCAGGCGGCCGCCGCGGAACTTGCAGTAATCCTTGGCCTCAGCGAAGGGCACCCCGACCGCTGGCTCGCTGCCGTTGCTCGTGGTCTGCGTCGCGCACACGCCCGCGGACACGCAGCGTCGCCACCCGGAGGCGGTCACCTCGGTGCGGTCGAGCAAGAAGGAGGGTCCGTCGGCGCCCGCGGGGATGGTGACCATGGTGGCCGCCCACATGCCGCCGAAGAACACCGTCCAAAAGATCCAGAGGACGACGGCGGCGAGCGCAGCGAGCACCAGCGCGCCGGCGATGGCCCCGGCGCGGCCGACGGGCAGCGTGGAGGCGGGGGCATCCGTGCCCTCGGCGGACAACGTGATGGGCACGTCCGGCCCGGACATCGGCCCCGCCATGGGGTCCGCGAGGCGCGGGGCAGGCGCTGGCGTGGGGTGCGGTGCAGCCACCAAGGGGGCGGCCGGGGCCCGCGTGCCGAGCTCCGCGTCGGGCTCCACCGCGATGCGGCGAAGATCCTCGAGCGCGTCCGCGAGCTCGTTGCCGTCGCGAAAGCGGTTCGGCGGCGAAGGGTGTGACAGCGGCGACAGGCCGCGCACGAGCAGCGTCCACAGGCCGCGCTGCAGGCGATGAACCTGCCCTTCGGTGACGCCAGCGAGCGCGCCCAAGCGCTGGACACCCGTGACGAGCGCGGCCCGGTCGGCCTCGTTGAGCGCGGCGTGGCCGGTGAAGTCGACCAGGTCCGCCGCGCGGGACTTTTGGCGCTCGCGCGCGAAGTCGCGACGAAGCGTGCGGCGCGGCTCGCCCTCGGCGAGGATGGCCTCGCGCGCGAGCGCCCAGAGCTGGCGTCCCTGCTCCGTGAGCAGCACGCGCGGATCGGCCTGATAAGCGGGGCGCGCCCCGGTGAAGCAGGCGTAGAGCAGCACGCAGAGCGCGTAGGTGTCCCAGGTCGTGTCGGGGATGGTGACGCCAGGCAGGATCTGGTCGAGGGGCGCCCACATCGGCGTGCCGAACAGCGCGAGCTCGACGTGCTGCAAGCCGTCGATCGCCATGGCGCCGCCAAAGTCGCCGAGGTGCAGCCCACCTTCGTAGTCGACGAAGATGTTCTCGGGCTTCACGTCGCGGTGAACGATGCGCTGGCCGTTGTGTTGCACCTCGTGCACGCGATGCAGCGTGCGCGCGAGGGTGGCGCAGTGCTCCAGCACCTCGACGAGCGTGTGCGCCTGCGGGTTCGCGAGCATGGCCTGCAGCCAGTCGCCGAGGTTGCCCTGGTAGCGCGGCATGACCATCGCGACGCGACCGTCGAGCTGGATGGCGTCCAAGCACACGACGACCCCAGGCGTTCGGACCACGCTCATCGCCTGTAGCAGCTCGATCTCGCGCTGCAGCGCGTCCTGAGCGCGCTCACCCGGCGCGGCCACCTTCACCGCCACCTCGAGCCCGTCGCTCCGGCGGCCGAAGTAGATGGAGCCCTGTGCGCCACGCGCGGCAGGAGCAGTGGAGAGTTCGTAGGTGTAGGTCGTCACGTCGCGAGGGGGCAGTAGGGGATGCGCTCGGATACACCGTTTCGACGCGGAGGTCATGTGCAGGTCTTGATCACGGCGGGCGCGACTCGCAATCCTATTGATGCTGTGCGGTTTCTCTCGGCTCGATCGTCGGGCACAACAGGCGTCGCCGTCGCGCGCGCGCTTCAGGCTCGCGGCGCGGAGGTCTGGCTGCTCGGGTCGGACGTCGCGCGATCCCTCGCGCCCGAGCTCCCCGGCGAGGAGTACCAGAGCACCCGCGATCTGCTCGCGCGCGTCCAAGCCTGGGTGACCCACCACCCCGACGGCTGCGTGGTTCACGCGTCCGCTGTCGGCGACTACGAGGCCGCTCCGAACGCGGGCAAGCTCCCGTCGGGTCAAGCCGAGCTCACCCTCACCCTGCGTCCCACGCCCAAGATCGCCGACCAGGTCCGAGGCTGGGGCCTCACCGGCCGCTTCGTGACGTTCAAAGCGGCTCCCCCCGAGACCTCCGGCCCGGAATTGGAGCGCATCGCCAGCGCTCAGCGCGCGCGCACCCGCTGCGATCTCGTGTTCGCCAACGTGCTCGGGCGCCTCGGCGAGCAGGTCGCCCTCGTGGGCGAGGACGTGCGCTGGTTCGACCGCCGATCCGATGGCCTGGACGCGCTCATCGACGCGATCCTCCCCGCCCGCTGAACGCGTGCTCGCGGGCGCGGGCAGGAGCGGGTAGACTCGCCGCTCGAAGGGGTGTGCATGCTGCAGGGAACGAAGGGAGCCGTCATCAGCGCTGGGCTGCTGCTTGGGAGCGCCTGCGGCTCGTTGACGACCTACGTCGACACCGGCACCGATCCCGGCTCGGACTCCAGCTCCGACACGGGCTCGGACACCGACACGGACACCTCCTCGGGCACCGACTCGGCCACCGGCACCGCGCCGCCTGGGCACACGGCGCCCGTCCTGCAAACCCTCGTCGCGCGCGAGACAAATGGGGCGATCGAGGTTGGATTTCGCGTCCAAGACGCCGAGAACGACCTCGTCGGCGGCTCCTTCGCGCTCACGGTCGACGGCGCCCGCACCACCCTCGCGGTGCCCACCGACATCGACTACTGGAGCCCCCAGTCCGAGTCCAAGATCCTCGCGCCCATCAGCCCGTGCGACGTGGGTACGCGCTCCATCACGGGCGCCATCACCGACGCCTACGGGCTCGCGAGCAACCAGCTCCAGACGCTCCTCCCGCTGTCAGGCCCCGACTTCTCGGTGACCGAGATCGGCGACGCCTCCACGAGCGCGAGCATGCTCGGCACGCTCTCGCTGCCGGTCCTCATCTGTGGCGACCTCTACGCCGCCTCAAACGACTCGGTGAACGTGTACACCGGAGACCTCGACTGGATGCGCGTTAGCGTCGGCAGCACGCGCACCACCAACCTCACCCTCACTTGGGACAGCCTCGGCGGCGACTACGACCTGCACGTCTTGGACGCCTCAGACGCGCCCGTCGCCGACTCCATCCAAGACGGCGGTGGCGTCTTCGAGCACATCACCACCACGCTCATGGCAGGTCAGACCTACAACGTCGGCGTCGCGGGCTGGTCGGGCCCCGGCGGGCGCTGGGCGCTGCTCATCGAGTAGCGCGCCCGATGGCGCTCGTCAGAACCACATGCAGCGGGACTCGGTGAGGTAGGTCACGCGCGCGCCCTCCCAGTAGCCCTCGCCGAGCAAGTTGCCCGAGTCGAGGTAGCGAAACTGCGCGCGGCCGTCCGGGAGCAAGGACACGTCGTAGTCCACCGCCCAGGTCTCTTCGCCGACGATGAGCCCGCGCGGACAGTCGGTCTCGCCGTCGATGACCTGCGCCTGCACGCTCATCGAGTAGTCGCAGCTGTTGCACGAGGGGTCGCCCACGGTGCCGGTCACCGCCCACGTCACCATGCAGTCGCCCTCGCCCTCGTCGCGCCACGCTTGGTTTGAGGCGAGCAGCCAGCGCTCCTTGCCGCGAACGTTGCCGTCCTCGCCCACTTGGTAGTCGCCGGCAAAGTAGGAGGTCGCCCCAGGGATCGGCCAGACCACGCCGTCGGGGTCCGTGTAGGCCTCGCAGCGGGCCTCGGCGGGGGCGAGCGCCCACAGGTCCTCGGCGGCGACGTCCTCTTGCCAAGGCGCGTCGGTGCCCGCGGGGTCGTCGACGGGCTGCAAGCCGTTGTCGCACGCCGGGAGCGCGAGCACCATCGCAAGCCGCGCGCACCTCGCGCCCATGTGGCACAAGGCTCGAGTTCGTTCGTCGCGATGGCAGGTCATTTGCGCGTCCATGCCGAGACTGTAGCCGGCGCTCCATCCGTTGGCGATGGGCTTCCCACACAGCGGCTCTCCTGCTGTACACTCGCGTCGGAGAATTCGCCCAATGAAGATGGACGAGGTGATCCAGGAGCTGCACTTCCTGGGGATGGACAAACGAGACGCGCGGGCGCTGCTCCTGCTGCCGCTTGTGCGCGTGGGTTGGTCAACTGACAACCTCAGCAGCAAGGCCGAGAGCGCCATCCGCGCGGCCGCGCAGGCGCTCGGCGTCACCCACGGCGAAGGTGCCCGCCTGCTCGAAGGCTGGCTGCAGCGCCGCCCCACCGACGAGTTCACCGCGCGGGGCTACCGCGTCCTTCGCGAGCTCGCGCCACACACGGTGGGCCTCGGCAGCGACATCACCCGCGAAGACCTCGCCGCGGTGCTCGAGCAAGCTCATGCTGTTGGAAAGGCCCTCGGCGGGCTGTTTGGCTTCTTGCGCAACGACACGCGCATCAAAGACGCGCTCCGTGACGTGGAGTCGCACATCGCCCCCGACGCGATTGACCACGCCAACGTGGACGAGTGGGACGAGGACGAGCTCGACAAAGACACCGACGACGACTCGGATGAAGACGACGACTCGGATGAAGACGACGACTCGGATGAAGACGACGCAGAAGACATGCCGAGCGGCGGTCTGCGCCTCGGCGTCGCCAAGGCCCGCGTGAGCCGCCAAGCGCTCGAGCAACGCGCCGCCAAGCCCGCTGAGCCCAGCAAGAAGCGCCGCGTCGCGCCATCACCCGGAGCCGCGTCCGCAGCAACGGGCGCCGCCGTCGCGATCGGCGCCGACGCGGTCACCGCCGAAGACGACAGCTCAGACGAGCCTCCCGGCTTCGACTAGCGCGCATGTCTCCACCCTCCGCGCCCGCGTCCACTCCTCGGCACGCGGGGCCGTCGCGTAGCGCACAGCTCTGGGAGGCGCTCCAGAGCGGTGTGCTCGACTTGGAGCGCTCCGTAGCGCGCGCTGGCCAAGGCGTCGGCGCTGGCGGCCTCGTCGTCGCGATCTACGTCACGCTCTTTGTGTCGCGGCAGCTCGGCTTCCTTAGCGCCACCATCGCCATCACGAGCTTGTGGTGGTTCTATGGTGTTTACTGGGCGCTGCAGCAGCCCCGCTGGCAGCGCGCGGCCATGCTCGTCAGCCCCTTCTTCGAGATCAGCATCCCGAGCCTGTGCCTGCTCGCAGTGTATCGCGCCAAGGGCGGCGCCTACGCCGTCGGGAGCTGGGTTCCCGCCGAGCTCTACACCGTTTTCATCCTCAGCTCCATCTTGAGGCTGCGGCGGTGGCTCCCCGCAGGGCTGGGCTTGCTCGCGGCGGTGCAGTACGCGCTCATCTGGACCTTCTTGATCGCGCCCGAGGTCGGTCAGCGGCCGGAGACGCTCTATCAACCAGGCGTTCACTGGGTGCGCTCGGTCTCGCTCCTGCTCACGGGCCTCGCTGGCACCGTCGCCGTCATTCGCCTCAACCGCCTCATTCAGCGCGCCACGAAGAGCGCGCGCTCCCACGACCTGTTCGGCAAGTACCAGCTCGGCGACACGGTCGCGTCGGGAGGCATGGGTCGGGTCGTGCGCGCGACCTACTGCCCCGAGGGCGGCTTCGAGCGCGACGTCGCCATCAAGCTCATTCACCCACACCTCGCCGACGACGAGGCCTTTGTCCGGCGCTTCCGCACCGAGGCCCGCTTGTGCGCGCGGCTCAACCACCCGAACATCGTGCCCGCGCTCGACTTTGGGGTCGTGGACGGCCAGTACTTCTTCGCGATGGACTACGTCGACGGCACCACGCTCACGGAGCTCCTGCGCGAGGCCGGCGAGCTGAACCGGCCGATCCCCCTGCGGATCACCGCGCACATCGGCCTCGAGGTCGCGCGCGCGCTCCACCACGCGCACGCCGAGGCCGTCGACGGGCGGGGGCGCTTGCTGCGCGTCGTGCATCGCGACGTGTCGCCCGGCAACGTGATGGTGCACCGGCGCGGTCATGTGCGCGTGCTCGACTTCGGCGTCGCCCAAGCCATCGGCCGAGGCCCCAAGGAGGCCACGCGCACGCTCGTCGGCAAGCCGTCGTATATGGCGCCCGAGCAGCTCAGCGGCGGCCCCGTCGACGCGCGCGCGGACCTGTGGTCCTTGAGCGTCGTGCTCTGGGAGATGGTGACCAACGAGCCGCTCTTCCGCCGCGACTTGGAGGCGGCCACGCTGCTGGCGGTGTGCCAAGACGCCATACCGCGCGTCGCGTCGCTCCGCCCCGACGCGCACCCCGCGTGGCAGACCTTCTTTGACCACGCGCTGCAGCGCGACCCAAACGCGCGCTTCATCGACGCTGAGGCCCTGTGCGACGCGCTCCTCGTCGTACAATCCGCCGAAGGCGCCGCCACCGCGGACGACCTCGCAGAGCTGGTTCACCGTGTCACTACGGACGTCGAAGAGCTCGAACTCGACCTCGACTAGGCGACGCCAAGCCCCGCCGCGATAAAACGGCATCGTGAGCCCAGCCACCCCGTCCCGACGCCCGTTGAATCGCGCCCTCTTGCGACGCGTTGTCGGTCTTGGCACGACCATCACGGCTATGTCGGCGGGCTCGGTCCTCCTCGTGGCGGTCATCTACACCCAGACCGAGGACTTCAGCGCGCGCGCCTGCACCCTGGTCGAGCGCGCCCTCGTCCGAAAGACCGGGGAGACCGCCCACGTCGGCGCCATTCGCGTGGACCTGCTCGGCCCCGCGCTGGAGGTGCACGACCTCACGCTGCGCCACGCCGCCACCGGCGACACCCTGCTCTCCGTCCGCAGCGCGCGCGCGCCCCTTGTGCTTGGACGTCGTGGGCTCGGCGTCGGCACCCTGCGCATCGAGCGCCCCGAGGTCCACCTGCACCTCGAAGCGGACGGCCGCCTGCGCGAGCTGCGCGACCTGCGCCCTGGCGACGGCGAGCCCCTCACCCGCCTGCCGTGGTGGAGCTTGGAGCTAAGAGACGGCGCCTTCGTGCTCGACCTCCCCGACGGCGCCGTCGCGCTCACGGGCCTGCAGATCGCCCCCGTCGATGGTCCCGTTGCCGACGTCTCCGGCACCCTCGACCTGCGCTACAAGTCGCTCCACGAGCACACCGACCTGCGATGGGGAGGCGTTCGCATCGGTCCAGAGCGGATCGACGCGCCGGCGGTTCGCTTGGACACCCACGCGCTGCAGGTCGACGGCTCCGCGCGCTACGACCTCGGCGGCGCCGTCGACGTGCGCCTCTCGCTCCGCCCCGACGTCGAGGAGCTCAACCCGCTGCTCAAGCCGCCGACGGCGCTGCACGGCGACTACGACGTCGACCTGCACCTGTACGGGCCCGCGGACGCGCTCCAAGCGGACGCCCTCGTCTCAGGGCGCGACATCGGCTTGGACCTGCCCGGCAAGTCCGTGCCCATCAACCACAACCGCTTCGGTGACGCGGTGCTGCCCCTCCACGCCGAGGGCGACACGGTCACCCTCGCAAAGGGCCGCGTCGACTGGGGCGACGGCCGCGTCTGGATCAACGGACAGGTCGCTCGCGACGGCACCGTCTCGCGCCTGCGGCTCATGGGCGAGGACCTCGGCCTCGACAAGATCTTGCACCAGCTCGACTCCGCCCCCCACCCGTGGATCGAGCTTCACGGCGACCCCGAGCTCGACCTCGTAGGCACGATCAGCCCGTTTGAGCTCCACGGCGACTTTGAGCTCAACGCCCGCGACCTCGTGGTGAAGAGCGGCCCCATCGCCACCCACCGCGGACCGCCGGTGCTCGCGCTCGCCGCGGCGCACGCGAGCGGGCAGATTCGGGTCGAACAAGAGCACGTCGTGCTGGAGATCACCCACCTGCGCTCGGGGCGCACGTCGGGCACGGGCACCGCTGACATCGGGTTCGCCCCGACCGGGCCACTCGACCTAACCCTCGCTTTTGACCGGGTGAACCTCGCTGATTTCGGCCCACTCGGCGACGCGCGCCTCACCGGCACGGGCACGCTCGCGGGGCGCATCAAGGGGCCGTTCGACCACCTGAACCTCACTGGACGCGGCGAGCTCGACGGCTTCTCAGCGACGGGCATCCCCTACGCCGACCACCTCGAGGCGGACCTAGCGTCCGATATGCGCACCCTCACGCTCAAGGACGCGACGGCGGTGCGCGGGCGCACGCGCTACCACGGCGACTGGGCCATGAACTTCCAGCGCTGGTGGATGGACACCGACCTCCTCATCGACGCGGGCCGGGTCGAGGACCTGCTGCGGATGTTCCTCGACGTGGACGTCGCCCACGGCGCGCTCACGGGCCGCTTGTCGCTGCACGGGCCCCTTCGCGCCTTGGACGGCGAGGCGGTGCTCGACCTGCGCGACGGCGACCTGCTCAACGAGCGCTTCCCCACGGGCTCGGCGCACGCGTGGATGCGAAACGGAAAGTTCACCCTCGATGATCTCAAGCTGCTGCGCGACGATGGCGCCGCGGGCCTCGTCGCGCGCGGCACGATCGGGGCCGGCTGGGCCGTCAATATGGACCTGCTCGCTGACGGCTTCGACCTAGCCACCCTCGACAACCTCCAGGGGTTGCCCGTGCGAGTCGCAGGGCGCCCGTGGCTCAGCGCGCGCGTCGGCGGTACGCTGTTCACCCCCGAGCCGCGAGGGCGCGTCGGCGTGCACCACGCCGTCATCGGCGAGACGCCCGTGCCGGACAGCCTCGCGCGCTTCGACACCGTCGACGGCACGCTGCGTTGGCAGCTTCAGGGGCTCGGCACCGCGGTCGCCGCGCACGGGCAGGTCGACCTGTGGACCGACCACGCCTGGGACGTCGACGCCACCCTCGTCGACCTGCCGCTGCACGCGCTCTACCCCACCGCAAACGACGGCGGGGCGGTGCGCGCCCTCGCGTCGGGGGTGCTGCGAGCGAGCGGCTCCGACGCGCAGCGCCCGCAGACCGACCTCGACCTGAGCGCGCTGAGCGTGAGCTGGAGCCGCCACCGCCTCGAACAAGCAGGCACCGCCTCGTTCTCAGCGAAGGGGAGCGCGTGGTCCTTCGAGGACCTCCACCTGCGCGGCGGGCGCACCGACGTGCGACTGGACGCCAACAACCTCAGCGGCGAGCTGGCCGTCGAGGGCGGTGGGCAGCTCGACCTCGACCTCGCCCGCGCCTTCGTGCCAGGCCTCACCCGCGCCGACGGGCGCGCCGACGTGAGCGTGGTGCTCCGCGGCGCCGGGGCCGACCAAGACACGCTCGTCAACGCCACCGTGCACGCGGACCTCCTGGAGCACGAGAGCTTCCCCGCGCAGCTCGAGGACACCACCGCCGAGCTCCTCGCCACGCGCGACAAGTTCAACCTGCTCTCCCTCGAAGGCGAGCTCGGCGGGGGACAAGTTCAGGCACATGGGCGGATCGACGCCCAGAACTGGTACCCCACGCGCTTCGCCTTGGAGGGACACGCGAGCGACGCGCAGGTGCAGTGGATTGACACGCTCCCCCCTGCGATCGGCGACGCCGATGTGCGCTTCGATGGCCCAATCGACCAGCTCTTGCTCTCCGGCGACGTGCAGATCCGCGAGATGGTCTTCTCGGACCGCATCGACTGGGAGGACTGGCTGGTCGAGTTTCGCGATGACCTGCTCGTCAGCGGGCCACCCCCGGAGGAGGCCGGCCTGTTCAACCTCAACGTGCACATCGTCGGCGACGAGTCGATTCAGCTGCGCAACAACGTCGCAGAGGGGCGCGCGTCAGCCGATCTGCGCGTGATCGGCGACACCGCTCGCCCCGGCCTCATGGGCTGGGCGCGCTCGGTGAACGCCATCGCCACAATTCAGGACCGCGAGTTCGAGGTCGAGCGCGGCGACGTGCGGTGGAACGACCCGTGGAGCTGGGACCCACAGCTCGATCTGGACCTGCTCACCGACCTCACCAGCCGCGATCAGACCTACCGCGTCACCTACCGCGTGCTCGGCCCCCTGTCGGGATGGCGCACTGAGACCCGCTCCGATCCTACGCTCTCGCAGGCGGACATCAACGCGCTGCTGTGGTTTGGCGTCACCGCCGACGACCTCGAGGGCAGCGGGCAGCTCTACGCCGCGATCGGGCAGGCCGCCGCGGATATGGTGCTCACGGACTTCTTCGTGAGCGGGCAGGTGCAGGGGGCGGAAGAGGTGAACCAGCTGGTCGATCGCGTCGACATCACGACCGGCGTCACGAGCCGCGGCGAGTTCTCGCCCGACCCGCACTTGGTGGTGGAGCGGCGCTTCCCCGAGCTCGGCGACACGCGCGCGACCTACGAGTGGAACATGACCCGGCGCGACGACTGGCTGCTGCGCCTGGACAACAGGGTCACCCACAACTTCACGCTCTCCGCTTGGTACGCCAGCCAATCGCGCGGCAGCAGCCTTGGCAACGCCGGCGCCGTCGGCCTCGACGCGCGCGTGCGCAGGGAGTGGGAGTGAGCCCGCTGCTCTGGACAGCCCTCGCGCTCGCGGCGCCTCCGCAACCGGAGGCGTGGTGGGTCGGGCTGCCCATCGCCGACGTCGCGCTCGTCGCGCCCCGGGGTGGCCTGCCCGAAGAGAGCTTGGAACCGCTACTTCGCGCGGAGCGAGGTCAAGTCTATTCGGCGAACACGGTGCGCCTCGACCTCGCCACGCTGTTTCGCGTCGGCGAGTTCGCGGCGGTCGAAGCGAGCGCGCGGCCGTGGGCGGCGATGGACGACGCTGGCGAGGTCGTGCCCGGCGTGCTGCTGACCTACACCATCTTGCCGCCGCCGCGCATCGCGCGCGTACACGTGCAAAGCCAAGGCCACGTCCGCGCCTCGGCGGTCTTGGATGCGGCCGACGTGCCCGAGGGCTCCGTGTTCTACGGCGATCTCGACGGCCCTCGCACCGCCGAGCGCGTGCGCAAGGCCTTGATCGCGCAGGGCTTCCCCGCCCCCGAGGTCGAAGCGGACGCCATGCCCCTCGATGACGGCACGCTCGAGCTGTGGCTTCGGGTCGCCGAGGGCACGCCGCAGCGCTTGATCTCGGTGAGCGCGCGCGGCGATCTTCCTGTCCCAGAGCGTCGAATCACCGCATGGGCACGCCACGAGGGGCTGCGACCGGGCAAGCCGCTCGCCCCCGCCGCGGTGCAGGCCGCGCAGTACAGCATCCGCCAGCGCCTCGCCACCGGCGGTCGCAACCCGTGGTCGCTCACCCGCGCTTGGTTTCAGCGCCGCGAGCTCGGCTGGCTCGGCGCGCGCGTCGGCGCCGCCACCACCACCGATGACGAGGGCGTGCAGGTCACCTTCACGGTGGAGGCGGGCCCGCTGCTTAGCCTCGACGTCACGGGCGTGCCCTGGCGCGGTCCGCAGCGCGTGCAAGAAGCGCTGCACATCGACGAGCGCACCCGCCTCACCCGCGGCTTCTTGGAGGCCGCCCCCGACCGCCTCGCCGAGAGCCTGCGCCGCCAAGGCTTCCTCAACGCCCAGGTGACCACGAGCTTGCTCACGGAGGCCGATGGGCAGGTGCTGCGCGTCGCGATTGAGAAGGGCGCGCGCCACACCCTCCGCGACCGCTTCCTCGCCCCGCCGGAGAGCGAGGCGCGCGGCTTGGTCTTCCTCGGCAACGCGACGTTGCCCGACTGGCAGCTTCGAGCGGTCCTTCGCCAAGCTTCGCCCGATGTCGTGCGCTCCGGCTACGTCACGCCGCCTGAGCTCGCGAAGGGGCTCGTCGCCGTTCGCGAGCAGTACGCGGCGGCGGGCTACCACGAGGCGCAGGTGACCCTGGAGCCGCTGCGCACCGACAACCGCCGCTCGCTCTGGGCGCTGCCCGTGCTGCGCAGCGTGCGCCGCGCGGTGACCGCCTCGCCGCCGCGGCGCTGGGTCCAGGCCATCGTGCACGTCGACGAGGGCGCCCTGACCTCGCTCCACCAGGTGACCCTCACCGGCGGCGCCGACGACCTCGACCTAGAGGAGCTGCGCGCCAAGGGCGCCGCGCTCGCCGACGGCCCGTGGGCGCCCGCGCGCTTGCAGGCGCTCGCCCAGGCGGTGCTCAACCGCCATCGCGACGCGGGCTACCTCGACGCCACCGTGCACACCGTCATCGACGACGTCGGCGATCACGCAGTCAGCGCCGAGCTCATCGTCGATCCGGGCGACCGCGTGCTGCTCCGCTCGGCGGTCATGCGCGGGCTCGTACACACCCGCGCCTCCTTCGCGCGCAAGCAGATCGACCTCACCCTCACCTCGCCGGTGAGCGAGGCCGACCTGCAGCATGCTCGGTCAAACCTCGACGATCTCGGCATCTTCCGCACCGTGCAGACCGAGCTCCTCGGCGACGAGCTCGCGCGCGACCTGGTGATCGGCGTCGAGGAGCGCCCCCGCACCGCGCTCGAGCTCGGCGGCGGCGTGTCCACCGACGAGGGCTTCCGACTCTTTGGCAGGTACACCCGTCGCAACCTGCTGCGCGTCGCCCATCGCTTCGACCTCAACACCTACGTCGGCCTCCCCGCCGTTGACCTCAGCACCTACGAGCTGCGCGCGGCCGCCACCTACACCGCGCCCCACTTCCCCGCCCGCCGCGAGGACCTCGAGCTCGACGCGCTGCTCCAGGATCGATCCGTCGAGCGCGGGTGGGAGCTCGCGCGCTCGGGCGGCGGTGTCACCTTCAACGCGGCGCTCAACCCGCACACCCAGCTGCGCGTCGGCGCCCGCGTCGAGTGGCGGCGCCTGCTCGACGTCGACCCCGCGATCATCCTGCCGACCGAGGCGTGGGCGGGCCTGATCAACGACGCGAACCCGTGGCGCCCAGCGCACAGCGCGAGCCTCATGCTGCTCCGCGACCACCGCGACGACCCCGTGAACCCGTCGCGCGGTAGCCTCGTCTCCGCCCAAGCTGTCGTGACGCCGGCGATCGGCGACGCCACGCGCGTCTCGCCGATGGTGAAGGTGGACGCCTCGGCGCGCGGCGTCATCCCCTTCCCGAGCGGCCCATCGCTGCACCTCAGCGCCGAGGCCGGCCACGCTGAGGCGCTTGGCGACAAGGTGATCGCGCTGGAGGACCGCTACCGCCTCGGCGGCACCGGCTCGCTGCGGGGCTTCGCGCGTGACACCGTCGGCCCGCGCGCCGAGGTCGACGCCCTCAACATCGCGTGGCCGGACGGCATCGCCCAGCCGATCGCCACCGAGCTCGCGGCCTACCCCACCCGCTGGGTCTCGATCGGCGGCGACACCCGCGCCTCCGTCTCGGCGGAGCTGCTGCTGCCGCTGCCCACCCTCGGGCTACCGAGCTGGGAGGGCTACGCGGTCGCGCTCTTTGGCGACGTTGGAAACACGTGGCTCCTCGACCCGCGCGTCTCTGTGTCCAGCGATCAGCCCGCCGTAACCGCGCTCGTGTCGCCAGCGATGCGCACGGGGCTCGGCGTCGGGCTGCGCATGGACACGCCGGTGGGGCCGATGCGCGTCGACATCGCAGTTAACCCGCTGCTCTTGTTCGCCAGCGGCGACCGCGCGACGCTGCTCCACGACGGCTGGCGCGAGACCGCCGTGCGCCCGCACTTGAGCCTCGGCACGCTGCTGTGACCGCGCACACACCTGCTTGCTCCCACCGGGGACACGGATAGAACGTCGCTATCCACGGATGTGAGCGATGCAGGAAGCCCCCACTCTCCCCGCCGTCCCGCGCGTTCGCCGCGCTTGGTACGTGATCGCCCGCTCGGACGAGGTCGTCGGCGCCACGCCGCTGCGCCGGCAGCTTTGGGGCCAGCCCATCGTCGTCTTTCGCGGCGAGGACGGCCTCGTCGGCGCCCTGCTCGATCGCTGCCCCCACCGCGACGTTCCGCTCTCCGCCGGCAGCGTCATCGGCAATCACATTCAGTGCGGCTACCACGGCTGGGAGTACGACTGCGCCGGCCACTGCAAGCGCATCCCCGGCTTTCTGGGGGAGCCCGATCGCCGCACGCGCCGCACCGCCTCCTTCCCCATTCGCGAGCAGCAAGACTTCGTGTGGATCTGGGCGGACCCCGACAGCGACCCCGCGTCCGAGCCCTTCTGGTTCGAGCACGCCGACGCCCCCGGCTACCTCACGGTGCGCCACGAGGTGCGCGCCCTCGCCTCGCTCCACGCCGTCGCCGAGAACGCGCTCGACGTGCCGCACACCTCCATCTTGCACAAGGGCCTGTTCCGCAACGACGCCCAGCGCACGCGCATCGTCGCCAAGGTAGAGCGCCACTCCGACCGCGTCAGCTGCGAGTTCGTCGGCGAGCCGCGCCCGCCGGGCTGGGTGGCGCGCATCCTCTCGCCCACCGGCGGCATCGTCACGCACTTCGACCGCTTCTTCCTGCCTAGCGTCGTGCAGGTCGAGTACCGCCTGGGCGATGAGAACCACGTCGTCTCCAGCGCCGCCCTCACCCCCGTCGACGACTACATGACCCAGCTCCACGCCGTCATCTGCGTGCGCACGCGCATGCCTCGCCGCCTGCTCCGCCCCATCTTGCAGCCGCTCGCCCTGCGCATCTTCGACCAAGACGCCAAGCTGCTCGCGCTGCAGACCGAGTCCATTCGGCGCTTCGGCCACCAAAAGTACCTCTCCACCGACATCGACCTGCTCGGCCCGCACATCCTGCGCCTGTTGTGGCGCGCCTCCCGCGGCGACGACCTCGCCGAGCGCGAGCCCTTCCGCGCCGAGGTCGAGCTCGACGTCTAGGACGCCTGTCGGGCGTAGCGCGCAAAGCGCGCACGCCCGCAGGCTCCTCCCAGCTCGCGGAGCGAGCGGTGCCTCTGCCCGTTCGCCTCCGGGCGGAACTCCCAGCCGGGAGGTGGATCCCGCGCACGGTGGCGCGGATAGCCTCCCTGCGGAGGCCGACATGGGCAAGGAGCGGATGCGGTTCGACTTCGAGCGGTTGGAC